>Ga0265293_10000881_pt1 | contig 69486 bp, 70 predicted proteins | sample Munlanlewell138R_FD_192505 | JGI IMG/M metagenome (GOLD analysis project Ga0265293, IMG submission 192505) | Leachate microbial communities from a municipal landfill in Southern Ontario, Canada - Leachate well 138R | ecosystem: Engineered > Solid waste > Landfill > Unclassified | place: Canada... | reverse complement strand
CTTCGGCATATTTATTGGTAAAAACTGAACCCATGGCTTCCATTACAGCTGGGCTTGTAAAGTTCTCACTGGCTATCATCTCTAGGTGATTGGTTTGTCGTTTTAATTCATTCTCTATGATATTAAACACTTCTTTATCGGCTTGTTGTAAAGTGGCATTTGATATAAAACTCATATTTTTTCCTTTAATTTTATTAGTTAGTGGTAAAAAGTAAGAAGTAAGTGGTAAATTTCACTATTCACTACTTACCTCTCACCTTTTACTTATTCATCTTCGTGTAAATCAATTTCATTGTGTACTGGTTTCATGGCAGGAAACAACAATACATCTCGAATACTGTGTTCGTTGGTTAACATCATAACCAATCGGTCAATTCCTATGCCTTGTCCTGCGCATGGAGCCATTCCATAACTTAGGGCATTAACAAAATCTTCATCCATTTCATGGGCTTCATCATCGCCACTGTCTTTGGCAGCCATTTGCGCTTCAAAACGTTCTAACTGATCGAGTGGATCATTAAGCTCACTGAAGGCATTGGCAATCTCTTTTCCTGCAATAAAAAGCTCAAAACGATCTGTAAGATGCGGTTTTTCATCACTTCTTCGAGCAAGTGGTGAAATATCGACAGGGTATTCGGTGATAAACGTTGGGTTAATTAACTTAGCTTCAACAAACTCATCAAAAAGTTCTCCTTGAAGTTGTCCTAAACTCATATTGGCATTGGCTTCGAGGTTATTGGCTTTTAAGTATTCCAAAATTTTTGTTTTATCCGTTGTGATTTCAGCAGGAACACCCCCAATAGCAGTGAGTGATTCAATTAAAGGAATTTCACTGAATGCTTCAAAGTTAATTCGATGTTCACCATACGGTAAAATGGTGGGTAAATTTAAGTGTTCAAAGAGATATTCAAAATACTCTTTGGTAATTTTAATCAAATCTTTGTAAGTTTTATACGCCCAATAAAATTCAATGGAAGTAAACTCTGGGTTATGAGTGGCATCCATTCCTTCGTTTCTGAAGTTTCGGTTGATTTCAAACACCGCTTCAAATCCACCCACAATGAGTCGTTTTAAATATAATTCAGGGGCAATTCGTAAATATCTATCAATGCCCAAAGCGTTGTGATGAGTCACAAATGGTTTGGCATTGGCTCCTCCTGCAATAGGGTGCATCATAGGAGTTTCGACTTCTAAAAAGCCTTTGTCTTCAAAAAAACGTCGTGTTAGACTGATGACTTTACTTCGTATGTGAAATGTTTTTCTTACATTGCTGTTCATAATTAAATCTAAATATCGTTGTCGATATCGCAACTCTTTGTCTTGAATCCCGTGATATTTTTCAGGTAAAGGGGAAATGGCTTTGGTCAAAATCTTAATGCTGTGAACATGCAAAGAGAGTTCTCCTTGATTGGTCACAAAGGGATATCCCTCAACTTCGATAATATCTCCTACTTCAATGTTCTTTTTAAAGACATCGTTGTAAAAGCCTTCGGCTAAATGGTCACGGGATACATAAATTTGTAACACGCCACTTTCATCTTCAATTTTTAAAAAAGAGGCTTTTCCCATAAGTCGGAAAAATTTAATTCGTCCTGCCACGATGTAGGTTCTGCTTTCATCTCGTTTATTTTCAAGATTGGCAACATCCGTGTTGACGTTTAAAAATTTTGAAATGGTTGTATTTCGGCTACTTTTGTTGCAATAAGGATTAACCCCAATCTCTCTTAGTTTGTTTGCTTTTTCTATTCGTTGTTGTATGTATTTATTTTCAAACAATATCTCGTCCCTTTTCCTTTTAATTTACTTTTCTTCTTTGACTTGAGGTTCTTTCTCTTTTAATGCCTCATTGTCCGCAGTTGGTTTTGTTTTCTCTTCAAGTGCTTTTTGACTTGACTCTAAGACCTCTTTGGCTTGTTCAAGCGTTTTGTCTTTCATGTTTTCAAGATTTTCTTTGATGGTTTCTTGCGTCATTTCATTAAGATTCTCTTTGCTTTTTTCAATGGCGTTGTCCACACTTTTTTTCACTTCACTGGAAGCCACTTGTTGGTCTAATTTAATAATAAAAGCACCGCCTGCAACTAAAATAGGATACGTAATGGTATCACCAATACTGGCATCAAGTTTCTCTTTAATGGTTTGAATTTGTGAAAGCGCATAAATGATAATAGAAAAAATCAAAAAGACTTTAAAGGCACCAAATACAAATCCCAAAAGTTTATCAAAAACGCTTAAACCACTGAGTGAAAAGATTTTACTGATAATTAAACCCAATACATACGCAACAATCCAAAATGCGATGAGTCCTACAATAAATCCCATAAGTTGAATCGAAGAGTCGTTTTTTAGTGCAAGAACCGGTGCAATCATTTCCCCTACGGTTGTTGCCAGTCGCGAAGCAATAAAAATTCCCCCAATGATACCAATAAGTCCAAATACCTCTTTGATGAAGCCTCGAAAGAGTCCTTTAAGACCTAAAAGTAATGTGATGGCAATTACAACGATGTCAAATATTGAAATATCTTGCATGGATAATCCTAAAGTTAAATTGGGCGTATTTTACCGAATTTTTACAAAATAAAAGTTTAATTGAGAGTTTTTATTGAGCTTTGAGTCCAATTGTGAGTTGAAATTTTGCCCCGTAATACTTTTTCCCATCAAGTTCAAAAGATTCATTGAAAGATTTGATATTTCCATTCATGTGATTGACAATAATTTCTTGAGTCATATAAAGCCCAATTCCTGTGCCTTGAGCTTGGTGTTTGGTAGTAAAATAGGGTTCGAAAATTTTGTCTTTGATGGACTCTTTAATGCCATCGCCGTTGTCATGAATAACGACAATGGCTTGATTGTCCAAGGTATAGGTTTGAATAAGTATGATTTTATTTTCTTTAATGGATTTGACTTTTAAGGCATCAATAGCATTGTTAAGTAGGTTAATAATCACTTGCATAAACTCATTTTTGTATCCAAACAAAGTGATATTTTTTTCAAAATGAGTATGCAGTTTTATGTTGTTTTCTATGAGTCGATTGTTGATTAAATCAATGTTACGATTAATGGTCTCTTCCAAATCAAAGTCCGATTTTTCTTTGTCTAAAGCAAAAAAATCACGAAAACTGTTGATAGTTTCGGATAAGAATTCCGAGTTTTTCATAATCATATTGTACGAGTAATCAAAGGTTTCATCGCTTAAAATTTTCAACTCTTTTTGCAGTTTCATGGCACTTGCAGCGGTGGAAATGGCACTTAAAGGTTGTCTCCATTGGTGGGCAATATTGGAAATCATCTCTCCCATGGCAGCCATTTTACTTTGGTGCAGCAATATTTTGTTGTGTTGTTCATTTTTGGCAATCTCTTCTTTGATTTTTTGTTGCAATTCAAAGTTAGAGTGAGTTAAGGATTTGGTGTGTGAATTGACTTTTTTATAAAGTGCTTTTATTTTAATAAATAAAAAAATGGTTGAAAACAAAGGCACACCCACGGCTAAAGCAAAAAGAAAAATATTGTGTGCGATTTCTTGATAAAAGAAGAGTAAAGATATAATATAAGCCAATAAAAATAGTATAAAATAGGTGTTTTTTCTTTTTTTCATTTTTACCTCGTTTTGAGAACTTATTCTACGGAAATCTTGCTTATAAAATCTATTATTAAAATAATTTGGCTATAATCACAAAATGATAAAACGATATAAAACGAAAAAAATATATGTGGGAAATGTTCCTATTGGTGGGGATTCACCTATATCAGTTCAATCCATGACTTACAGCAAAACCAGTGACGTAAAAGCTACAGTTGAGCAAATAAAAGCGTTGCACTTTGCAGGAGCAGACATCGTTCGTGTTGCTGTTCCTGATATGGCTGCTGCGAATGCACTTAAGACAATCAAAGAGCAAACAACGCTTCCTTTGGTTGCAGATATTCATTTTAATTATAAATTGGCACTTATTGCGGCACAAAGTGTGGATTGTATTCGAATAAATCCGGGTAATATCGGAGATAAAACAAGAGTTAAAGAGATTGTTAAAGCGTGTCAAGAGCGAAATTTACCTATACGTATTGGGGTAAATTGTGGTTCACTTGAAGAACAATTTGAAAATAAATACGGGCAAACCGCACAAGGTATGGTGGCAAGTGCCCAATACAACATCCAATTTTTGGAAGATTTGGGTTTTACGGATATTAAAATTTCTCTTAAAGCCAGTGATGTACAACGAACGGTTGAAGCATACAGAATGTTGCGACCTCTTAATGCGTACCCTTTTCATTTGGGTGTTACGGAAGCTGGAACACTTTTTCACTCGACCATTAAATCTTCTATTGCCTTAGGCAGTTTGCTTTTAGATGGCATTGGGGATACACTTAGAGTTTCAATCACGGGTGAGTTGGAAAAAGAGATAGAAGTAGGAAGAGCCATTTTAAAAGATGCAGGTTTAATCAAAGAAGGACTTAATATCATCTCTTGCCCAACATGTGGACGAATAGAAGCCGATTTGGTCGATGCCGTTGCTCAAGTGGAAGAGAAAACCAAACACATCAAAACCTCTTTAAATGTCTCTGTTATGGGGTGTGTGGTCAATGCCTTAGGTGAAGCCAAAAGTGCCGATGTGGCAATTGCCTATGGAAAAGGGAGTGGTTTAATCATTAAAAAAGGTGAAACCATCGCTAAGTTGCCAACGCAAGAGTTGTTGGAGCGATTTTTAAAAGAAGTGGAAGAAGAAGCGAAAAAGAACAGTTAATGGTTGATAGTTTATGGCTATGAACAAAAAGAAGATAATAGTAAAGGAGCGTTTAGTTGATATTGGAGGGTTTAGCTATAAACCATTAACCATCAACTATAAACTAAAAATATGGACAGCGTATACAGTATAAACATTGAAAGAGCCGTTTTAAGTTCGGTTTTATTTAACCCAGAAGAGATTGAAGATATTTTAGGCATAGTCAGCGCCAAAGATTTTTATTTGCCTGCGCATCAAAAAATATTTGCAGTAATGGAACAGCTTCATCATGCTGATATGCCCATCGATGAAGAGTTTATTCGTAAAAGAGTCAACTCAAAAGAGGTCGATGACTCTATTTTAATTGAAATATTATCGGCCAATCCCATTACCAATACATTGGCGTATGTGCGAGAAATCAAAGATGGAAGCATCAAAAGAGAATTGGCTTCTTTGGCAACTAAAATTAAAAAAGTGGCGATTGAAGATGATGTTCCTGCTGTTCAAGCTGTTGATACGATTCAAAATGAACTCTATAAAATTACCACGGACAGTGCGTCAAGTGAACTTAAAGATATTCATGTTATCAGCAGTGATACGTTAGATTACATTAAAAAAATGAAAGAAATGGGCAATAAACATCTTATTGGGGAAACCACAGGTTTTCATAATTTAGATGCCAGAACCACAGGATTTAATGCCGGTGATTTGGTTATTATTGCAGCACGACCTGCTATGGGAAAAACAGCATTGGTTTTAAATACCGCTTTGCGAAATGTGGAACAGAATAAAGGAGTAATTATTTTTTCATTGGAAATGCCTGCAGAACAATTGATGTTAAGAATGCTTGCTGCTAAAACTTCCATTCCTTTACAAAATTTACGAAAGGGAGATTTGGACGATCAACAATGGAGTATTTTAACTAAGGCGTTTAATGATTTAAGTACCAAAAAGCTGTTTGTCGATGATGGCGGAAGCATCAATATCAATCAACTTCGAGCAAGAGTTCGAAAGTTGGCACAAAATGCTGAAAATAATATCTCTTTAATCATCATTGACTACTTACAGTTAATGCAAGGAACAGGAGGAAAAGATAGGCACTTGGAAGTTTCGGAAATCTCAAGAGGGCTTAAGATGCTTGCACGAGAGCTAAAAATCCCAGTTATTGCCTTAAGTCAGCTTAACCGTGGACTTGAAAACAGACCCGACAAACGCCCAATGCTCAGTGACCTAAGAGAGTCAGGGGCAATTGAACAAGATGCCGATATTATTATGTTTGTGTATCGTGATGATGTTTATAAAGAGAGAGATGAAGCCAGAAAAGAGAAAGAGGCTAAAGATAAAGGGGAAGAGTATAAATCAACCTTTATTAACAAGCCTATTGAAGAGGCTGAAATTATTATTGGAAAACAGCGAAATGGACCCATTGGTACGGTTAAACTGGATTTTCATAAAAACTTAACCAAATTTGTCGATAAAGAACACAGCGGTGAAGCTCCTATTGAAATCACATTTGAAAGTATTGCTGATACACAAAAAGAGACCAATATTGAAGTGCCAAATATTGATATTTGAATAGTGAGTATACAGTTTTCAGTGTTCGGAGTTCAGAAATAATGAATGAGTGTCGAAGTTATATGACTTTTTACTACTTACTTCTTACCTCTCACTTCTCACTTGTTACTGTCTATAAGTAACTTTTTTGTACAATAACCAGCTAATTTTTTATAAGAGGAACAGATGAAAGAAAACTATATCCAAGAAGATGAAATCGATTTAAGAGAGTTATTTAAAACATTATGGGCAAAAAAAATATTTATTGTTGTTGTTACGTTATTTGTTACTGTAGGTGCTTTTGTTTATAGTATTGCTAAAACACCAATCTATGAAGTTAGAGCAGTTGTTGAAGTAGGTTCTTTTAATAGTAATAGTAATAGTAATAGTAATAGTAATAGTAATAGTAACTATATCGAAAATCCGCAAAATTTAATTAAGAAGATTTTAATAATTAATCAAGAAAATATTAAAATAAATAGAACTTCAAGCCTTAAAGATGTGACACTAGTTAAAAGTACACCTAATTTAATAGAGATTACAGTAAATAGTATTTCTGTTGTAGAAGGAAAAGATTTTCTTGAAAAAATTATTCAACAAATTAAAAATGAACATAATGAAAAAATAAATAGTTATAAATCTTTAATCAATGTAAATATAGATAATTTAAAAGCACAGACAAAACTATTAGAACAAAATGAAAATAAATTTGAGGGAAGTATTGCTACAAAATTTGATTTAATTTCAAAAATAAATGAGTTAGAACTTTTAATTTCACCTCATAATATTCGAACTACAGAACTTATTGGAGAAATTATTACTAATGAAAATCCTATTAAACCAAAAAAAGCACTTATCGTAACAGTTGCTTTTGTAAGTGGATTTATTTTATCAATATTTTTGGTGTTTTTTATAGAGTTTATTAAAGGATTTAAGGAGGAAAAAAATGATTAAAAAATGTTTGTTTCCTGCTGCAGGATATGGAACGCGGTTTTTGCCTGCAACCAAAGCCATACCTAAAGAGATGTTACCTGTGTTGACCAAACCACTTTTGCAATATGGCGTTGAAGAAGCGATTGAAGCAGGGCTTAATACTATGGCAATTGTAACAGGGCGAGGCAAACGTGCGATTGAAGACCATTTTGATATTTCTTATGAGTTGGAACATCAAATTAAGGGTACGAGTAAAGAACACTATTTAACTGAAATAAGGGAAGTGATTGGAAAATGTACCTTCTCTTATACACGACAAATAGAGATGAAAGGTTTAGGACATGCCATTTTAAGTGGTGAGACTCTCATTGGAAATGAACCATTTGCCGTAATATTAGCCGATGATTTATGTGATAATACTCAAGGGAATGGGGTATTGTCTCAAATGATTGAAGTGTATAAAAAGTATCAATGTTCGATTGTAGCCATTGAAGAAATTCCCAAAGAACACACAAATAAATATGGCGTCATTGCAGGCAATGAAATAGAACCCGGTTTGTTTATGGTTAAAGATATGGTTGAAAAGCCTGAACCTCAAGATGCTCCTTCAAATATGGCAATTATAGGGCGATACATTTTAACTCCCGATATTTTTGATATTATAAGACAAACCAAACCTGGAAAAGGGGGAGAAATACAAATTACCGATGCGTTATTAACCCAAGCAAAAAAAGGAATGGTTTTAGGATTTAAGTTCCAAGGTAAACGATTTGATTGTGGTAGTGTTGATGGATTTGTGGAAGCAACGAATTATTTTTATGGAAAAGAGAAATAGTTATTGGTCTATTTGTTATTGGTTATTAGGAGGGACTTATGGAGCTAGGTAAATTAGATATTTATAAACTCTCTTTAAATTTAAGTAAAGATATTTGGGAAGTGTATTCAACTTTATCTACTGATTTAAAATATAATATTGGAAATCAAGTGATTCGTTCTATTGATTCAATTGGTGCAAATATTGCAGAAGGATACGGAAGATTTCATTATAAAGACAGTATAAAGTTTTATTATAATTCAAGAGGTTCATTATGGGAATCTAAACATTGGGTTTATTTACTTTATCAAAGAAAATTAATCAATCAAGAAAGGTATGAAAAAATGTTAGCAGATTTAGAATTGCTAGGAAAAAAGTTAAATGGATTTATAAAAAGCATGAAAGAGAAAAACACAAATGACCAATAACCAATACACCAATACACCATTAACCAATAAACAATCATATAAAATAGCCATTGCGGGTACTGGATATGTTGGATTAAGTAATGGTTTACTTTTATCACAACACAATGAAGTAGTAGCTTTAGATATAATCCCTGAAAAAGTTGAGATGATTAATCAAGGGATTTCTCCCATAGAAGATAAAGAAATCCAAGAGTACCTAACAAAAATTACAAAAAACGAATATACAAATAGACAAATAACCAATAACGGCACATTTTGTGCCACTCTTGACAAAGCGGAGGCTTATAATAACGCAGATTTTGTCATTATTGCTACACCAACAGACTACGACCCTGAGACAAATTATTTTAATACAAAAAGCATAGAAGCAGTTGTAAAAGATGTCATAGAGATAAACCCTAATGCTACTATGGTAATAAAAAGTACTATTCCCGTAGGATACACAGCAAAACTAAACGAACAATTAAAAATTCAACATTCAACATTCAACATTAAAGTTCTCTTTTCTCCTGAGTTTTTACGAGAAGGATTGGCGTTATATGATAATTTATATCCCAGTCGTATTATTGTAGGAGAACAAAGCAAACGTGCTGAAATTTTTGCCCATCTTTTAGCACAAGGGGCTATCAAGAAAGATGTTCCAATACTTTTTACGGATTCAACCGAAGCAGAAGCGGTGAAACTTTTTTCCAATACGTATTTGGCTATGCGAGTCTCTTATTTTAATGAGCTTGACTCTTACGCACAAGCACATGGGCTTGATACCAAACAGATTATTGAAGGAGTGGGTTTAGATCCACGCATTGGAACTCATTATAACAACCCAAGCTTTGGATATGGTGGATATTGTTTACCTAAAGATACCAAACAACTTTTAGCAAATTATGCAGATGTACCCAGTAATTTAATCGAAGCCATTGTCAAATCCAACAGTACACGAAAAGATTTTATTGCGGATAGTATAATAAAAAAGTTAAACAATAATCAACCAATAACCAATAACCAATTACCCATAACCAAAACGGTTGGGATTTATCGTTTGGTTATGAAAAGTGGAAGCGATAACTTTAGAAGCAGTGCAATACAAGGAATTATGAAACGAATTAAAGCCAAAGGCATTGAAGTCGTTGTATATGAGCCTGTTTTAGAAGAGAAAGAATTTTATCATTCAAGAGTGATTAAGGACTTAGAAGAGTTTAAAAAAATATCGGATGTTATTGTTGCTAATAGATTAAGTGATGCAATAATGGATGTAAAAGATAAAGTGTATACGCGAGATATATTTAATTCAGATTCCTGAATTAAATAATTTTGAATGTTAAATTATGAATTTTAAATGGAAAAGATATGAAAGATAATATTATTTTAGATAAATCATTTGAATTTTCTATTAGAGTTGTAAAACTTTATCAATATTTGTATGATGAAAAAAAAGAATATATATTATCAAAACAACTTTTAAGATGTGGCACATCTATAGGAGCCAATATAAATGAAGCACAAGCAGGGCAAAGTAAAGCAGACTTCATAGCAAAAATGTGCATTGCAAGTAAGGAAGCAAGAGAGAGTAAGTATTGGATAGATTTACTTATAAAAACAGATTATTTAGACAAATATGAAAATCATGTCCAGTCTTTAGTATTACAAATAGAAGAAATTATAAAACTATTAACTTCAATAATAAAAAGCTCACAAGGAAAATAAAATTGGGAAATAATTCAAAATTAAACATTAAACATTCAGCATTACCAAAATCTAAAAAGATTTTAGTAACTGGAACAGCAGGATTTATTGGAAGTCACCTTGCTGTAAAACTTCTCCAAAGAGGTGATGAGGTTGTAGGGCTTGATAATATCAACGATTATTATGACCAAAATGTAAAGTATGGAAGACTTCAACGAGCAGGAATCATTGAACAGCTTGAAGATGGTAAAGATATACCATTCAATAAACTCTTAAACAGTAACAAATACACCAATTACAAATTTATCAAACTTAACTTAGAAGATAAAGATGCAATGATGAAACTTTTTGAAGAACAAAAGTTTGATGCGGTTTGTAATTTAGCAGCTCAAGCAGGGGTGAGATATTCGTTAACGAATCCTGATGCCTATATGGGTTCAAATATCATAGGCTTTATGAATATTTTAGAGTGTTGTCGCCATAATGGGGTTAAAAACCTTTCTTATGCGTCATCTTCTTCTGTATATGGATTAAATGAGGAACTCCCTTTTTCAACTTCACACAATGTTGACCATCCCATTTCTTTATACGCAGCAAGTAAAAAATCCAATGAACTTATGGCACATACGTATTCACATTTGTTTGGAATATCCACAACAGGGCTTCGATTTTTTACGGTATATGGACCATGGGGACGTCCTGATATGGCACTTTTTTTATTTACCAAAGCAGCTTTAGAAGGCAAGAAGATTGATGTATTTAATAATGGAGAAATGCTAAGAGACTTTACCTATATTGATGATATTGTAGAAGGAATTATTCGAGTCATAGACAACCCCGCCAAACCACTATCCACTATTAACCATAAACCATCAATCAACTTGCCCCCGCAAGTTTCCACTGCTCCGTATAAAGTCTATAATATTGGCAATAATAATCCTGTAAAATTGATGGATTTTATTACTGCAATTGAAAATAAATTGGGCAAAACGATTGAAAAAAACTTTTTACCTCTACAAGCAGGAGATGTCCCTGCAACCTATGCTGATGTTACTGATTTAGTAGAAGATTTAGGATACAAGCCTGCAACTCCTGTTCAAGAAGGAATTAATCAATTTATCGATTGGTATTTGGATTTTTTTGGCTACACACAAAAGTGAGGATAAATTATGCAAGAAAATGAGAATATTGTTTGGCATGAACAACATATTACCAAAGATAAAAGAGAAGAACTGCTTAATCAAAAGCCATGTATTTTATGGTTTACAGGTTTAAGTGCTTCAGGTAAATCAACGTTAGCCAATGCCGTTGAAGTAGAACTGTTTAAACGAGGGCAAAAAACCTATTTACTCGATGGGGATAATGTGCGTCATGGTTTAAATAAAGATTTGGGCTTTAGTGAACTGGACAGAATTGAAAACATTCGAAGAATTGGAGAAGTAGCAAAACTTTTTGTGGACAGTGGACTTCTTACATTGACGGCGTTTATCTCTCCTTTTAAAAGTGACCGTCAAATTGCAAGAAGTTTGGTTAAATACGATGAATTTATTGAAATTTTTGTTGATACGCCAATAGAAGTGTGTGAACAAAGAGATCCTAAAGGATTATATAAAAAAGCACGAGATGGGGCAATTAAAAATTTTACAGGTATTGATTCTCCGTATGAACAACCAGAAAACCCTGAAATCCATATTCAAACAGACCAAAAAACGGTTCAAGAGTGTGCCGATTTAGTTGTGAATCATTTAATTAAATTTGGCTACATACAAGGCAATGAAAATGATTATGCGATTTAAGGGGTTAGTTATTGGTCATTGGTTATTAGTTATTGGTTTATGGGAGAAAGAATATGTTAGAACAAATTAATATGGAAGAGATAAAAAAAATTGCCATAGAAGCAGGAAGTGCGATTATGGAAATTTATAAGCAAGATTTTAGTGTGAAATATAAAGAGGATGAATCGCCTTTAACTCAAGCTGATTTAAAAGCCAATGAAATTATATGTACAGCTTTAGAGAAATTAAATTTAAAATTAAAAATTGAACATTTAACATTCAATCCCATTCCAATAATGTCAGAAGAGAATAAACAAACACCTTATGAAGAAAGAAAAAATTGGGATTTGTATTGGTGTATTGACCCAATAGATGGCACCAAAGAGTTTATTAAAAAAAATGATGAATTTACGGTCAATATCGCTCTTATTCATAAAAACAGCCCGGTTTTAGGAGTGGTTTATGCACCCGCACTTCATGAGCTTTATTATGCAAAAAAAGGTCAAGGGGCTTTTAAAGAGGTGTTGAGTGCTCAGAATTCAGTGTTCAGTGTTCAGAAATTGCCGTTGAGACAAAACAGTAATACTGCAAAAAATATTTCTGTTGTTGCTTCTAAGTCTCATTTATCTTCAGAAACTCAAGAATTTATTGATAACTTAGAACTGAACACTGAGCACTTAACACTGATTTCAAAGGGTTCTTCTTTGAAACTGTGTATGATTGCAACAGGTGAAGCCGATATTTATCCCAGACTCGCTCCCACAATGGAGTGGGACACAGCAGCAGCTGATGCTATTGTACGAGAAGCAGGTAAAATGATTTATCAATATGATAATAAAGTTTTGGCAACAGATTTTCTATCAACTATAAACCATCGACTAAAAACTATGGTTTACAACAAAGAGGAACTTCTCAACCCTTGGTTTGTTGTGGTTTAAATGATGGTTTATTTAGTCGCATTTTCTATTGTTGTTTTACTCTTTTTTTTAATTCAAAATAAAATCCGTGCCTCTTTTTTATTTGTTGGTTTGGTGTTGGTCTATTATTTTTTGGATTTGATTACGTTAGATAAAATGCTGCATGGGTTTGTTAATCCTTCTTTGATTACATTGGTTCTTTTATTGTTGGTTTCCATTGTGTTTGAAAAAACCTCTTTTATTGCGTTTATTTCTAACAAACTCTTTAGCCCATCGTATCGATACTCTTTACTTAAAATGTCTTTGTTTACTTCACTGTTCTCAGCTTTTTTAAATAATACAGCCGTAGTGGCTTCCATGATAAGTGTGGTTAATAAAAACAAATTTCATGCTCCTTCAAAACTGCTTTTACCTTTGTCGTATGCTGCAATTTTTGGAGGAACAATTACTTTAATTGGAACATCGACCAATTTATTAATCAACAGTTTTATGATAGAAAATCATCTTGAGCCTTTGGCTTTGTTTGATTTTATTTATGTGGGAATTCCCATAGCTTTATTGGGTGCTTTTGCTTTACTTTTTATTGCACGATTTTTACCCAATATCAAAGTGGATACCCAAAAGCAGAACTATTTTATCGAAGCTAAGGTATTAAACGATTCAAAACTTATAGGCAAAACCATTTTAGACAATCATCTTCGAAATCTGGAGTATCTTTTTTTAAGTGAAATTTTACGAGATAACAGCGTTATCTCACCTGTTAACCCCAATGAAATTATTAAAAAAGATGATATTTTACTTTTTACAGGAGATATTAAGCATTTGGCTATTTTAAAGCAGTTTCATGGCTTAAAACTTGAAGATAATTATCATACACTCAATGAAAATATTATAGAAGCCATTGTTTCCCATGAATCAATTTTAATCAATAAAACCATTAAAGAAACTAACTTTAGAAGTAAGTTTAATGCTTCGGTTATTGCCATTAAAAGAGGAAAAGAACAGTTATCCGGGAAAATAAGTGAAATTAAACTGCAAGTAGGAGATAGCTTAGTACTTGCCTATGGAAAAGATTTTTTAAAACGAGATAATATCGATAAGAACTTTTATCTGATTAACGATGAGCTCAAAATTGAAAAAAAACTTAACAACACTCAAAGCATCATTGTTTTAGGTGGATTCTTTTTGGTACTTTTTTTGAGTTTTATTGGTACAGTTGCTTTGGTTAAAGGTCTGTTTGCTTTGATGATACTTTTTATAGGATTACAATATATTTCGCTGGGAGAAATCAAACGTCGTTTTCCTTATGAACTCATGCTCATCATTGGATCCGCTTTAGGTGTCGCTACGGTCATGATTCAAAGTGGACTTGCAAACAATTTGGCCTATTTTATCAACAATGTTTTTGGTTCGTTGGGTGTCTTTGGTGCATTTATTGCCATTTATTTGATGACCTTTTTACTCACAGAAATTATCACCAATAACGCTGCAGCAGCATTGGCTTTTCCTATTGCGTATTCAACCGCATTAAGTTTTGACAGCAGTGTATTGCCTTTTGTAATGGCAGTTGCCTATGGGGCGAGTGCCAGTTTTCTTATGCCATATGGGTATCAAACCAATTTGATGGTGTACAGTGCAGGTGGCTATGATATGAAAACATTTTTTAAAAGTGGGATTGTAGTATCAGTTGTATATAGCATATTAGTTATTGGTTTAATTCCACTGTTTTTTCCTTTTTAAGCACCCCATTTCCATTCACTTTTCACCATTTACCTCTTACTACTCACTACTCACTACTCACTACTCACTTTTAACTTCTCACGTTCGCAAGAAAAAGAAACAATTAAGTGAATTTTAACTAAAATTCAAATTCTGAACAGTAAATTCAAAAGGAGTCAATATGTTAGCAATAAAAATAGACAATCCTGAAATAGAAAATCAATTTAAGCAATATGCAAAGCAGCATAAAAAAGCAGTAGAAGAAATCGTAAGTGATGCTTTGAAGATGTTTTTTGATATGAAAAAAGATGATGAGCTAATATATATAAAAAAAGACCCTATGAAGTATTTGCATAAAATAGAATATGATTATGAAGATGATGACGAAGATTTAAGCGATGTAAAACCATATAATCATGTAGAAGATGTAGCGTTGTACGTGCATAATTTAAGAAGAGTTAGAAATAAATGATTTTTTTAGATACTTGCTTACTGATAGATTACTCTAAAGAAAGAATTAATATTGATTTATCAAAGGACTATTGTATTAATTCTATAATTAGACTTGAATTTAAAGTGGGTGCATTAAATAAAAGAGAACTAAAAAAGATTAATAGAATACTTTCAAAAATAAATCTTGTAGATACTGACCAGTCTATTTTGGATTTAGCAGATTTGTTGGTTGAAAAATATACTTTATCTCATGGCATGAAAATATACGATGCAATTATTGCTGCAACTTGTTTGATATATGATTTACCTCTTTGGACATACAACAAAAAAGATTTTCATTTTATTAACGGATTAGTCTTAAAGGAAGAGAATATTGCAACACGATGAATTGACATTAAATATACTTAAAAGTATTGAAACCACTTCAAGCCAAAAATCATTGGCAAATGAACTTGAAATCAGCGTTGGAAAAGTCAATTATGTTCTTAAAGCTTTAGTTGATAAAGGTTTACTCAAAGCAGAAAATTTCTTTGCCAATAAAAATAAAAATCAATATAAATATTTACTCACAAAACAAGGTTTTCAAACTAAAATAGAATTAACTGAAAAGTTTATTCAAAGAAAAAAAGAAGAGTATGAGCAGTTACAAAAAGATTTAAAAAAGTTAAAAGAGAATCCAATAAAATGCGATTAACTATTTTTGAAATACAATCTATATTAGAAACATTTCACAAAGTTTTTCAAAGTGGAAAAGTTTATCTTTTTGGAAGTCGCCTTGATGACAATCAAAAAGGTGGTGATATTGATTTATATTTGGATGTTGAAAATAATAATAATTTGAACAGTAAGAAAATAAATTTTCTTACTCAATTAGAACAAAAAATTGGTGAACAAAAAATTGATGTAGTTTTTAAAAAAGATTCATCAAGACCTATAGAAAAAGAAGCACAAAAAGGAGTCGAATTGAATCTTCAAGTCATCAAATTAGAAAAATATTTTGAACAATGTGATAATCATATCCAAAGAATGGAAGCAGCCTATGCAAATGTAAAAAAAGTGTTGCCTCTTTCTCATCATCAATATGCAAAGTTAGATGATGAGATGGTCAAAAATATAGATCAGTTTTTATTTCGATTTTCGAAGCTTCAAGATACAATAGGCGATAAAATTTTTAAAACAATTCTTTTTCAATATAATCCAGAGTTTGAGAAGCTTACTTTTATCGATTTTTTGCATGAACTTGAAAAAAAAGAGATTCTTGTGAGTGCAAATGATTGGCAAATTTTGAGAAAAGCGAGAAATAATATAGCTCATCAATATGATGATGAACCAGAAGAGATGAGTCAAGCAATCAATGAGATTTTTGCTCAATTTGATACAATAAAAGAGATTTTTTTTAATTTAAAAAACAAATACTATATGGGGAATATAAAGTGAAAAATAAAATATGTGTAATAGGTCTAGGATATGTCGGGCTTCCTTTGGCTCATGCTTTTAGTAGTAAGTATGAGGTGGTTGGTTTTGATATAGCACAGTGGCGTATTGATGAACTTTCAAATGGATACGATAGAACTTTAGAACTTGATGAAAATCAAGTCAAAGAAGCACTCAAAAATGGGATGAAATTTACTTTAAATACTCAAGATATAAAAGATTGTAATATCTATATAGTCACTGTCCCAACTCCTATAGATAAACATAAAAAACCAGATTTAACCCCACTTATCAAAGCCTCTGAAACCATTGGAAAAGTGCTTAAAATTGGTGACATAGTGATCTATGAAAGCACTGTATATCCTGGGGCTACAGAAGAGGATTGTGTGCCAGTTCTAGAAAAATTTAGCGGTTTGAAATTTAATCAAGATTTTTACTGTGGATACTCTCCAGAGCGAATCAACCCAGGGGATAAAGAACACACTGTTACCAAAATCTTAAAAGTCACATCAGGAAGTACCCCAGAGATAGGGAAAAAAGTGGATGGACTTTATGCGAGTATCATCACAGCTGGGACTCATTTGGCTCCAACCATCAAAGTAGCAGAAGCAGCAAAGGTGATAGAAAATTCCCAAAGAGATATAAACATCGCTTTTGTCAATGAACTTTCAATGATATTTAACCGTCTAGGCATAGACACCAATGCTGTTTTAGCTGCAGCAGGAACAAAGTGGAACTTCTTACCATTTAAACCAGGTCTTGTAGGGGGACATTGTATTGGGGTGGACCCATATTATTTGACTCACAAAGCTCAAGAGGTAGGATACAATCCAGAGATTATCCTAGCTGGAAGAAGGCTCAATGACAATATGGGTATCTATGTAGCCAATCAAGTGGTAAAACTGATGATCAAAAAAGGGCATAAGATAGAGGGTGCAAGAGTTCTTGTCCTTGGTATCACCTTTAAAGAAAATTGTCCTGATATACGAAATAGTAGAGTAATCGATGTGATACGAGAACTTCAAGATTTCGGGTGTAGTGTAGAAGTATCAGATTATTGGGCAGATAAAGATGAAGTAAAACACGAGTATGATTTAGAGCTTATTGATGCTCCAAGCTTTGAAAAATATGAAGCGGTTGTATTAGCAGTGGCTCATGATAAATACAAACAATTAAATTTAGAATTAAACATTCAAAATTCAAAATTGGTAACTTTTGATATTAAAGGTATTTTGGACAATGCTGATGGGAGACTATAAATTTATTAAATTCATTCACAGAATGATTAAAATAAAATTTTAGTAATAAAAGTAAACATATGATAAAGTTTGAGGCAATTTTAGAGAACGATAATGAAATTTTTATTGAAAGGTAAGCGTATGGAAGATTACAAATTAATTGATTTTCAAATACTAGGAGATGAACGAGGTTCTCTCATAGCAATAGAGCAAGGATATGATGTACCTTTTGATATAAAAAGGGTTTATTATATTTTTGATACTAAAGATGGAGTTAACAGAGGTTTTCATGCTCATATCAATCTTAAACAGATATGTATAGCTGTAAAAGGTAGCTGCATTTTCGTGCTTGATGATGGGTATAAAAGAGAAGAGATAAAACTAGCTAATCCGAATCAAGGGCTTTTGATAGAAGGCCTTATATGGAGAGAAATGAAAGATTTTAGTCCTAATTGTATTTTAGTGGTTTTGGCAAGTGAACATTATAGCGAAAATGATTATATTAGAGATTATAATAAATTTAAGGAGTTTGTGATTGAAAAAGAAAAAACAGAGAAATATTGAACATTATACTGAAGAATATAATAAACATAACTTTGAGGATATTCAAGTACAATTTAGAAAAAAAGAAATTTTAAAACATTACTATGAATTTAATCCATCAATAGTGCTTGAGATTGGTTGCGGAATGAATCCTTTCTTTTTAGAAAATATAAAATTTGATAAATATGTAGTTGTTGAACCATCGAAATTTTTTTCTGAAAATGCTAATAAACTGAAGAATAGTCCTAATATATTTATTTTAAATGATTACTTAGAAAATATTATAGATGATATTTCTACAGAAAAGTTCGATTTAATTATATTAAGTGGACTTTTACATGAAATTATGGATATTAATAGTTTTATAAAAAAAATTAAATGTTTAGTGCATGAAAAAACAATTATACATATTAATGTACCAAATGCAAAATCATTACATAGAATATTAGCATATGAATCAGGATTAATAAAATCTTGTTTTGATATGTCTGACGCAAATTTAAAATTACAGCAACATAGAGTTTTTGATATGTGTAGTTTAATAAAATTAGTTGAAGATGAAGGCTTTAAAGTTCTTTCAAGTGGGAGTTACTTCATCAAACCTTTTACGCATGAACAAATGTATAATATTTTGAATAGAAAAATTATTGATTCAAAAGTAATTGAAGGATTTAATAATTTAATTAAATATTTACCTGAATATGGTTCAGAAATTTATGTTAATATAAAAGTTTAGATGAATCTTATTATTTATTCAGAAAAATATAAAATATTGTGGAACGAGTTTGTAAAAAATTCAAAAAATAGTTATTTCTTTTTCCAGAGAGATTATATGGAATATCATAGTGATAGATTTGATGATTTTTCACTTATGGCCTTTGATGAAGCAGATAAATTAATAGCAATATTGCCAGCAAATATAAAAGAAAATATTTTATACTCTCATCAAGGGCTTACTTTTGGTGGTTTTTTAGTAGATGATAAAATGAAGACAGAAACTATGTTAGAGATTTTTGAATCATTAAAACATTTTTCAAAAGAACAAGATATAAAAACAATAGTCTATAAATGTATACCATATATTTATCATTTAAAACCATCTGAAGAAGATAGATATGCATTATTTAGAAATAATGCAAAATTAATTAGAAGAGATGTTACTTCAACGATAAATTTAACGGAACAAGTTAGATATTCAAAAGGTAGAAAGTGGACAATAAATAAAGCAAAAAAAGAAGTAATAGAAACTTTTGAATCAGATGATTATGAAACTTTTTGGGAACTTTTAACTAGAGTTTTAGAATCAAATCATGAATCAAAACCTGTTCATACACTAGAGGAGATAAAAAAACTTGCTAATTTATTTCCTAAAAATATTAAATTATTTTTATCTAAAAAAGATAAAAGAATTGTTTCTGGAGCTTTGATTTATGAAAATCACAATATTGTACATACTCAATATTTAGCTAATAGTGAAGAAGGAAGAGAACTAGGAGCATTAGATTTACTGATAGACTATTTGATAAAAGATGTTTATAAAAATAAAAAATATTTTGATTTTGGGATATCAAATGAAGATGCTGGAAGATATTTGAATGCAGGTTTAATAGCACAAAAAGAAGGTTTTGGGGCAAGAGCTGTAGTACATGATTTTTATGAATTGGAGATAAAATAAAATGATTCCATTTTTAGATCTAAAAGGTATAAATGCTCAATATAGAGCTGAACTTATAGAAGCAAGTACCAGAGTAATAGATAGTGGTTGGTATATTCAAGGAAATGAGTGTAAAGAGTTTGATAAAGAGTTTGCCGAGTATTGCGGAACCAAATATGCTATCGGTGTGGCTAATGGTCTTGATGCACTTATTTTGATACTTAGAGCTTATAAAGAACTAGGAATAATGAAAGATGGTGATGAAGTTATTGTGCCATCAAATACCTATATAGCTTCTATCTTAGCGATTTCACAAAATAATCTTGTGCCTGTTTTAGTAGAACCAGATATAAATACTTATCTTATAGACCCATCAAAAATAGAGGAAAAAATCACTCCAAAAACAAAAGCTATTTTGCCTGTGCATCTTTATGGTCAAACTTGTGAGATGGATAAGATTGAGAAAATCGCAAAACAATATAATCTAAAAGTTATAGAAGATTCAGCTCAATCTCATGGTGCATACTTTGGAGATAAAAGAAGTGGAAACTTAGGGGATGCTAGTGGATTTAGCTTTTATCCTGGAAAAAATCTAGGAGCTTTAGGTGATAGTGGAGCTGTTACTACAAACGATGAAGAGCTAGCAAATACCATAAAAGCACTAGGAAACTACGGGAGTCATAAGAAATATGAAAATCTTTACAAAGGTGTAAATAGCAGACTCGATGAGATGCAAGCTGCAATGTTAAGGGTAAAGTTAAGACACTTAGATGAAGAGGTTAAAAAAAGAAGAGATATAGCAAACTATTATACAAAAAATATTTCTAATCCAAATATTATCTTACCAATTCAAAATTCAAAATTAAACATTCAAAATGATCAAAATCATGTGTGGCATCTTTTTGTGATAAGAACAGCTAAAAGAGATGAGTTACAAAAATATCTACTTGATAATGGTATCCAAACGCTTATTCATTATCCAATTCCACCACATAAACAAAATGCTTATAAAGAATGGAAGAATGAAAGTTACCCTATAAGTGAACAAATACATGATGAAGTATTGAGTTTGCCTATTAGTGGTGTACAGAGTTTAGAAGATACTATGAAAATAGTTCAGGTAATAAATGAATTTTAGACACGATATCAATGTACTCAGAGCTATTGCAATCTTATCGGTTGTACTGTATCATTTCAAAATTCCTTTTTTTAATGCAGGATTTATTGGAGTAGATATATTTTTTGTAATATCTGGTTTTTTAATGACCAAAATAATATATGAAAAATACATAAATGACAATTTGTCTATCTTTAGTTTTTATTTAGATAGAGCATATAGAATTATTCCAGCATTAGTAGCTTTACTGCTTTTTGTAATGATATTTGGATGGTTTGTTTTATTTCCATTGGAATACAAACAACTTGCAAAAGAGACAATATCAGCAATGGCTTTTGCTTCAAATATACTCTACTTTAAACAAAGTGGGTATTTTGATGCTAGTGCCGAAGAATTGTATTTATTGCACACATGGAGTTTGGCTGTAGAATGGCAATTTTATATTTTGTATCCAATTTTAGTTGTTTTATTTCTTAAATTTTTTCATACTAAATTTCTTAGATATATACTATTGTCTTTGTTCCTATTGTCTTTGTTGCTGTCAATATTTTTGACTGGTAAATATCCTACTGCATCATTCTATCTTTTACCAACTAGAGCATGGGAGTTGTTGGCTGGTGCAATAATTTACTTTTTCCCAATAAACTTTAAACCAGATAATAAATATAAATTTCAATTATTAGGTTTTTTAGTAATAATCACTTCGCTTGTCTTTCTAAATAATAAACTTTTTTGGCCATCTTATTGGGCTCTCTTCCCTGTTTTAGGAGCATATTTATTTATAAGTGCTTCATATCAAGAAGGTATATTATCTAAAAGTAAAGTTTTGCACTTTTTAGGTACGACATCTTATTCTATCTATTTATGGCATTGGCCTATATTTATATGGTTTAATATGAACTTGTGGTTAAACTCAATTGAATTTATTGTTTTAGCTATATCATTGTCAGTTGTATTTGGTTGGTTATCTACAGTTAGTGTAGAAAAATATTTTTTAAACATAAAAAGAAATCAAGATTCAAAAATAAAACTAAGTATATACTTAGTTTTATTATTTAGTTTTGTTTCACCTGCTATTTATATATATAAAGAAAATGGCATAGAAAGTAAAATAAGAACTATAAATATTAGTAAAAAAAAAGAGTTTTTAGAATACTATGAAAAATTACACAAGAAAGGTCTCAGTGAAGCATATATGCTTAAATGCGATTTTTATGATAATGACTTACAAAAGCGTAGAGAACAAATAGCACCAGAGTGTACAAATAGTCAAGTAGTATCAAGTAATTCTATATTTTTATGGGGAGATAGTCATGCACAAGCACTTTCTTATGGAATTAGAAACGAAATTAATGCTAGAAAATTACCAATTAATTTTTATCAAGTTGCAACATCAGGATGTCCACCAAGCTTAACTACTAATCCAAAATCTGGAAAGATAGATAATAATTGTAAATATTCCAATGAGTTTGCCTTAAAAGAAATAGAGAGAATTAAGCCAACAATTGTAATAATTGCTCAAGCTAATCATCATGAAGAAGTTAATTGGAAAGAAATAGCACAAGTTTTAAAAGAAAAAGGAGTTAAAGAGATTATTCTAATAGGACCAGTACCACAATATAATATTTCATTACCAGTAATATATGTAAGAAAGTGTTATAAATCAAGTAATAATTTTGTAAAACACGGGTTAAATAATAAAATTATAGATACTGATTATTTAATGTCAATAAAATATCACAATTCAAGTTTATTAACTTATATTTCTATATTGGAGTATTTATGTAATGAAAAAGGTTGCAATGTTATCCTTGACACTGTAAATGTAGATTTATTACTTGTTGATAATGGGCATTTAAGTCCTTCAGGTTCTATAAAAATTGTTAAATACATCTTTGATGTACTACAAGAAAAAGGAGTGTTTTATAATGACCTTAATTAAAACTACATTATTAAGTAGTGTTGCAACAGTGATTAAGATATTATCAAGTATTGTAATTAATAAGGCAGTTGCTTTGTATATTGGTCCTTCTGGTTTAGCTTTAATAGGACAATTCCAGAATTTTAGTCAAGCTATACAAATAATTTCTAGTGGGGCAATTAATACTGGAGTCACGAAGTATACTTCAGAATATTGCTCAAAAGAAAAAAGTATTCAATCATTATTTTCTACAAGTATTAAAATTTCTTTCTTTTTTTCAATTCTTATAGGATTTTGTATAATATTTTTTTCAGATTATATCGCTGTGCAATTATTGAAAACAGATAGATATAGTTATATTTTTATAATTTTTGGATTTACTTTAATTTTTTTTATATTGAATAATTATTTTTTGTCAATTCTTAATGGATTAAAAGAGATAAAAATGTTTATAAGTATTAGTATTATTCAAAGTATTTATAGCTTATGTTTTACAACTTTATTAATTGTATTTTATAGTTTTGATGGTGCGTTAATTGCATTTGTGACTAATCAGTCAATTGTTTTTATTATTATTATTTGGATGTTGCGAAAACATAAAATTATAAATTTTAACAATTTTAGAGGAAAATTTAATATTATAGAAGCAAAAAAATTAAGTAAGTTTATGATAATGACGCTTACTTCTGCACTTTCTGTTCCAGCTTCATATTTTATTATAAGAAATCAAATTGGAGAAACTCTTGGTTGGGATGTTGCTGGTTATTGGCAGGCATTAATTTCAATTTCTTCACTTTATTTATTAATAATCACAACAGCACTTAGTACTTATTATTTGCCAAAACTTTCTGCAATAAATTCTATAGAAACTTTAAAAAAAGAAATTTTTAATGGATACTATATAATAATACCAATTGTTTGTTTACTTGGTATGTGTTTATATATGATAAGAGAATTTATTATAATAGTATTATTTACAAATGATTTTCTTCCAATGAAAGAGTTTTTTATATATCAAATTTGTGGAGATGTCTTAAAAATTAGTTGTTTTTTAATTGGTTATGTTTTGATTGCTAAAGAAATGACAAAAATTTTTATTATTAAAGAATTGGTAATGTCAATTTTTTTCGTAGTAATAAGTGTTATTTTATTAAAGAATTATGCCTTGGAAGGTGTTTTTTTTGCATATATTATTACATATATAAGTAATCTTATTCTACTAATTATTATTTTTCAAAATTATACAAAGAAGGAAAAAAATGTATAAAATCATACTTCATCTTGGACTACCAAAAACTGCTACAACATCTTTACAAGTAAATTTATTAATGAAAGCACATCAAAAAGATAAAATTAATTTTTTAGGGAGACATAAGTCTTCCATATATTCAGACTATTATAATCCATTTGGTAATATTATTTCAATGTTATATGATGACTACCAATATTTTTATAATTTTGAGTTTATAGAGAGTAGTTTTAGGTTATTGTTAAAAAAAGATTTAATAAATGTTATTAGTGAAGAAAGTTTATTATTAAGTCATGAGAACAAGCATTTGATATTGATTCCTAGGGTTTCAAAATTACTTAATCAGTATAATTGTGAAGTATTGATTTCGTTGCGAGAACCTATGGATTTTTTATTTTCATATTATGTGGAATTATATAAATGGAGTTTTTTTAATATTGAAATGAATAATACATTTCAAAAGTTTGTTAATAATTTGTTAAAAAACTCTTCAAATTCAGAATATGATATTTTATTTTATGATAGAATTTTAGAATTAGTATCTAAAAATTTTAAGACTATTAAGATATTACTTTATGAAGACTTGAAAATTTCTCCAGAATGTTATATTCGAAATATTTCTGATGTTTTTTCTTTGGAATATGATTGGACTAAGAAATTATTTTTTATTGAAGAACAAAATAAAAAGAACTTTAATGAAAAAGGTAGATATAGTGAAGAAATAACATTAAATCAAAAATTAAATTCATTGGTAAAATTTTTAATATCATCAAGGTTTGGATATATTTTTAAAAAATTAAAATTTCTTAAATCATATTATTTTATTTTATTAAAAGTTTTGAGTAAAATTAAAATAATGAAAGCTAAATATCATCCAGCTTTGAAAATAGAGGATTACAATCAAGTAAAAGTTTTATTATCTAAAAATAATAGTTTTCTTACAAAAAAATATGGAATTCAATATGAAAAATTCAATAGTTATGGCTATGTATTAAATGATAAAAAAGTAGAAAGTTAAGAAGATGAAAATACTTTTATTAGGAGACTTTAGCTCTTTACACAAAAACTTGAAAGAAGGATTAGTTGAATTAGGGCATGATGTAAAAATTATATCTAGTGGGGATGGTTGGAAAGAAATTGAAACTGATATCGATATTGGAACAAAAAAAAGAGGTATAATTGGTAAGCTTGAAAAGTTTTTTAAGCTTATATGTGTTATGCCAAAATTAAAAAATTATGATGTAGTTCAATTGATATCTTCAGAGTTTTTTCCAAATATATTCCAGTTTAATAAATTTATAATGAGATATATTTTTAAAAATAATAGAAAAGTTTTTTGTGTTTGTGCTGGTTGTAATGATCCAATCATTGCAGATTATTTAGAAAACAAATTTAAATATCCTCAATTATATCAAGAGATTAAAAAGTTTAATAAAAAATTATGGTGTCAAACAAGATTGGGTCGATCTTATCATAAATGGATAGCAGATAATATAAATGGTTATATTCCAATCGTTTATGAATATGCGGAAGGATTTCGTATTTTAAAACATAAAAAATTATGTCCTACAATACATCTTCCAATTAATATTAAAGATATTAAATACAAAAAAAATAGTATAGGTCAAAAAATTGTCTTTTTTCATGGTCTTAATAGAGATGGTGTTAAGGGAACACCAATAATTCAAGAAGCATTGAAAAGGCTGAAAAATAATTATCCTGATGATGTTGAAGTAATAATAGATGGCAAAATGCCTTTACGAGAATATTTGAAATTCTTAGAAAAAGTGAATGTAGTAATTGATCAGATATATTCAGCCTCCATTGGTATGAATGCTTTGTATAATTTAGCGATGGGTAAAATTATAGTTGGAGGAGGAGAGAAAGAATCATTAGATGAACTGAATATTCAAGAATCTCCAATCATATCTATTCAGCCAAATATTGAAGATATTTACAAAAAACTGGAAGCAATTTTAAATAATAAAAATAAAATAGAAATAGTTGGTTATGAGTCTAGAAAATATGTTGAGAAATATCATGATTACAGTATGATAGCACAACAATATTTATCTACCTGGGAAAGATATTAGTTATGAATAAAATAAAAAATTTTATAATAAATTCGGTTTATTATAAATTGCCACAAAGTATTACAGAAAAAATAGATTTTTTACGTAGAAAAAAATACTATGATATTCACAATATTATTTTTATTCATGTACCAAAATCGGCTGGTACCTCAGTGTCGTATGCTATTTATGGGCAAACATTGGGGCATTTTAAAGCTAAAGATATTTCCAATACAATAAAAAACTTTGAAGACTGTTTTAGTTTTGGCTTAGTTCGAAACCCTTATGATAGAGTATATTCAGCTTATAACTTTGTCAAACAAAATGGTACAAGTGTAATGGGTGTAAAGAAGAATAGTGTATATCAAAGTGATATGTTTGAGTCATTTGATTCTTTTGTTTTAAATTGGTTAAGTGTAGTTGATGTGACAAAAGAAGATTATGTATTTCAACCACAGTATTTATTTACACACGATGATTTTTATAATCAGTTAGTAAAAAAGGTTTGGTATGTTGAAGATATGAGCACTTTCGAGAAAGAATTTAAAGAACTAAGTGGATTAAATATAAAAATAAATCATCTTAATCAAACAAAAGAAAATAAAAAAATAGAATTGAGTGATAAAGTAAAAGAAAAAATTTATGAAGTTTATAAAAAAGATTTTGAATTATTTGGTTATAAAAAATGAAAAAATTCAATATATTGCAACTTGTAACTGGACTTGGTGTCGGTGGAGCTGAAAGAGTTATATTAGATTTATCGAGAAGTTTAGATAAAGAAATATTTAATAACTATGTGGTTTCAATGTCTTGCCGAAAAGAACTTTTAGGCGAATTTCACATAAATGGAATTAATACAGTAGTATTGGATAAAACCAACTCAGTAAAAGATTTCATACTACTAATAAAATATCTCAATACCTTTGTCAAAAAAAAACATATTGATATTATTCATGCCCATCTTCCCCATGCTTTGATAGTAGGAAGTTTTGTTAAGTTATTTAATCCAAGAGTAAAGATAGTTTTTACTTCTCATAGTCTTAATATCGAATCTAAATTTAGAGAGATAATTATCTACTTATTGAAACCACTAAGAAACAGAGATATTGTATTTTCAAAAGATATTGTAAAATTTTTTTACAAAAAAAATTTTACAATCATCCCCAATGGAATAGATATAGAAAAATATCATATTCAAAAAGAAAAGTTCCCAATCTTTACCTATATTGCAGTTGGCAGGCTAGAGAGTATGAAAAATCATAAATTGTTGATAGAAATTGCCAATAAATTAAAAAAAGAAAATTATTTGTTTCAAATTTTAATTGTAGGAGAAGGAGAATTAAGACTAGAATTAGAAGAGTTGATAACAAAATATGGATTGGTTGGTATAGTCAAATTATTAGGATTGAGAAATGATATAGCAAATTTATTAAATCAGTCTCATTGTTTCCTAATGCCTTCGATTTATGAAGGATTGCCTATTTCGATGCTTGAAGCTGGTGCATCATCTTTACCAGTGATTACGACGCCAGTAGGGAGTATCCCTTCACTAGTAAACAATAAAAACGGGTATCTGTGTTTAGAAAAAGAGTTTGAAATGGCAATGAAAAAAGTCTATGAAGATTATTCTACGGCAAAGAAAAAAGGGGATATATTGTACAATAAGGTAAGAGAATTGTACTCTTTAAGTAGTGTTGTAAGAGAACATGAAAAATTATATTTAGAATTAAGCAAAGTGTAGGTTATGGCGAATAATATTGATAAAAAAACAGTAGAAGGTTTTGGTGAGGAGTGGTCAAGATTTTCTCAAGATAAATTGGAAGTGCACGAACATGATGAATTATTTTCGAAGTATTTTATAAATTTTCCATTTGAGAAATTTGGTACCAATGTAGTAGCTGCTGATATTGGATGTGGTAGTGGAAGATGGGCAAAGCAAGTTGCTCCTAAGGTTGGAATACTTTACTGTGTGGATGCAAGTAGCGAAGCTTTGGATGTTGCGAGAGGAAATCTTAAAGGGTTTGAAAATGTGGTGTATCTAAACCAGAGTGTGAATGATATGACAATACCAGAAGAAAGTTTAGATTTTGCATATTCTTTAGGGGTTTTACATCATATTCCTAGCACTTTAAATGGTATTAAAGCAAGCGTATCAAAACTTAAAAAAGGGGGATATTTTTTGGTTTATTTATATTATTATTTTGATAATAAACCTATATATTTTCGTTATATTTGGAAAGTATCTGACATCTTTAGAAAGTTTGTGTCGAAGTTACCAGCAAAGTTAAAATTTTTTATCTGTGATATGATTGCATTGCTAGTGTATTTACCATTAGGAAAACTTTCTTGGATTTTGGAAAAAATCGGAGTAAATGTTTCAAATATACCTTTAAGTTTTTATAAAGATACAAGTTTTTATACGATGCGAACAGATTCCTTAGATAGATTTGGTACACAATTGGAACAACGATTTACCAAAGAACAAATTGCTGCGATGATGCGAAGTGCTGGTTTGTGTGATATTATTTTTAATGAAGATGCCCCTTATTGGGTAGCGATTGGGAAAAAGCAGTAATATTATGGAAAAAAACAGATGAATATTTTGATTACGGGTGGGGCAGGATATATAGGTAGTCATGTTGTAAAGTTATTAGGTCAAACTACACAACATAACATTATAGTTTTAGATAATTTATCTACAGGTTTTCAACATGCTATCTTATATGGAAAATTAGTAATTTGTGACTTATCAATTATTAAAGAGGTTGAAAAAATTTTTCAACATAATAATTTTGATATTATAATTCATTTTGCAGCGAGTATTGATGTTTCAGAGTCATTGTCGAATCCTTTGAAATATTATGAAAATAATACACTCAATAGTATAAATTTGATAAAGATGGCATTAAAATATAAAGTAAAAAAATTTATTTTTTCTTCTACGGCAGCAGTTTATGGTAATAGCAAGAAAATGTTTGTTAATGAAAACGATGACACACAGCCTCTTAATCCATATGGCTGGAGTAAGCTTATGACTGAAAGAATTTTAATGGATATGGTAGGGGATACTCAAGATTTTGAATATATTATTTTAAGGTATTTTAATGTCGCAGGTGCATCAGCTGATGGAAAATTAGGCTCTTATAATAAAAATGCAACACATTTAATCAATATGGCAACAAAAGTAGTTGTTGGAGAATTAGAAGAGATGTTTGTTTTTGGAAATACATATAATACAAAAGATGGTACTTGTATAAGAGACTATATTCACATTGATGATTTGGCAAGTGCTCATTTGAAAGCTGTTGAATATTCTGGTTCAGGAATTTTTAATTGTGGATATGGGCAAGGTTATAGTGTAAAAGAGGTAATTGAAACAATGAAAAAAGTAAGTGGTAAAGATTTTAAAATTAATATTGTTGGAAAAAGAATTGGAGATATTGAGGCAATAGTTGCAGATAATAAAAAGATTTTGACTAAGATGCAATGGCATCCACAGTATAATGATTTAGATTTTATTTGTAAATCTTCTTTGGATTGGTATAAAAAACAATGTGCAATGTAGTTGTTATTATCCCTTCTTATAAAGTTTCGGAATATATTAAAGGGGTAATTCAAGATATACCTGCGTTTGTTAAATATATCATAGTGATAGATGACAAATGTCCACATAATAGTGGTAAAATAGCTGAGTCTATAAATGATGAGAGAGTAATAGTTTGTTATCATAAAGAGAATCAAGGTGTTGGTGGAGCTGTTATCACTGGATATAAAAAAGCTTTGACGCTTGGGGCTGATATTGTGGTCAAAATTGATGGTGATGGACAAATGGATTTAAGTTATATGCAAAAACTAATTCAACCAATATTAGATGGAAAAGCAGACTATACAAAAGGGAATAGATTTACTGATTTTAAAGCATTAAGACAGATGCCAAAGTTAAGACTTTTTGGAAATAGTGGTTTGTCTTTTTTAGTGAAAGCTGCTTCTGGGTATTGGAATATAATGGATCCAACTAATGGATATACCGCTATCAAAAAGCATGCTTTAGAAGAGCTAGACTTAGAAAATATATCAAAAAGATACTTTTTTGAATCTGATATGTTGATAAATTTAAATCTTGAAAATGCAGTTGTAGTAGATGTAGATATTCCTGCTAAATATGGAAATGAACAAAGTTCATTAAGCATAACAAAGACATTAGTGAGTTTTCCACCTAAGCTTTTTAAAGGGTTATCTAAAAGAGTCTTTCTGAAATACTTTGTATATGATTTTAATATGGCTTCACTCTATTTGATAATAGGTTTACCAATGGTATTCTTTGGAACAATTTGGGGGTCTCTTAAATGGATTGAAGCAATCGTAAATAATATAGAAACGACAACAGGAACTGTAATGTTAGCTGTTTTACCTATTATTTTGGGAACACAATTTTTATTACAAGCAATACAAATTGATATGAATAATATTCCTGCAAAAAGTGCAAAATAAAATGTTTGTTTCTTTACAATATCTTCGAGGATTTGCTGCTATAATTGTTGTATATTATCATATATTTGGTACATGGGGAGGTAATCAAGGTGTTGCCATTTTTTTTGTAATTAGTGGGTTTATCATGGCTTATTTAATTAATGAAAAGCAAAGAGGGTGGGAGCATTTTTTATTATCAAGATATTTAAGAGTAGCTCCTTTGTATTATATTGCAACTTTATTGGTTTTGTTGTTAGGTATCGGATATGACCCTAGTGTATTAAGAATTATTACAAGTTTTGGTTTTATATCATTGGGTACAGTACTTCCTGTTGGTTGGACTTTGACATATGAGTTTATATTTTATAGTATATGCACATTTGCAATTGCCATGAGTTTTTTTAAATTAAAAAAAGAGTATATGATTTATACTATTCTCATTCTAATTGATATTGCATTATATACTATATTATCCTATAAAAATTATGACTATGGACATTATTTTTTAGTATTTTTATATGGAATGGTACTTTACAGGTTGTATTACAGTACTTTGTTTGAAAAAAGAAGTTACTTTATGGCTATCATGACATTAGTAATTTCAATGATAATAATCTCTATAACTGAAATAAAAATTAATTTTTTTATAGAATATGGTGTTATGGCTTTTTTATTGGTAGGCGTTATGTTGTATTTTGAAAAACATAATATACTGAATAAAAAAGTAGACTTTTTATTGCTTCTTGGTAATGCTTCATATTCTATATATATAAGTCATTGGATTGTTATACAAGTGTTTTCTTTACAAAAAATAAGTTTATTTTTTGTATCTATTGTAATTGGAGTTTTAGTTTATTTTATTATTGAACGGCCACTTCATAAATACACTAAACATTTATTAAATAAAGAATATAAAATTAAGGGTTTTGATAATGAAAAATAAAAAGATTAATATTCCACAGTCTCATGAAGAATACATGGATAAATGGACAAAAATATATCAAAATACCAATTATGATTCAGGTTTGACTGGTTATTTTTTAAAGAAAAGTCATGAATGGTCTGAAAAAAAATTTGATAAAACAATGAAGTTTAAAAAGGTACTTGAAGTTGGTGTAGGTTCAGGAATACATATTGACTATGTACAACATCAATTTGATGTTTACTATATGACAGACTTACAAGAATCATTTATAAATCAAGCTAAAATCAAAGCAAACGATAAAATCGTATTCCAAATTGAAGATGCTACAAAACTATCATTTGAAGATGATACTTTTGATAGAGTTATAGCAACTCATATCTTAGAACATGTCCAAAATCCACATGAAGTTTTAATGGAATGGGCAAGAGTTTTAAAACCAGGCGGGATACTTACCATTGTACTTCCATGTGACCCTGGAGTTGCTTGGAGACTAGGGCGATACTGTTGTGCTAGAAAAAGTTTTATCGAGCAAGGGATAGATTACGATTATTGGATGGCGAGAGAGCATATCAATCCTATTAATAACTTAGTTTCATTTATAAGAACTTATTTTAATAATATAGATGAAAGCTGGAAACCTTTTAGCGTTCCATCAATGGATTTAAATCTGTTTTATATAGTTCATATAAGGGTATAAGATGACACTATTTCAAATATTCTTAACAGTAAGTTGTGTTTTAATGATTTCTATAGGACAACTAATGTTTAAAAGAGTGAGTCTAAATTTAAATCAAAGTAATGATTTCCTATCTTATGGTGTATTTGGCACTTTTACTTTGGCAATAATTATTTATGGATTTGCGACAATATTTTGGATTTATCTTTTAAAAACTATTCCTCTTAATCAAGCTTATAGCTTTATGGCATTGAGTTTTATTTTTGTAACACTTGGAAGTGTTTTCTTTTTTGGAGAAAAGATAACTATAAATTTTATTCTTGGCTTGAGTTTGATTATTATTGGGCTTTTAATCATTGCTAATTCCTATTGAGGAAAAATAAATGTTGAAAATTTTAGAAAAAATAAACATATATTATGTGGTACTTTTTTCATTAATAGTGAAATTAGTAGTATTCTTTCTTATTCCAAATTTGGAATTTCCTGATAGTAGAACATATATGAAAGCTGGTATTGAGTTGTTTGAAGAGAAACAAATACAAATTCATAATGTCATGCCATTACAACCTATCATTGCATACCTATTACAAGAACAAGAATTTCTCAAGATATTTAATATTATTATCTCTTCATTGACAATTTTTCTAATATATCAGTTAAGTTTAAAATTATTTAAGGGAAATACTTATGCAATGTTAGCTGCAGTTATAGCTGCAATATATCCATATTTTATTTTTTATTCAATTACTGGATTGACAGAGTCTTTGTATATATTTTTATTGTTGAGTGTATTTCTACTTTTGTACAATCAAAAATTTTTTCTCGCTTCTCTTGTTCTTGTAATATCTATTTTGCATAGACCCATTTTAGATCCATTGGCACCAATTTTAATATTTGTTTTTGCATTTTATTTACATCAATTTTCTTTAAAAAATTCTATGTTAAAAGTTTTGCAATATGTTTTAGTCTATATAGTTTTGATGTTCCCATGGTGGCTTCATCAATATAATAAATATGATAATTTTGTACGATTGAATTTAGGAGAAGGGTTAGTTTGGTATGCAGGAAATAATCCACTTAATAAAAGTGGTGGTGGAGTTTTAGGTGGCACTAAGGGTACAGATTTAGATATTACTCAATTTACTCATATTGAGAACTATTTTGAAAGAGATAAGGTTATGAAACAGTATGCTTTGGATTTTATAGTAAATAACCCTACAAGATTTATAGAATTAGCTGGATTAAAATTTATAAGGTTTTGGAGGTTGTGGCCGTATGCTCCAGAGTATGAAAAAGTACATTACATTATTATATCTTTGATGAGTTATGGAGTGATGCTTTTGTTGAGTATAATATTCTTGATAAAATATTTAAAAAATTATTTTAGAATGATTTTGCCTATTTTACTTTTGGTAGGATATTTCACAATTGTACATATGATTTTGATTGCTTCTATTCGTTATCGATTACCTTTGGAACCATTTTTGATTATATTTGCAAGTTATAGTTTAATCAATATTATGAAAAAGAGAGAAGATGCTTCTTGACATTGTTAATGTGATATATTGTTTAACTTTATTATTGATAATACATAAATATTATAATATTAGCTTCCTATATATGTTTTTATTGATGTTACATCTGTTTGCTATTTTTATTTTTAATGGTTTTTTGTTTGAACCAAGCTATATGCCTGACCAATTTAGATATTTGGAGATTGCTAAGGATATTAGAATTTTCAATGTAGAGGAGATTATTCTTCATCCAAAAAATAATGTTTTTTTTTCTGGCTTATTTTTTGGACTTTTCCCTATACCATTTATTGAGTCAGTATATTCTTTAGGAATGATAAATTATTTGTTATTTGTTTATGTATTTGTTTTTATGCATAAAAGAAATTACTTAAATTCTAAGTTTATAACTTATTTTTATTTATTTTTTCCAAGTTTATTACTTTATTCATCATTAGCATTAAGAGATATGTTAGTATTTTGTATATTGTTTTTAGGAATATACTACTTAATCTTTACAAAAAGTTATGTTCAAGGTATATTTTTATTTGTAGTATTATATTTCATAAAATTTCAGAATTTAATTTTTGTAATGATTGCTTTTGTAATGAGTATTATTAAAATAAAACGAATAAATTTTAGTAAATTGTTATTAATAATTCTTACTATTAGTTTATTGATTTTTTTATTTTCTAATTTTTTAGCTATAGAAAAATTGAATTTTTATAGATGGGCTTTTTATAATGAAAATCTTGGTAAAAGTTCAGAATTATTTGTTCCAATACTTTCTTATACAGATTTATTGATTCATTTTATTCCAAGTAGTTTAAATTTTTTATTTCGTCCTTTACCATGGGAAGAATTTGGTATTTTACAATTAGTTCAATTTGTGGAAAATATTTTTTTAGGAATTATTATATTTGTCATTATTACTCAAAATTATAAATATAAGTTATGGATGTTATCCGAAGTTAAGTTTTTAAATTTCTTTTTATTCTTAAGTTTGATAGTCTATGGATTGGTAATTTACAATAGTGGGACAGCAGTTAGATACAAATTTCCTTTTATTGCAGTCTATATAATATATTCTTGGTATTTTATATATCAAGCAAAGCAATTATTGAAAAAGAGTGATATATGTGCGGAATAGTTGGTTTTATAGATAAAAATCAAAATCAAGATATTTTAAGTGATATGCTTAAAATTCAATCATATCGAGGCCCAGATGATAGAGGAACATATTTTGACGAAAAAAGTGGAGTTCACTTTGGGCATAATAGATTATCTATTCAAGACCTTAGTTCACATGGGCATCAGCCTTTTATAAGTGATTGTAGCAACTATGTGATAGTTTTTAATGGAGAAGTGTATAATTTTAAAACTATAAGAGCAGAACTTGAAAATTTAGGCTATAAGTTTCTCTCAAATAGTGATACAGAAGTGATACTTTATAGCTACAAAGAGTGGGGTATAAGATGTATCGATAAATTTGTAGGAATGTTTGCTTTTACTATTTTGGATAAACTTCAAAATAAACTTATTTTAGTGCGAGATAGGGCAGGGGTAAAACCTCTTTATTATTACACAGATGAGAATCAATTTATGTTTTCTTCTGAAATTAAATCATTTCATAAACATCCAGAGTTTAAAAGAGAACAAAACTTAGAAGTGTTGCCTTACTTTTTTCAGTTTGGGTATATACCAGCACCTTATACGATATTTAAAAACTGTTTTAAACTAGAAGCTGGGAATTATCTGGAGTTGAGCCTTGGAAATCTAGAGTTTAAGATTACAAAGTATTGGGATGTAAATGATTTTTATCTACAAGAAAAGTTTACAAAAAATGAAGATGAAATTTTAGAAGATATTGAAGCCATACTAGATAATGCTATTGATTTAAGAATGGTATCTGATGTACCTGTTGGAGTCTTTTTAAGTGGTGGATATGATAGCTCGCTTGTGGCTTCAATATTAGCTAAAAAGCAAGGGAAAAAAATAAATACTTTTACTATAGGATTTGATGATGAAAAGTATAATGAAGCAAAACATGCTAAAACGATAGCGGAGTATCTTGGTACAAATCACACAGAGTACTATATGAAAAACAGTGATATGTTGGATTTAGTAGAAAAGTTACCATTTTATTATGATGAACCATTTGGAGATAGTTCAGCACTTCCTACTATGATAGTATCAAAGTTAGCAAGACAAAGTGTAACAGTAGCATTAAGTGCAGATGGTGGAGATGAGGCTTTTTGTGGATATAGTAAATACTTTTTTTTAAATAAATTTCAAAATATTTTCTCAAATAGCTTCAAGAAGGAAGTTTTAAAAGCAGGATTAAGCCTTTTTAGTGAAAACAGTGTGGAATATATAAACGAAAAATTGCCAAAAAATCTAAGACAAACAAATATCAAAGATAAATATACAAAATTTCAAAGAGCTATCAATAGTGATAGTTTAGAAGAGATGTTTGAAAGTGCAAGTAGTTATGTAGATAAAAATGAAATTATTAAATTTTTAAAAGTTAGCAAGAAGCAAGAAGTATTTAAAAAATGGGAGAACATAGGAAGTATTGAGTTTTTAAATCAAATGATGGCATGTGATTATAAGCTATTTATGAATGATGATGTACTTACAAAAGTTGATAGGGCAACAATGAGTGTAAGTCTTGAGGGTAGAGAACCTTTACTTGACCATAGGATAATTGAGTATATGGCAAGAGTACCACTAGATATAAAATATAAAAATAATCAAGGAAAATATTTGTTAAGGCAAGTTCTTTATAAATATCTTCCAAAAGAGATGGTTGATAAACCAAAATCAGGATTTCAAATACCACTTAATGAATGGTTAAGAGATGAATTAAAGCCATTGGTATTAAAATATTTAGATGATTCAAAACTAGATGAGAGTATTTTTAATATTGAAGAGATAGCCCAGATAAAAAAAGGATTTTTTGCTGGAGTTGATGTAGGTACAACAATTTGGTTTATTTTGATGTATCAGATGTGGAAGGAAAAATGGCTTGACTAAAAAAATACTATTTGTAGTAAATGTAGATTGGTTTTTTATCTCTCATAGATTACCATTAGCACTAGAAGCTTTAAAAAAAGGCTATGAAGTTTATATCGCTTGTGGAATAACTGACAAAAAAGAGTATTTAGAAAATATTGGTTTGGTAGTTCATCCTCTTAATCTATCACGAAGTGCTATTGGACTAAAAGGTGAGATAAAAGCCTTTAGTGAGATATATACAATACTAAAAGAGATAAATCCAGATATAGTTCACTTTGTAACTATCAAGCCAGTGCTTTATGGGGGTATAGCTTCAAGATTTTTAAACATAGGTAAAAAAGTATTTTCTATATCAGGGCTTGGATTTATATTTATCAAGCAAGGACTTAAAGCTTCGATAGTAAGAATGTTGATAAAAACAATGTATCGATTTGCCCTTGGTGGTAAAAATTCTCATGTAATAGTTCAAAACCCTGACGATAAAGTAGTGGTAAACTCTATAGTAAAAGTGCCTATTACTTTGATACGAGGGTCTGGAGTTGACTTATCACAATATCAATATGTACCAGAAAACAATGACAATATGAAAGTATCAATGGCTTGTAGGCTTCTAAAAGACAAAGGGGTTTTTGAGTATGTGGAAGCAGCTAGGATAATTAAGAATTTAGAATTTAAAATTGAGAATTATAGTAATGTAGAGTTTGAACTATATGGAGATATAGATATGCATAATCCAGCTAGTTTGACTAGTGAAGACCTAGAAAAGATAAAAAAAGATGGTTTTGTGAAACTGTATGGACTTAGTAATAATATTGCAAAAGTATTTCGTGACTCAAATATAGTAGTACTTCCATCATATAGAGAAGGATTACCAAAAGTGCTTATAGAAGCTGCTGCTTGTGGTAGAGCTGTAGTGACTACTGATGTGCCAGGATGTAGAGATGCTATAGAGCCAAATGTTACGGGATTACTTTGTAAAATAAAAGATGCAAATTCACTCATTGGGCAAATAGAAAAATTGATAGTGGATAAGAATTTACGAAATAATATGGGAAAGGCTGGAAGAAAATTAGCAGAGAAAGAATTTGATATAGATGAAGTAGTAAAAAAACATTTTGCTGTATATGAAGGTAATTTATGAATAAACTCTTAATCACAGGCTCATCAGGCTTTGTAGGAAGCTACTTCATAAACAAATATAAAGAAAAATTTGAGATAAAATCGTTTAGTTTTTTAAACGATGATTTTGACTCTTTAGACTGTAGTGATGTTGATGTGGTTTTTCATCTATCAGCTTTGGTGCATCAAATGGGTGGAGCGAGTAGTGAAGAGTATGAAAGAGTCAATGTCACTCAGACTTTAGAACTTGCAAAAACAGCAAAAGAAAGTGGTGTAAAACAGTTTGTATTTATGAGTACTGTTAAAGTATATGGGGAAGAGAGTGATGATATTTATACGGAAGAGAGTGCGTGTAAGGCTGAAGATGAATATGGAAAGAGTAAACTTAAAGCTGAACATGAACTGCAAAAGCTTGAAGATGAAAACTTTAAAGTTAGTATTATCAGAACACCAATAATCTATGGGTATGGAGTAAAAGCAAATATCAAATCTCTTGTAAACTTAGTGAGTAAAATTCCATTACTTCCTTTTGGTGAGATTGATAACAAACGAAGTCTGGTTTATATTGGCAATCTTTGTCATTTAGCAGATGAGGTGATAATTCAAAAGCAATCAGGGATATTTTTATGTGCTGATGATGAACCTTTAAGTACTTCACAACTCTGCAAGTTAATAGCTAAAAATTTAAACAAAAAAATATATTTGATAAAGATACCATTTTTTGAGACTTTATTGAAAGTTTTAAAACCATCATTTCATAAACGATTTTATAGAAGTTTGGAAGTGGATAATCGAATCACAAAAGAGAAGTTGAGTTTGAAAAATCCCTATAGTGTGGAAGAGGGAATATCTTTGATGCTCAAAGATTTTAGGGGTTAGTTGATAGTGTTTAGGGGATAGTAGTAAATAGTTGACAAAAAGGCGTAAATGATATATACTTATGGTATATATCAATAATATAAGAAGGGTAGAACTATGACAATGATGGCAAAAGTTTTTAAAAACGGTAGAAGTCAAGCAATAAGATTACCAAAAGAGTATAGAGTTGATTGCGAAGAGGTTTATATTGAAAAAGTGGGGCATTCGTTGGTTATTATTCCAAAGGAAAAATCAAAATGGGATATTATGAGAAATGCTGTTGAGGATTTTGATGGATTTGAATTTGAAAGAAACCAACCTGAGCAACAAACAAGAGAGCTGTTTTAAACAAAGGAGACTTTTTGATATATATTCTTGATACAAACATCATCTCATATATTATAAAAAATAGAGATTTTTCATTGATTGATAAGTTTGAAACAATTGCAAAAGAACATAAAATAGGTGTATCATCTATTACAGTAGCAGAGTTGTATTATGGAGTAAAAAAAAGAGGCAGTCAAAAGTTAGAAGCATTGGTAAGTGAGTTTTTGTTGCCCCTTGAGCGATACCCATTTGATGAGAATGCTGCTTTTGAATATGGAAACATAAGATCTACTTTAGAATATAAAGGAAATACAATCGGACCAAATGATCTATTTATCGCAGCTCATACAAAATCATTAAATGCAGTATTGGTAACAAATAATGTGAAAGAGTTTGAAAGAGTAGAAAATTTGAGTTTGGAAAACTGGGTTTAAAATATAAGAAGTTTAAAATTATGTATAATTTAATTTACAAAATAGAACTTTCATAGTATAATTGTAAGTCAATTTATACAAGGTAGTTATATGATAGAGATATTTCATAATCAAAATGCAATCGCATCGTTTATCAAAGATAATAGAAACTTTATAATAGACTACAAAAATTTTGATATAAAAAATTCTATTGCACTTTCACTGCCAAATACTCAAAAGATATATCTGTATGATTACAAATTTCCACCTTTTTTAGAGAGTTTTTTGCCTGAGGGGTATTTGTATGAGATATTTAAAAATCTCTTATCTAAAGAGTATGGTAAGGTAGATGACTATTTAATATTTTCACTTTTAAGTAGTAATATCCAATCAAGAGTAGAGTTTCTAAGTGATTTACAAAATAATATAGAGTTTCCTACATTGGATATCGATGAGATATTGACTAATGATAGCAATGATACTTTTAACAGTCTTTTGCAAACTTTTTTAAATAAAAATGCTATCAGTGGAGTACAACCAAAAACTATAGCACTATTAAAAGAGAAAGAGAACCTAGATACAAAAGAGTATATCATCAAAACCTGGGGTAATGAATACCAAGATTTAGCACTCAATGAATACTTTTGTCTGCGAGCTGTACAAAAAGCAGGAGTAAAAACAGCAAACATAAAACTATCAAAAAATAATAAGTTTCTCATAGTAGAAAAATTTACACTTAAAAGTGATGGAAGTTTTTATGGATTTGAAGAGATATTGTCTTTGATGGATAAAAACAAAGAGAGTAAATACGATGGAAGCTATGAGCAAATAGCGAAGACTATTTACTCCTATACGACTTACAAAAAAGAGTCGATGGTAGCCTTTTATAAAACGGTGGTGATGAATTATTTGCTTAAAAATGGTGATGCCCATCTAAAGAACTTTGGATTGCTTTATGATGATGATTTTAAAAATATATTTTATTCCCCTGTGTATGATGTGGTTAATACGGTTGTGTATATCCACAAAGACAAACCAGCCCTTATGCTTGAGGGCAAAAAGATTTGGCACTCAAAAGATACTCTTATCAAATTTGGTCAAAAAAGTTGCCTTTTGACTTTAAATGAAGCAAAAAAGTATTATGCGGAGTGCTTTGAGGCACTTGTGTGGGCTATAGATGAGCTTGAAAGTTATTTGACTGAAAATCCAGATTTTAAAATAGGCAAAATGATGCTGGATAGCTGGAAATTATCTTTGCAAGAGGTTACTATAAAGGAGCTTGATGATGATATTATCAGAACTTGGAAAAACTATTAAAAGTTTACGGCAACAAAAAGGGATATCTCAAGAGAGTTTATCAGCACAAGCGAATATCTCAAGAGCAACATTGTCAAAACTAGAAAATGGATATATTGCAAATATAAGTATTGTAACTGTCAATCAAATACTTTCATTGCTTGGATATGAGATAGATATCAAGCCAATGAATCCCTTTATGACATAGGAAATAATATATGATATATATGATTTTATTTTTAATATCTTTCGTTCTTACATACCTCATAAAGAGTTATGCTATTAAAAAATCACTTATAGCAGTGGTAAATGAACGAAGTTCACACAATATTCCTACTCCTCATGGAGGAGGAATTGCTGTTGCCATTACATGGTTTATAGGACTTTTTTATTTATATTATATCAATCAAATAGACCCAACTCTTTTTACTGCTTTGATGTTTGGTTGTATTATAAGTGTTGTCAGTTTTTTTGATGATATGTATGAACTCAGTGCTAAGCTACGATTGTCTGTACACTCTTGTGTAGCGGTTATTGGTATATGGGTTATGGGTGGATTAAATGTCATTGATTTTGGCTTATTTAGCATTGAAAACCCAATTATTACCAATATATTTGCTTTTTTACTTATTGTTTGGTTTATCAATTTGTATAATTTTTTGGATGGTATCAATGGCTATGCAGGTAGTGAAGCTGTGTTTTTATGTGTGGCTGGTTTTATTCTTTTTGGTGGGAATCATTTTATCGTATTAGCAGTTTCAGTGTTGGGATTTTTGTTTTGGAATTATAATCGAGCCAAAATATTTATGGGGGATGTAGGCAGTACACTTTTGGGGTATAATGTGGCTATTTTTACACTTTACTATGCCAATTTTGAATCTTCAAATCTTTGGATTTGGATTGTATTTTTTGGTTTGTTTTGGTTTGATGCCACCGTAACGTTGATACGAAGAAAACTCAATGGTGAAAAGTTATCACAAGCCCATAAAAAACACGCTTACCAAAGGCTTACTCAAGCAGGTTGGAGCCATTTTAAAGTCACCAATTATGCCATAGCAATAAACTTGTTGCTTTTTGGAATAGTTATAAGTGTTTCCAATATCTTTGTCGCTTTTATAGTAACTCTTATATTGTTATTAAGTACAATGTTGTTTATAGATAAAAAAAAGGCATTTAACTGATGTTTAGAATAGATAAACGTATACTTAATTTTTTGGTGATTGCAATTGCCACTACCATTACTTTTTGGTGGTCTTTTTTTATTTTTCATCAGGATATGATTTGGGAAGTGGTGGCTTTTGTTTTGGGAGTTCGGATTTTGGCTTCCATTTTTCTTTTTAAAGATTACAGTTTAAGTTGGAGAAAGGCAACGACTCGAACTTTTTTGATTAAAACGGTGGTTTATTTTGCGGCATTTATTGTCTACTTACCGTTTGTATATGGTAAAGTCCGTTTTGCTCTTTTGGCTTCGGAAGCGGCTTTTTATTTATTGTTTATTACGTTTTTAATGTATGTTTACAGTTATATTATCAACAGAAATACAACCTATAAAGATAAAACGGTGGTGATTTATGGAGCAGGAAAAGCAGGAATCAAACTGGAAGAGGAGTTTAGAAACTCTGCATTTAAAGTCAAATATTTTGTGGATGATGACAAGATTTTACAAAAAAGAAGTATTGATGGGGTTAAGATTGTTTCTAAAAAAGAGTTAAAGAGATTAACTAAGAAGGAAAAAAAGTTTGATTTGCTTGTCATAGCCATGCCAAGTGCCACGACAAAACGAGTTAAAGAGATTTATGAACGACTCAATCCTTACTTTAAAACCATTAAAATTTTACCCTCACTGGAACAAATTTTACAAGAAGAATTGTTTTCTACCCAACTTAAAGACATATCAGTAGAAGATTTATTAGCGCGACACCCTAAAGATTTAGACAAAACACTCATTGAAAGTTTTATTAAAGACAAAACAGTGTTAATCACTGGTGCAGGTGGCAGTATTGGAAGTGAAATAGCACGACAGTGTGTCCTTTTTAATGCCAAACAGCTTATTTTGCTTGACCACAGTGAATACAATTTATATGCGATTGCAGAAGAGTTGTGTGAATATAAACCAAAACTTGTGATGCAATCGGTGGTCAATAAAGATTTTCTGGATAAAACTTTTGAAGCACATAAACCCGATATTGTCATACACGCAGCAGCGTATAAACATGTGCCATTGGTGGAGGACAATATCACAGAAGCCGTGTTAAACAACATTATTGGAACAAAAAACGCCATTGACTGTGCCATTAAACACCACGTGCAAAAATTTGTTTTGATTTCAACCGATAAAGCCGTACGACCGACCAATGTCATGGGTACAACTAAGCGTATTTGTGAATTGTATGCCCAAAATGTTGAGCCAAACCGTACCGAAATAGTAGCCGTTCGTTTTGGCAATGTTTTAGGAAGCAGTGGCAGTGTTATACCAAAGTTCAAAGCTCAAATTGCTTCTGGAGGTCCTATAACGGTAACTCACCCTGATATTACACGTTATTTTATGCTCATCCCCGAAGCGTGTGAATTGGTTTTACAAGCAGCAAGCATAGGAAAAGGGGGCGAAATCTTTATTTTGGATATGGGTGAACCCATTAAAATCGCTGATTTAGCGAAAAAGATGATTGAACTTTCAGGTCAAAAAGAGATTGAAATTGTTTTTACGGGATTGCGTCCGGGTGAAAAGCTCTATGAAGAACTGCTTATCGATGATACTGAAGCCAACACTCAATATGAGTCAATTACCATTGCAGGTAAAACATCGTACGATATTGTTAAACTCAATCACGATATTTTTGAACTCATCAATGCCAAAGATAAACTGGCAAAACTTAAAGAGTTAGTGCCAGAGTTTGAGCATAAAATATAGTAAATAGTAAATAGTAAATGGTGAATGGTGAATGGTGAATGGTGAATGGTGAGATAATGTGACTTTGTCTTACCACTCACTTCTCACTACTTACTACTCACCATTTATTTTCACTTTCATTTAATCACATAAATGATACAATAAGCCTTATTTTATTTTAAGGCTGACAAATGAAAAACGTTAAGAAAGCATTTTCTTTGCTTGAAATGGTATTTGCTGTTGTCATTATTGGGATTATTGCCAGTGTGGCAATGCCTAAACTGTTTGATACAAAAAATGAGGCATTGGTTTCTACAATTAAGCAAGATGTTGTCACTGTCACCAGTGCCATTCAAGGGCATTATATGCTCAATCGTACCGTAGATAAGATTTCTGATGTGGTGAGTTTAAACAACTCCATTTGGGAAATAGAAGACAACAAAATTTCATTTAATGAAAAAGAGAGTGTATGTCTTGAAGTGATATTAGACCAAGATAAATTGGAAGTAAATATTAACGAAGATGTTGGTACAATTTGTACGAAATTATATGAAAAAGGTATCGTCAATACCACTTACTCTTTAAATTAAGGATTTCCCTTGGAAAATAAACAATTTTTTGAAGCATTTAATGTTGAAAACAGAATATTTGATGAAATCAGCCACGAAATTGGGAAAATTGGTTACTACGAATTGCCCGATCAAAACATTGATGTCATCAGTGAGTTTGCCTCTAATGTAACACAAAAGAATATTGTCGTAGTAGGTATTGGTGGCAGTTCTTTAGGCACAGCAGCGGTGTATGATTTTTTACGTTATAAAAATAACTTTGAAAAGAAACTCTTTTTTTGTGAAAGTACGGATCCGGTATTGCTTAACTCAACGTTTAAAAAACTTGACTTAGAGGATACTTTGTTTATTATTATTTCTAAATCGGGTTCAACCATTGAAACCATTTCAATCTTTAAATACATTTTATCATTGGTTGAACTCAATGAAAAACAGTTTGTTATCATCTCTGATAAGGGCTCTTCTTTACATAAATTGGCACACGATAAAAAGCTTCCCTATTTTGAGATTCCTGCTAATGTAGGAGGAAGATTTTCTGTGTTAAGCAGTGTAGGGCTTTTACCTCTTGCTATTATTGGTGTGGATATTAAAATGCTTTTGCAAGGTGCCAAAAAAATCAAAGAGAGCTTTTTTAAACAAACACAATCGTATCAAGATATTACTCATAAAGCCTCTTTTTATGCAAGAAACATTGGAAAATACAACATCAATTGTCTTTTTTCGTATTCAGAAGCCTTTAGAAGTTTTAATGATTGGTACATTCAATTGTGGGGAGAGAGTTTAGGCAAAAAACAATATAACTCTTACTTAAATGTGGGACTTACCCCCATAGGACTCATTGGACCAACGGATCAACACTCTTTTTTACAACTGATTGTTGAAGGAAAACGGGATAAATCGGTTACGTTTATCAAGGTCAAAGATTTTGACAGTATTTTAAAAATACCCAATATCTCTATTGCTTATTTGGAAAATTTAGACTACGTCAATGAAGTTGACTTTTCTGATTTAATCAACAAACAAGCCGATTCAATCATTGAATCGCTTTTAAATAAAAATGATATCCCCTTGGATATTATAGAAATTGAAAAAATCAACGAAGAAGCCATTGGACAACTTTTCTTCTATTTTGAGTTGCTTACATCCGTAGTCGCAAAAATGATTAACGTCAACGCGTATGACCAACCAGGTGTGGAAGAGGGGAAAAAAATTTTGAGAGGGTATTTTTAGGTTTTGCCTAAAAAGGTGAGAAGTGAGAAGTAAGTGGTGAGTAGTGAATGTGAAAACGCATAAAGATTTGGATGTTTGGAAAAATTCTATTGATTTAGTTAAAGATATTTATTTGATAACAAAAAGTTTTCCTAATGATGAATTATATGGATTGACATCTCAAATTCGAAGATGTGCTGTATCAATTCCATCCAATATTGCTGAAGGCAGTGCCAGAAATCATAATAAAGAATTTGTCCAATTTTTATACGTCTCATTAGGCTCTTTGGCAGAATTGGAAACACAACTTATTATTGCAGAACAAATAGGGTATCTTAAAAACTATGATTATACTACAATGAATAAAATCAAAAAAATGTTATTGGGACTCATAAAATATATGAAAAGTAAAAACCATGAATAATACCACTCACCACTCACCACTGACTACTCACCAAAGAAAAAAAGCCATCTTCTTAGACCGAGATGGTGTGATCAATGTTGAAAAAGAGTATGTCTATAAGATTGAGGAGTTTGAGTTTATTGATGGGCTTTTTGAGACATTAAAAAAATTCCAAGAATTAGGGTATTTTCTTTTTATAATCACCAATCAATCGGGTATTGGAAGAGGATATTATAGTATCAAAGATTTTGAAGTTTTAATGGCTTGGATGTTAAAAGAGTTTGAAAAAGAGGGAATAACCATTTCACAAGTGGAGTTTTGTCCTCACTCGCCTGAACAAATTTGCCAATGCAGAAAACCCAAAACGGGTATGATTGATAATATTTTAAAGAATTTTGATATCAATTTAGAACACTCTTGGCTCATAGGGGATAAAGCTGCCGACATACAATGTGCCAAAAATGCCCACATCAAAAACACGATTCAAGTCAAATCGGGACACAAATTTGATGAAGCCCAAAGTCAAGCCGATTATGTGTGTGAGAGTATTGTGGAATGTTTTGAAGTGATGAAAATGGTGAGTGGTGAGTGGTGAGTGGTGAGTGGTGAGTGGTGAGTGGTGAGTGGTGAGTGGTGAGTGGTGAAGCAATGTGACTCTTACTTCTTACTTTTCACCATTTACCTCTTACTTTTTAGTCTTTTCTCTCATGTAAAAAAGAAGCAAATTTAGGTTTGTTATTTTTGGTCAAACCATAATATTTAAAGGTTATGATAGAACCAATTTTGGGCGGGTTTTGTCGTTGCTCTTGGCTAAATCCATTGCCTAAATTAAAAATCACACCATTAGAGAGTTCTATAATAAGGCTTTTTAATTGTTTATTATGGTTATAGTTATGTCCAATGACAACACCCTCGGTGTCATAAAACTTTTTGACTTTAAGTAAAGAGTTGCTTAATCCTTCTTCATAAAACGTATTGGGATTTTTAAGCATAACACCTTCCCCTTGATGAGCAATAATGTCATTGAGAAACTCTTCAAGTTCTTGGGTGTTTTTGCACAGTTTTTGAGGTATGATTTTTACATAAGGGTTTTGATGTTCTAAAAACCATTGTTGAACTTTTTTTAACCGCATTACAAAATCACCTTCGGCATAAGGGGCTTCAAAAATATTATAACTTAGTCTTTTCCATTCATCGTTTTTGTGTTGGCTTAATACAATGGATTGGATGTTTTCAAAATCCATTCGTTTGGTCCACAGTTCGCCATCAAGTTCAAAAGGAGGGAAATTTTGAGTAAACCAACGGGGAGCATAAATTGTTTTGCCTTGACGTGTTTTTAACTCTTTGCCATCCCAAAAGGCTCGTATGCCATCAAGTTTTTCGCTCATCAACCAGTTATCAATATTTTGGCTGTAATCAAAAAGTTTAGCTTTTTGTAACTCCCCACCCAGTAAAGCAGTATAAAGAATAAAAATCAACATTAAAAATAATTTTTGCAATACTAAATCCTAAAATGTCATTTAAAAGTTAATATTATACACAGATAAGATTAAAATTAGGAAAGAAGTGAGAAGTGAGAAGTGAGAAGTGAGAAGTGAGTGGAGACGTGACTTTCTTTTACCACTCACTATTTACCTCTCACCATTTACTTCTTTCTCTCTAACAAACTTATAACATTCTTTTAGCTAAAATCTTGCAAATTATAAAATATGGAATACAAATGAAATACAATACAATCGATTTTAATGATAAAACAATTTTAATAACGGGCGGTGCTGGGTTTATTGGTTCTAACTTGGCGTTTTATTTCCAAGAACATTTTCCTGCTGCTTTGGTGGTGGTGTTGGATTGTTTTCGAAGTGGGCAAACGTTAAGCAATGGCAATTTAAAGAGCTTTGGGCACTATAAAAACCTTCTTGGCTTTAAAGGGGTGGTTATCAGTGGTGATATTAATGACAAAAAAATATTAAGAGAATTAGAAATAGAGTATAAGTTTGATTATATTTTTCATCAAGCGGCCATTTCAGATACAACGGCCAGTGAGCAAGATTTGATGATTAAAACCAATGTCAATGCCTATGAAGATTTACTGCAATTAGCGATTAAACATGGAGCTAATATGATTTATGCCAGTTCTGCTGCCACATATGGAAATGCCCCCAGCCCTCAAACAGTAGGATGCGAAAATCCTGGCAATGTGTATGGCTTTTCAAAATTGATGATGGATAACATCAGTGCAAAATACATTGAAGCGGGAGTGGGTATCTCAATTGTGGGATTACGTTATTTTAATGTTTATGGACCAAGAGAGTTTTTTAAAAATAAAACGGCTTCAACGGTGGTACAATTTGGACATCAAATTTTAGCAGGACAAACCCCCAAACTTTTTGAGGGAAGTGATAAAATTTTACGAGATTTTATCTATATTGAAGATGTGATTCAAGCCAATATTAAAGCGTGTGAACCCAAACGAAGTGGCGTATATAACGTAGGAACAGGAAAGGCTCGAAGTTTTCAAGATATTGCAGATATTTTGCAAAAAGAGCTTAAAACCAATTTGGGTACACACTATATCCCCAATCCGTTTGTCGGGCAATATCAATTTCATACCGAAGCCAATATTGAACAAACCGTTAAAATGCTTGATTTTAAGCCTCGTTTTGAAATGGAAGAGGGAATTAAAGCCTATATCCCAGAAATCATTCGATTGTATGAAACAGAAGTTTCTAAAAGTAAATAGTTTATGGTCGATAGTTTATAGTAAAAAGGCAAAAGAATGAAAAATAACCATCAACCATCAACCATCAACCATCAACCCAACATCCTTGTTGTCGGTGATTTAATGATTGACCACTATTTATGGGGAAAATGTGAACGTATTTCACCCGAAGCACCCGTTCAAGTTGTCGATGTACAAAAAGAAACCACTGTTTTGGGGGGAGCGGGAAATGTGATTAATAACTTGCTCTCTTTAGGAAGTCAAGTATGTGTTTTAAGTGTTATAGGCAAAGATGAAACAGCCAATGAACTTAAGCAGATGCTTCAAAGTGTGGGAGCAAAAAGTTTTTTAATTGAAGAAAGCAATCGAAAAACCTCTAAAAAGAGTCGAATCATGGCTTCTCACTCACAAGTGGTGCGATTTGATAATGAGAGTAAAGAGGACATAGACTTATACTCTCAAAAACAACTTTTAGAAAAATTTGAAGCCTGCATCGCTTCGTTTGATATTGTTCTGTTTTCAGATTATGGTAAAGGGGTTTTAACGCCTAATTTGTGCCAACAACTCATTGCTTGTGCTAAAAAGAACGACAAAAAAGTGTTGGTTGACCCCAAAGGAAAAGATTACAGTAAGTATCAAGGGGCGTATCTTTTAACCCCCAATAAAAAAGAGGCACAAGAAGCCAGTAACATTAAAATTGATAATGAAACCTCGTTAAATGCGGCATTAATGAAACTCAAAGCAGTGGCTTCTTTAGAGGTTTCAATGATAACATTAAGTGAAGATGGGATTGCTTTTTTATACAACAATGAAGTGGTCATCAAACCCACCGTCGCACGAGAAGTATATGATGTCACAGGGGCAGGTGATACCGTTTTAGCCTCTTTAGGATATGCTTTGGCGTTGCAAAATGATTTGGCTTCAAGCGTTGAATTTGCCAATTTAGCTGCAGGTGTGGTAGTAGGAAAACTTGGAAGTGCTACGGTGAGTTTAGATGAAATTGAAGAGTATAAATCCAGTTTGCACAAAAGTTCCATTGAACTGCACATTAAAACCTTTGATGAAATTGAAAAAGTTGTTTCACGATTAAAACAAAACAATAAAAAAGTGGTGTTTACCAATGGATGTTTTGATATTTTACACAAGGGTCATGTTAGCTATTTAAACGTGGCAAAAAGTTTTGGCGATGTGTTGATTTTAGGGCTTAATTCTGATGCAAGTGTCAAACGGCTTAAAGGAGAAAATCGACCCATTAACTGCCAAGACGATCGTGCGTATATTTTAAGTGCATTGGAGTGTGTGGATTATGTGGTCATATTTGATGAAGACACTCCTTATGAACTGATTTATAAAATCAAACCCGATGTGTTGGTTAAAGGGGCAGATTATGAAGGCAAATGTGTTGTGGGAAGCGATATTGCTAAAGAGACTAAACTTGTGGAGTTTGTAAACGGCAAAAGTACCACCAATACAATCAATAAAATCAATGGAGTATCTCAATGAAAGATGTTATAAAAAATGAATTTATGTCGCATTTGCAAACCATTCAAACCGTGATTGAAACCCTGCAAGAAGATGTAGAAAAAGCTTCATTAATAGCAGTAGAAACACTTAAAAATGGCAATAAAATTTTGCTGTGTGGCAACGGAGGAAGTGCGGCAGATGCTCAACATATTGCAGCCGAACTCACAGGTCGATATAAAACCGAACGACGAGGGCTTCCTGCGATTGCTTTAACAACCGATACAAGTGCTTTAACAGCCATTGGAAATGATTATGGCTATGACAGAGTTTTTGACCGACAAGTGGAAAGTTTGGCAGTCAAAGGGGATTTGATCATAGGTATTAGTACCAGTGGAAACAGCGCCAATGTGATTAATGCGTTTAAAGTCGCCAAAGAAATAGGGTGCAAAACTTTAGGATTAAGTGGACGAGATGGTGGAGCTATGAATGAGTGGTGCGATTTAAATGTGGTCGTGCCTTCAAATAACACACCAAGAATCCAAGAGATGCATATTTTATTTGCACATACTATTTGTCAAATTATTGATGATGAATTTACAAATTAGTGAGTAGTGAGTAGTGAGTAGTGAGTAGTGAGTAGTGAGTAGTGAGTAGTGAGTAGTGAGTAGTGAAGCGATGTGACTTTATTCACCTCTTACCACTCACCACTCACCACTTACCATTTACCATTAAAATAAAGAGGAAAAATGAGTAAAGTATTAAACGAAGATGAAAAACAGTATTTATTGGACAGTATTCGAGATGTGGTGGATTTTCCTAAACCGGGGATTGTGTTTAAAGATATTACGACATTATTAAATAACAAAGAAGCATTTGCATTTTTGATGAACCATTTAGAAGAGCGATATAAAAGTTATCATTTGGAGTATGTCGCAGGAATTGACAGTCGTGGCTTTATTTTTGGAGCGGCATTGGCTGATCGTTTGGGTATAGGGTTTGTGCCCATTCGAAAACGAGGAAAACTCCCCGGAACGACTATTTGTGAAAAATATGAGTTGGAGTATGGGTTTGATGAAGTTGAAATCCATATTGATGCGTTTAATAACAAAGTGGGAGCAAAAGTTTTACTTATTGATGATTTAATTGCCACAGGTGGAACCGCTGTTGCTTCTTCAAAATTGGTTGTGGATACCAAAGCTCATTTGGTTGAAGTCTGTTTTTTAATGAGTTTAGAGTTTTTAAATGGCACAAAACGAGTAGGAAAAGTAGCCCCCGTTTATTCGGTGCTGGAGATTTGAGTAGTGAGTAGTGAGTAGTGAGGCGATGTGACTTTATTCACCTCTTACCTCTTACTTCTTACCTCTCACTATTTACCAATTTAAAGGAAAAATATGAATAATTTTTACATCCCCAAGCCAAGTGTTTTTGACCCTGTTAATGGGCATTTTGGCATTTTTGGTGGTCGATTTGTTCCTGAAACATTGATGCCATCACTCTTAGAGTTAGAAGAACAATACAATAAATATCGATTTGATACAACGTTTTGGGCAGAAGTGAACGCCTTATTAAAAGATTATGTGGGACGAGAAAATCCTTTGTATTTGGCTAAAAATATCAGTGAAGAAATAGGCGCTAAGGTTTATTTAAAACGTGAAGATTTAAACCATACAGGAGCACACAAGGTTAATAATACCATTGCTCAAGCCATTTTAGCTAAACGTATGGGCAAAACGAAAGTCATTGCTGAAACAGGAGCTGGACAACATGGCGTTGCTACTGCAACGGTGGCGGCACTTTTGGGCTTAGAGTGTACGGTGTTTATGGGGGCAAAAGATGTGGCACGCCAAGAGCTTAATGTCTTTCGGATGAAGCTTTTAGGTGCTAAAGTGGTTTCTGTAGAAAATGGCAGTAAAACGCTTAAAGATGCGATGAATGAAGCCATTCGTTATTGGGTTACCAATGCCAGAGATACGTTTTATATCATAGGAACAGTAGCGGGTCCTCATCCGTATCCTATGATGGTAAGAGATTTTCAAGCCATTATTGGATGGGAAGCCAGACGACAATTTTTAGATAAAGAAGGGAAATTGCCGGATTTTGTGGTCGCATGTATTGGAGGTGGAAGCAATGCCATTGGCATTTTTTCACACTTTTTAGAAGATAAAGAGACGACGTGTGTGGGAATAGAGGCCGGTGGATTAGGTTTAGATACCAACAAACATGGTTGTTCTTTAGAAAAAGGAAGCCCTGGTGTTTTACACGGGCAAATGAGTTATTTGCTTCAAGATGAAGATGGGCAAGTTCTTGAAGCCCATAGTATCAGTGCTGGGCTTGATTATCCTGGTATTGGTCCAGAACACAGTTTCCATAAAGATAATCAAAGTGTCAAATATGATTCGATTACCGATGATGAAGCGTTGGATGCTTTTGTTTGGTTAAGTCAAAAAGAGGGTATCATCCCTGCGTTTGAAAGTTCCCATGCCATTGCGTATTTAAAAAAAGCCAAAGAGAACTTAAAAGGAAAAACGGTCATTATCAACCTTTCTGGTCGAGGGGATAAAGATATGGCACAAGCACAACAACTCATAAAATTTAATTAGGAATCGTATGCAAAAAAATTTAAAAAAACACTCAGGAAAAATTTTTGCAATTGTTGTAGTGACGTTTGCACTTTTTTTAATTTATAACTTATACCATGCCCCAGGTGAGGCAATCGATGATAAGTTTGTACATTTACTTAAAACACACGGTTATGTTATTTTGTTTGCGTGGAGTATTTTAGAGGGAGAAGCCGGGCTTATTATGGCAGGGCTTCTTTCTCATACAGGCGATATGAATCTCTATTTGGCGATTTTTATTGCAGGATTGGGTGGTTTTGCAGGCGATCAAATCTATTTTTATATTGGACGATTCAACAAAGGGTATGTCCATCGTAAATTTAAAGGTCAACGTAGAAAATTTGCACTGGCACATATCTTACTTAAAAAACACGGTTGGCCCATTATTTTTGTCCAACGCTACATGTATGGGATGCGTACAGTGATTCCTATTTCTATTGGACTCACACGTTATGACGCCAAAACGTTTGCTTTTATTAATTTAATCAGTGCTTGGTGTTGGGCGGCTATTACGATTGTGCCGGCGTGGTATTTTGGTGAACAAATTTTGCAAGTGATTGTTTGGGCAAAAGAGCATTGGTATTTAGCCTTGCCATTTGCTGCTATTGTGGGTGGAGGAATTTTATATTACTTCAGTTATGTAACGAAAAAAAAGGAAGTCAAATGAATATCAGTTTAATACAAAACAGCGATACGTTAAAATACGATATTGAAATTATACTTATGTTTAAAAAAGAGTTTGAAAAGAGTTCTTTTAAAGAAAAAAAACTCTTAAAAGAGCTTAACTTTAAAGCACAAGATGAAGAAGTTGCTTTTTTACCTGAAAGTAAAAAGATTTTTATAGGGTGTGAAGAGAACAGTTATGAATCTTTGGCGATTGCGATGTCTGCTGCGGTTAAAAAGTTTCAAGCCACGCAATTTAAAACGGCATATATTAAACTGTGTAAAGAAGAACAACAATCTCTCAAAGCATTTACTCAAGGTGCCATTTTAGGTTCGTACACGTTTACAAAATATAAAAAAGAAGAAAAAAAAGTTGAACAAGAGCTTATGTTAGTGGCTTCAAATGACTTAAAAGAGTTAAGTACCCTCTTTAATGAAGCCGTTATTGTAGCAAACAGTGTGAATAAAACACGTGATTTTGTCAATACCACACCCGATGATTTTTACCCAAAAATCATGGCAAAAGAGGCTAAGAAAATTGCCAAAGCCAATGAGTTAGAGTATGCTGTGTATGGAGATAAGTATTTAAAGAAAAATAAAATGATGTCTATGTACAGCGTAGGACGAGCATCAAGACATGAGTCTAAATTGATTCATCTGACCTATAAACCCAAAGATGCCAAGAAAAAAGCAGTGCTTATTGGAAAAGGCTTGACGTATGACAGCGGTGGTTTGTCGTTAAAACCCAGCGATTTTATGGTGACCATGAAAAGTGATAAATCAGGTGGTTGTGCGGTTTTAAATATCATTGAAGCGGCAAGTAAACTTAAACTGCCCATTGAAATTCATGCCATTGTGGGTGCGGTTGAAAATATGATTGGAGGAGATGCGTTTAAACCCGATGATGTACTTAAAGCCAAAAATGGAAAAACCATTGAAGTGCGAAATACTGATGCCGAAGGTCGATTGGTATTGGCTGATTGTTTGTGTTATGCCCAAGATGAGATTCAAGACATTGATTATATTTTTGATTATGCTACGCTAACGGGTGCAAGTGTAGTGGGAGTGGGAGAATACACCACTTCAATTATGGGTAACAGCCAAATGCTTAAATGTCATGCCGTACAAAGTGCGATTAATGCAGGAGAATACGCCACAAGTTTGCCTTTTAATCGATTTTTGAGAAAAACCATTAAATCTGAAATTGCTGATGTGTGTAACATTGCCAATACCAGATACGGTGGGGCAATTACTGCGGGGTTGTTTTTAGACCATTTTGTCTATGAGCAAAATAAAGATAAGTGGTTACACTTTGATATAGCAGGCCCTGCGTATGTAGAAAAAGCGTGGGGATATAACCCTCATGGAGCAAGTGGAGCAGGGGTGCGAATGAGTATCGAACTTTTAAAAGATTTAATCCAACACTAATGGTATACGTAAACCCAAAAAAATAATTGGGTTTACGTTTTACGCATCTATTTTATCTGCTTCTTGGTTATCTTTGAGTATAATCCGCGTAAAATTAACTCTTTAAAATAAGAAAAAGGAAGATTATGGGATTAGGTGTAGGAATTGTGGGGTTACCAAATGTGGGGAAATCGACCACATTTAATGCGTTGACAAAAGCGCAAAATGCAGAGGCTCAAAACTATCCGTTTTGTACAATAGAACCCAATAAAGCGGTTGTTCCCGTACCCGATAAACGACTGGATGCCTTAGCTAAAATTGTAAACCCCGATAAAATTCAACACTCAACGATTGATTTTGTGGACATCGCAGGATTGGTTAGAGGAGCTTCAAAAGGGGAAGGTTTAGGCAATCAATTTTTATCGAATATTCGAGAAGTGGAAGTGATTTTACATATGGTACGTTGTTTTGAAGATGGAAATATTACTCATGTTGAGGGCGATGTTAATCCTTTAAGAGACATCGAAATCATTGAAACGGAACTTATATATGCGGATATTTCACAACTTGAAAAGAAAATTGACCGACTTAAAAAACAATCAAAAGCATCCAAAGAAGCCGCAGCACACTTGGTGATGGCTCAAGAACTTTTTACTCATTTAGAAGAGTTAAAGCCTGTTAAAACGTTTGAAAAAATTGAAGATGAAACGTTTAAAATGCTGGATAAAGAGATGCGATTTTTATCCAATAAAGATGTCATATATGGAGCCAATGTTGATGAAGATTCTTTAGCCAATGGGGGCAATGCTTTTGTTGATAGGGTTAAAGTTCATGCAAACAGTGTCAATGCCGATGTGATTATGTTGTGTGCAAAAATTGAAGAAGAACTCGTAGGACTTGAAGAGGATGAAGCGCGAGAGTTTTTAACCGATTTAGGCGTAGAAGAGTCAGGATTAGAGCAAATCATACGAAAAGCATTTGATAAGTTGGGATTGCAATCTTATTTTACAGCAGGTAAGGTAGAAGTGAGAGCTTGGACGATTCGAAAAAACACCAAAGCACCACAAGCCGCAGCGGTTATTCACAATGATTTTGAAAAAGGGTTTATTAAAGCCGAAGTGATTGCGTATGAAGACTTTGTCAATTTTGGTGGAGAAGCCAAATGCAAAGAAGCAGGAAAACTCAGACTCGAAGGCAAAGAGTACGTTGTTCAAGACGGCGATGTCATGCACTTTAGATTTAATGTTTAAAAAATAACTTTTTTAATTCTTATTTCAGATGACAAATTTGTATAAATTTTATACAAATTTGTCACTTCACTTTTCTCCAATATTTGTATAATCTCATCATAAATTTTAAAGGCAAAAGATATGATGAATACAACAATAAATTTTAAAGGTGTCGAGATAGACACAAATCTCTCAAAATTTATCAAACACATGGATATGGTTGTTCAGTACGCAGACGAATTGGTCTCTTTATCAAAAAGTTGGGATAACTTAGCCCTTCTAAGTCATTTTGGAAACAGCAGTACTAACATCAATGAAACAAAAAATAATTTTTCTGATTTGACCACAAAATTGTTAAACCATTTAAGCAATGAAGTGTTGGAAAAAACCATTCGTGAAATGAGATTTAAAGCTCAAATCTCTATTGATATTTTAATTCGTAATTTATTTGAACGAACGGCTGATATTGGTTTTTTATCAACCAATGAAGACATACGAACGTTTTTAATGGAAAATACCAACAAATATACCAGTGAATATCTGCCTAAGGCTGAAGCCATCAAACAGAGTTTTTATGAGTACATAAAAAAATACAGTGTTTATTATAATATTGTTCTTATGGATACTCATGGCAATATTTTGGTGCAACTTGATGAGAACAGTACTTTAGAAAAATCCAAAGATGAGATTATCTCATATGCCTTAAACTGCAATGAAGAGTATATTGAGACCTTTAAGTATCACGATTTCTTGCCCCATCGAAAACAAAGTTTGGTTTACACCATGCCTGTGCGACAAAGTGATGATGTCAACAGCAAAACCATTGGAATTTTGTCTTTATGTTTTCGTTTTAAAGACGAAATGAAAAGTATTTTTGAGAATTTAAAAAATGACAACAACAAAGAGTGCTTAACTATTTTGGATAAAGAGGGCAGCGTTATTGCCAGCAGTGATGCTTCACATATTGCGTTGGGAAGTCAATTTAACATTGATTTAAGCATTAAGTATCAACTTGTTTCATATGCAGGACGAGATTATTTGGCTAAAACGTGCAAAACCAATGGCTATCAAGGTTATTTTGGGCAACAATGGTATGGCCATATTATGATTCCCATAGAGTATGCTTTTATCCAAGAAGAGGACAACTTAAATTTAAATCAAGCTATTTTATTGGCGATTTTGCAAGAGGGTGAAGGCTTTAATGAAGAACTCAAAAAAATCCCACGTCAAGCCAATGCGATTCAAACTCATCTGAATCGTTTGGTCTGGAATGGGAATATTAATAAAAATTGTGAAGATAACAGCAATAAAAATTTTTCACGAGCATTGTTACATGAAATCAGCTCAACAGGAGAAAAAACCAAACAAATTTTTGATTTGTCTATTGCGAATTTAACCAAAACGATTATTTTAAATAATACCTCTTATGTGGCCTCTTTAATGGTCGATATTATGGACAGAAATTTATACGAACGAGCCAATGATTGCCGATGGTGGGCATTGACCAGTGAATTCAAGAAAATCTTATCAAGCCAAGAAATAAGCCCAAAAAGCCATGAAAAACTTGAAGAGATTTTACGTTACATAAACACCTTATACACGGTGTACACCAATATATTTATTTATGACAAACAAGGCGTGATTTTAGCCGTTTCCAGAGATTCCCAAAAGCATTTAGTAGGCAAACAGTTGGACGCAGAAGTGCTTAAAAACTCTTTGAATCTTAAAAATTCTAATGACTATTTTGTCTCTGATTTTGAAAAAACAAAGTTATACAACAATGATTTTACCTATATTTATTACGCTTCTGTTGTAAACAATCAAGGGTTTGTAGGTGGTATTGGTGTGGTTTTTGATTCAAAAGTTGAATTTAAAGCAATGATTGAAGAGTCAATTCCCAATTTTGATGCAACCAAATCCAATGAAATTTTTGGTGTGTTAACCACTAAAAATAAAATGATTCTCTCCTCTTCAAACCCTTCTTTACAAACAGGCGATTTTTTATCCGTTTCAGATAAGTTTTTTGAACTTAAAAAAGGGGAGTCTTACAGCGAAATTGTGGTGTATGATAATAAATATTATGCCTTAGGGGTGAAGTGTTCACAAGGGTATCGTGAATATAAAACCAGTGATAATTACGACAATGAAGTCTATGCTCTGTTTTTTTCCTATATCAGTCAAGGAAGCTTAAAAATAGAGAAAAAACGAGAAATTTTTACCGAAACTCCTGCTTTACTGCAAGAAAATTCACAAGAGATTGCAACATTTTATATCGGAGGAAAATGGCTTGGAGTTCCTATTTATAATGTTTTGGAAGCCGTAAGTATGGAAAAACTTATTGCTACTCCCACATTAAATAACCATCACCCTTTTAAAGGTACCATGACGTACAACAACAAAGCCGTTGCGGTTATTGATATTAAAAATTTTATTGATGAACCCAATATTCCTATGTACAAAGAGATTGTTATTGTTAAAAATTTTGATGAAAACAGCGATACGTATTTGGGTATTTTAGTCAACTCCTTAGGGGATATTCCTGAAGTGTCGAATAACAGAATTAAAGCCATTGACAATCACATCTTAGGCAGCAGCAGTTTAATTACAAGTATTGTCATGCCACTTGAAAACATTAAATATGATAAATTGCTTTCATTGTTGGATCTTAAAAAACTCAAAAATAATTTGGTCAAAGAGTAATTATAAGCCTTGAAGTAGGATATTCCATAAATATTCTACTTCCTCATCTTCAAAATTAATTAAAGAATTTTCATAAAAGAGTTCTTCAATTTGGGCATATTCAAACTTTTTGCTGTATGAACAAGAAGCGTGTGTGGGCAGAAAACTTCTCACTAAACTGATGGTGTGTTCGATTTTTTGTTCACATAATAAACACTCAAATTGAGTATGCAATCGTCCCTCATACTCCAAAAGTTTTATGTAACTTTCAATCATAGCTCGTTTGGGGTTTTGTTTAATCATTTTATGCACGGTTTCATTTAAGAGATCAAAATAAAATGATTCAATCTCATCGACCTCTTTTAGATGCGGATAAAAAAGTTTGATAAATCGTTGCCAACAATAGAGTTTTTCTCGGTCTAAAATCCAATTAAATCCTAACTGTATGACCTCTTTAAGTCGTGGCATAGAACTTTTTAAATTGGACTCTAACTCAAAATCAATTTTGTAGCCAATATTAATCGTAGAGTGTCTTGCCCCATAAAACCGATAGCTTGTATAAATAGCTTCTTGGGCAAGAACGGTTACAATTAAATCATCGTCTTTAACATGTTTAATGTCAATGATATAGCCTTGCATTTACTCTTGTAGACTCTTCATTTCGATAATTTCATCAATAATCTCTTGCGCTTCTTCATCATCAATGTTACCATTATGAATGTCATCGATAAGTTCGTGAAACTCTTGTTGCATCTCTTGCATGTACAAAATCTCTTCTTTGATTGCTTTGTCCTCTTTTTTAGCAGCAACATGTTCAAACAGTTCATCCAAATAATCTTCAAGATCAGGCATAACCTCATTATGGATTAGATTTAAAAGTTTTTCTTGTAGCGTCATAAAGGTCCTTCATTTTTTTGAGATTGTATCCAATTTACTCTACTGATTTGCTTTGAGTGAAATTTATCAAAATTATAGTACAATAAATCACCTTTTTCTTACAAAGGATGTGTATGCGAATCATAATACTGTTTTGGGCTTTTATTCAACTTTTATTTTCATTGCCTCAAGAAGTTATTATTACGCATAATACCAATAATCCCCCCTTTAAATTTGTCAATGAAAACAATGAACCCGACGGAATACTTATTGATATTTGGAAATTATGGAGTGAAAAAACAGGCGTAAAAGTGAAGTTTTTTCCTGCAGCGTTTGAAGATTCATTAAGCTACATTCAAAATGGCAATGCGGACATTCATGCTGGGTTATTTCACACAGCAAAACGACAAGAAGAGTTTTTGTTTTCTAAGCCATTAATGCCATTAAAATACTACTATTTTTTTGACAAAAGTATTCCTCCTACGTTTAATACCCAAGAGTTAGGAAGTTATGTCATAGGAACACCCAAAGGATTTACTACGACATTTGTTCAAGAGAATTTCCCCAATGTTTTTGTTAAAGAGTATAAAAATTTTCCCGATGTTTATGCTGATTTTATCAACGGTTATCTCAAAGTTTTTGTTTCTCCTGCTGAAAATTTAAAATATTTTTTAAACTATTATGATCTTGAAAATAATGCCTATTATGATGTCAATCGACCGTTGTATGTCAAAGAGTATTTTGGTGCGCTTAAAATTGGCAATGAAGCTTTGCTTGAAGTGGTTAATAAAGGCTTGGAACAAATTACTCAAGAAGAGATAGACACCATCAAAACCTCTTGGTTTGACCGATTTAACAAGCAGTTAAGACGAGATGAATTGGTATTAACAAGCAAAGAAAAAGAGTGGTTGGCACAACATCCTTTGATCAAAGTTGGCGTGGATGCTTCTTGGCAACCTTTTGATTACGTCAATGACAAAAATGAGCATTTGGGTATTGCTTCTGAATACATCAAATATCTTGAAAAAAAGCTTGGAATCAAAGTTGAAATCGTTTCCGGAGTTTGGGATGAGGTTTTGAACAAAGCAAAAAACAGAGAAGTTGATATCTTAGCTTGTATTGCTAACACACCTAAACGACGAGAATTTTTGCTTTTTACACAAGATTATTTGAATATTAAAACGGTGATTATCACACAAACTTCGAGCAATAATATTTTTAATATTCAAAATTTAATGGGTAAAAAAGTCGCTGTAGCTAAAGGAAATTTTGTTCAAGATTTACTTGAAAGTCATTATCCTAATATTCAATTGGTTTTAACCAACACCAATGAAGAAGCACTCAAAGCCGTCGCTTTAGGACAAGCGGATGCTCATATTGGTAATATTGCCACCGCAACGTATTTTATTGAGAAAAATATGTTAAGCAATTTAAAGGTGGTATCGGAACTTCAAAGTTATCATCACAAACTCTCTATTGCTGTACGAAATGATTGGGAAATTTTTAGAAATATTGTGCAAAAAACATTGCACACAATGAGTAAAGAGCAAAAAGAGGCGATTTATTCTAAATGGGTCAAATTTGATAAACCGTTGATTGATTATGATTTGGTGTGGAAAATCTCATTGGGTTTTATGGTATTAATTGTATTAACTCTTTTGTGGATAAAACGCCAAAAAAAGATAATTGAACAAAAAGAACAGTACCAAAAAGAGCTTGAAAAACTGCAAAGCGAATTAGAAAAAGCCTTGCAAAAAGCTCAAGATGCAACCAAAGCCAAAAGTGATTTTCTTTCGAATATGAGTCATGAAATACGAACACCCATGAACTCTATTTTAGGGTTTACTGAGATTTTAAGTCATGAAATTAGTAACAACGTACATAAAGACTATTTAAACTCCATTAAAACGGCGAGTAAAACATTGTTGGGAATTATTAATGACATTTTAGATTTATCAAAAATTGAAGCAGGAAAACTCAAACTCTCTTATACCGCAATTAACATTAACCATATCATCAAAGAGATGGAAGTGATATTTAAAGACAAACTCAAAGAAAAAAACTTGAGTTTGTTGTTTGAGTTGGATGAAAAGATGCCCGATTATGTTTTGATGGATGAGTTGCGATTTCGACAAATATTGCTCAATTTGATTTCCAATGCCATTAAATTTACTCCTCATGGAACCATTACGATTAAAACAGAAGTAACTTTCACAGAAGCCACGTGTTCAAGTTTTGATTTAAAACTCAAAGTCATAGATACAGGCATAGGGATTGCCTCAGCTGATTTGGAAAAAATCTTTGATTATTTTGAACAAATCAATAACGAACAACATCTTGAAAACTCCAAAGGCAGTGGTTTGGGCTTGGCAATTTGTACAAAAATTGTGAATTTGCTCAATGGAAAAATCAGTGTCAAAAGCGAAATCGAAAAAGGATCAGAATTTTTAATTGAGTTGTATAATATCCATGTCAGTTCAGCCAAAGAGATGCAACAACACGAACATATCAATACCCATGCGTATGTATTTGAAAAAGCCAAAGTGCTTATAGTCGATGATATTGCAGACAATCGAAAGCTTATATCACTCTTTTTTGCCTCAACACAGATTGAAACCTTTGAAGCATCCAATGGTGTTGAAGCACTGGAATTTTTAGAGAAAAATAGTGTGGATTTGGTTTTATTGGATATCAAAATGCCCATTTTGGATGGGTATGCAACCATTGAGAAAATCAAAAATGAGTACGGCTACACCATGCCTATTGTTGCCTTAACCGCTTCAGTAATGGGAGAAGACAGTTATAAAATTGCTCAATACAAATTTGATGGCTATTTACGAAAACCCGTGAGTCAAACGGATCTTTTTGCTGAAATGGCAAGATTTTTACCCCATCATAGTATTGCCCATACCAATGAGAAAAAAGAAATGACATTAAGCGTATCGGCATTAATGCAAAAAAATAAACAGAATGTTTTAAAGCAAATCAGTGAATTTGTTGATAAGTGTAAAAGTATTAAAGATAAAGGAGATTTTTCTTTGATAGAAGCATTTGCTTTAAAAATAAAAGCCTTTGCACACACGTATGAACAAAAAGAGTTGGAAAATTACTGTAAGATTTTACTTCAAAACACAGAGAGTTTTGAAATATCTGCGGTCAAAACGATGTTAAATGATTTTGAAAATATTGCAAAGCAATTGCGTAAGGAGTTGGACAATGTGTAAAAAATTCAATATTTTAGTTGTTGATGATGAAATTAAAAATATCCAATTGGGAATAAATATTTTAAAGAAAAACAGTGCGTATAATTTAATTTTCGCCACCAATGCAGCGGAAACCTTTCAGCGCGTTTTGGACTATGAGTTTGATTTAATATTGTTGGATATTATTATGCAACCACTCGATGGATTTGAAGTGTGTAAGCAACTAAAAGCCAATCCCAATACTCAAGATATTCCCATTATTTTCTTAACAGCCAAAACCGATGAAGAGAGCATTTTAAAAGCGTTTAAACTCGGTGGTGTGGATTATATTACCAAACCCTTTAACGAAAAAGAGCTGGAAGCTCGTGTGAATACACATATTCAACTTAAAGCTTTACAAGATAATTTACAAGAAGAGAATGAAAAAAAAGATAAGATTTTATTGCAACAATCCAAAATGAATGCCATTGGTGAAATGATTGATTATTTAGCCGATCAATGGCGACAGCCTTTGTCCATTGTTTCAGCCAATGCCAGTGCCATACAAATTCAAATGCAATTGGATAATTTGACCAATGAGGCCATTTTGAACTACTCCAATGAAATCATACAAAGAACCAATCGTCTCTCCAGTGTCATAGACGATTTTAAAGAGTTTTTTAAACCCGATACGAGTAGACAATTTTTTGATTTAGGCAATACCATTGAAAAGACACTTAATATGTTATCAGGAACGTTTAAATTTAATGATATAAGGGTCATTTTTGAAGCAAAAAAGATTAATATGCACGGATATAAGTGTGCCGTTATGTATACCATGATTAATCTTCTAAGCAATGCGTTAAGTGCATTAATCAAAGTTGATCCCTCAAATCGTTATCTTTTTATTGATTTGCATCTTGAAAATAATAAGGTCAATATTATCATTAAAGACAGTGCTAATGGCATCGACGATGAGATAAAAGAGCATATCTTTGAACAATATTTTAGTACCAAAAAATTGTATGAAGGCAGTGGTCTTGGATTGTTTATGACCAAAGAAGTGGTTGAAAAAAAGCTTTTAGGTAATATAGAGTTTCAAAATGAAACGTATGTTTTTGAAAATAAAACATTAACGGGAGCAAAATTTACCTTGACTTTGCCAATTGATAAAAAATAAGATATGATTAAATTGCAAATAATATTTCTTATGATATTATCACGAAAATTAAAATATACAAGGGGTTTTTATGCCAGATTTTAAAAATGTTTCTATCAACAAAAGTGCAAATATCTTTTTTGATGGTAAAGTAACGAGTAGAAGCATAGAGTTTGAAGATGGCTCACGAAAAACATTGGGAATTATGTTGCCTGGTGAGTATCAGTTTAATACTGTACATGCTGAAATTATGGAGATTAATTCAGGTGAATTAGAGTACAAATTACCTGCAGAAGAGTGGAAAAAGATAGTTGCTCCAGGCGTATTTGAAGTGCCTGCCAATTCTAAATTTGAAATTAAAATTATCTCTTTAGTGGATTATTGTTGTTCATTTATTAAATAAATTATCTAAAGCAAATAAAAAAGGCTAAGAGATTTTTCTCTTAGCCTTTTTTTATGCAACGGTTACAGCAACAGGGTCTGATTCCCAAACCCCATGCTTGGTACAGTATGCGTGGGCTACAAGATTTAATTTTCCTGTTGGAACGATGTTGAAAGTAACGGTTTGATGTCCTTTTTCATTGCCTAAAGCACCTGCCATAAACTCTGCTTTAGCTAATAGTGTTTCTCCATTAAAAAGTGAAATACTTGAAATATAGTGGTCAAAATCATCTGGATGTGAATACTCATTTCCCATTTTAACGGTTACGGCAAAAGGTTGTCCTTTTGTTGCACTTGACTCACAGTGAATAAAAGGTGAGTGTCTGTCAATATAATCTTTTTTCGCTTCTCTTTCTACGGTATCGATGTCAACATATCTATTGATTTTTGGCATTTTTATCTCCTAAATTTTAAATTATGTCATTTTATCATAATTTTTTTAAATAATATCGGATAAAATTTATCCTAATTCATTAATTTAAGAAAAATATTAGAAACTGAAGTGGAATTATGCTAAAATCCGCGAATGAATAAAGAAGACTATTTTATCAAACAATTTTCTAACTCTAAGTTTATTGGCGATGATGGCGCAGTTGTAGGCAAATGGGTTTACAGTATGGACGCCTTTTTTGAGAATGTCCATTTCAAACGTGACTGGATGAGCTTAAAACAGATTGCACAAAAAGCGATGTTGGTGAATATCTCTGATGCCATTGCCATGAATGCTAAGGCTAAATATGCACTGTTAAGTGTGGCAATTCCCAAAGAGTTTACTCCTGAAGAACTTGAAGAGCTTGCAGATGGGTTTAAAAAAGTGGCTAAAAAGTTTGGCATTGAGATTATTGGTGGAGATACGATAGCCAATGAAAAACTTGATATTTCCGTTACGATTGTTTCTAAAACAAAAAAGCCAATTTTACGAAGTGGCACTCAAGTAGGCGATTTGGTTTGTTATACAGGAACTTTGGGCAACAGCAAAAAAGATTTAGAAAAACTCTTAAGTGGGCAAAAAGTTGATAAGAAATCAAAATTTATTAAACCCAAACTCAAGCCTAAATTTTTTTATGAAGTTTCAAAATATCTTCACAGTGCCATGGATATTTCTGATGGGTTATTTTTTGAATGTGAAAGACTAAGTAAAGCCAATAATATAAGCTTTGAGTTTTTTAAACCCATCAGCAATGATATAGGTTGTTCAGGAGAAGAGTATGAACTGCTTTTTACTTTTTTGCCAGAACATCAACAAAAAATAGAAAAAATAGCTAAAAAACACAAAGTAAAACTCAATATATTTGCCAAAACTATTCAAGGCGAATATACGTGTGAATGTAAAGGACACCATTTTTAATGAATAAACAATTTTATTTGAACCACTCAAAACTTGACGTAGTATTTAAACAAAACAAAGACGACTTTGTTGTTACAGAAATCCCTCTGTATGAGTTCAGTGGAGAAGGGGAACACCTTATTATCAAGTTTAGAAAAAAAGATTTAACCACATGGGATGCACAACAAATTTTTTCAGAACAATTAGGATGTAAAGCCAAAGATATTGGATATGCAGGATTAAAAGATAAAAATGCCATGACAGTTCAGTCGTTTTCTGTGCCAAAATCGTGTGAAGCCAATCTGGCAAAGTTTCACCACGACAATATCAAAATATTAGAAACGACCTATCATAACAATAAAATCAGAATAGGGCATCTAAAAGGGAATAAATTTTTTATTCGATTAAAACGGGTTAATACGGTTGATTCAAGAAAAATGGAACAAATTTTAGGTCAAATGGTCACATGGGGTATTCCCAATTATTTTGGTTTTCAACGATTTGGTATTGAGGGTGATAATTACAAAAAAGGTGAGTTGATTGTTCAAGGCAAACTCAAAGAAAGAAGTCAAAAACTTCGACAAATGTATATCAATGCCTACCAAAGTTATCTTTTTAATGATTGGTTATCAAAAAGAATTGAACTTTCTAAATTGGTTGATGCGTTTGAACCCAAAGCCATTTATGAGAAATTGGGCTTACCTTTAGATATTGTCAAACAAATGAAAAAACAAGAGCATCCGTTTAAACTTCTTCCTGGAGATTTGATGAGTCATTATCCGTTTGGAAAAATCTTTCACGTTGAAAATTTGGAAGAAGAAGCCCAAAAGTTTTATGACAGAGACAGAGTTCCCACTGGCATTTTAGCGGGTCGTAAAATCAAAGTGAGTATTGGTTTAGCCTATGAAATTGAAAAAGAGTATGATATAAAAATTCCTGAAGATGGAGCACGTCGATTTGCTTGGATTTTTCCTCAAGAGATTGAAAGCAATTATAAAGATGAAAAAAATTGGATGGAAATTTCATTTACTTTACCCAAAGGCTCTTATGCCACTGAATTAATCAGTGAATTAATTCATTAGTAATAACTTAAGTTATTAAGTAAAGATTGGCTAAACTTTACCATATTTTTATAAGGCAGAGTTATGACACAAGAAGAGTTAGATGCTTTAATGGCGGGTGATATTGTTAATGCTCATATTGAAGAGAGTGACGAACAAAGCCCTCACCATGATATGGCAGAGCAATTAGGCAGTGTAACCAAAGAATCCGAAGTGAAAGCCACTGAAATTTTTGATAAGTTAGAGTCTATTTTAGAAATTACCGGACGTTTAAAAGATTCATCGAACAGTGTTGAAGAAGAACTGGTATTAATCGAAAATATTGTGATGGATATTATGTCAACCATGCAGTATCAAGACATTCATCGACAAAAAATTGAACGAGTGATTAACAATATGCGCTCTATTTCAAAATTGATGAACCAAACGTTGCATATCGTTGATGAAGATATTGCTCCCAGTGCTAAGCATATTGCAGGAGATGCGACAAGTGACTTGGTCAGTGATGAAGAGCTTGAAGCATTGATTGCTTCGATGAAATAAGGTATTGGTTTTTTAATACATTAAAAAGGGGAAGCCAAAAAGCTTCCCCTTTTTTTATTGACTGCAAATTTCACGTTTGAGTTTATTTAGCGTGGCAAAAATCTTCAATGAACATGTTTCCACTTCTTTGGCTTTTTCATTTAATGTGCTGTTTGACTCTTTTTGACTGTTGGCATTGACCAAAACTTGAAGTTTTGTTGTCAACTCTTTATTGAGTTGAGATATTTCAGTAATGGTCTCCATATTACAGTCTGGATGCGTTTGTACAAAACCATCGAGCCAAGTTTGAGTGGCTTTATTGGCTTCAACAGTAAAGTTTTCAAAACTTCCAAATTTAGAATAGATACTGTCTTTTAGTTTTAAGACATTGACTTTTAATTTTGCTGTGTCATACACCAAGTCAATATCGCATACTTCATTTCGAGCATCACTTAAGAAACTTGCTCTTGAAGCAGCAGTAACAAGAGAGTTTGACATTTGAGCAATTTGCTCAGACATATTTGAAATTCTGTCCGCTACGGTGGCATTTTCTTGTGTTGATTTATCTAAGGCATTTACCGCATCATTGATTTGAATAATTCCACGTTCTTGTTCTTTACTGGCATTGGCAACATTTTCAATCATTTCAATGGTATTTTTGATATTAGAATTTAATTCATCATACCCTTCAATCATTTTAGTTGAAATTTGTTTTCCTGCTTGGGCTTTAGAACTGGCTTGTTCCACAATATCTTTAATCTCTTTGGCAGCTTCTGCACTTCGTGAGGCTAAGTTTCGCACTTCTGCTGCAACAACAGCGAACCCTTTTCCGGCTTCACCTGCTGTGGCGGCTTCAACGGCTGCATTTAAACTTAAGATATTGGTTTGGAAGGCAATTTGATCAATGACCTCAATGGCTTCATTGATTGAACTGACTTGCGTATTAATCTCATCCATTGATTTTGCTGTTTGGTTAGCAAGAGTCAAACCATTTTGTGCCGATGCCGTTACGTTTTGTGCCAACATTGCCATTTTTGAAGAGGCTTCTGTGTTACCTTTAATATTGGAGGTAATCTCTTCAAGTGCCGCAGCTGTTTCTTCAAGAGATGCCGCTTGTTTATTCGATGATTTTGATAAATTTGCAGAGGCATTTGAAAGCACTTTTGTATTCTCTTTTAATGAATCGCCGGTGTTCATAATCATGGCTAAAATTTCAGAGGTGTTATTTCCTACAAGTTTGATACCACTGGCAACTGAACCTAAATCACCGTATAACCCTTGGTCATTGATTTTCGTATCAAATTTTGATTCAGAGTACTCTCTTAATGTGGCGTTAATTTTATCTAAAGTGGCTTTGGTATTGGCAATCATAAAGTTCAATTTATTTTTTAAATCTTCAACGTAAGGGTTGGCCGCTTTTGATTTAACACTATAAACAAAAAACCCGTTACTGGTTTTTTCTAAAACGTCATTGGCCTCTTCAATAACTTTTTCATCTTGTTTAAGCCCTTCATTGACTTTATCCATGTATTTGTTAAATAAGATTGCGACATCTCCAATCTCATCGCTTGAGGTAACCGAGAGTTTAATATTGGCGTCATTAGAAGTAATTAAGTTTTCAAATCCTTCTTTTAAACTGTTAATAGGATTGGTTGCTTTTTTAACGATGATTAAAATAAGAATAATCGTTGCCCATCCCAAAATGGTTGAAATCAATAAAATGTACATAATCAACTCTTTAATTTGTGTATCAGCACTGTCTAAAGAGAAGGTTAAATCCATAATACCAATAATATCACCCACTTGTTGATTGGCATGACACATCAAACACTCTTGTGTGGCAATCATGGGTTTAATCATTCGTAAATTGTGTCCCTTTTCACCAAAGTTTTCCAAAACTTGCTCTTTTTTATCTTTAAAAGATTGAAGGATTTGGGGGTCATCTGTCATGGCTTCACCGGGTGAATACATATCAATGAGGGGTTGACTTTTTGCAACAACGAGTTGTTTAACCCCTTGAATCTTTCTTGCTTCTTCTTCTGCTTTTTGAATCTCTTCAGGAATACCCGTAGTCATAGCATTTCGAAGACTTTGAAACATTGCTGCGTTGAGCATATCTAAATTTGCTTTTGTGGTTTTTATTGAATCATCGTGGACGATTTTTGCGGTAAAAACAACAACGGCAATACTGTTGATTGTCATCAAAATAAGTAAAGAAAAAATTATTTTATTACTT
>Ga0265293_10000880_pt1 | contig 69518 bp, 57 predicted proteins | sample Munlanlewell138R_FD_192505 | JGI IMG/M metagenome (GOLD analysis project Ga0265293, IMG submission 192505) | Leachate microbial communities from a municipal landfill in Southern Ontario, Canada - Leachate well 138R | ecosystem: Engineered > Solid waste > Landfill > Unclassified | place: Canada... | reverse complement strand
AGCGATCGAGTTGCACGCCTTGGTGCGGCAGGCGCCCACTGCGGAGACGCTGCTACCGGCTATCGGGGCTTGGTTTGATGGCGTGTTTCGCACGACGCTAACGTCACGGGGAGTCGACGCTGCGCGGGTTCCCCGGTTTGAGAATTTGGAGGGAGAGCAGACCATGTTGGCCGAAACCTTGGGTAACATCCTGGACGAAAGACACGAGAAGGGCCGTCTAGAGGGCCTGCAGGAGGGCGAAGCCCGGGGGATCGCCAAGGGCCGTGAGGAAGGCCGTGTAGAGGGCGCATTGGCGCTCCTGTTGCGGCAGGTTGAAATCAAATTCGGCGCCATTTCTGACGACGACAAAGAGCGCCTTTCGCAGCTCGACCACGAGCAAGTCACCCGTGCCCTTTCTCTCATCCTAACCGCCACCATCTTTGAGGAGATTTTGTAGCCGCAAAACCCACCCGTGGCGCGTTAGACGCACGGGAGAAAATGTCAGTGCACATATGTGCACTGCACAACCCATTGAAATTATTACACATTATTTTAGGCTTTTGAAATTCGGCCAAAGAGTGTCCCGTCGCGAGACAGATATTGTCCCGATTTGGGCGGTGTTTTTGGTAGGACAGAGGGCGGAAACGCGAACCCGACGGGGAAGGGCCAACAGGCGCGACATTCCCGCTTGGCCGCGCGTCGCCATACGGGCTAGAATGACGCCCCATGAATCACCCCACCCACGCCAGCCTGTCCCGCCGACACTTTCTGTCCGCCCTCGGCGCCACGGCCCTGCTGACTTGCGCGCCGACCCGCCTCTGGTCCAGCAGCGCCGCCACCCACCTGCGCCTGGCGCAACTCATCTACTCCGACGGCAACTGGCAGCCGCGCCCCACCGCCCTGCGCCGCCTGGCTTGGGAACTCCACAAGCGCACCGCCGTCCCCGTCGAACTCGAGCCCGTCAGCACCACGCCCACCACCGCAGGCCTCGGCCGCAACCCCCTGCTCTTCATGCTCGGCGACCGCCCCTTCGCCCCCTTTCCCAAGGCGCACCTCGACCGCTTGCGCCGCTACCTACGCCTGGGCGGCACCCTGATCATCGACCCCGCCCACACCGTCGACGGCGACCCCACGGGCTTTCGCGCCCACGCCCACAACCTCGCCGCCGAGCTGCTGCCCGACGCCGCATCGACCCCCATCCAGGCCGAACACGTCATCTTTCGCTCCTTTTACCGCCTCACCCGCCCCACCGGGCGCATCCGCGGCCCTGAGACCCTCACCGGCTGGCCCTTGGGCGACCGCATGGCCATCATCAGCACCGACCACGACCTCGCCGGCGCCCTCGCCCGCGACAACCTGGGCAACTGGGAGTTCCCCGTCGAACCCGGCGGCGACCGACAGCGCGAAAACGCCTTCCGCCTGGGCATCAACCTGGTGATGTACGCCCTGTGCCTCGACTACAAAAACGAACAGCCGCACCTGCGCTTTCCCCAGAGCCCCGCGCCATGACCGCCCCGCAAACCTGGCAACTCGTCGCCCTGAACAACCCCGGCCCCCTCTGGTTCTCCCTGCTCGTCGTCATCGCCTTGGGCGCCCTGCTCTGGACCTGGCGCTCCCTGGACCCCGGCATGCCCCTGCGGATCCGCCTTCTCATCGCGGCCCTGCGCACCCTCGTGCTCGGCCTGGCCATCGTCCTGCTGCTGCAACCGGCCTTGCGACGACGCCAAACCGTGCCGCAGCCGGGCAACCTGGCCGTCCTCATCGACATCTCCCCGTCCATGCGCGAAGCGGGCTCTCCACCCCGGCTGGAGCGCGCCCTGTCGCTGCTCGCCCAGCACCGCGACGCCTTGGCCGCCCAACACCCGCAGTACTTTCTCTTTCACACCGACACGACGCCCGTACCCCAGCCACCCGCCCCCGCCGACATCCCGCCCCCAAAGGACGGCACCGACATCGCCCAGGCCATCGCCCAGGCCACCGCCGACCCCGACATCACCGCCATCCTGCTCCTCAGCGACGGCGCCGACACCACGGGCACCGCCCCCGAGCACATCGCCAAAACCGCGCGCGTCCCGGTGAACACGCTCCTGCTCGCCCACGACGACGCCAAGGCGGACATCGCCATCGCCCGCGTCCGCGTCGACCCCTTCGCCTTCACCCGCACCCCCACCCCCGTCCAGGTCGAGCTCACGAGCCAGGGCTTTCAAGGCGCCCAGACCAGCGTCTCGCTCCTCGAAGACGGCGTGGTGCTGCAAACCCGCGACGTCGCCTTCGAAGACGGCCGCGCCCGCGCCGAGTTCTCGGTGTTTCCGCCCAAGCCCGGCCCCTGGGTGCTCACCGCCCAAGTGCCCGTCTCCCCGGACGACACTCGGCCGGACAACAACACCCAGCACATCGCCATCCAGGTGGTGCGCGACCGCTACCGGGTGCTGCACCTCAGCGGCCTCCCCTCCTGGGACCAGCGTTTTTTGCGCGACGCCTTCACCGCGTGGCCCCGGGTCGACCTGGTCTCCTTCTACGTCCTGCGCAACCGACTGCAGGCCACCAGCCAGGGCACCTCCGGGCTCTCTCTCATTCCGTTTCCCACCCGCGAGCTCTTCGAGCAGCACCTCCACGAATTCGATGTGCTCTTCTTTCACGACTTCGACCCGCAGGAAGTCGGCATCGACACCTGGATGCCGCAGATCAAACAATTCGTTCAGCACGGCGGCGCCCTCGTCGTCCTCGGTGGCCCCAACGGCCTCAACGCTCCCGCCTTGGTGTCGTCTGCGTTTGCGGACGTGTTGCCCCTGCAGATGCCCCCGGCGGACGCCCCACCCGAGCAGCTCTTCGACGCGCGCCCCTTTCGTCCGGCGCCCACCCCTGCGGCCAAGCACCACCCATTGACGCGCCCCGGACTCCAGCGCGGCGGCATCTGGCACACCGCGCCCACCCTGGAGGGCATCGCCATGGCCCAGGGCACCCACCCCGAAGCCCAGGTGTTGCTCGCGCATCCCTTTGTCCGCACCAGCGATGGCCCGGCGCCCTTGCTGGCGGTCCTCTCGGTCGAGCGCGGCCGCACGATGATGCTGGCCACCGACAGCCTGTGGTTGACGCGCTTCGCCATTCCCATGGACGGCGGCCCGGCGGGTGCCTTTGCCGACTTCTGGAAAAACGCCGTGGCCTGGCTTACCCAGGACCCCGAGATGAACCCGCTGCAGCTCTCGGTCGCCCCCGACTCGCCAAGCGACGACCACGCCGTGGCCATCTCCGTGTCGCTGCGCAACGCCCAGTGGCAGCCCGATCCCCGCGCGCCGTTAACCATCGACATCGCTTGGCGCGACGACGCCCAAGAACCGCAACAGCAACAATTGAGCGCCCACACCGACAACAACGGGCAGCTCTCCATGCGCTGGCTGCCGCAGGCGAGCGGTCCCCACGAGATTGCCGTCAGCGCTGCCAACGGCCGCAGCAACACCACGCGCTTCATCTCCGAGCTCGGCATGGTGGAGCGCCAACACCGCAGTCCGCGGCCGGCATTTCTGCAGCGACTGGCCGAGCGCACCGGTGGCATCGCCTTCGACGACGACCTAAACGTCGACCGCCTGGCCCAATACAACCGCTCCGGGGTCCGCGATCAAATCACCGACGTGCCCCTGTGGTCGCACCCCGCACTCTTTGCGGCATTCTTCTTGCTCCTGCTGCTCGAGTGGCACCTGCGACGGCGCAACGGCATCGACTAAATCCGCAACCAAACCCTGGTCCTTTCAACTCGCCTTTCAACTCGCTCAGAGTGATTCAAAACCCCTGCAACCCACTAATTTAATTGAGTTTTTATTCTCTCAGAGTGATTTTTGGGGCATTTTGGGGTGGTTGTTAGGGCGCCCCGTCTTCGAGGTCGGCGTCGTCTTCTAAATCGGCGGCACGGCGGATGGACTGCTGGCCGAAGCGCGCGGTCACCTGGTCGAGGGCGGCGTACAGGCGGCGCTCCTTTTGCTGCGGCGCGTTGGCGAAGAGCTCCATCTGGGCGGGGCGGGGCGACAGGTTGTAGGCGGTCAATCCCACCAGGCGGTAGTGCTGTCCCGGCGCAAAGCGCGTGAGCAGTTCGCGCGCCACCGCGAGCATCTGCTTGGGGCAATCCGCCTTGGGTTGGAGCGGCGCCTGGCGCGTTTGCAGGTGAAAGTCGCGGGTCTTGAGCTTGACGCGCACCCCGCCGGCTACGAGGGCATCGGCGCGCAAGGTGCGAGACACGCGGTCCGCGGCCCGGCGCAGGTGAGGCCAAATCTCGTCGAAGGTGTGTACGTCCCGCATGAGGGTGTACTCCCGCCCCACGCTCAGCGCGGTCTCCGGGGGCACCACTTCGCGCGCATCGATGCCGCAGGACAATTGCCACAACTGACGGCCCATGTTGCCAAACCAGGCGATCAATTGCGGCTCCGTGCACCGCGCCACATCGGCGATGTGCCGCAATCCGCGCGCGCGCATCTTTCGCTCGAGAACCGGTCCCACGCCCCACAGCCGAGAGATCGGCAACGGCCACAAGAAGTCGCGCTCCGTGCCCGGCGGCACCACGGTCAGCCCGTCGGGCTTGTGGAAGTCGCTCGCCACCTTGGCCACGTACTTGCTCGTCGCGATGCCCACCGACACCGTGAGCCCGCCCGTGACCGACCGCACATCGGCCTTGAGCTGTGCCCCCATCACCTCCGGCGGACCGAACAGCGCCGCGGTGCCGCTCATGTCCAAGAAGGCCTCGTCGAGGCTCAGGGGCTCCACCAAGGGGGCGTAGTCACCGAACACCGCCATCACTTGCTGCGAGACCTCCCGGTAGCGGTCCATGCGGTTGGGGGCCACGATCGCGTGGGGACACCGCCTGAGCGCCTCGGCCATGGGCATGGCGCTGTGCAAGCCAAAGGCCCGCGCTTCGTAGCTCGCCGCGGCCACCACCGAACGCGGACCGCGCTGCCCCACCACCAGGGGTTTGCCGCGGTACTCCGGGTGGTCCAACTGCTCCACGGAAGCGTAGAAGGCGTCCATATCCGCGTGGAGAATCATGCGCGGCCACGCGGGCGTTGTCGCCGTTTGGGAGGGGCGTTCCATACCCCGTTTTACCGACTTTCCCCGCCCGGCGTCATTGTTTTTCCCCGCCCCAAACAGCCCGCTGATCCTGGCAACAGATTGTGAACGCCGCAGCCTGGATGTACAATGTTCACAACAACCCCAATTCCAATGAAGCTAATTATCAACATTTTGCAGACATAGGGGAACGCACAGGAGTCACCTACCGATGAAAAAGAGAACACCAAATCCCAAAAAGCAAATTTGGATTTACATCAGCATTGTTACTTGCGCATTTGCGATGCAATGCCTGCCAAACAGGCACCAAAGCCAAGAAAATGCTGAAAAAAATATAAAAGAACAACCAGAACCCATTCAAACAGGCCAAGAAAATGCTGGAGAAAATATGAAGAAACGATCAAAAGCCACTCCAACAGGCGGAAGTTATAATTACACCAATAAAAATGCGCAAAAAACAATAAAATCAAAAACAATAAACAACTTTGAATACAAATTCAACGCTTATGACTTAAACTATTCGTATGCTCGAAACATACCGTACGAATATTGCAACTTTAGCATAACAAGAGAGAATGACCACGCACTATGTAAAGGGCGGGGACATGGCACGAGATACGCTGGTGAGGAAGCATCTTATGATTTTGAATTTAAAGCTCCCTTATCTAGCCTAGTTAAACTTCAGTCAATAATTGACGAGCACAATATTGCAAGAGTAAATGGCACTTACATGGGTTCTATTGGAATCCCATTAGACAATGCAAGTCGATTAAATGTAGTATATGATTCAGGCGAAAAAATATTTGCAGACTACAATGGTGGCCAGGTATTAAGAGGGGAAGAAAATATAGACATATATGACTTCTTCCTCGATTTAGCGACCACAGAAAACCCCAACTATATGAAAAGAGATGAATACACTTGGGAGCCGCATAAAGTTTTAAAAGGTAGATATGTAAGCAAGGATGGCAACAATGCAATTGACTTTTCGAGTTATTATTCCCGCAAAATAAAGATATATGAAGACGGAAAGTTATCGCAAGAAGCGCCCTACATCATAAGTGGAGAAGAAATCCACTGTAACAAAGTTGGTGTAGATGGAAAATTTGACTCATATAGATACTTTAGATGGGACGGCACAAACATAATCGGCAGAAGACTAGAAGGAGAAAACATCACATTTGTTAAAGTGGAAGAATGAAAAGTGGAGCGGGGACGAGCGGATGCTTAGGGCTGAGCGGCCGGGGTGAACTGAAAGTCGACGGTGTAATAACCGGTGACCTGCACGCCGGGTTCGTCTTCGATTTGAATGCCTTCGGCGGCGCGGCTCACGCACTTTTTCATCTTTTCATCTTTGATGTCGGTTTTGACCACGGCGCTGGAAACGGGCTTGGTCGATTTGGGATCGAACTTCAGCTCCAGGCGCATGTCGCCGGCCACTTCGCGGTCGGACTGCAGCGCTTGCTCGTAGCACTTGGCAAAGTTATCGCGGCTGGCGTCCAGCGCGCTGACGATTTGCCCTTCGGTTTTGGGATTGAGTTTGGCGCAGCCCATGAAACCGAGGCTGAGCGCGACAACGGCAATTCCGGTTACAATTTTTGTCATTGACGTCATGTTAGGTGCCTCCTATTCCCCAGCGGCAGACTTGGGCTTGCTGAGTTTTTTAACAGAGCTCGCCTTTTCGGTTTTGGCGATAATGAACTCCACGCGGCGGTTTTTCTCTTTGCCCTCTTCGGTGTTGTTGTCGGCGATGGGACGCTCCTTGCCGTAACCGATGGCGTTGAGGCGGGCCTCGTCGATGCCCAGGCCCACCAAGTGCTCTTTAACAGCTTCGGCGCGCTTCTGTGACAGCTCTTTGTTGTACTTGTCGGCGCCGTCGGCGTCGGTGTGGCCTTCGATGTTGATGAGCAACACCTTGGGGTTCTCTTTGAGCACGTCGGCCACGTCGGACAGCAACTGATGGGACTCTTCTTTAATGGTCGCCTTGTTGTAGTCGAACATTACCTTCTCGAGGATTTCGATTTTCTTCTCGGTGATCTGCGCCTTCTTTACCGGCGGGGGCTCGGGCTCGGGCTCGGGCGGCGGGGGCGGCAGCTCGGGCTGCGCGGCGTTAACCAGAATGGCGTCCTTCCCTTCAATCGTGTGAACAGTGCCGAAGCTGGCCGAAAAACTACAGCCAGCCATCAGCCCACACGCAGAAAGAACACAGAGTGTAAATCCGATGCGTTTTTTCATGCTTACCTCCAAAATGGCGCAAATAAAGTTGCCCCTCATAAAAAGGGACAATGTTGTTCTCAACAGCCTATAAAACGGCGCCACCGACGGGTGCCGATTGACCAACCACTTTCATTGGTGTCCGAACGAACCAAATAGTAAAACCCCACACTTGTCAACGAGAAGCCCTTTGATGTTATGAAAAAGCATTTGCCAACACGGCACACCGCCGCCAAAGAAAAACTGTGTGGAGGTAATTAATTATGAAAATCGAATTGTCAAACACGCCCTTGCTCCTGCCCCTGCCGACGGTCCTCGTGGCCACCTACGGCAAGGACGACCTGCCCAACGCCATGACCGCTAGCTGGGCGTCTCCGTGCAACGCCAACCCGCCCTGCATCGGGGTGGCCATCCGCCACAGCCGCACGACCTACGACAATATCCGCGTGCGGCGGGGCTTCACCATCAACATTCCCACAGCGGCCCAAGCCACCGCCACCGACTACCTGGGCCTGGTCTCGGGGCGAAAAGAGCCGGACAAAGTGGCCCGCGCAGGGTTTCACACGGCGCGCGCATCGGTGGTGGACGCGCCCCTGCTCGCCGAGTGCCCCCTCAACATCGAGCTGAGCTGGCGCCACGAGCTCGACATGGGCTGCCACATCTGGGTGGTGGGCGAGGTGCAGCGCATCCACGCCGTCCGCGACATCACCACCGAAGACGGGCACATCGACGCGACCAAACTGGCGCCCCTGGTGTACCTACCGGGCGTCCAGCAGTACGTCCGTATCGGCGACGTCGTCGACAAGGCCTTCTCCTGCGGCCGCAGCCTCAAGGGAGGCGCGTGACACCGGTGCCTCCGCAGTTGCCAGCGCCGCCACCGCGGCCTGTGTTGTTTCACGTCGCGCACCACAAAGAGGCCCTGGTCCTCATCGACGCCCTGGGATTGCGCCAGCACGAGACGCAGCCCCACCGCGTGTTCCGCTCCGACCGCGCCGTGCTCATCGTCTCCGGACCGGGAGCGGACAACACCCGCGCCGCATTGGCCCCCCTCCTCCAACGCGAGTCTTTTTCCGCCGCCATCAACGTCGGCTGTGCGGCCTGCACCGACACCAGCGTCCCCCTGGGCAGCGCCCGCATCGCCACCAGCGTGCAGCGCGACGACAACGACGCACAACCGCTCTGCCCAACGCCCCTCGCGCTCGCCCTGCCCGCCCTGCCGTTGGTGACGGTGCGCGCGCCCTTCACCGGCCCCCCAAGCCCGCCAGCACGCCTCATCGACATGGAGGGACACGCCTTTGTCGCTGCGGTACAGGGCCACTTCGCGCCGGAGCACATCGCCCTCGTCAAGGTGGTCTCCGATTGGGGCAGCGACGCCATCCCCACCCGGCAGCAGGTCGTGCAGTGGATGCGCGCCGAGCTACCCAAATGGCTCTCCACAATCACCCCCCACGCCGACCTCTCTGCGCACGCCCCCATCAATGCGCCGCGGCCCCACGCCACGTGCCCAGCGGTGTGGCAGCAGGTTCAACAAAACCCCATCTTCGACATCCTGGGCGACGACGAACGCGCCGCCCTGGCCCGCTTGGCCGCCCAGCACCGCCTAAGCCACTCCCTGTGGCAGCAGTTGCTCGACATGGCCGCCGACTTACAAGCCTGGCGCGAACCCCCGGTGGCTGCCCTCCTCGCCGCCGCGCCCCAAGCATCGGGGAAGGCCGTCTTCGCGCACGTGCAGCGCCACTGGACCGCGCTAAAAGAAGCCCCCGCCGACTACACCGGCTTCACCGGCGCCCCCAACGCCGCATCGCCCCCGCGCCGCATCGTCCTCCGCCCCGGTACGCGCCCCGGCTTTGGCGACTGCCCGGTGGCCTCGCCCAAGACGCGCTGCTGCAATTTGCAAACCCTGGACGTCGCCGAGGGCTGCGCCTTTCGCTGCAGTTACTGCGCCATCCAGGCCTTTTACGAACCCGACGAGATCGCCCTGAACAGCGACGTCGCCCAGGCGCTCGACGACCTCGAACTCGACAAAGACGTCGTCTACCACATCGGCACGGGGCAAGCCTCCGACTCGCTGCTCTTCGGCAACCGTGCGGGGTTGCTCGAGGCCCTGATGCACTTCGCCAGGCGCCACCCCAAGGTCATCCTCGAACTCAAAACCAAGTCCGACAACATCGGCTGGCTGCGCGACAACCCCATCCCCGCCAACGTGCTGTGCACCTGGACCCTCAACACGCCCACCATCATCGACGCCGAAGAGCACGGCACCGCCCGCCTCGACCAGCGCCTCCAGGCCGCGCGCGACATCGCCGACAAGGGCGCGCTGGTGGGCTTTCACTTTCACCCCATCGTCGACTACCGGGGCAGCGAGGCCGAATACGCCGACCTGTACCGCCGCGTCCTCGCGACCTTTGCCCCCGGCGAGGTGGCCCTGATCTCCTTGGGCACCCTCACTTTCACCAAGGCCGTGGTGCGGCAGTTGCGGCGCACCCCCATGCGCAGCCGCGTGCTCCAGATGCCCCTCCACGACATCGCCCAGCGCCTCTCCTATCCCCTGGACACCAAGCGCCGGATGTTCCGCCACGCCTACCAAAGCTTTGCGCCCTGGCACGACCGGGTGTTTTTCTATATGTGCATGGAGGACGCGTCGCTGTGGCCGGATGTCTTCGGCTTCTCGTACCCCGACAACGACGCCTTTGAAGCCGCCATGAAAGCGCACTACACCGCCGCCATCGCCCGGCGCCAACCCCGAGGAGGCACACTGTGAAGCACGTGTATTTAACCGGCAGCACCGGTGGCATCGGCCAGGCCATCGCCCAACGCCTGCAGCGCGACGGCATGCACATCGTACCGCTGAAAAGCCGCCTCGAAGACGTGGCCGCCCTCCAAGATGAAGTGCGCGCCCTGCGCCAAAAGGCACCGCCCGACGCGCTCATCCACGCCGCGGGTTTTGGCCGCTTCGCCCCCCACGAAACCCTCAGCGCCGACGACATCGTCCGCATGGTGGCCGTCAATCTCACCGCGCCCATCCTGCTGGCCAATCTGTGCCTGCGCGACCTGCGCGAACGCCGGGGACACATCGTGCACATCGGGTCGATCGAGGCGACGCGCAGCGCCCGGTGGTCCGCCCTGTACAGCGCCACCAAGGGCGGGCTGCACCACTTCAGCCTGGCCCTGTACGAAGAGGTGCGCAAGGCCGGCGTCAAGGTCACCATCCTGCACCCCGACCTGGTGCGCACGCCGTTCTTCGACGCCCTGGACTTCGCCCCCGAAGACGGCGACGACTGCGCCCTGGACCCCGCTGAGATCGCCCAGGCCGTGAGCGACATCCTGGCGCACGCCGGCACCATCACCGAGCTCGTCATCCGCCCAAGGCGCTTGGGCATCCGCAAGAAGAGCGCGGCGCAACCCACGTGACCCGCGGCCCCACATCGCCCGCAGCGGTACGGGTGTCCGTCGTCATTCCCATTTACAACCGGGCGCACCTGCTAAAGCGCAGCCTGGGCAGCGTGCTGGCCCAAACGATGCGCGACTTCGAGGTGCTGGTCATCGACGACGCCTCCGACGCGCCCCTGAACGACGCCATCGCCGCCTTTGCCGATCCGCGCATCCGCCTCGTGCGCCTGCCCGAGCGCTCGGGGGTCAGCGCCGCGCGCAACGCGGGCATCGAGCTGTCCCGCGCCCCCCTCATCGCCTTCCTCGACAGCGACGACGCCTGGCAGCCGAACAAGCTCGCCGCCCAGGTCGCCTTCATGGACACCCACCCCCAGTTGCCCCTGGTGCACACCGAAGAAATTTGGATACGCAACGGCAAGCGGGTGAACCCCAAGCGCTACCACCAAAAGTCCGGCGGCCGCATCTTCCGCGAATCCCTGCACCGCTGCCTCATCTCCCCGTCGGCGGTGGTGCTGCGCCAAAGCGCCTTTGCCACCTTTGGCCGCTTCGATCCGGCGATGACCGTGTGCGAGGACTACGACCTGTGGCTCCGCATCACCAGCCGCAGCGCGGTCGGCTTCTTGCCGACGCCCCTTACCATCAAGTACGGCGGTCACGCCGATCAACTCAGCAGCGCCCTGCCCGCCATGGACCGATTTCGCGTGCGCGCCCTGCAAAAATTACTGCGAGAGGTTGAATTGTCCCAGGAAGACCAGGTGGCGGTCTGGACGGTGATGCGCGACAAGTCCCGCGTGCTGTGGCTCGGGGCCGAAAAGCGAGGGCTCGCCGAAGCCGCGCAGTATCGTCAGTGGCTCGATGCGGCGGTCGCGGCGCTTGCGTCCTTGTGCAGCGCCTCTTGATCGCGCACCTCGTGCAGGGCCGCGTTGAGCTGTGCCCCGAATAGAAAGAACAGCCAGAGCGCGTAAATCCACAGCAGGAAGAGCGGCAGCACCGCCAGGGCGCCGTACACGGACACCAGGGTGAACCGCGCCACGCTCACGTAGGTAGCGAAGCCCCACTTGAGGGCCTCCATGGCGATGCCGGCGATCAGCGCGCTGACGAGGGCGTGCTTTTTGCGGATGGAGCGGTGGGGCAACAGCCAGTAGACGAGAAAGAGCAGGAGCACCGAAATGAACAGCGGCAGCAGGATGCGCAGAGACCCGGAGACGTGCCCCAGCACCTGGCTGGCGAGGTAGAGCGAGACTCCCAGGGCCGACGGCGCAACGACGATGAGCAACAGAGAGAGCCCCACCCGCAGCCACATCGCGCGCTGTTGCGGGATGCGGAAAATTTCGTTGATGGCCTTCTCGACGGAGAAGATGAGGGTGAGCGCCACCACCACCAGCGAGAACAGGCCGACGAGCCCCAGGGTGCCCGGGCGAAAGCTGTGGGCCAAGGTGGTGATTTGTTGGGCCGCCGCCGACGCCGCATCGGGCATCAGGTTGCTCTCGAGGAAGGCCACGGCCTCTTGCACGTAGATGTCGAGGCGCAGGCGGGCCGAAGCGGCGAGCACCAAAATGAACAGCGGCACCACGGAGAGCAGGGTTTGAAACGAGAGGGCCGCCGCTTGTCGGGGGCTGTTGTCGTTCCAGAGCCGACGCCCGACGAGAAAGAAAAGCCGGATGAAGTAAATCAGCACGAACTCCCGGCGCGAACCGACGAGCTCCCGGGGGAAAATCGTGGCGCGAACCGCCTCGCGCACAAAGAAAAGTCGGGGATGTGCCTCGCGATAAAACAATTTTTCGGTCAACTTTATGAGGCGTTCACGCATGGGTGGGGTTGACTTTCACTTTTTTTTCCACATAAACAGGCCGTTTGCTTTGTGGCAGGCGCTACTTTTTTAGCGAGCGGAAATTAAGCATGATTGCCCCCCAAAATCAAGGCGCGAGACAGGGCCCACAACCACGGCAAACGTCAACCCCAACCCCCGAAGGACCGAGCATGAACATTCATCCCCTGGCCCAAGCACTCAACGACGAATTTCAAAACCCGGGTTGCGCCGTCTTGCCCCTGCTCTCGCAAAAGGGCAAACAGGCCTACTTTCCCGTGAAGGGCATCCTGGGCCAAAGCGCCGAGGCCCGGGGAAAAAAAATCAACGCCACCATCGGCACCGCCTCTGAAGAAGACGGCTCGCCGCTCACCCTCGAAACCTTAGAGGACATGCTCTCCCTGCCGAGCGAGACATTCTTGTACGCGCCCTCTCCGGGGCTGCCCGCGCTGCGCGACGCCTGGAAACAACAGATCCTCCACAAAAACCCCTCCCTCAACGGCAAAACCTTTTCGCTGCCCGTGGTCTCCGCGGCCTTAACCCACGGTCTCTCCGTGGCGGGCTATCTCTTTGTCGACCCCGGCGACACCATCATCTTGCCCGACCTCTACTGGGACAACTACGACCTCATCTTCGCCGCCACCTACGGCGCGCGCCTGCAAACCCACAACACCTTTGTCGGCGGTGCCTACGACGTGCAGGCCCTGTCCAGCGCCCTAGCCGATGCGCCCCGGGGCAAAAAAATCGTCCTGCTCAACTTCCCCAACAACCCCACGGGGTACACCGCCACCGAAACCGAGGCCGAGGCCATCTGCGACGCGCTGTACCAAGCCGCCGACCGAGGCGACCCGCTGGTGGTGCTGCTGGACGACGCCTACTTCGGCCTGGTCTACGAAGACGGTGTGGCGCGCGAATCGCTCTTTGCCCGGCTCGCCGACCTGCACCCCAACCTCCTCGCGGTGAAGCTCGACGGCCCCACCAAGGAGGATTACGCCTGGAGCTTCCGCGTGGGCTTCATCTCCTTCGCCTTTTCCGGTGCCACCGACGCGCAGCTCAAAGCCCTCGAAGCCAAGGCCGCCGGCGTGGTGCGCGGCTCCATCTCCAACGCCTCGGGCATCGCCCAGTCGCTCCTCATCAAGACCTACCGCTCCGACGCGTACGACGCCCAAAAGCAAACCAAGTACGACATCCTCAAAGCGCGCTACGACAAAATCCGCGACATCTTTTCCGCCCATCCCGAGTTCGCGCAAACCTTCGAGCCCATGCCGTTCAACTCCGGTTACTTCATGTGCGTGCGCACCAAGGGCGCCGACCCCGAGGCGGTGCGCCAGCGCCTGCTCGCCCACTACGACACCGGTGTCATCGTGCTCGCGGGCCTCATCCGCCTGGCCTTCTCCTCCGTGTCCCTGGCCGACCTCGAAGTCCTGTTCCAAAACATCCACCGCGCTGTCTTGGAATTGCAAACGCCATGAGGCGCGCCCGGTTCACGACGTCCGCCGCGCTGCTCCTCGCCGCCTTGTTCGGCGCCCCCCACTGCGGCATCGGCGGTCCTTTCCCCGAGGCCGCCCCCACCGAGACCGACAGCCGCGCTACCCGAGACACACCCCAAGCCCCCCGCGACGCCAGCGCTCCCAAGGCCAACACCGCCGACGCTCCCGTCGCCGCCAAGGGCACGGCCCCCGAAGACACCTGGACCACCCTGTACGCCTTCGCCCAACACCTGGACGCCGCCCACCTGCACGCCAACGGCCTGCTCATCGACTTCGGCACGCCCGGGCGCGACAAGTACACCTACGGCAGTTGGAAGAGCGGCTGGCGCGGCAACTACACCCAGGACGGCACCTCCTTCTCGTATCTCTCGGCCTCCGCGGGGCGCATCTTCGCACTCCTGCCCAGCGACCAGTCCCCCGACGGGCGCATCGTGTTGCGGGGCAAGGGCATCGGCACGCGCAAGGGGCGCATCTACATCAACAACGCGCTGGCGGGCACCTTTGCCTTCGACAGCAGCGACTGGGAGCACGCCGAGATCAACATCGCCAAGGGCCTGCGCCCGGGCATGAACGAAATCCTCGTCCGCGCCGATGGCCAGGGGCGCGCCCACGACGGACTGCGGGCCAGCATCGCCCTCGACTTCCTGCGGCTGCTCAGCGCCAAAGATGTGGCCGAGACCACCCAGGGCCCCGCCTCTTCGGGCGTTGAAGCCTTCGCGGTCACCGGGCCGCACCAGGCGCCGCAACTGCTGCTGCGATCGGGAGAGTCCCTCACCTGGCACCTGCCCCTGCAACCCGAATGGCACCTGGTGGTGCGCGCCAAATCACAAGGCGACGGCGCCGAAGACGCGCGGCTCACCATCACCGCCCAGGGGGACGACGGCACGCCCCAAGTCTTGGCCCAACTCAAACTCGGCCCGCAAACCACGGCCCAGCGCATTCCGCTCTCCGCGCTCTCCAGCGGTCTGTTCGCCCTGCGCCTGCACAGCGCGCACCGCGAGGTGTTGCTCGAACAATGCGAGCTGCAGCAGCGCCACGTCGAGATGCCCAAGGCCCCCGGTCGCCTCAACGCGCAAAACATCGTCGTGGTGCTCATCGACACGCTGCGGGCCGACAAGCTCCGCGCTTACAACCCCGCGTCCCGCGTGCAAACCCCCTTCCTCGACGCGTTCACGCCAAGCGCCATGGTCTTTACGCGCCCCTTGGCCGCCGAAAACTGGACCAAGCCCGCAACCGCCTCGGTGCTGAGCGGTCTGTACCCGCAGACCCACCAGAGCAAGACCGAGCGCAACATCGTGCCCAACACCGTGACGCTGATGTCCGAGCACTTTCAGCGCCTCGGCTGGATCACCGCGGGCTTTGTGGCCAACGGCTACGTGTCGAACAAGTTCGGCTTCCAGCGCGGCTGGGACCACTGGACCAACTACGTGCGCGAGGGCAAGGTGAACCGCGCCCAGGCCGTGGCCGACGACGTCATCGCGTGGCTCGAAAAGCGCCCGGCGAACAAGCCCTTCTTCCTCTACGTCCACACCATCGACCCCCACGTGCCCTACATCCCGCCCAACAAGTACCGCGCGCTCTACGACAACGATCCCTACAACGGCATCGTCGAACCCCGCGGCACCGCCAAGCTGCTCGAGCGCATCAAGGGCGGCCTCAAGCTCTCCGACCGCGACAAAGTCCGCCTGGAGGCGCTCTACGATGGCGAAATCAGCTATCACGACGACCACCTGCAGCGCATGCACGACGCCCTGAAACAACAGGGGCTGCTCGAGGACACCGCGTTCATCGTCACATCGGATCACGGCGAAGAGTTTTTCGAGCACAACTCGGTGGGTCACGGACACTCGATGTACCAAGAGCTACTCCACGTGCCCCTCATCGTGCAATTGCCCGGTGCCACCGACTTTGCCGAGCCCGCGCGCTGCGACGTCGACGTGAGCCACACCGACATCATGCCCACGGTGTGCGAGCTGACCGGCACCGAATGCCCCAAAGATGTCGAGGGCGAGAGCCTCGTGCCCCTGCTGCGCGGCGAACACCACGTGCGCTATCCCAGCGCAGCGTTCTCCGAGTTCATGGACGGACAAAGGGTCGTGCGCATGGGACGCTGGAAGCTCATCGTCCGCGGGTGGCGCACCACGGTCTTCGACCTCGAACAAGACCCGCGCGAAACCACGGACTTATCCGACCTGCGGCCCGTATCCCTGGCCGCGCTCAAAGACGCCCTCAGCCTGCACTTGGGGCGCTTCGACCGCTACGACAACGCCGCCGCCGCGACGGGCAGCACCGCCACAAAGGCCCGCCACAAAGCCGCCGATGTGGTCATCGACAGCGAGACCCGCAAGCAGCTCGAAGCCCTGGGCTACATGGGACACTGACCCTCTTTTCCATCCAATCATGCGCTTCGTCCGCGGACTGCGGACATCGCGGCGCGCGACAATTGAAAAAATAATTGCCGCCCCGGTTTCAGATTTTGGGGATTCCGTTCATAATGGTGGGCATACATCCCGCAAAAAGGAGTGAACCATGAGAAGACAAATCTCGGCATGGACGTGGGTGGCGCTGCTGGTGCTCGGCAACCTGGTGCTGTCGTGTCAAGAGGAAGGCGATGCTGTGACAGCAGATGTGCCGGATGATGCGGACACCGACAACAACGCGAACACCGACAACAACGCGAACACCGATGGCCCCCAGGGCTCCGACAGTGCCCAGGGTCCCGACAACACCCAGGGCTCCGACGACACCCCAAACAGCGACGCCACATCGACGGATGTACCAGAGGGCACGGACACCGACGACACCGCAGGCACCGACGACCCCGCGAACACCGACGCCGATACAGAGACCGACACCGGCACCGATCCGCCGCCGGTGCGCGTGAACATCTGCAACGAAGTCGTCCCCGAAAGCCTGCACGTCGACGGCATCCCGGCGTACCAGCAGTGCGAAGCTTCCCAAAACAGCCCGATCTGGTCCAACGACGGCATCAACACCAGCACCGAAAAGGTGGATGACACCTGGGTGCGCACCCAAGGCAACTCCGGGTACCAATGCACGGAGTTTGCGCGGCGCTACTTGTTGTTCGTTTGGGGCGTACAGCGCGTGCCCAATGGCAATGCGGGCCAGTGGTGTGACGGCACCATCCCCGACGGACTCGAGAAGCGAACCGAAGGCGTCCACGGCGATGTGGCGGTATTTGCGCCGGGTTCCTGTGGCGCTTCAACGACCACGGGACACGTGGTGGTGGTGGACAGCATCGACACCGCGCAAAACCGCGTCCATTTTGTCGAGCAAAACCGCCCGGGCCGGCGCTCCTGTCTCCTCGATACCGTTGCGTGCTTCTTACACGCCACCGCCAACCCCAACTGAAGGAGGGAAATATGCGCAATGCAATCCAATGTTGGCTGTTGCTGGGTCTGGCTGGGCTCACGGGGCTTGGGGGGTGCAACAGCGACGACAACGGCGACGCCACGCCACCAGCAGATGCCTCTATTTACTTAAGCGCGGGCAACGAACACACCTGTGGCATCCGCGCAGACAACGGCGAAGCAATTTGCTGGGGCAACAATCACGATGCGCTCATGACACCTCTTTTACACGGCCAAGCCGAACCACCCGAGGGCGTGGCTTTCACCAGCCTGGCCGCGGGTCACTCGCACACCTGCGGCATCCGCGCAGACAACGGCGACGCGCTGTGCTGGGGCGACAATAGGAGCGGCCAATCCACAGCACCCGAGTACACGCCGCTCGTTGCCCTGAGCGCAGGCGTACGACACAACTGTGGCATTTACGCAGAAGACAAAACGGTGGTGTGCTGGGGCGAGGACGAATACGGGCAAGCCACGCCACCCGAGGACGTCCCCTTTGCGAGCCTCAGCCTGGGCGGATACCACTCCTGCGGGATTCGCGCGGACAACGGCGCGGTCCAGTGCTGGGGGCGCGATGAGAGCGGGCAAGCCACGCCGCCTGCGGGGGTAGTATTTTCAAGCCTCACCCTGGGCGGATACCACACCTGTGGCATTCGCGCGGAGGACAACAAGGCGCAGTGCTGGGGTTCCAGCAGGTCTTACCAGCTCTCCTCTCCCTGGGACGTGGCATTCACCAGCATCAGCGCGGGGCGGGAGCACACCTGCGGCATTCGCGCAGACAACGACGAAGCGCAATGCTGGGGGGAAAACGAAAAGGGCCAAGCCACACCGCCAAAGGGCGTGGCGTTCGTTGCCCTGAGCGCGGGCCACACGCACACCTGCGGCATTCGCGCAGACAACGGCGAGGCGCAATGCTGGGGAGAAGACGGAAAAGGCCAAGCCACACCGCCAAAGGGCGTCATTTTTGCACACTAAAGTACTGAGGCGCCCCAACAGCAGCGAAGGGGCGTCTTTGCAGCGAGAAAACCGATGTAATGACGAGGTTTTTGTTGCGGGCAGTGCGCGATTCGAACGCGCGACCTTTGGCTTCGGAGACCAACGCTCTATCCAGCTGAGCTAACCGCCCTTGGAGGCCTTTGGGAGTACGTCAAAGGCCTGTGGCTGTCAATTTGTGCGTTTGCCCAGCAGCGCTTTTGCGCGGTCCACGACATTGTCGACCGTGTAACCAAACATCGCCAAGCACTGTTCGCCCGGACCGGAGCGGCCGAAGTCGTCGATGCTGATCATTTGGTCTCCGCAGGAGAGGTAGCGATCCCAACCGAAGCGCGACCCCGCCTCCACCACCAAGCGCGGCGGACCGTCGGGCGGCAACACCGTATCGCGGTAAGCGGCGTCTTGCTCTTCGAAGATCTCCCAGCTCGGCATGGAGACCACGCGGGCGTGAACCCCTGTCTCGGCCAAAACATTGGCGGCTTGCACGCACAGGCTCAGCTCGGCGCCCGTGCCGATGAGCAGCAGGTTGGGCGCGGCTTTGGGCTCGTGAATGACGTATGCGCCGCGCAGCACACCCTCGGCGGAGGTGCCGTCGAGTTGCGGTACATTTTGGCGCGACAGGGCGAGCAAGGTGGGTCCGTTGCGGCGCACCACAGCGGCGCGGTAGGCCCCGGCGGTCTCGTTGCCGTCGGCGGGGCGAATCACCGTGAGGTGCGGGATGAGGCGCAGCGAGGCCAGGTGTTCGACGGGCTGGTGGGTCGGGCCGTCCTCGCCCACCGCCACGGAGTCGTGGGTCATGACGAAGAGCACGCCGGCGCGCGACAGGGCCGACATGCGGATGGCGTTGCGCATGTAGTCGACGAACACGAGAAAGGTGGCGCAGTAGGGAATGAGCCCAGTGCGGTGCAGGGCAATGCCGTTGCAAATCGCGCCCATGGCGTGTTCGCGCACCCCAAATCGCAGGTTGCGGTGGGCGTAGGTGCCCCGCTGGAAGTCGCCGCACATTTTGAGGAGCGTCTGGTTGGAGGGCGACAAGTCCGCCGAGCCTCCCATGAGTCCTTGCAGGTGCGGGGCCAGGGCGTTGAGACAACGGCCAGAGCTGGCGCGGGTGGCCTCGGGTTTGTCCGCGGCGGTGTAGGCCGGCAGCTCGCTGTCCCACCCCTCGCAAAAGGAGTCGGAGATCAACTGCAAAAATGCCGCCGCCTTGTCGGGGTGCTGGGCGCGGTAGGCGTCGAACATGCTTTGCCACGCGGCCTCGGCTTCGGCGCCCGCCTGGCGCGCGTTCATGTGCTGGCTCACCTCGGCGGGGATTTCGAAGGGCCCGTGGGACCAGCCCAGGTTTTGGCGCGCACTCGCCAGGGCTTCGGGGCCCAGCGGAGCGCCGTGGGAATCGGCCGAGCCCGCCTTGGCGCCCGCGCCGTACCCGATGGTGGTGCGCACGCGGATCAAGGTGGGGCGTTGGGTTTCTTGTTGTGCGGCCCGCAGCGCGGCCTCGATGCCGTCGACGTCGGTGTCGCCGTCGGCCACTTGGAGCACCTGCCAGCCAAAGGATTCAAAGCGCCGGGTGACGTCCTCGGTGAAGGCGAGGTCGGTGGCGCCGTCGATGCTGATTTGGTTGTCGTCGTAGAGGACGATGAGCTGGCCCAGGCCCCAGTGACCGGCCAGGGACGCGGCCTCACTGGAGATGCCCTCCATGAGGCAGCCGTCGCCGACCAGGCAGTACACGCGGTGGTCGATGATGGGAAAGTCGCCGGTGTTGAAGCGCGCGGCCAAGTGCGCTTGGGCTGCGGCGAGCCCCACGGCGTTGGCAAAGCCCTGCCCCAAGGGACCGGTGGTAACCTCGACGCCGGGCGTGACGAAGTTTTCCGGGTGTCCGGGGGTGGCGGAGTTCCACTGGCGAAACTGCTGGATGTCCGCCAGGGTCGGGGAGTCGTAGCCCGTCAAGTGCAGCAGCGAATAGATCAACATGCTGCCGTGGCCCGCCGAAAGCACAAAGCGGTCGCGGTTTACCCAGTCGGGATTGGCGGGGTTATGGCGCAGCACGCGTTGCCACAGGGCGTAGGCCGCTGGCGCAGCGCCCATGGGGAGTCCGGGGTGTCCCGAGCGCGCCTTCTCAATGGCGTCGGCGCTCAGCATGCGGATGGCGTTGATGCAGGTCGTGTCAATCGCATTCATGTCCTGATTTCACCTCTTTTTGACGGGTTGGGGTTTGTGCGTGACAGCCCGATTTTACCGGGCGTTGGCGCATCGCCGCGCATTGTGGGCGCGCGGCACTGTCTAGGGCCGCATTCCTTATCATTAGTGTTCGCCTTCGAACAGGCCTTTTTAAAATACATGTGTTGGGATGGGCGCTGTGGGCGGTTGTGAGGCGCTGGACTATGGTGATATACTTGTGTCTATACCCAACAACATTAAAGGAGCCATCATGAACACCAATCCCTTGCGTGGCCTTTTGCTCACCGCGTTGCTCTTTGGCCTAGCGGGATGTTTTCCCGCCGCCAACGACGACGAACTCTCGCAAATGTGCGAAAACCTCATCCGCGTGCGCGCTGAAATTCGCGTGCCCGTCGAGAGCGAACTCATCGCGGAAATCGAAGCCGACTACACCCGCCGCAAAGAGCACCTCGTCAACTGGAAGGCGCGCGAGATGAAGAGCTGGGACGACGAGCTGGCCGCCCGCATCAAGGCGCTCCCCCCCGCGGGCAAGGCCCCCAAAAAAGCCGCCGCCACAGCAGATGGCGAAGAGGCCCCGCCCACGCGCGCAGCTCTTGAGGCCGAGTACGCCAAAAAGAAACAAATCGGCGCCGAGCAATTCGACAGCGACATCGAGGCGCTGGCACCGGCCAAAGACCTGGCCATGAAAGCCGCCCGCGAGAAAGTCGAAGCCAAAAAAGCCGAGTTCGCCGCCGCCAAAAAAGACTGCCTCGACAAGGCGCGCAGCACCAAGGTGACCCGCGCCCAAGCCCAGTGCCGCATCGAAGCCAGCGACCCGGACACCTACTGGAACAAGTGCCGCTAACCCCCTCCTGCCCCGACACACCTGCAATCCAGCATCCAAATTCCGATTACCGCACTTTTGCCTGTTGACTTCCCTGTCAGCGCAATGGTAGACGGCTCTACATGAACGCGGAACCCACCCCCAACACCGAACTCACCAACGCCCTTGAAGACTACCTCGAAACCATCTTCGAGCTCGTCAAGGAGCGCAAAGTCGCACGCGTGAAGGACATCGTCAAAGCGCGCAACGTCAAGTCCGCTTCGGTCATTCCGGCCCTGCGCCGCCTGGCCGACCTGGGGCTCATCCACTACACCAAGCGCGAGTCCATCGATTTAACGGAAACCGGCGAGGCCACCGCCCGGCGCATCTACTCGCGGCACAAACTGCTGGTGCGCCTGTTTCGCGACTTCCTCGGCATGCCCGCCGAGCTGGCCCTCCAGGACGCCTGCGCCATGGAGCACAACCTCTCCGACGCCGGCGTCGACCACCTGGTGCGCTTCTTCGAGTTCCTCCAGTCCTGCCCCGACGGCCACGACTTCATCGAGCGCTTCAAGGGCTGCACCCTGGTCAACGCAGAGAGCCCGCAAGACATCGCGACCTGCTGCGCGAAGCTGGCCCTGTCCCAAAACGACCCCAACATCATTTCGCTGCGGCAATTGAAACCGGGCCAAGGCGGCAGCGTCATCCGCATCCAGGGCACCGGCGCCATTCGCCAGCGCATCCTCGACATGGGCATCATGCCCGAAGTGCACATCCAACTCGAACGCCGCTCCCCCGCCGGGGACCCTCTGTGGGTGCGCGTGCAAAATTCGCAACTCAGCCTGCGCAAAAAAGAAGCCGACATGATCCTGCTGCGCAGAGACGTCCCCGCCGCTGCCAACACCAACGCTCCGTAATCAAAACAGAAAGCGCATGCCCATGAGCCAGGAAATTCGCGTCGCCCTAGCCGGAAATCCCAACAGCGGAAAGACCACCATCTTCAACGCCCTCACCGGGTCGCGCCAACACGTGGGCAACTACCCGGGCGTCACCGTCGAGAAGCGCACCGGCACCTTCGAGATGTCGGGCACCCGCGTCCACGTCACCGACCTACCGGGCACCTACAGTCTCTCGTCCTATTCCCCCGAAGAAGTGGTGGCCCAACGCGAGATCGTCGACGCCATCCCCGATGTCATGGTGGTGGTGGTGGACTCCACAACCCTCAAGCGCTCCCTGGTGCTGTTGGCGCAAATCATGCAAACCGGCGACCGCATCGTGCTGTGCCTCAACATGGCCGACGAGGCCCGCACCGCCGGACAAAAACTCGACAAGCCTGCCTTGGAAACCCTGCTGGGATTTCCCGTCGTGGAAACCGTCGGTCACAAGGGACAAGGCATCAGCGAGCTCAAAGACGCCATCTTAAAAGCGTCGCAACTCGAACGCGCCCCCTCGCGGCTGGTGCTGGGCGAACGCCTGGATACCGCCCTGGCCGCCATCACCTTTCACATCGCCAAGACCGACATCCCCAAGGCCACCCACCCGTGGCACGCGGTCAAACTGCTGCTCGACGACCCCCTTTACGTCGACCGCCTGATGGAAAAGAAAGGACCGGGGAAACGCGCGGTGCAGCAAGCGGCCCTGGAGCGCAAAAAGCTCGAAGACCTCTCCGGCGAAGACATCTCCCTGTTTGTCACGCAGCGCTACTACGGCTTCGTCGACGGCCTGCTGCGCGAAACCCTGCTGCGGTCTGCCCACATCGACACGCGCGCCCTCTCCGATCGCATCGACGCCTTCGTGGTCAACAAGGTCGCCGGCATCCCGGTGTTTTTGCTGGTGATGTACGCCATCTTTTGGCTCACCTTCACCGTGGGCGAATACCCCATGGAGTGGATCGAAAACCTGTTCGCCTGGTCGGGCGACGCCATCAACGGCGCGTGGCCTGCGGGCAAACTCGACGTGCTGCGCTCCCTCATCGTCGACGGCATCCTCGCAGGTGTCGGCGGCGTCGTGGTGTTCTTGCCCAACATCATCCTGCTCTTCCTGGGCCTCGCCGTGCTCGAAGACACGGGCTACATGGCCCGCGCGGCCTTCCTCACCGACCGCCTCATGCACCGCTTCGGTCTCCATGGCCGCAGCTTCATCCCTATGATCACAGGCTTCGGCTGCACCATCCCGGGCATCATGGCCACCCGCACCATGGAAAATGAAAAGGACCGCCTCACCACGATGCTGGTCCTGCCCCTCATGTCCTGCGGCGCGCGCCTGCCCATCTGGATGCTCCTCATCCCGGCCTTCTTCCCCCCCGAGCACCGGGCCAGCATGCTCTTCGGCATTTACGCCATCGGCATCGTCCTGGCCTTTCTCCTGGCCCTGCTCCTGCGCAGCACTTTGTTGCGCGGCGAAGAGGCGCCCTTCGTCATGGAGCTGCCACCCTACCGCGTGCCCACCCTGCGCTCCGTCGTCGGCCGCATCATCGACCGCTCCGGCGCGTACTTGAAGAAGGCCGGTACCATCATCTTGGCCATCTCGATGCTCATGTGGCTCCTCACCTCCTATCCCAAGCCGCCGCAAGCCACCGACGTGCCCGCCGCACAACAGCCCTCGGCCCTGGAGTACTCCATCGCCGGACGCATCGGAAAGTTCATCGAGCCCGCCATCGCGCCCCTGGGCTTCGACTGGAAGATCGGCGTGGCCACCCTGGGGGCCTTTGCCGCCAAGGAGGTCTTCGTCTCGCAGCTCGGCGTCATCTACGCCATGGACGACTTCGACGAAGACGACGACGAGGACATCGGCACCCTGCGCGATGCCCTGGCGCGCGACTACACGCCATTGGTGGGGTTTTCGCTGATGCTCTTCCTGCTCATCGCCACCCCGTGCATGGCCACCGTCGCCATCACCCGGCGCGAATCGGGCAGTTGGAAGTGGGCGTTTCTACAGTTCTTCGGGCTCACCGCCATCGCCTGGGTCATCTCCTTTGCCTTCTTTCAAATCGGCAGCTTGCTGCTGTAACATGTCCTCTAAAGGAGCGCGTCATATGCACCTCACCACCACATGGACCTTTGCCACCCGCGGACGGGGCACCACCGACATCACCGCAGACGTGGCCCGCTGGGTGCGCGAGACCCGCATCGGCACCGGCCTGATCACGCTGTTCATCCAGCACACATCGGCCTCTCTCTTGATCACCGAAAACGCCGATCCCTCCGTGCGCCGCGACCTGCTCCAGCACTTCAACCGCGTCGCCCCGGACAACCACCCCGACTACACCCACACCTACGAAGGCCCCGACGACATGCCCTCACACATCAAGTGCGCCATGACCGACACGAGCCTCTCCATCCCGGTGGTGGCGGGCCGCATGGTCTTAGGCACCTGGCAGGGCATCTACCTGTTCGAACACCGCGACGGCGCTCACCAGCGAAGCGTCGTGGCGCACCTCTCCGGCGAAATCAACAACGCGTAAACGCAATCTGCAAACGCTCAGTCGGCATCCGGCGCAGCGTCGAGGTCGGCGTCGGTCTTGACGTCGCCGTCCAGGTGGCGCTGCTGGCGGGCGGGCAACCGGTTGTCGCGGGCCGGGCGACCGGTGTACGGCGGCAGGGGCAACGTGGCGTGTTCGCGCACGCAAGGGGGATAGCGGCGGCGTCCCAGGGCGGTGTAGTCGCCGAGCAGGGCATCGGCCACCGCGCCCACGTCGCAACCCTCCTCTTCGGTGAGCCAGGCAAACAACAGGCTGGCGAGGCGGTCTAGGGCGATGTTCCCGGTTTGTCCCACCTGGGCAAAGAGCCAATCCGAAAAATCCATGAAGCGCGCAAAAGGGCTGTCGCCCGACAACACGAGGCGGGCGGCGCGGACAAAGTTGCCGCTGTTGTACACCAGGTCGAAGTAGCGGGCGAAGCGCTTGAGGCGCTGCATGTCCGCGAAGGGGATCGCGTCGTTGCACAGGATGTCGTAGGGCGGGGTTTGGCGGTAGACCATGCCGAAGCTTTGCGTGTGGCGATCGATGGGGGCCCCGCGCAGGCGCTTGAGGATGCCCACCTGGATCTCGTGCGCCCCGCTGTGCAACAGGCGGTCGAAGCCCCGGGCGAATTGCGCGACATCTTCGCCGGGCAGGCCCACCACCAAGTCGGCGTGGATGTGAACGCCGGTCTCGCGGCGCAGTCTGGTGAGGTTTTGCAGCGCCCGGTCCGCGTCTTGACGGCGTCCGATGCGCGCGGCCACTGCGGGGTCGAGTGTTTGAATGCCCGCCTCCAACTGGATGGCGCCGGGGGCGAAGCGCGCCAGTTGGGCGAGCAGCGCCGCGTCGATGCGGTCGGGCACCACCTCGAAGTGCGCGAAGAGATCGGGGTCTTGTTGGTGCGCCAGCCAATCGAAGATGGCCTGGGGCTGGCCGACGTTGAAGGTGCGGTCGACGAATTTGAACTGCCGCACACCGCGCTGGTACAGCGTTTCGAGGGCGTGCAACACAGCAGGCAACGGAAAGCGCCGCACTTTTTTGTCGCGGCTCGACAGGCAAAACTCGCAGCCAAAGGGACAGCCCCGGGAGGCCTCCACGTAGATGGTGCGGTGGGCGATGTCGTCGTCGCTGTACTCGTCTGTGGGTAGGTTCACCGCCGAAAGATCGGGGGGCGCCGCCACCGTCATGCGGGGCAACTCGCATTGGGGATCGCGCAGCACCTGGTGGGCCAGGTCGGCAAATACCGCTTCTCCTTCGCCGCACACCACCGCGTCGGCCAGGTCGGCAATGGGGGGCAAGTCTCCGGGCTCGATCACCTCGGGGCCGCCCACCACCAGGCGCACCGCCGGGCGCACCTGCTTGATCATCTGGGCCACCTCGCGCAGCAGGGGCTCGTTCCAAATGAAGACCGAGAGCCCCACCAGGACGGGGGCGTGCGCCAGGATGCGCTCCACCATGTCCAGGGGGCGCTCCGAGATGGTGAACTCGGCGATGACCGACGCGTCGCGCAGCGGTCCCAAGTTGGCCCGCAGATAGCGCAGCCCCAGCGCCGCGTGGGCATACCGCGCGTTGGCCGTGGCCAGCACGATGGGAAACGGAGCGGCGGACATCAAGTGGCGGTCCCGTCTTCGGGGACGGGCCAGAAGCTCTGCATGCGGTCGGCGCGCACCATCCAGTGGTGCAATCGCTGCGCCACCTCCATCGGGGTGACGGGGCGGAAGAGGCACTCGGTGGCTCCGGCGTGCTGGCATTGCGCGGCCTCGCCCTGGGTGAGGGCGGTGCTCACCGCGACGATGGGAATGGTGTGAAAGCGCCGGTCGCTGCGCACCTGCGACAGGAGCGAGAGGCCGTGGGTCAGCGTCATTTGCATGTCGAGGCAGATCGCGTCGATGCGTTGACCGGACTGCAGGTGCACCAAGGTTTGCGCCGCATCTTCGGCCCAGGTGACCGAGGCGCCCGCGGCCTCCAGGTATTGCGACAGCGCAAAAATTTCGCGCATGTTGTCGCTGACCAGAAGCACGGCGCGGCCCTGCAGCAACGCGCGCTCAGCGGGTCGGGTGTCGCCCATCAGCGCCGCGGTTTCGCCACCTTGACCAGCGGTGTCGTCGCCATCAACGCGCAGCGGCATACGCAGCTCAAAGGTGCTGCCGACGCCCTCGCGGCTGGCCACGTGGATGCGCCCGCCCAGGGCCTCGGCGAATTTCTGCGACAGCGTGAGCCCCAGCCCGGTGCCCGCATTGGGGGTGCGTCCATCGCCGTGGACCTGCCCGAAGCCCTCGAAGATCGCCGCCAACTCCCCCGCGGGAATGCCGATGCCCGTGTCCACCACGCGCACCGACAAGAGCGGCGGCTCAGGTGCGTCGTGCAGGGTGTCGACGAGTAGCTCCACGGTGCCGTCGTGGGTGAAGTGAAAGGCGTTGGCGAGCAGGTTGCGCAAAATTTGCTCCAGGCGCTGCGCGTCCACGCGAATGTGGGTCGGCACTGCATCGGAGACGCGGGTGCGAAAGGCGTTGCGGTTCACCAGGGCCAAGGGCGCCACCAACCGGGACAAGTTGTCGACAAAGGCGCGCACGTCGCACATGTCGTCGTGGAGCACCATGCGCCCTGCTTCAACTTTGGCGATGTCCAGCACGTCGCTCACCAGCCGCAGCAACGCTTGCCCCGACATGTAAATGGTTTGCGCGTAGGTCACCTCTTTGTCGCTCAGGCGCTGCCCGTTGTTTTCGGCCAGCAACTCGGAGAGCACCAAGATGCTGTTGAGGGGCGTCTTCAGCTCGTGGGACATGCCGGCGATGAACTCGCTCTTTGCCAGGCTCGTGGACTCGGCGCGCTGCCGGGCGCGTTGCATGTCGCTGCGCCACCGCACCTGCTCGGTGATGTCGCGCATGGTGACGACAAAGACGCTTTGCTCGCGCCACCGGGCGGGCATGGCTCGCACCTCAGCGGCCCCCAGGGTGCCATCCAATTGAATGATGGGAATCTCTTGATCGGTTTCGAGTACCGCGGGCACGCCGTAATCGTAGCCCAGCATCTCGGCCTCGGTCTTGCCGAAGAAGGCGGCGCCGATGCGATTGGCCAGCAGCACCTTTCCCGCAGCGCTCACCACGAAGACGCCGCATGAGAAGCGCGCCAACAGTTGGGCGAAGTCATCTTGGACACGGGTGCCGGCGCGGGAGCTGGCGCTGACGGTCTTGGCGGGTTTGGATGCGCCCCTGGTGCGGCGGGTCTTGGTCATCGGATGCCGTAGTCCTTCATTTTGTAAAGCAGCGCCCGGTGGCTGATCTCCAACATGCGCGAGGCGGCGGTGCGGTTTCCGTTGGCGGCGACCAGGGCGCGGCGGATGAGTTCTTCTTCAATGGCGCGCATCGTTTTTTTGATCGAGAGCTCGCCGGTGGCCAGGGTGCGCTTCACCTCGTCGCGGCTCTCGGCGATGCGCTCGGGCAGATCTCCTAGGGAGATGGTGTCGCCCTCGGCCAGCACCAGCGCACGCTCCACAGCATTTTCAAGTTCGCGCACGTTGCCGGGCCAGGAGTAGAGCATCATGGCGCGCTCGGCCGCCGGCGCGGTGTAACGAACGCGGGACCCCATCCGGGCGCCGTGGTGGGCGATGAAGTGGCTGAGCAGCAGCGGGATGTCTTCGGGTCGCTCGCGCAGGGGCGGCACGCGCAGGGGCACGACGTTGAGGCGGTAGTACAGGTCTTCGCGGAAGGTGCCCTCCGCCACCAGGGTGTCGAGGTTTTGCAAGGTGGCGGCGATGATGCGCACGTCCACCGCGGTGTCCTGTGTGTCGCCGATGCGGCGGATGGTGCCCTCTTGCAGCACCCGGAGCAACTTGACCTGCAGCGCGCCGGGCAGCTCGCCGATCTCGTCGAGCAACAGCGTGCCCCCGTCCGCCTCCAGGAACAGCCCCGGCTTGTCGGCGTTGGCGTCGGTGAAGGCCCCTTTGCGGTAGCCGAACAACTCGGACTCAATGAGGGTTTCGGGAATGGCGCCGCAGTTTACCGCGACAAATGAGCGCGGACTGCGCGGCGAGCGCATGTGAATGGCCCGCGCCACCAGCTCCTTGCCCGTACCGGACTCCCCATGGATGAGCACCGTGGAGTTCACCCGCGCGATTTTGTCGATGAGGGCGAACATGTCCTTCATGAGGGGCGACTGGGAGACGATGCCGCAAAAACTCGACGACGACGCCATCTCGCGCTTGAGCCGCGCATTTTCGCGCCGCAGGGCTTCGCGCTCTTCGGCCTTGGCCAGCACCATCGACACCTCGTCGGACTTGAAGGGCTTGGTGATGTAGTCGTAGGCGCCGGCCTGCAGGGCCTCCCGCGCATTGTCGATGGAGCCATAAGCCGACATGACGATCACCGTGACCGGCAGCTCCTGCTCGATGATGGCGCGCGTCACCGCGATGCCGTCCATGTCCGGCATCCGCACGTCGACAAAGGCGATGTCGAAGTCGTCGGAGGCGAGGCGCTCCAAGGCTGCCGCGCCGTTGCTCGCGCTCTCGACGCGAAACCCCAAGCGCCCGATCAGGGCCGACAGGGCCACGCGGATGGATTCTTCGTCGTCGACAATGAGGATGCGTTTCATGGGGCCAAGTGTTTCACAATGCGCGGTTGCATTCAACCGGCCGCCCCAGGTGTGTCGCCGCTGGGCGAGCTCCCGTGCCGCGAAGCGCCACCCAACAAGGCGACGAGCAACAGCGCGATGCCCACGACCAAGAAGGCCACCCCCGGCCAGTGCAAGGCAGCGGGGATGTCGGCGACAAAGGCGTCGGCCACGGCGGCGGGCATCTCGGCGCTCGCCCACTGCAGTAGGCGTCCGTACACCGCGACGGGCAGCGTGAGAAAGGCGATGCCGCTCAGCGCGAGGGCACCGCCGGGCGCCAACAGGCCGGGAAAGAAACCGCCGCGGGCCAGCACCCACAGCAAGAGCCCTGCCCCCAGCGCGATGCCCAGCCACAGGTTGATCGTGCGGCTGCGGGCCTGCCACGCACGCACGGGCTGCAGCCACTCGGCGATCCACTGGGATTGCTCGGGGAGCTCGTATTCGTCGGGCACCAGCTTTTGCATGCCCTCGGTGACCAGCGTGCGCGACAGGGCCACCACCAGCGCCGGCAGTTTTTCCAAAATCGTGGCGGTCATTTTTTCGCGGGCGGCGGTCAGCGGAATGGCCACGCGCACCGGCACCCCCGGGTCGGCCAAGTGCTGCGGAATTTGCGCCAGGGCGTTGGCCCGCGTCTCCCGGATGGCCTGCCGAAACAGGTCGTCGAGCAACTGGTTGTCGGCGTCGGAGAAGAAGCGCATGGGATCGCCCATCAGTTGCAGCAGGGGTTCGGGCAGTTGTTGCAACAGCGCGCGGGGATTCAGCTCGGCGAAGAGCTCCGCTTCGGAAAGGCCCGCCGCGTCGGCCACTTGGTCCCAGGTTTCGGTGCGCGACAGCCCTCGGTCGAAGGCGAAGAGGGTTGGCAGCAGGCACAGCGACACCACCAGCAGCGGGAGGGCGAGCAACAGCAGCAGCAGTCGGAAGGGCGAGAGGACAATGGTTTTTCGTTCGGAAGTCATTGACTTGTCATGGTACTCCAACAATAACGCCTTACAATGAGCAATATGACAAAAACACCCCCCGAAAACAAGGCGACAACCCCGGCGCCACAGCACACCGCGCCCCCGCTGGACACCGCCCCCCAGCCGGTCACCCCAGCGCGCGCGACCCAGTTTCTGCGCCACCTCCGCAACGCCGATGTCCCCCAGGCCCTGGTGGCGCCCCTGGCCCCGCCCGACCTGCTGCTGCTGCTGCGCGAGGCTGACGACGAACAGCGCGGCGACCTGCTGCTGCTCAGCTCCCCGGCGCAATTCACCGGGCTGTGCGACCTCGCTTGCTGGCAGGGCGACACCCTCAACTACACGGCCCTTGAGCACCTCGTCTGGCCCCTGGTGCAGCGGGGCGTCGACGAGGCCCGGCTCGCCTTCACGCGCCTCGACGAAGAGCTGCGCACCCTGCTGTTGCGCCGCCATGTCATCGTGCACCTGCGCGAAGACAAGGACGACGACATCCCCGCCAGCGACGACAACGAGCTCATCGCCTGCCCCGACACCTTTTACTTCATCGAGCTGGTCACCGAGGGCGAGACCCCCGACGTGGTGCGCGGCCTCCTGCAGGGCTTGCTCTCCCTGCCCTTCGAGACCTACCAAAAAGAGCTCGAGTGCGTCCGCCACGACATGACCACCGAGCTCGAAGAGTTGGCCCTGCGGTGGCGCAACAACCGCCTGGCCGACCTGGGCTTTGCCACGCGCGAAGAGGGCCTGCGCCTCCTGTCACCGCGTCCGACGGCCCCGCTCATCCAACAACTCGAGAGCGCCGCGACGGCCCCGGTGCCCGCCATCGACATCGACGTGCCCGCCCTCTACCAGCACACCTACCGGGACGCCGCCTTGCTGGACGCCGCCATCCAACACCTCCGGCAATCCAACGTGGCGCAACACCAGCAGCGCGCCGCGCAACTCCCCGCCGAGCTCACCGCGGCCACCAACATGCTGCTCAGCGCCCTCGACTGCGACCTCTCTGACTTCGACGCCATCGCGCGCCACATCGCCCTGAGCCGCGACCTCGTCTGCCTGGGGCTCTCGGCGCTCCACTGCGACACCCCGGACACCGCGGCCCACGCCCTGGCGCACCTGTTGCCCGGCCAACTCATGCAGGCCGCCATGGGGGTCCTCGCCCCGCTGCGCGACCGCGCCCGCGACCTGCTGCGCCACCCCGCCATCGCCCTCGAAAACGACGCCGGGGCCTGGCTCGATCCCCCGCACCGCGTCGCCCTTCACCTGCTGCGCCCCCACGTGCCCGCCTGGTGGGCCTGGCTCACCGACGCCGGGCAATACGCCACCGAGCTGCAGTTCCCCTTCCCCAAGGAGCTGCAACCCTTCGCCCATACGTCGCAGCTCGCGCTGGCACAGCAACTGCTCTCCGAAGCCGAACAGGCCGCCGCGCTCCTCCCCAAACTGCGGCTGCTCGGCCCCTGGGAAACCACCCCCGACGTGCTGCCCGCCTTCAGCAGCCTCGTCATGACAGCGCTGGCCAACGCCTTTGCCACCCAGCGCGTTCACACGGCCCCGGTCTCCCCAAGCGACGCCCAACGCTTTGCCCAAGCGTTTGTCGCCGCCGATGAAGACCAATCCCTGGCCGACGCCCTGGCGGTGCTGGCCCCCCACCTAGACGACGCCACACCCGCCGACGCCCAAGCCGTCGAGGCCCGCACGCGATTGCTACAACGCACCCTGCACATCGGACGCGCGCGCTTGCAATCCCTGCCCGCCCACGCCGTCATCGCCACCCGGTAACGCAAACCGCAACCAGCGCCGAGCCGCCCCCAAGAGGGGCATCGCCGCGCGAACGAAGCCGCATCGGGCTGGATAGCGTGAAGTGCGCGGATTGTCGGTGCGTTGGGTTTACGGTGCGTCGGCAGCCGGGGCGGCCGCCTGGGGCGCAGGCGCGGGGCCTGCGGGAGCAACGGGGGCGTCCGGGGATTTGGGCGGGGTGGGCTGTGCATCGCCGTTTGCCTCCGGTGCGGCTTCGGCGTCAAGGTTGGGGGACACCGGCGCTGGCGCGACGTCATTGCCGCCCGAAAAGGACACCGGCGGCGAGACGGGCTTGGGCCCTTCGTCGGACACGGGTGATTCTTCGGGGGCTCTCTCGGCGGCGGCGGCAGCTTCGGCGGCTTCAGCCTGCTCGGCCAGCACCTCGTCGCGGATGCGCGCCTCCAACTCGCGATATCCCGGACAGGTGAAGAAGCGCTTCTCCACCGCGGTGCAGTTCTCGGCGTCCAGGCGCTTCTCAGCGGGCAACACCGCGGGCGGCGGATCATCCCAGGCGATGGCGAGTCCCACCCCCACCAACATCGCGGGCTTCTGCGAAAATTTCATCCCCATCTGCACAACGGTGGCGTTGACTTGCAAATCGACCCGGTCGCCCAGATTGGCCACAAGGGCGAGGCCGCCGCGCATGCGGACCGTCACCGAGATGTCCAGGTCCACCGACGCGTTCACGATGTCGGCGACGCGATCGTCCTTCATTTTGATGTTGGATATCTGGTCGCCATCCTCCTCCGTCGTGATGCCCCAATCGCCCAACGTGGTGTCGTCTTTTTCGTAGACAAAGGGGTGGATCACCGTGTCGACATTGAGGCTCGGCGAAAGCTCGAACCAGGGCGTGATGGTGATGTGCCGGATGGGGCTAAACGACACGCCGAACCCCAGCACCAGCGGGATCGTGAAGTAGTTGTACTCGCCGTTCAACACCGCTGTGGGCACGCCGCCGCCGTAAAAGGTGAGCGCGACGCGCGGCAGGCCGTTGTCGAAGCGCTGACCCAATGGAAAGCTGTACACCGCCGTCGCAGAGCCCGCCGCACCGTGAGCAGCGTGTCCGAAGTCGTCGGGGCGATAGTTGATGTAGTGCAGGCCGAACTGGGAGCTGAGGCGCCCCGAAGTGGAGGTGAAGTTGGCGTTGTAGCCCGCGTGGTTGTAGTAGCCGCCCTCCAGCAAGAAGCCGTGGGCGTAATCGAATACGATGGTCGATCGCGTGGTGTCCCAGGTGGAGACCGCGCGCGGGTGAATGCCCGGCAATGCCGCGACCTCGCGGTGCGCCAGCGTGGTCATCAGCGCCAAGACCAGCGCGGTAGGCAATGAGAGCGCCCGGAAACGCCGCATGAGACGCGGCAAAAAGCACGAGTTGACCATGGCATGTTCCTTTCATTTGCGGTGCATAGATGGGTCCAAGATAGCACAGCTTCACCCAACGCATAAAGCAACACCTGCACTGTACGTGTTTTTGCGAGAAAACCGCACCCACAGCGGCGAAAGCCCGGATTCGCTGCCGGGACTTGGGCTGAACTCGAGGTGAACTGAAGCTGAGTTTGGCTAGATCTGGCCCGCGCCCGCCCGCGGCACCCAGCCATCCCGGCCTTGGTCGTCGCGGATGCGCAGCCATTTGTCGCGCTGTTCGAGCACCCGCACCCGGCTGCCCTCTTCGAGATAAAACCGCACGGGCGTGTCGCTGGGCCCCTCGTGGACGCCGAGAACATCTGGCGCGATGGCGACGGCCTCCACCTGCTGCGTGTGGACGTGCCACTTCCCCGCGGTCACGGCCCCGGCGAATACGGCCCCCGCCAGCAGCACACCACCCACCACTCCCAAGACCATGCGCGCAAAATCCACCCGCACAAATCCCCGCGCGACGAAGGCGCCAAAGGCCGCGGTGAGGAAGAACAAAAACGCCCACGCCACGCCATTGGGCGAGAAGCGATCCAGCAGCGCGCGCACCGGACCCACGCTGGGCGCCAGCACCGCGTCGCGGCCCTTTTCACTGGCCCGCCGGGCGATGTAGTCGCGGATGACCTGCAAGTTGTGGTGGGTGTCCGCCTCCCCCGGGGCGATGCGCAGGGCTTTTTCGTAATACTGCACCGCCACCCCGAGTCGTCCCTGGCGCGCCTCAGCGGTGGCGCGGTTGTACAGCAGCTCGTAGGAGTGCACCCCCAGGGTCTCGAGCTCGGCGTACGCCGCAGCGGCGCCGGTGTAATCCGCCTGCCAAAACAATTGATTGGCCGCGGTCATCTTCTGGACCAGCGTGGAGGCCCCTGCGGGCGATGCCATCAAGGCCAGGCCCAACACCAGCGGCACCAGCGCCCACATGTTTCGTCTACGCATCTCCACCTCCTTGGGCCGGCGCTCCCGCTGCGGATGGGGTTCCCCGACCTTGAGATAAAGCGCGCACCAGGGAGATGGCGTGGTCTATCTCGGCGCGAAAATCCGCCGCATCGGCGTCGACCCGCGCAAAGCGCGCAAACTCGCAGGACTCTAGTAAGGTCATAAACTCTGCCACTTGGGGCGCGGGCATCCCGTGCTGCACGAGGCGCGCGGAGAGCTCGGTCTGCGTGTCGCCCACCACTGTGACGTCGAGGCGCGACGCGAGATAGGCGAGCAGCGTTTTGTGCAGCGCCGCGTAAAAGGCGTCCCGTTCAAGAGCGCCGGATTGTGCCCCCAGTTGTCGCAAGGCGCGAATCGCCTCGGGGGCCGCGCGCGACGGCCGGTTCACCTCCCGGCGCAACGACCAGCGCCGATGCGCCCAGCGCCCGACGCCAAAGCCGACAAAGAGCAACAGGACGCCGCCCAAAAGCCCCAGGTAGAGCGGCCGGGTCACCGCCAATGGGGCGCCGCGGTCGACGTTGATGCGATTGCTGATGGAGCGCAACTGGGTTTGCATGCGCGAGAACGCGTCGCGGTTGGCCGTGGACGCAACGCCAGCAGCGTCGTCTGTCGCCGCAGCTCCCGCATCTGCCGGGGGAGCCGGGAGAGCCGCCGCGCCCGATGCGCCCTCTCGCACCGCGAGCTTGAACTCGCGCGTTTTCAGCACCTGGTACTGCGCGGTGCCCGGATGAAACACCGGCATCGAGAGCGCGGGGATGGTGTATTCGCCCGCCGCCTCGGGGATCAGCAACACCTTGTGGCTCCGGGTTCCGGTGACGCGCTGCTTGGCCGCTTTCACCGTCACGCCCTCTTCGGGGGGATAGGCGCGCAGCCCGCCGATGGTCGGCAGCACCGGCAGGGCGGCCTTGCGCACATTTCCCTCGCCTTCGAGGACGAGCTGAAAGGTCACCGGCTCCCCCACCCGCGCCGGGTTCGGCGACAGCTCTGCCTTGAGCCGGAAGTGCCCGACATTGTCGGGGTGAAATGCCGCGGGCTGCCCTGTCGTTGGCAGGGGCTTTACCTGCACCGTCACGGGTTCGGCGCTGCGCGTCACCTGACGCCCAAAGGAGAAGAAGCCCCCGCCCACTGTAAAAGAAAGCGTGGGAGCCGCGATGACGAGCTCCCCGGTCTTGATGGGAAACAGCGGCATCTGCTTGAGCAACAGGCGATCCATCCGCTGCCCCTCCACCACCACGGACTCGGTCTGGATGCGCCGCAGGTCAAAGTCTTCGAAGCGCTCCACCCAAAAACCGTCCGTGCCGGGCTCGCGCGTGAACTGCTCGATGCGGAGGTTGCTGGTGCGCGTGTAGAGGTACACCGAGAGCACCACCATCTCCCCCAGGTAGACGCTGTCTTTCGACACCGACATGTGCAAGAAGTAATCGGGATCGCGCTTGACGTTTTGCAGCACCAGGGGCTGGCCGCCCAGCGAGGCCGCCGCGTCCGCCGCATCTGGTGACACCGCCTTTGCCGCCCCCGCCGCGACGACGTTAATGGTGCGCGTGCCCACGCGAAACCGGTGGCCGTCGAGCGTAACTTCTACCGGTCCGACGCGGTAGGCGCCGGGCGCATCCGCCACCACAAAGAGCTGGTGCCGCGTGGTGCCCGTGTTGCGCACCACCTTCTTGGCGCCCTGCCCCAACCCAAAGCTAAACGAAAAAGACATCCCCGAAGACGGGCGGCTCACCGAGCGCTGCAGCACCCGCAGGCCCCGAGTGTCGGGGATGTGGATCGTGGGCTCTCCCTCGCCGTCGGCGGTCACGGAGATGTTCATCTCAAAGGGCTCGCCCGCCACAAAGGTGTCGCGGTCAAACGAGAACTCCACGCTGGGCTCCTCCGGCGCCGCATGGACCGCGGCCGCGAAGAGCCAAAGAGAAGCCAAGATGAGCCCGGAGAACCGTCGTCGCATCACCAATCCTTTGCCCCCGGCGGCACGCCCACGGCGCGCATGCGCGCTTTGTTGCGCGTCAGGTCGTCGTCTTGTTGTTCCAGTGCGTCGAGCATCTGCAAGGCCTCTTCCATCTCCTGGGCGCTGGGATCGCGCGGCTCCGGCGGCGGGGCATTGTCGTCATCGCCGTCATCTTCCCGGTCGTCTTGCGCGCCGTCATCCGAGTCGTTGTCGTCCGCATCATCATCGGCGTCGTCTTCGTCGCCGTCATCGGAATCCGTGTCCGCGCCGTCGTCTTGTTTGTCGCCGTCGTCGCCGTCATCCGAGTCTTTATTTTTGTCGTCCGCGTCGTCTTGGTCGCCGTCATCCCCATCATTAGATGGGTCCTGGTCGTCCTTCGGCTCGCCGTCTTGATCGTCGTCGGCGTCGTCCTTTTGCGCGTCCTGCTCTTCTTTCTTTTGGCGGGCCAGCTCGAGGTTCCAGGCCACGTCGCGGTCGCCGGGCGCCTGCAGCAAACTCTGCTGGTAGTGGCGGATGGCCTCGGCGAAATCGTTGCGCCGAAAGAACGCGTCGCCCAAATTTCGCTCGGCGCGGGCGCGGACCTGCGGCGAAGCCCCGGCATCCACCGCCAATTTCAGCGCTTGCATGGCCGTGTCCAACTGCTCGTCTCCCATGCGCGACGCCGCCAAACCGCGGTTCAAATGCACCTCGCCGCGGCTGGGCAGCTTGGCCGCCGCTTCGTCGTACAGGGCCAAAGCCTCGCCGTTTTCGCCCGCCGCCAACTTCACATTGCCATTTTTTACCTGGCGGTTTTCGGAGGTGAACCAGGGCTTGGCAGCGCCGGTGTGGGCAAACAAAAACGCCGCGCCCACCAGCCACAACACCAGCGGGCGGCGCATCACAACGCGTTGTATCATTTGGCACGCCTCCTTCCGTCGGGGAGCAAAAAAGCGAGCAGCATCAGCAGGGTCGCCGGGATCAGAAACCACTGGAAGACCTCTTCATACACAGTAATTTGCCGCGCGTCGATCTCGGCCTGCTGCATGTTGCGGATGGCCGTTATCACGTCGCGCATGCCGGACAAATCGCTTTGGGAGCGAAAGTAACGGCCGCCGGTCGTCGCGGCGATTTGGCGCAGCACGTCTTCGTTTTCGGGGCTGAGGGACGTGGTGACGTAATTGCCCTCGGCGTCTTTCAAATACCCCACCGCCTGTTCGCCGTCCACGTGCCGTGGGATCAACTCCGGCGTGTCGGTGCCGATGCCCACCGTGAACACCACCACCCCGGCCTGCTGCGCAGCCTTGGCCGCCTCCAGCGGTGCCCCCTCGTGATCTTCGCCGTCGGTGATGAGCAAAATGACCTGGGAGCGCGCCGGTCCCTGCACCGCGCCCGCCGGTAAGCGCTGGGCGTTTTGCAGCAGTTGGAGCCCCGCCTGCAAGGCCTTGCCGATGGCGGTGCCGCCCACGGGCATGTCGTAGGGCCCTAGGTTGCGCCAAAAGGTCGTGGCCGCCGCGTAGTCGGTGGTTAAGGGATAGTGCATGGTGTCACCGGCAAAGGCCACCAGCCCCACGCGATCGCCGGTCAACTGCTGCATGAAATCGGCCAGCTCCAACTTGGCCCGCGCCAAGCGGTTGGGGCGCACGTCCTGGGCCAGCATGGACTTCGAGAAGTCGAGGGCCACCACGATGTCGATGCCGCGCTTCTTCATCATTTGAATGCGCCCACCGTACTGGGGCCGAGACAGCGCCATCACCGCCAGGGCCATCCCCAGGACGAGACAAATCCCCTTGGCCGCCCGCCAGTAGGGAGAGGGACGCACCAGTTGTTGTTCGACCAAGGGCGCATCGCCCAGGCGCTTGAGCTGTCTGCGGCGCAGCCAGATGCCCGCGAAGAGCAACGCCGCCGCCAACAGGGGGATCACCTGCAAGTAGAGCAGATTCGGTTCGGCAAATCTCATGGCACCCTCCGGGCGATCACCAGCACCAGCAACAGATCACAGGCGATGAGCAGCAGGGCCAGCAGCAGGTATTGCCCCATGGCCTCGGCGTAGGTCGCCCCTTTGTCCTCGATGCGCGACTTCTCGAGCGCGTTCAAAATTTTGTGAAAGGAGGAAGCGAGCTCCCGCTTATCGGTGGCGCGAAAATAGGCGCCGCCGGTCTCCTCGGCCATCTGCACGAGCAGCGCCGGATTGATGGCGTGCCCCTTGTCGTTTTGCCCCACCAAAATCGTGTAGATGTGCACCCCCAAGGTTTTGGCGAAGTTGGTGGCTTGCTCCGGCGAGATGTTGCCCGCGTTGGAGGCGCCGTCGGTCAGCAAGATGATCGCCTTGCTCTTGGCGTCGGACTTGCGCAACCGGTTGAGCGACACCCCGACGGCGTTGCCGATGGCCGTGGCTTTGTCGGAGATCACCCCCAGCGACAGGTCGGCGATCATGCTGGAGAGCACGCTGTAGTCGAGGGTGAGCGGGCAAAGCGTGTAGGCGTTTTCGCCGAAGATTACCGCGCCGATGCGATCGTTTTTGCGCCGCGAAACGAAGTCGAGCATCACCTCCTTGGCCGCCTCTAAGCGGTTGGGATTGATGTCGACCTCGGCCATGGAACCGGACATGTCGAGGGTGAGCACCAGGTCGACGCCCTCGGTGTCGGTCTCGACGCGCTCGTGCATGTTTTGCGGGCGCGCCAGGGCGAGAAAGAGGAGCGCCACCGCCAGGGTGCGAAAGCCCGTGCTCACAGCGGGGATGTAGGTGCGAAAGCCCCGGGGCATCTGCGCCATGCTGCCGGTGAGGGGGTGCACCACGCGTCCGTCGCGCCGTCGTTTGCGCACAGCGCGGTACAGCATGAGGGGGATGACGAGCCAGCCCAGCAAAAACAAGGGGTGGCGCAGCGCGAGTCCCGAGGTGTCGGAGAGCCATGGGGGCAGCAGCCACAGGGCGGCGGCGCACCACACCAACAGGGAGATCCACACCGGTTCCAGCACCGCGGCAAAACGCTTACGCATGGTCACCTCCCGTGGCAGGACCCCCGGTGGGCGCATTTGCATTGTCGGCGGGCGGCGCATTTGCAGGAGCCGAAGGCGGCGCGTTGGCGGCACTGGGAGGCGGCGCATTCACCGGACCCGACGGCGGCGGGGGCGGCTCCGGGGTGGTGGCGTGCACCAAGCGAACGGCCTGGTCCAACAGCGCTTTCGAGGCGTCTACCTGGGGCACCATGCGCGCAAACTTCACCAAGTCGGTTTCTTCGAGCAACTGCGCGATGTCGGTGCGGTGTTCGAGGGACAGCGCACAGCGCACCAGGGCCGTCCGCAGCTCTGTCGTCGACATCTCCAAGGCCTCCATGCCGTAGCGGTTGCCCAAGTACTCGCGAAAGGCCTCCGAGAGCGCGAGGTGGTACGCCTTGTGCGCCCCCTCGGACAAGTAAGAGGACGCGGCCAGGGCCGCCAGCTTTTCGAGGGCGATCTCCTCGGCGGGGCGCGGCGGTGGCGGCGGTGGGGCGGGCTTGGGACGGCGAGCGGCCCACAGTCGGCGGATGAGCAGCGTCAGCAAGACAACGACAGCGGCGATGGCCAGGGCCAGCAACGCGTACAGCAGGGTGTAGTCTTCTTCGAGGACCACCTCCCCCGGCGCCTCGTCCAACTTGAGCTCGGGGTTGGTCGCCGCGCCGATCACGCTTTGGATTTGCACCGAGAGGGACTGGGTCAGCACCTCGGAGATGTTGCCCGCGGCGTTTACCACGGTGAGCTTTTGCGGCGGCACGACAAAATCGCCCACGTCGAAACCCACCAGGACAATTTCGAACACCTGCTGCACCTTGCCCTTGGGCGCGGCGCTCTCCTCGGTGTTGTTGCTGGCGATTTCCAGGCCGCGAAAGCGCAGGGCCGACGGCAGCAAGACGCGGTCGTCTTTGTCGCGCACCGCTGTGATGCGAAAGGAGATGGGGTCGCCGATGGCCACGGTGGTTGGCGAGAGGGAGGCGGTGATCTCCGGCATCTCGTCGGCGGGAATCTCGTCGCGCAGCGCCGCCTTGTCCGCAGCCGGGGCGGTGTTGGTATTGAGGTTTGCAGCGGTGTCTCGGATGGTGTCGGTGTCCGGAGCAGCCGTGTCCGGAGCAGCCGTGTCCGGAGTCGCCGTGTCCGGAGCTGCCGACACCAGCGCTGGTAGGCCGAGACCGAGGCACAAAAGAACGATGAACACACGTTGCCGCATCACATCCTCATGGCGCGGCGGGCGCGCAGTTTGAAAAAGTTGACCAGGGGCGACATGTCGGGGTCGGCGGTGGACAGGTTGATGAAGTCGATGCGGTTGCGGCGAAAGAGCTGCTCGCGCTGCGCCTTTTCGTGGGCCCGTTCGCGCGCGAAGGCGGTGCGGAAGCGCCGCGAAGAGGTGTCGACCAGGGCGGTGGTCCCGGTTTCGGGATCCACCATGGGCACCAGGCCGATGTCGGGCAGCGCCACTTCTGCCGGGTCGTAGAGGCAGATGGGGATGAGGTCGTGGCGGCGGGAGGCGAGCCTGAGGGCGGTGTCGTAGCCCGTGTCCTGAAAGTCGGAGATGAGCACCGCCACCGCACGGCGCTTGATGACGTGGCCCAAATAATCGAGGCCCGCCGACAGCCGGGTACCGCGGCCGTCCGGCGCGAAGCGCAGAATTTCGGAGACGAGGCGCAGCACGTGTTTGCGTCCCTTTTGGGGTGGCACAAAGCGCTCGACGCGATCCGAAAACAAAATCAGCCCTACGCGGTCGCTGTTGCGGATGGCCGAAAACGCGAAGATGGCCGCCAGCTTGGCCGCCAGGCGCGCCTTCGTTTGTCGCACGGTGCCGAAATTCCCCGAGCTCGAAACGTCGACCAACAGCATGACGGTCATCTCGCGCTCTTCGGCGAATACTTTGATGTAGGGCTCGTTCATGCGCGCCGACACATTCCAGTCGATGCTGCGCACGTCGTCGCCCAGTTGGTACTGCCGCACCTCGTCAAAGGCCATGCCCCGGCCCTTGAAGACCGAGTAATACTGCCCGGCGAGCTGCTCGTTCACCAGCGTGCGGGTGACGATCTCAATTTTGCGAATCTCTCGAAACAACTCCGCGTGTTCCATGCAGCGCTCCTACCAAAGTGTCGACCAAGGACTACCAGGGGCCATCGGGACCCTCATCAGGGCACTTCGACGGCGTCGAAGATGCGGCGCACAATGTCCTCGCTCGTCACCTCTTCGGCCTCGGCTTCGTAGGTCACCGCCACGCGATGGCGCAGCACGTCGGGGCCGATGGACTTGATGTCCTCGGGGGTCACGTAGCCGCGGTGGCGCAAAAAGGCGTGGGCGCGCGCCGCCTGGGCCAAGGCGATGGAGGCGCGGGGTGAGGCGCCGTACTCGATGAAGCGGGCGATATCCGCCAGGCCGCTCTTGTCGGGCTCGCGCGTCGCAAAGACGATGTCGACGATGTACTCTTTGATTTTTTCGTCCATGTAGATTTCGTTCACCACCTTGCGCGCGTCCAAAATTTTGTCGGTGTTGGTGACGGGGTTGACGCTGGGCACCACGCCGCTGGACATGCGGTCCATGATGGCGCGCTCCTCGTCGCGGGTGGGGAAATCGACGCGGATTTTTAACATGAAGCGATCGACCTGGGCCTCGGGCAGGGGATAGGTGCCTTCTTGCTCGATGGGGTTTTGCGTCGCCATGACGATGAAGGGCGACGGCAGGGCGAAAGTTTCGTCGCCAATGGTCACCTGTTGCTCCTGCATGGCTTCGAGCAGGGCCGACTGCACCTTGGCGGGGGCCCGGTTGATCTCGTCGGCCAAGACAAAGTTGGCGAAGATCGGCCCTTTTTTGGCCGAAAAGACCGCGGCCTGCTGGTTGTAAATCACCGTGCCCACGAGGTCGGCGGGCAGCAGGTCGGGCGTGAACTGAACGCGCTGAAACTGGGCCGAGATCACGCGGCACAGGGTGTTGACGGTTAGGGTCTTGGCCAACCCCGGCACACCTTCGAGGAGCACGTGGCCGCCGGTGAGCATGCCGATCATCACCCGCTCGATCATGGCCTGCTGGCCGATGATGACCTTGCCCACCTCGTGGTTGATCTCGTCGATGAAAGCACTCTCGGCTTTGACCATTTCGTTTAGCGCTCTGACATCATGACTCATGGTTCCCTCACATTGCTGGGTTGTGGGCGAAGTTCACCGCGGCCTGCGCCGGAACTCGGTGGCTTCGCTGTGCCTGTCAACTGGTGAAAACCGCCGAGGGCAGAGATTATTCCCCGCAGGAATCCTTCGGCAAGACAACGGCAGGGGTGCTCAAGAGAGCACGTCATCGATGCGCGCCAGGATGCCGTCCTCGATGGGTTTTTTAAAAATTTTGCCCATCATGCCCAACGTAATGTCGATGGAGACACCGCTGTCGCCGATTTTGAGTTCGCCGTTTTTCACGGTGGAGCCCTTCAGGTGGCAGATGTCGCCGGACCAAGAGGAGACGATGCCGAATTTTTGGCCCAGTTCGGCGGCGAGCTTGTCGAGGCGTTGTCGCAGTTCGTCGATGGGGAGGTTGTGCGGTCTTTCAATGTGGATATCTGACATAAACAAAGTCCTTTCTATGGGCCGTGAAACGGCTGCGCGTTATTCGCCGCTTTGTACACCAGAGTCGCCGCGCACCAAAGGGCATTTCGACGCTGTCTTCAAGGCGTCGTCGATGGCCTTGGATACCGCCGGATTGCTGCGCGTGCGCACCTGTCCGAGCACCTTCCGCGCCTTGGGGGTGCCCAACTGGGCCAGGGCCAACGCCGCCTGGGACGCCGCGAGCTGTTCTTTGGCGACCGCCAGGGGTTCGGCGCCGCGCTCCAGCAACGCGCCCATGGCCTGCACCGCTGCATCCGAGTGTTCGCACCGCGCCGCCAGCACCAGCGCCGCCGCGCCGCGGAGTTCTAAATTTTCGTCGCCGTCGTTCAACAGCGCCACCAGCGCCTCGCCGACGGAGGCATCGGGCACATTTTTTGCCACCGCCAAGGCCGCCTCGCGCACCGTGAGGGATGGGTCTTGCAGGGCCAGCACCGCAAACCGCGCGCCCTCCGCGGCAAAGTGCGCGACAAAGGGCACCGCGAGATGGCGCACCTCGGGCCAGGGATCATCGCGCAAGATGGCTTTGAGCGTCGCCTCCGCTGCGCGTCCCTGGGCTGCGGACAAGGCCGACAGCGCGGCGATGCGCAACGCGGGTTGGGGGGCTTTGAGGTGCGGCAATACAGCGGATGACAACTCCGATTCGCGGTCGCGCGACATCAGCGGTCCCAGGCCGCGCAATGCCATCTCCTGCACGTGGGCGTCTTCGTGGGCCGCGCCGGAGCGCAACACCGACAAGGCCGCATCGCCCGCCAGGGCCGCCAGCCGCATCGCCCGATAGGCGTCGTCGAATTGAGCGGCCTGCGCGTAAATGGTTTCGATATGCGCCGCGGCCTGTGCGCGGGTCGCCTCCTGCCGCACGGCGAGGTACAGCAAGTCCCAGGTGCGGTGGGTGTAGGGCGGAGTCATGGCTTCATCGACGGCCGCCAACAAGCGCTGCGCGCGCTGCGGATCGCGTTGTAGGGCTTGAAGCGCCAGGTTGCGCACCGCCACGCGCCGTTTCGCAGGCAAAGCGCCCACGTGCTGCAAGAGCGCGGCAAAGGGGGCCTCTCCGTCGAGCTGGGCGAGCACCTTGAGCGCTCCCTCGGCGACGCGCCACTTCTTGGCGGCGGCCAGGGTGTTTAGGGCGCGCACCGCTGCGGGCACGACGCGGCGCAGTCCCGCCAGCGCCGGTTGCGAGATGGCCGGATCTTTGACCAAGGCCGCCTGGGCCAGCATCTCGACCCCCGACGCGGGCGCGCGATCCGCCAGCAGACGAATGGCGCGGCGCTGTCCGCTGCGGTTCAAATCGGAGAACGCGCGGCGAATGGGGGCGTAAATCTCGGCGCCGTAATCGGCGAGAAGGGCCGCGGCGGACTCACCGGCGTCCACGTCTCCCAACATAGCGGCCAGGTGCGACAGCAAGTCGGGGCTGTCGAGATCGGTGACGAGCTGCAGGGTTAAGAGCGCAGCGGGCAAGGCCTTGCGACCCGCCGGGGCGGGGACCTCTTCCATCACCAGGGACAAACAGCGCGCTTGCAACGGCGCGGGCAACGCGAACTCCCACGTGCCCGACGATGCCCCCGCGGGGAAGCGCAGGCGAAAGCGCTCGGACTCGCTCAGCAGCAGCACCGATGCGGGCGCTGGGTGCACCGCGCGCGCGTCGCCGGATTGCGGCATGCCCACCGTCACGCGCACCGCCGCAATGCCCCAGTGGGCCGCCCGATTTTGCACCGTGACAAACTCGCCGCCGCCATCTCCCCAGGCCGGCACCCACCCCGTGAGCTGCTGGGCGTCGAGCAGGCCCGTGGGCTGGGTGTGCAGCATCGGCATCTCGCCATCTCCGGGGGAGCTGGACACCGCCCGGGGCACCAAGAACATCGGTGTGTCCGCACCTTTGTTGTTGGCCTTGTCGCCGGTTTCACCTGCTGTTTCATCAGCGGCGTTGTCGGTGTTTTGATCGGCAACAGGGGACAGCGCGACGCCGAGAATCTCGTGGGCGACCTCTCCCACATCTCGCGGGCCGTTCCAGGGGGTGAAGCGCTGCGTGCGCACGTCGTACAGGCGCCGGTACAACAGCGGAGACCCCGCCTGACCGCACAGGGGGATCCCCGCCGCGCGCAACCCCGTCATCAAACCGAACGTGCCGTCCTCCCGGGGGCCGACAAACTGGGCAACATCCGCGGTCTCCTCGCCGACATCCCCCGTGGCCGACGTGATGCCCGACCACACCTCGCGTGCGGTCTTTGCCCCGCGTTGCCAGACAAAAACACGGGCCTCGCTGCGACCGCCGGTGGGCCTCATGTCGATGCGCACCGCGATGTGCCGCGGCCCCAAAGGCACCGCCGCGATCTCTGTCGCCGCGCCCGCCGCCATTTCGGGTAAGGCCGCGCGCCACAGCGACTGCTTGCCCTGCCGCGCCACGAGGTGCCCGCGCTCGACGGCGTGCTGTATGTCGCCCACCCGCGCGCCGTGCGATATTTCCGCAGCCGCATCTCCAGCATGGCTTGCAGCGGTGACCGCCACTGTTTCATCGGCCCACAAGGGCGTTGTCCACGCGCCGACCAGCGCCAACAGCACCGCGGCACCCCACACTTGAGAAATTCGCTTGTGTTTCATGAACGTCCTGCATCTCCATTTTGCGAGTGTTTTCACAGCGTTATATTTCAGACCCCCGACGCCTTTTCAATGCATTCCCATTTATTTTGCGCCGGCGGCTAAAGAAATCCGCGCTGCTGCCGACATAAAGATGTGGGGGGCGTTACCGGGCAGCGCATCCGCAGACACACCCACTTCGCAGATGCCGGGGCCCACAAAAGGAACAATATGAAAAACAAAACGCGTCCGACGACATTCGCGCAAAAGGATCCCGCCCTCAGCCAATACTTTTCGTCCCTCGCCGCGCACCCGGTGCTCACCTGGGAAGAAGAGCGCACCCTCGCCGCGCGATTGGCCCGCTTGGAGTGCGAGCGCTGGCACATCATCTTGGGGCATCCCTGGGCCGCGCTGCCCGTCATCGACCACCTCCGCACCGCCGCCATCACCGATGAGATCGCCGCCGCCCTCCCCGCGTTGCGCCGCCAAGCCCAGGCCCTCTGCCGCCACGCCACCGACGCAAACCCCGCGTCTCGGCACATGCGAAATCGCTATGCGCAGGCCGTGTCAAACATCGGCGAGCCCCTGCAAATGATCGACACCCACCGCGAACTCATCCGGGCCGCCAAGGCCATTATCGACGACCGCGCCCAAGCCGACAATGCCACCAACACCACCGACACAGGCAAAGCCCGCCGCTGGCGCCAACTCGCTCAAGCAGTCGAGCGCCAAAGCCGGTGCATCCGCGCCGCCCAACACCACTTCATCCGCGCCAATCTGCGCCTCGTCGTCACCATCGCCCGCCGCTACCAGCGCGGCAACACGCCCCTCAACGACCTCATCCAAGAAGGCAACATCGGCCTCATCACAGCGGTGGAGCGCTTCGACTATCGCCGGGGCTTCCGCTTCAACACCTACGCTGCCTGGTGGATACGCCACGCCATCTGCCGCGCCATCGCCGACAAGGGACAAGTGGTCCGCGTGCCAGTGCACACCCTGGATGCCCAGCAGCGCCTCGGCCGCGCCAGCGACGCCATCTCCCAACGCCTCGGCCGCGCCCCCACCACCGACGAGCTGGTCCTCGAATCCGGCATCGACAAACAAAAAATCGACTACGTGCAGCGCCACCGCACATCGGCCATCTCCCTCGATCAAGGCTGGTCCAGCAGCGAAAACCGCTCCTTCGTCGAAGTGATTGCCGACGACAACGCCACCAGCCCCTTCGACGCCGCCCTGCTCGCCACCTGGCGCGTCCGGCTGGCAAAGCTCTTGGCCGACCTCTCCCCACTGGAGCGCGTCGTCCTCAAATGGCGCTATGGCATCGACCCCAGCGGCGAGGCCAAAACCCTCCAAGAGATCGGCGACTGCTACAACGTCTCGCGCGAGCGCGTCCGTCAGCTCCAGGCCCAGGCGCTCAACAAACTGCGCCGCGACCTCAACCTAGACGCCGCCTGATCGGCTCCGTTGTCGCTACGGCATGCCCTCTGTATCGCGAAATTTCACGGTGACGCGCCCCGGTCTGTTGGGGTTGTCGGCGTAGATGATCGCGGGTTGGCTCTTGTCCGCCTTGACGCGGTCGAGCAACCACCGCAGGCGCGACAGCTTTTCGCGGTAGGGTCCGCGCCCCAGGCGCACGTAAAACGGGTCCTTGCCCACCGTCAGCGAGAAGCCGCCATCCACCTCGCGAAACACCTCCCACAGCGGCGCCCGCGCGCTGAGCCCCGCCTGTGCGTAGTCCTGGGCCAAGGACATGGCCTCTCGCAGCGCCAAAGAAACCCCTTCGGGATCGCTCTGCAGCTCCTCTTTGTCGATGCCATTAATGATGACACTGGGCTGCGGGTCCCCCACCACCCAGCGCTTGAAGATGTTGCCCTCATCATCGACGAGGTAGGGCACCTCGAACACCACCATGGCCGCAGCGCGGCGCTCGGAGATCTCGATGCGGATGGTGTCCGGTAGTTTTTGTCCCGTTCGCACCGAGAGCACCCAGGGCTCCAGGCGGAGGCGCTCTTCGATTTGCTCCAAGTCGATGGCGAAGATGTTCGTGCCGGTTTGCAGCCCCGCCGCTGCGATGGCCTCGTCGTTGCGCATCTGTTGCAGGCCCAAAATCTCGATGTGCTGCACAGAGAAATAGCTGCTGCGCGTCATCCGGTACCAACCGTAGTAACCGCCGATGACGATGGCCCCCACCAGCAGCGCGAAGAGCAGCGTGCGCAACACCGCCACCAAAGGGCGTCGCGCCGGTGTCTCCTGGGCGTTGTCCGGCGTTTCGCTGGGTGCGGCAGAGGCGTCCGAGGACGTGTGGCGGCGGCGGTTGGCCGGAGGCGATCCACTGCCGCTGCGGCGCGGGCGGAACAGCGACATCAATACCTGCCCGTCAGTTGCAAAATGCGCGTCGCGATGACCTCGGCGGCGTCGGGTTTGCCCAGGGATTTGGCGGCAGATGCGGCGGCGGCGCGGCGCTCGGGATCGCACACCAGCGTGGCGATGGCCGCTTCGAGCTCGGCGATCCCCGTGGTCTTCTCATCGACGATCAGGGCGGCACCGGCGTCGCGCATGGGGGCCGCGTTTTTCTCCTGCTGTCGGTCCGCGTGATGCGGATAGGGCAAGAACACCGCCGGCAGGCCCATCACCGTCAGCTCCGACACCGTGGTGGCGCCCGAGCGGCAGATCACCAAGTCGGTGCGGCGCAGCGCTGCTGCCATATCATCGATGAAGGCGGCGGTGGTGGCCGGGATGCCCGCAGCGTCATAACGCGCCTGTACCGCTGACAGGGCGTCGGCCTTGCCCTGGTGCAATACGCGCACCCGGCTGGCCAATTGCTCAGCGGACAACGCCGCAGGGACGCGCTCGTCGATGGCGCTCGCCCCCTGGCTGCCCCCCATCACCAAAATGCGCACGCGCTCATCTTCGGCGGGCTCCGGGGGTTGCGCCGCCGCGGCCAAGATGGCGGCCTTCACCGGATTCCCCGTGTGCTCGGCGCGCCCCGCCGGAAAGTCGTCGATGGTCTCGGCGTAGGAAACCCAGGCGCGGTGCACCACCCGCGTCAGCAGGCGATTGCTCATGCCCAGGGTGGCGTTTTGCTCCAACACCCCGGTGCGGATGCCCATCAAACGCGCCGCCAACACCACCGGTCCCGCCACGTAGCCCCCCACTCCCACCACCGCGTCCGGGGCCAACCGCCGCAGCAGTCCCATGCACTGCACCACCGTGATGGGCGCGCGAAACACCCCGGTGATCTTGCGGCGCACCCCACCGCCGGCTAGGGGCCTCGCCCGGATGAAGTCGATGCCGTATCCCGCCTGGGGCACCAAGCGCGCCTCGATGCGGTCCTCGGTGCCGACGAAGCGCACGTGGGCTCCGCGCTGCGCCAAGGCATCGGCGATGGCCAATGCGGGAATGATGTGGCCGCCCGTTCCCCCACCGGCCAGTACCACGCGTGCGTCTCTCTCGGTCGTCATCGCGACCCCCTTTCCAGATGGTCGGCGCTGCTGCGCACATTTTGCGAGGTGCGCCGGCGCTGGTTGCCCTGTCCCTTGCCCGCTTCTTCTTCGTCGGCCCCGCCCCCGCCCGGCAGGGGATCGGCGATGGCGATCATTTTGGGGCGCCGCGAGATGTTGAGCAGGATGCCCACGGAGGTCATGGAGATCAGGAGCGCCGAACCGCCGTAGCTGACAAAGGGCAGGTTGAGCCCCTTGGTGGGCAAGAGCCCCATGGAGACCCCCAGGTTGGCCAGGGATTGCAGGGCGAACAAAATGCTGATGCCAAAGGCGATGAGCATGCCGAACTCGTCGCGGGCGCGGATGCCGATGACAAAGCCGCGGCCCACCACCACCGCGATGATGAGGAGCAGCGCCCAGATGCCGTACACGCCGAGCTCCTCGCCGATGATGGCGCCGATAAAATCATTGTGCGCCTCGGGCAAGAACAGGAGCTTTTGCAAGCCGTCCCCCAGCCCGACGCCGGTCTTTCCGCCCGCCGCGTAGCCGAACAGCGATTGGCTGAGCTGGTAGCCCGTGGTGAACCGCGTGGCCAAGGGGTCCATGAAGGCGGAGACGCGCGCCAGGCGATAGGCGGAGCCCGCGATGAGAAACCAAACGATGGGCGCCGCCACGATGCCCGCCAGCATGATGTACCCGAGCTTGGCCCCGGCGATGAAGAGCAGCGAAAAAGTGAGCAGCGCCAACACGACGGTGGTGCCGAAGTCCGGCTGGGTCATGCAGGCCATCATGAAGATGCCCGGGATGATCAGGTGCGGCAAAAAGCCGATGGAAAAGGTTTTGATGCGCGGGCTCTTTTTGACCAGCGAGTAACTGAGCCACATCACCAGCATGACTTTGGCCGCCTCCGCAGGCTGGATGGTCACCGGTCCCGCCGAGATCCAGCGCGCCGCCCCCTTGATGGTGAGGCCCAGGGGCGTGTGGCAAGCCAGGATGCCGATGAGGGACGCGATGAGCAGAAACCAAATCAAGCGGCCGTTTTGAAAGATGTGGTAATTGACGCGGCTCATGACCAGCATCAGCACCAGCCCCAGAAAGGCGTACACCGACTGGCGCACGAGGAAGTAAGTGCTCGAGCCCATCATCTTGTCGGCCATCACCGAAGAGGCGGAGTACACCATGACCAGGCCAAAGCTCACCAGCAAGACCACGGCGATGAAGAGCACTTTGTCCATTCCGCAAACTTGGTCGTCAGCTTCGTGCAAGTCCCTCTCCCGGATGCCTAGCGCAGTTTCAGCGAGCCCAGCGCCACCAAGGCCAGCATGATGGAGATGATCCAAAAGCGCACGATGACCTTGGGCTCGGCCCACCCCTTGAGTTCGAAGTGATGGTGAATGGGCGCCATGCGAAAGACGCGCTTGCCCGTGAGTTTGAACGACACCACCTGGGTGATGACCGACACCGCCTCCAGCACGAAGATGCCGCCCAGGATGACCGAGAGGAATTCATTCTTGGTGAAGACCGCCATGCCGCCCAGCGCGCCGCCCAGCGCCAAGGAGCCGACGTCGCCCATGAAGACCTGCGCGGGGAAGGTGTTGAACCACAAGAAGCCGATGCCCGCCCCGAAGATGGCGCCGCAAAAGATGGTGAGCTCGCTGGCCATGGGCACCGACGGGATGCGCAGGTACTCCGGGATGTTGATGCCGAACAGGGTGAGGCCGGCGATGTAGGCGAGCAGCAGGTAGGTCGCGGAGTTCACCATAACCGGGCCGATGGCCAGGCCGTCCAAGCCGTCGGTGAGGTTGACGGCGTTGGACATGGCCACCACGACGAAGGTGGCGAACGCCACGTAAAACCACGGGGGCAAGACGATGTATTGAAACCAGGCCAGTTGCCCCGGGTTGTCCACCGGCGGGTTGTCAAAGGCGACAAAGGGCAGCGCCAGGCGGTGGCGCACCTGCAGCCACTCCGCGGGCAGCGAGTTGTCCATGAAGACGTACAAAAAGATCACCGCCGCCAGCAGCACCTGAAACAGGAGCTTGAAGCGCCCGGGCATCCCGCGGGAGTCGGCGTAGCGGATTTTGAGGTAGTCGTCGATGAAGCCGATGAGCCCGTAGCCCACCGTGATGGCCAGCACCAGCCAGACAAAGGGGTTGTCCAGATCGGACCAGAGCGCCGTCGACAGCACCACGGAGAACAGGACCAGCGCCCCGCCCATGGTGGGGGTGCCCTTTTTGCAAAAATGGGTTTGCGGGCCGTCGTCGCGCACGGTTTGCCCCACGTTTTTTTTGCGCATGCGATCGATGAACCACGGGTACATCGCGAAGGACAAAAACATGGCCGTGAGCATGCCCATGATGACGCGAAAGGGGACGTACCGCAGCACGTTGAGAAAGCGCAGCCACTCCGCGTAGTTGCGCACATCGTTGTATAGCCAGTCGTAAAGCATCGTCTACTCGCTCGCTGTGAGACCCGCCACCGCGATCTCCATCTGTGCCCCCCGCGATCCTTTTATAAGCAGCACATCGCCACTTTCCGAAATTTCCGACGCAATTATTGCCGCCGCGCGCTGATCCGCCACTGGATAACAGCGCTCGGACGCCATTCCCGACGCCACCGCACCCGCCACCAGTTGCGCGCCCGCCTCCCCCACGGCGATGAGGGCGTCCAGGCCCAGCGACGCCACCAGCGCCCCCACTTCCCGGTGGGCTTGCGCCGCCTGGGGGCCCAACTCGCGCATCTCGCCCAGCACCGCCACCTTGCGCCCGGTGTTCTGCAGCTCGGCCAGGGTGTGCAGCGCCGCCGCCACCGAGGCGGGGTTGGCGTTGTAGGTGTCGTCGATGATCCAGAGGCCTTGCGCGTTTTGCCGGCTCACCATGCGGCCGGGTGCTGGCTGAACCCGCGCCAGACCGCGTTGTATTTCCTCGGTCGACGCCCCCATGAGGATCGCCGCCGCCGCCGCCGCCACCGCGTTGGTCGCGTTGTGCCGACCGTGCAGGGGCAGGAGCACATCGACGTAATCCCCGGACACATCGATGACGAGCTGCTGTCCCTCGGGCACGGCCTGGCGGTAGCGCAACACCACGTCGGCCTCCTGCTTTACGGCGCTGTAGGCGATGCGCCGCCGGGCCCGCGTGGGCATGCGCACCACCCGCGGGTCGTCGAGGTTGATGGCCACGGCCGCGTCCTTGCGCAACTGCGCCCACAGCTCGCCCTTGGCCCGCGCCACCCCGTCCAGGTCGCCGAGCTTTTCGAGATGCGCCGGCCCCACGTTGGTCACCAGGGCCACATCCGGATTCACCAGATCTGCCAACGCCGCGATCTCGCCGAAGTCGGAGCAACCCAGCTCGCAAACCGCCATATCGTGTTCGTCGCGCAGGCCCAACAAGGTCAGGGGCACGCCGACGTGGTTGTTGAAGTTGCGCTCCGGTTGGTGCACCGCGCCCTTCTCCGACAAAATGGCGACGAGCAATGCGCGGGTGGTGGTCTTGCCGCTGGAGCCGGTGATGGCGGCCACCGGGCCTGTGAAGCGCGCTCGCATGGCCTGGCCCATTTGCTGCAGCCCCGCCAGCGTGTCCGGCACTGTCCACTGGGGCAGATCGATGTCGGGATTGCGCCGCGACACCAAGGCCGCCCCCGCGCCCAACGCCTGGGCCTGAGGCAAAAAGTCGTGGCCGTCGAAGCGCTCGCCCCGCAGCGCGACAAAGAGGGCACCGGGCACCACCGCGCGCGAATCGATGACGATATCTGTCAACGGACACGCCGGCATGGGTGCGCCGGCATCCAACGGCAACCAGGCCGCCACTTCGGCCCACGTAACGGGAAATGCCATGTCAGTCGCCTTTGTCTTTTCGTTGTTGCAACGCCGCGCGCGCTTGGGCCGCGTCGTCGAAGTGATGCGTGGTTGTGCCGACGATTTGGTAGTCCTCGTGGCCCTTGCCCGCGATGACAATCGTGTCCCCCGGGGCCGCAAAATCAATGGCGTTGGCGATGGCGTCGGCGCGTTCGGGCACCACCCAATAACCGCTGCGCACGCCCTGTGTTGCGGGCCATGTGAGCTGGGGCATGCCCGCGTCGTCCAGGCCGGGCAATATCATTTCGATGATCGCCTCAGGGGGCTCGGTGCGCGGGTTGTCCGACGTGACCACCGCGATGTCGGCGCCTTGGGCCACCGCTTTCCCCATGAGTGGGCGCTTGGCGTGATCGCGATCGCCGCCGCAGCCGAACACGCAGATCAGCCGACCGGCGGTCAACGGGCGCAGCGCCGACAAAATGCGCGACAAGGCGTCCGGCGTGTGGGCGTAGTCGACCAGCACCGCGAAGCCCAAGGGAGACGGGATGCGCTCGAGCCGTCCCGGAGCGCCGTGACAATCGCGCCAATGCCGGGCTCCCGCGGCCGCGTCCTCGCCCAGCCCCACCAGGATGCCCAGGGCCACCAGCAGGTTGCTCAGGTTGTGGGCCCCCACCATCGGAGAGCGCAGGGAGACAACCCCTTGCGGCGTGATGATGCCGGCGTCGATGCCCTGGCTGTCGATGGCGGGCGGGCGCGCCGGGCGGATATCGGCCGCGACACCGGGGCGACACGAAACCCGCAGCACTGGATGTTCGGAGATGCGCGATGCCAACGCCGCGCCAAAGGGATCGTCGATGTTCACCACGGCGGTGCCGCCCGGGGCCAGTTGGGCAAAGAGCTGCGCCTTGGCTGCTCCGTAGGTCGCCATGTCGCCGTGGAAGTCCAGGTGATCTTGCGTGAGGTTGGTGAAGGCCGCGACGCGAAAGGCTGTGCCGGACAAGCGCCCCAACGCCAGGCCGTGGGACGAGGCCTCCATCACCACGTGGGTGGCGCCGCGATCGCGCATCTCGGCCAGCACTTGCTGCACCACCGGGGCCTCGGGGGTGGTGTGGGACGCCGCGACGCGATACGCGCCGAACCGATGCCCCACCGTGCCCATGACGCCGCAGGGATGCCCCAAATCTTCTAGGGCCTGGGCCAACAGATGCGCCACGGTGGTCTTGCCGTTGGTACCGGTGATGCCCACCACTTGTAGAGACGCCGCGGGGTCGCCGTAGATCGCCGCCGCAATGGCACCCAGCGCCGCACGCGCATCGGGCACGACGAGCTGCGGAACGGACACGGGTTGGGCGCGCTCGCACAGCAGCGCCGCGGCACCGTTGGCCACCGCCTGGGACGCGAACTGCGCGCCGTCGACCCGGGCGCCGGGCAGCGCCGCAAACAACCAACCGGGCTGCACCGCCCGCGAGTCGTGGGCGATACCCCGCACCATCACCGCGCCGTCGCCGTGCACGACCGCCCCCGCAACGCGCTTGGCCAATTCGTCGATGCGCTTCATGGCCCGGACGCTTCCCGCTCGCGCATGGGTTGAAAATTTACCTGGACGTATTCGCCCTTGGGCACCCACTCGCCCGGAGCCGGCACCTGCTCCACCGCCACGCCGGTGCCCGCCATCATCGGCCGCAGCTCGACCGCCGACAACCGCTTGAGCGCCTGCCCCATGGAGAGGCCCAACAGCGAGGGGATGCGCACGTGATCTTCGGGCACGGGTCCCGCGGCTGCCTCGCCCCCAGCGGTCGCGTCGCCCTTGACCTGGATGGGCGCGCGTGAAGCGGCCGCCGGTTCGGGTTTGCCCTTGGCCGCGTCGCGCGATTTCGCCGCAGCGACGGTGGGTCTTCCCGGGCGCGACGGTTCGATGCCCATGTGGCGCAGGGCCTTGGTGCCGATGCGCGCAAACGCCGGGGCCGCCACCGTGCCGCCGTAGTAATTGAGCACGGGCTCTTCGATAACCACCGAGATGGCGAGCTTGGGATTCTCCGCCGGCACAAAGCCAAAGAACGAGCTGACGAAGTTGTGCTTGTCGCGATAGCCCAGCGCCCCCTTGGACTTCTGCGCGGTGCCGGTCTTGCCCGCCACCAGGTAGCCGTCGATGGCGCCGCCCACACCGGTGCCCCCCTCCTCGGTCACCGCGGTCATCAGGTCGGTGACCTGGCGCGCCGTGCGACGCGACACGACCCGGCGCAACACCTGCGGTGACGTCCGCAACTGCACCTCGCCCTGCGAGTTGACGATCTCCTTCACGATGTAGGGCTTCATCAAATTGCCGTTGTTGGCGATGACGCCCAAGGCGCTGCTCATTTGAATCCCGGTGACCCCGATGCCCTGTCCAAAGGCGATGGTGGCGGTGAGAAACTCGCGCCACTTGCTGTGGTGCATCATGATGCCGCGCATTTCAAAAGGCATCTGCAAATGGGTGCGCTCGCCAAATCCGAAGCGCTTTAAGTAATGATAGAGGCGCTCGCTGCCGATCTTCATCGCCATCTTGGCGAAGCAGATGTTGCTCGAGCGGGCCAGACACCCCGTGGGGTCGAGCCAGCCGTCGCGGTGATCGTCGTGGATGGCGGCGTCGTAGATCTCCATGCGGCCCTCTTCGCAGTAAAACTTTTCGTCCGGGGCCACCCGCCCGGAGTTGAGCCCCGCAGCCAGCGTAAACACCTTGAAGGTGGAGCCGGGTTCGAAGACGTCGAGCAGCGCGCGGTTGCGGCGCGACTCCTGGCTGGAGGTGCGGATGTCGTTGGGGTTAAAGGTGGGCCAGTTGGCCAGGGCCAGCACCTCGCCGGTGTTGGGATCGTTGACGACGATGTGTCCGGCGCGCGCCTCAAACAGGCGGCAGGTGGCGGCGAGCTCCTGCTCCACCAGGTACTGCAAGTAGCGGTCGATGGTCAGCGAGATGTTGTCGCCGATGGCCCGCCCGTCGCCAAACGTTTCGTTGGAGAACACGATGTTACCCGCCGCGTCCGACAGGCCCGCCGAGGCGTGGGCGTTGCCTTTTAGCTGCGCGTCAAAGCGCTTCTCAATCCCCTCGAGGCCCTGGGAGTCGATGCCCGAGTACCCGATGACATGAGCGGCCAACTCCCGGTTGGGGTAAAAGCGCTTGCTCTCCTTTTGCAGGTGGATGCCCGGCAGCTTGAGCGCCTTGACCGCCTGGGCCACCTCCGGCGATACGCGCCGCTTGAGCCACACAAATCGCTTGGGCATCGTCAACCGCTCGCTCAGTTCGGCGGCGTCGCGCTCCAGTATCGGCGCCAATGCCCGGGCGGCCGCATCCGGCGCCACCACCTCGCGGGGGTCGGCGAAGATCGAGTCGACCTCGACCTCGACGGCGAGCTCCTGACCGTATCGATCGAGGATCATGCCGCGGCGCGCATTGAGCTTGAGCTGCCGCGTGTACTGCTCCCGGGCGATGCCGGTGAGCTCGTCTTGGCGCACCACGCCCAGGTGCCACGCACCCTTGCCCACGGCCACGCCGCCGGCGAGCAACACGATGGCGATAAAGGAGACGCGGACGGTGATCCAAAAGCGACGTCCACGCGGCAAGCGGGCCACGGCTACAAGGCTCCACCCGAAACCGCGACGGCCTTGCGCTTCTGCTGGGTGGAGACGATGCGCTCGACGGGTGCCACCTCCATGCCCAAGCGTTGGCGGGCTTCGGCTTCGATGCGGCGCTGCTCTTTCAAGCTGGCCATCTCCAGGCGCAATTCGCGGCGTTCGAGCAGCAGTTGGGCTTGAACGCGGCGCTCCTTGCCCGTCTCGTAACCGCTGTGGATGCCCTCGAAGCGCACGTAGAGGTGGTAAATGCAGGCCAGCGCCATAATCGCGATGGCCAAGAAGGACGCCAGCACCTGCCACCCGGACACCGCATAGGGAACGCGGCGCGCCTTGGGCGCAGCGGGGAGAGCGGCGGAGGTCGGCGTTTTCTCAGGCGGGGTTGCGCGCGGCTTCTTGGGCCGAGAGATGCGCGACAGCCAGCCGGTCGAAGGCTTTTTGGGGTCTCGCCGGGCGTTCATAGGATTCTCCGGATGGCGCGGACACGGGCGCTGCGAGAGCGTCGGTTGTCGGCTTCTTCGCGGTGGGTGACGCGCACACTGCGGCGCGTGCGGAGCTCGGCCACCGGCGGCGGACACGGGCACACGGGCATGGACGGCGGGCACACGCAGGGCTGCACCAGTTGGGCGAAGCGCTGCTTCACCATGCGGTCTTCAATGGAGTGAAACGCGATGATGGCCACGGTGCCGCCCACCGCTAACGGCGCGGGCAAGGCGTCGAGCAGGGATTCGAGTTCGCCCAGCTCGTTGTTGACGGCGATGCGGATGGCCTGAAAGGTGCGGGTCGCGGGATCGGACTTGCCCTTGGGCGCCCTCCCCACCACCCGCCGCACGGCCACGGCCAAGTCGGCGGTGCTGGCCATGGTGCCGTCGCTGGCCATGCGCTTAATCGAGCGCGCCACCCGGCGGGACAAGCGCTCCTCGCCAAAGCGGTAAATGATGTCGGCCAGTTCGTCCTCGCTCACCCGCGCAAGCAATTCGGCGGCGGTCTCCCCTTCGGTGGGGTTCATCCGCATATCGAGGGGACCGGAGTTCATAAACGAAAAGCCCCGCGCCGCCACGTCGAGCTGGTGAGAGGACACGCCCAAGTCCACCAGCAGACCGTCCACCGCAGGCACCCCCACCTGGGCCAGCAGTCGCTCCAGCTCCGAGAAACGGCCGTGGATGATTTGCACGCGGTCGCCGAAATGCGCCAGGCGCTGACGGGCCGCTGCCACCGCTGCGGGATCGCGATCGATGCCGATGAGCCGACCGTCGGGGGCCGAGGCCTCCAGCACGGATTCGGCGTGACCACCGCCGCCGATGGTGGCGTCGCAATATACGCCGCCCGCCACCGGTGCCAGGGCTTCGAGCACTTCGTTGAGCAATACGGGTTGGTGCGAGAACTGTCGGGGTTCGGTCATGGCATCACAAGTCCAGCGCGGCGAGACCGCGGCGCACGTCCTGAATGTTGGCCAGGGCTTCGGACTCGGCCCGGGCCCAGATTTCGGGCGACCACAGCTCGATGGTGCGGGTCATGCCGAGCCAAATGGCATCGCGGTCCACCGCGGCGAGTTCGCGGTGCGACGCCGGAACGAGGATGCGGCCGTGGCTGTCGATGGGGCATTCGATGGCGTTGGCCACCACCAGCCGCTTCAACAGAATGACGTTTTCATCAAACAGGGGCTTGGCCGCCAGCCGGTTCTCGAACTCCAGCCAGCGCTGCCAGGGGTAAACATCGATGTGGGGGAAGGTGGCGTCCAGGGCCGGGGTCAGGACGACGCGATCATCGCCCCCCACCTGCAACGACTCGCGGAAGCGCGCCGGCAAGCTGACGCGTCCCTTGGTATCCAACGAGTGATTGTAGCGGCCTTTAAACATTCCCACTCTTTCCCACTTATTCTTAGCGTTAAGAAAGCCACGCGGGCAGCAAATTGTCAATTTTTAAATTATTCAACATCTTAGGCAAAATTCTGCAGAAAAGAGAAAAAGACTAAAAATCAGCTAACCTATGAATAATTAAGCATTTTTTAAAAAGTGTCATAAAGTGGGATGCTTTTCAAATAAAACGCGTTTTTTGCGGCGTAAATTGGCCACTTCACCGAAAAACCTGCTAGGAACGGGGGCATGGACGCTCCGGAAAAAAATTTGACGAAGCGGGCGGGCATCGTCAGCGCCGGCACCTTTGCCTCCCGCATTTTGGGCCTGCTGCGCGAGTCGATCATGGCGGCGATCTTCCCCAAGGAGGCCATCGACGTCTTTCAAGTGGCCTTCATGATCCCCAACTCGTTTCGGCGCCTGACCGCCGAGGGCGCCTTCTCCATCTCCGTCACCACGGTCTACGCCAAGCTGCGCGCCACCGCCGACGCCGACACGCAAAAGCAATTCCTCAGCGCGCTCTACGGGTTTTCCATCACCTTCTTGGGCATCCTGGCCATCCTGGGCAGCTGCAACGCCTACTGGCTCACCAAGGCCGCTGGACCTGGCTTCGTCGACTTCCCCGGCAAGTTCGAGCTGGCCACCAGCCTGACCCGCACGATGTTTCCCTACATCTTCTTCATCAGCCTCACCTCCTTGGCCATGGGCCTGCTCAATGCCTCGGGACACTTCTTTTCGCCGGCCTTTGCCCCGGTGTTTCTCAACCTCTCCATCATCGCTTCCATGCTGGGCCTCAGCGGCTGGATGCCCGCCATCGGACTCGTTCCGGTCTACGCCCTGGCCTTTGGCGTGCTGGCCGGCGGTGTCTTACAGCTCGCCCTGCAACTGCCCTCCCTGCGCCGACTGGGGCTCCTGGCGCGCCCCACCTTCACCCTGCGCAACCCCCACCTGCGCCGGGTCATCCGCCTCACCCTGCCCATGATCCTCGGCGCCGCGGCGTACATCCTCAATCTCTACATCGCCAGCGCCTTTGCCTCGGGCCTCGGCGAAGGGGCCGTCACCTACATCGGCTTTTCGAGTCGCTTGATGGAGCTGCCCCTGGCGGTGCTGGTCATGGCCATCTCCACCGCTGCCCTGCCGAGCCTCGCCGCCCTAAAGGGGCAAGGCCGCACCGACGACATGAAGCAGGTCTACAACCACGCCATTCGCTTGGGGCTCCTGGTCGCCACCCCCGCCATGATCGGCCTTTGGGCCCTGGCCGAACCCATCATCGTCGTGATCTACCAGCGCGGTCGCTTCTCCTACGAGGACGCCGTCAACACCGCCCACGCCCTCAAATGGATGGCCCTGGGCATGTGCTCGGTGGCCCTGCTGCGCCAAACCGTCCCGGTGTTTTACGCCATCGAACGCGTGCGCATCCCGGTCATCATGACCCTGGTCAACATCGTCGTGTACGTCGTTAGCGCCCTGATTCTGCGCGGTCCCTACGGATACGTCGGGCTCTGCATGGCCTTGGCCCTGTCCACCACCATCCAGGCCCTGGCCCTGGTGGTCATCCTGCGCGTGACCATCGGCAAGCTCGGCATGGGCCGCGTGGCGCTCAACTGGCTGCGCCTCTTGGCTGCCAGCGCCGTCATGGGGGCGGCCGCCTGGGGGGTCGCGCACTTTGGCCAGTGGTCGCTGGGGGGCAATGCGCCGCGCAACATCGCCGTGCTCGCCGTCGCCATGGGGGTCTCGCTCATCGTGTATGCGGCGTGCTGCTGGCTCTTTCGCGTCGGCGAATTCCTCGAGCTCGCCCGCGCCATCCAACGGAGGGTACGCAAGACATGAACCCGCGCATCGTCGACACCCGGTTAATTAGCTCCACCGGCAGCATCGCCCGGCTGCCCGAGCCCACGCTGCCCGAGGTGGCCTTTGCCGGGCGCTCCAACGTGGGCAAGTCCAGCCTGCTCAACGCGCTCTCGGGGCGCAAGGGGCTGTTCAAAGTGAGCAACACACCGGGGCGCACACGCACCATCGTTCATGTAGAGGCCCGCCTCGACACCGGGCAAAAGCTCTACTGGGTCGACCTGCCCGGCTACGGATACGCCCGGGCCTCCCACGCCGCCCAACAGGCCTGGGCCGAGTTCATCCAGGCTTACCTGCAAACCCGCAGCACCCTGCAACTGGTGGTCATCCTCGTCGACTGCCGCCGGGGGCCCGAAGCCGAAGAGCAGCAGCTCCTCTCGTTTTTGCAGTCGGTGGGCGTGCCCGCCATCATCGCGGCCACCAAGGTCGACCGGGTGCCCCGCAGCAAGCAGCGCGCCCTCCTCGATCGCCTGCACCGCGAGTCGCAGCGCCCCATCGTCGGCACCGCGATCCCCGGACGCATCGGCATCGACGCCCTCTTGGCCACCATCGTCCGGCACATCAAAGACAGCGACTAGCCCTGTTCATCTCGCCTTTTCCCCGCGCCTTTCCGAATACTTTCCGAATGACTTTCCGAATGACTCTGAGTGAATAAAAACTCAATAAAAACAATTACTTGAAAGCATTTCAAATGACTCTGAGTGGGTAAAAACACAATAATGGTAAACGGGTTTCTGGGCGTTGTGGGTCGTGTAACAATTCAGGTATACTGAAGCATACTGAGTCATATCCATATCAATAACAATGATGCCGAAACGGCATTTTACCATGGAGGTATGTCATGTCCTTGAACGCGATAGAACAGCCATTGGGGCACACGGGGTTGGTCAGCATGAGCATGATGCGGCGGCATGCCGTTTGGGTGCAGTACCTGTTGTGCCTGCCGCTGTTTCTGTTTTTAGCGGTGGCCTGTGACTCGGAGGATGCTGCGAGCGGAACCCCAACAGACGATGCGACAGACAATAACAAGCCCGGGGACCCCGATTACGGCAATGTGATTTTTAAAGGGGTAAAGGCTTTTTCGGACGGCACCGGAGGGGCTCTCGCTGTTGGTTCAAATGCCGAGGACGGCGCTGTTGTAGCGCCGGCGATCCACAAAATGTACACCGCTGAATTCCACGCCAACGTTGCAGAGATTTGGCTGTCTTTAGAAACGGTTACAGATGGGCTGGAGGACGACCTCGAGTGGATTTTGGTGGACACATCACCGAACGAACTGAAACCGCTCTACGATTACGAAATCCAAAACGAGAAGATGCCGGCGGGTGTGTACCGCAGCATGAAATTGGTGTTTCGAAATGAGATGTTACAAGTCGTCTTGGGCTATGATGACCCCTCGCTCAAAATAGAAATGCATACGGGGATCGATGGCGGCGCTACGCCCAATAATGCCGAGGAAGTGGTCGAATGCTTTTCGTCTGGAGGCAGCTATAACATGACCGAGCATGGCAATTTTCATCTGATGTCGTCGGGGGAAACCTTGAGGCCGTTACATCTTGCTGCGGGGAAAACCAGCATTGTGGAATGGATTGTGGGTGCCCCGGGTATGGATCCCAAAGCCATCACATTTGATTGGGACGATCACAACGACAATGGGGTGTGGGACGAGGGAGATAATGATAGCAATTACCAAACCGACCCCAAATATGATGGTGTCGACATCCCCATGTTTTCCTTCAATGTGGTTTCATTTTAGGAATTACTTCTCTAATGACTCTGAGCGATTCAAAAACTCAATAAAAACAAATGTTTTTGCGTTTTGCAGGAAACATTTTCGCAAAGCGGCCGATATACCCTGCATGAAACAATCCATCATTCAGCAAAATCGTTTGGAGACGAAGAGCCGTTGGAAAGCCAAGCACCACCGGAGCGCGAAGCACCGCCGGGAAGCGAAAAAGACGCGTTGGGGAGCGGTGGCCGCGGGGTTGCTCGAGGTGCTCTTTGTGCCGCGCTGCATCGCCTGTGATGTCCGCTTGCCCCCGCATGAACTCCGGGGCGCGTTGCCGGTGTGGTCGCGTCATTTTTGCGACCTGTGCGCTGGCGCGGTGCAGGAATGGGAGCCGCCGTTTTGCACGCGGTGCGGAGACGTGTTCTCTGGCGCGGGCCCTTCGCACCGATGTGCCGATTGCGCGCGTCATCCGCCGAGTTACGGACAGCTCCGCGCGGTGGCGGAGTACGGCGGTGAGATGGCCACAGCCATTGCGCGCTTCAAGTACGGCCCCGCCCCCTGGATGGCGCGTCCCTTGGGAGAGATGCTGGCCGCGGTGCCCCAAGCGTCGCCCGTCGACTGGATCGTACCGGTGCCGCTGCATCCCAAGCGGCTGCGCGCGCGTGGCTTCAACCAATCGGCCCTGCTGGCCCGGCACTTGTCTCGGCGATTGGGGGCTCCCATCTGCTGGAACGCCCTGCAGCGCACCAGCCACAGCGCCGCTCCCCAGGCTGCCCGCACCCGCAACGAGCGACTCCAGGCCATGCGCGGGGCCTTTGTGGGAAACGCGCGCGCCCAAACCCGCGGGGGGCGCGTCTTGCTGCTCGACGATGTGGTGACCACCGGCGCCACGGTGGAGGCGGCGGCGCGGGCCTTGCTGCGACAGGGCGAGGTGCGCGCAGTGGACGTGCTGTGCCTCGCGAGAACCGGCCGCGATTGACGGCGCAAACCGGCACCAAGACGGGCGCAAAAAGATCGCCACCGCGACGCACGGCAATTTGACTCGCTCCGGCGCTACATATAGTATTGTGCCCAATTGTCACAGCGGCGCATTACAAGGCGTAAGACTGCGGCTCGCGCGACAAAAGGTGGTTTGCATGAACCGAGCTTCCATTGATGTATCCGAACAACTCCGCTTCGAGCTATCCCGGGGCCGCATTGCCTCAGGTGCGGGCGATTCCGTGGCGGTGCTCCCCTTTTCACTGCTGGCCGCCCTAGGTGACTCCGAGGCGCGCATCGCCCAAGAGGGCCGAGCATTTGGACAGGCGCGCGGCCGCGAAATGGCGTCGCGCATCGCCGGCAAGACCCTCTCCGAGCTCTCCAGCGAACTGGCCGGCCTGTTTGCCCTGATGGGACTGGGGCGCCCCGCCATCGAGGTTTACGGCGACGCGCTGTTGGTTCGCCTGGCCCTGCCGGCCTCCAACGCACTCGAAGCGCCCTTGCAAGCGCTGGTGGTGGCGGTGCTCGGCGGCGTGCTCGAGGCCCTGGGACAAAACGCGCCCTTTCACGTGGTGCCCGTCGAAAAAACCGCCGACGAATGGCTGCTCTTTGCCGGCAATGAAACCGCCGCCAATTTGATGCAGCGCGCCGCGTCCATCGGCATATCGTTGCCCAAAGCCCTGACCGCCCTAGGCGACAGCGCAGGAGACTTCTGATGGAAACATCCGCACAAATCGCCAAGCTCGAAAACCTGTTGCTGCGGGTGCAGGGCAACCGCGTCCAACTCGAAGCCGAGCGCGACGCCGAACGCCAACGCCGGTGGGCCCCGCCTTCTGCCCAAGCCCCCGACATTCCCCAGGCCTCCGCGCCTGCATTTTCCGCTCCGGTGCCCGATGTCGACCCCACCGAAGAGATCGACGTGTCCTTCGAAAGCGAGAGCACCGCAGAGATGGAGCCCATCCCCTTAGAGGTGGTGTCCTCGGTCCCGGCACCCGCCGTGCCCTTCGAGGCCGCCGAACCCGAACTCGAAGCTGTTCCCGAACCCGAGCTCGAAGCTGTTCCCGAACCCGAGCTCGAAGCTGTTCCCGAACCCGAGCTCGAAGCTGTTCCCGAACTTGAACCGGAGACCGAGTCCGCGCCCGTGACCGCGGCGCCTGCTGTTGACGCGACACCCCAAGTGTTTGCCCCCGAAGTGGTGGCGGCGAAACCCGTGGCAACCGCTGTGGGCACACTGGAACCGGCGCGCAGTTGGACCCTCGAAGACGTGCTGGCGCGCGCCTTTCGCCTCGGGCAACCCTAATTCATTTACCGCATCGCGGCGCGTCCGCGCATGGGCAGAAAGGTCTGGCAACGCAGATGCTCTTCGTGGCAGACGTGGGCAATGTCCACACAGTATTGGGCTTGTTTCGGGGCGATGTCCTCGTGGAGCGCTGGCGCGTGGCCACCGACAAAGTGCGCACCGCCGACGAGTGGGGCCTCAACTTCAAAGCCTTCTTCGAATTGGGGGGGCACGCCCTAACCGACGTGCGCGGCGCGGCCATCTGCTCGGTGGTGCCGCCGGTGTCGCCGGTGTTGCGCGCGGCCTGCCGAAAGTACCTGAACGCCGACCCGCTGGAGGTAGGGCCGGGGGTCAAGACCGGCCTGGCGATTCGCTGCGACAACCCGCGCGAAGTGGGCTCCGACCGCATCGTCAACGCCGTGGCGGCCCGGGCGTTAACGTCCTCGGCCTGCATCGTGGTGGACATGGGCACGGCGACCACCTTCGACTGCGTCTCGGCCCGCGGCGAATACCTGGGCGGCGCCATCTGTCCGGGGCTGCGCATCTCACTCGAGGCCCTGGTCTCCCGCGCGGCGCGCCTGCCCCGCATTGAAATCGCCCGCCCCGAAAACGCCATTGGCCGCAACACCGAACACGCCATGCAATCGGGCATTCTGTTTGGCTACGCCGCCCTGGTGGACGGCCTCATCGCGCGCCTCGAAGCCGAGATGGGCGAGCCCGTGGAGGTCATCGCCACCGGCGGGCTCTGCACCTTAATCGCCGAGGAATGCCAGCGGGTGCACCAGGCCAAACCCGACCTCACCCTGGACGGCCTGCGCCTGGTGTACGCCAAAAATGTCCCCTGAGTCCCCGCGCGCCGCTGCCGTCTTTCAACGCCTGGCCGCCCTGAGCCGCAAGCCCGCGCGCCCACCGGCCGTGGCCTCCCAGTTCTGGAGCGACCCCTACATCTCCGCCCACATCCTGCACGCCCACCTGGACCCCGACTCCGATGCGGGCTCCCGTCCGCCTGAGCGCATCCGCGAAGAGGTGCGCTGGATCATCGCCCACCTGGGCTGGTCGTACTTGCTGCGCGGCGCGGTCAAGCCACCGGGGCCCCTGGTGCTCGACCTGGGCTGCGGACCGGGGCTCTACGCCAAAGAATTTTCGCGTTACGGCATGCGGGTGGTGGGCATGGACTTTTCGCCGGCCGCCGTTGACCACGCCCGGCGCTTGAACCGACGCGACAAGCGCTGCACCTTTGTACACGGCGACATGACGCGGAAGGCCTATCCAACGGGCATCGACGGCGCCACCATGATTTACGGCACCTTCGGCAGCCTGAGCGATCGCGGCATCGGCGCGGTGCTCCAACGCCTGCACCGGGTCTTGCGGCCCAAGGGGCGCTTCGTCTTCGATTTGTTCGGCGAGGAGTGGGCGCGGCGCCACGCGCTGAGCGAGCAGTGGTACCACGTGCGCAAGGACGGCTTTTGGATGCCCGAGGGCCACTTCGTTTTGGAGGGCTCGTGGCAGTACAACGCGCAGCAAACCATTTTCAACGTGTACCTGCTCGTCGACGAACACGGCGGCGTGCAGCGCCAACTGGTGCGCCACCGCTGGTTCTCCGATGACCAACTGCGCGCCCTGCTGACCCAACACGGATTCTCCCTGGTGCAGCAAGTGCCCGTCGACGGTGATTGGCGCATGGTGGTGGCCCAAAAACAGCCCCTTCCCTAGCGCCGGACAGCGAACAGAATCCAAGCTGCAAAAAACGACCTGCTGTGCTATGTGCCCGGACGACAAGCGACCGATGCGAATATCGGATTTGAATTTGCGCGTTGTGTTGGGTTTGGGCCCGCACGCTATTTAAGGAGTTCGTATGCGTCAAAATATCATGATTTGCGCCACCGCCCGCACCGCCATTGGCAATTACAGCGGCGCCTTGGCGCGGGTGCCAGCGGTCAACTTGGGGGCGCACGTCATCGCCGAGGTCCTGCGCCGTGCCGAACTCGACGCCAGCGCCGTGGACGAATGCTTCATGGGCTGCGTGTTGACCGGCGGCATGGGGCAAGCGCCCGCCCGACAAGCGTGGCTGCGCGCCGGTGGTCCGAACAGCGTGCCCTGCACCACCGTGAGCAAGGTGTGCGGCTCCGGTTTGCAGGCGGTGGTGGAGGCCGCGCGCGGGGTGCAGTTGGGCGAGTTCCAGGTGGCGGTGGCCGGGGGCATGGAAAACATGAGCGCCGCCGGACGCTTCTTGCCGCCGGGCTGCAACACCATCGAAGAGGCCATCGACATCGTGGTGCACGACGGCCTGTGGGACGTGTACTCCAACAAGCACATGGGCACCATCTGCGACGAGCTCGCCGCCGCCGAGGGCCTCTCCCGCGAGGAGCAAGACTCCTTCGCCATCCGTTCGTATCGCCGCGCCATCGACGCCTCGCAAGAGGGCCTCACCGCGTGGGAGATCCACCCCATCGACGCGCCAAACGCCGAGGGCGTCGTGCAGCGCTTCGCCATCGACGAGGCGCCACGTTCGTTTCGCGAGGACAAAATCCCCCACATCCGACCGGCCTTTGTCCGCGACGGCTCGGGGACCATCACCGCCGCCAACGCCTCTTCCATCAACGACGGTGCCGCCGCCCTGGTGCTGGCCAGCGAAGACGCCGTGGCGCGTTACGGCCTCACCCCGCTGGCGCGCATTGTCTCCTGGGGCAGCGGGGCCGTGGCGCCCGAAAAGTATCCCTACGGTCCGGTGGAGGCCGCGCGCAATGCCCTGGCCAAGGCCAACCTCAACATCGCCGACATCGATTACTGGGAGATCAACGAGGCCTTCGCGGTGGTGGCCCTGCTGGTGATGCGCCAGCTCGGCCTGACCCCGGAGCAAGTCAACCTCCTGGGCGGGGCCGTGGCCATCGGACACCCCATCGGCGCCTCGGGGGCCCGGGTGCTGGGCACGCTCATCAATGTACTGCGATTGCAGTCGGGACGCTACGGTGCCGCGACGCTCTGCATCGGCGGCGGCGAGGGCATCGCCATGATCATCGAGCGCCTCTCGTAACGGCATCCCGCCGGGCGCGCACAAAACGCAACAGAGAATGATGGTCGGTTTGCCAAGGAGCTGGCAGTAGGTCGGCGGCGCTAGGCAACGAATCGGTGGGCGCGGCGAAGGCAATGGGAGCGCGTCGCCCCAGCAACTCAAACGGGCCGATGGCGAGGCGATCGAGGCAGGGCTGCTGGGCGCTCTGCTGCGGGCTGGCGAGAAACTGCAAGGTGGTTTCGAGGCCGCAGGGATCGAGGCTGACCCCGTGGGCGCCGTCGGCAAAGGTCATGAACTGGCTCTGCCCGAGCTGCGCGTGCACTTGTTCGCCATTGGCGGGCGGCGTGACGGGATCGAAGTACCCCGCCAAGATCAACGTGGGGATGTCGCTGCGCACGGGTTTTGTCTCCAGCGCGGGCGCCGCTGCCACGGGCCAGTGCTGGCAAAAGTCCACGGTTTGTTGCGGCGAGAAGTGCTCGCGGAAGCGCGCGGGCAGATCGGCCGTGAGGGCGTCGTAGCGTTCGAGGTCGAGGAAGGGGGCCTCCTCGGCGCAGTTGACGCTGAGGTACATGCCGATGGGGAAGCGCCCCTCAGCGCTGTAGAGCTGTCCGTACATGCTGTTGAGGGCGCGGTAATTGCCGGCGGCGAGCTGGGAGATCAGCAGCGGTAGGTAGGGCAGCGTCGAACCGCTGTACATGAGTTGAAACAAAATTTCGAAGGCGACGGCGCCGGTGAGATAGGGCTCGGGGGGATTTTCGTCCATGGTGTCGAGGGCCTGGAGCAGCGCGTTCATGAGGTCGGGGTATTGGGCGGCGCAATGGGCATTGGCCGCGCAGGCGTCGAACAGGGCGGTGAAGGCGCGGTGGGCGTTGGCGGCGACATCTTCGAAGAGGTTGTGCTCGACGGGCACCGTGGAGTCGAGGATGACGCTGCGCAGCCCCTGGGGGTGGTCGCGCATGACCGTGAGGGCGAGGCGCGTCCCGTAGGAGATGCCGAGCAGATTCCACTGGTCGTATCCCAGGGCGACGCGGAGGGCTTCGACATCGGCCGCGTTGGTCGCGGAGTTGTACAGGTCGAGATTGTGGCCCTGGGCGGTGAGTTGCTGGTGGCACTGGGCGAGCTGTTGCAGATAGTCGTCGTCGCTGTCGCCGTCGTCGTCACCTCCGGCGCTGTAGTCGGGTTCGAGCAGGTCTTCGCAGTAGAGCCCGGGGAGCGAACTCCCGGTGCCGCGCTGGTCGAAGGTGATGAGGTCGCGGTCGGCCCGCAGCGCGCCGAACTCAGAAAACATCGCCGCCACGGTGGAGACGCCGGAGCCGCCGGGACCGCCCTCCAGGTAGATCACCGGGTCGGGCGCCGGGTTGGGCCGGGCGCTGAAGTAGCGCGTCACCGCCAGTTGAATGCGGGGGCCGTCTGGGCGCGCCGGGTCTTCGGGCACCGCCAGCCAGCCGCATTGTACGGAGACGCCGCGGGGGAGGCCCGCCGGGCAGGTGGCGGGGGTAAAGGCGCTGGTGGCGGGGGGCACGTGCGACGGGACCTCGGTGTCGAAGGAGATGAAGGACAACCCCTCGCCGCCCCCTTGGCAGGCGGTCGCGGCGAACAGGATAAGCAGGGCGAGCAGGGAGCGCCGGGCGCGCTGCCACAAGGACGGTGCGGTGCGGTGCGGGTGACGGGGATGCGGGGATAAGGGCGTGGTCATGCGAATGCCTCGTCGCTGGGGGACCAGGGGATGCGGCGAAAGTCTGCGCCAGCGGGGGCGCCGGGGATGTACTGCACAGACGTGGCGGACCGGAGGCCCTGGGCGGTGACTTCGTAGAGGTGGTAAGCCGCGGTGCGCCGGTCGTCGGGGTGCAGGCTCGAGGTGGAGGGCACGCCGAAGACCGCGGTGTCGCCCAGTCGCCGAAAGGAGCGCAGGTGCGTGTGCCCGTGCAGGACAGTGGCGTTGCGGCCCGCGAGGATGTCGAGGAGGCGCTCGCCGTGGGCCATGCCGTCGCGGTACTGCTTGCCCAGGGCGCCCTCGAGCGCAAAGGGCGGGTGGTGCAAGGCCACCACGGGGTGCTTGTCGGCAAAGGGGCCTACCAGCGCCTGGTGCAGGGCGTCGAGCTGCGATGTGCGGAGCACGCCGGCCGCGCGCAGGGGACCGCGCCACGTGGCGGTGTCGAGGCCGATGAACACCGCGGGGCCCAGGGGGCGGACGAGGGGGTAGCGCGGGTGCTTGCCCGTGGATGGGGGCGGCGGGAACCAGGCGCTGAGCCGCGCTTCGAAGTCGCCGCGCAGGTGGGCGAAGGGGGTGTAGCGGTCGTGGTTGCCCGGCACCAGCAGCGTGTTGTCGCGCGTGAAGCCCGCGTCGCGAAGGCGTGCGGCCACGGCGTTAAATTCGAAGTCGAGGGCGAGGTTGACGAGGTCGCCGGTGATGACGGTGATGTCCGGGGCCTCTTGCTGCAGGGCGTC
>Ga0265293_10000879_pt1 | contig 69528 bp, 66 predicted proteins | sample Munlanlewell138R_FD_192505 | JGI IMG/M metagenome (GOLD analysis project Ga0265293, IMG submission 192505) | Leachate microbial communities from a municipal landfill in Southern Ontario, Canada - Leachate well 138R | ecosystem: Engineered > Solid waste > Landfill > Unclassified | place: Canada... | reverse complement strand
CAAAGCGGTCTTCGAACAGGCGGTTCAGGCATATTTATCTGGCTGTTAGCTTTTTCGTTTTGCTCTTTACGATAAATAAGATGCATCAGTAAACCTATAACCACACTAAAGACAACAGCTCCGACCGCACGAGCGATGCCAAGCTCGAATCCCAATACTCTGGCTGTTAAGATAATCGCCAGAACATTTATCGCAGGGCCGGAATAAAGAAATGCCGTCGCCGGACCAAGACCTGCTCCCATTTTATAGATACCTGCGAACAGCGGTAAAACGGTGCAGGAGCAAACAGCCAATATCGTTCCTGAAACAGAGGCTACCGAATAAGCGAGAAATTTATTTGCTTTTGCGCCGAGATATTTCATCACGGAGGCTTGGCTGACGAATACCGATATAGCTGCGGCTATGAAAAAAGCAGGTATAAGACACAAAAGAACATGCTCGCGAGCGTACCATTTAACAAGGTGAAGCGATTCCATTACGGCATTATTGAATCGCTCTTTTCCGACAGGCAGATAGAAGCAAGCCAGAAACACAACAACGATAGCCGCCAGTTTTTTCCATTCACTTTTGAAGTCCAAATCAGTATCTCCTAAGAAATAGCTGACAATAAACGGCTGTTCTCCTTAGCCTGTTCTTTCAAGACGCCTGATATGCAGGAAAAGAAATCGAGTATGCAGGGGCATTTTAATCCATAGATAACCTTCAGTCCTTTTTTATGGCATTCGAGGATTCCTGAATTAACCATCACCGATAAATGCCTTGAGACGTTAGAGCGTTCCGCTTTTATATGTTTGGCGATATCGCAGACGCATTGAGGGCCGTTTTTGAGAAAGTCAATAATTTGAAGGCGAAGCGGATGACCGATTGCCTGAGCAATTCGGGCTTGTTTTTCGTAAAGCAGTTGTTTTTTGTTAGCGGCCATGACCGAAACCCTGTTATTAAACTATGTGATTATATAATCACATAGTAACATTAGGTTCGGTCTTGTGCAAATAAAATTTACATAAATTTTATGCGGAGGCAAAATACAGCTTGCGGACTTAAAAAACGGTTATTCCCCGATTTTTTGGGTCCATCGTCTGCCGTCTTTTTCGAATTCGACTCCGTCGGGGGATATTGAAACCACGCTGATTTTTCCCATTTTATCTCCGGGGCGAATTATCCGTGAACCGATAAACGCAGCCTGTTTGTCTTGAGAATAAACCACGCCTTTTATAGTTTCGCCTGATTTTTGCTTCGGCGGGTTTAGAAAATTATCTTTGAGCTTGTCTTCGAGTTCGGGCAGCCGGACGTTCAGAGCGTATCGTCTTTGTCTTTCGATTCGCTCGGCTTCGAGGCAAAACCGCCGTTCGATTCGATTGATTTGCTCATCTATATGTTTTTGGGCAATCGCCAAAAGCTTCGGCGGCTGCTCCAGCCTGTCGCGGGTTAAAACTCCGGTGCTGCGATAATTTTTCAGGGTTCGGGCAAACTCTATATCGTTTTTCAAATCAATTCCGTATCCTTTGAGAACCTCTTGGAGATACATTACCCTGCTGAAAAACCCGCTGCAATGAATATTTTGCTGAATATAAACATTTTGAAGCGGCAGCAAAAGACTTTGCCGTTTGTATTCAGCTTCACCGAGAAGAAGGGCATAGTAATCTTCGGCAGCCTGTTTTTGCGAATCTATATAAAGTTCTATCTCGTCCAATCGGGCGTTTTCTTCGTCTGTAATTCCGCCTGCGGGTATAGCGGCGGCTAAAATAATCAAACCCGCAATTAATGAGAAAATTTTCGATGTTTTCATAGCGCTCTCCCCTGTAATTTTCAATCGGCCAAAAAGTTATTATCCCCATCCCTGAGTTAAACCTGTGAATTTAACCGTGATTCACCTATATTCAAAGCTGACTGCAAGACGCATCAGCTTATTGCATTTTTTCTATAGCAGTAAATCTGACCAATGCTCCGGCTGTTTGCGGATGAGGCTCGATTGAGCCGATAAGCCCGACCTTTTGGTCTATATAAGGCGACAAATCTACCGAGACCGCATTTCCGACGGCTGCGGCATAGCAGATAATCTTTCCGGCAGGATTTAGAATTACATATTTCATTAAATCAGGCTGAGGACTGTAAACCTGAGACATTCTTAAAGTGCCTATTACCGCGAAACGTCCGTAATCGGGAATTTCCGCCAATTTTTCTTCGAGAGATTCGTCGAGGTTTTGATAGGTTTCCTGAACCTGCTGGCTGAGAATTTGACTTTGCCGTTCGACGGCGGCGGCAAGTTCATAACGCTTAATCTGCTCGATGATAAATTCGGCGTACCGGGCGGCTCTTCCGGAAGATTCGTCCTTTGCCAGTACTTCGAGCGAGCTTTTTATATTTAAAAAATCCTGCTCCGCAAGGGGTTTAGCGGCTTGCTGCTTGAATAATTCCTGAAGAGCGTAGAACTGCCTAAGAGGTTCGGATTCCGGAGATACGGTCGTCGGAACAAGAGAAGGAGCAGGTACCGCCGCGGGCTGTGCTACTGTCGGAGCCGGTTCGGCAACAGGTTTCGGTGCTGCAGGGGCTTTAACCTCGACAGGCTGAACAAGGACAGGTTCTGGCAGGGGTCTGGTATATTCAGTGCTTACCCATAGATATGCACCGTCCGGCGGCTTGATTTTGTAATAATCACCTATTTCTTCTCCGAGCAGACCGACTTTACTGCCTTTATTGAGTCTGACCTGAACTCTGTCGGAATGAATAGGAGCTACAAAATCCGAGCCTGCATAGACACGAACATCGTCTCCGGTAACAATTCCGATATCCGGATTGGTTTTATCAATCGTAACGTACTGTTTGGAAATCCACGAAAAACTTCCTTCGGGCGGGAGTATCAAGGACCATGTGAATTTATGGCTTAGAATTTTTACCGTAGAGCCTCTGTTGAGCTTGCCGGTGAAATAATGCTGAGTTCCCGGCCCTGAACGAACGTAAACATCGTTGGTTGTAATCTCGGCGTAATAAGGCGGTTCAGGCAATTTAACCGAATTGCTGTCTTGAGCGAGGCAAAAAGCAGCTAAGGTCGCGAATAACACTACAGTAACGAACGAGCGGGTTTTCATTTGAGAATCCATTTCTCTATCTCCGCAAAAATAACCCCATCAAATATCCTTATATCCTTTTTATGGTTTGCAGTATTAGAAATTATCATTAAGCCAACAAATTGTCAATGCTTATTCTGATTAAGCTTGAATAAGTAACGCATCAATAACCTCTTGCGGACAGGGAATTTCTGGGCTACTGATTTCTTTCGAGAAGCGCAATTGGAAGCTGTCTTAGAATATCCGCTTCATCGCCGAAGCAATCCAGTGCAGCCACAGCCTCTTGGGCGAGCTGTTTTTCTATTCTCTTCGATTCTTCGAGTCCGACTATTGCAGGATAAGTGCATTTGGAAGATTTAGCGTCTTTGCCTGCGGTTTTGCCCATTTCTTTGCTCGAACCGCAGACATCGAGAATATCGTCAGCTACCTGAAACGCCAACCCTAATTTCAGCCCGTATTCCCACAGACACCTGAGCTGCTGTGTATCAGCTTTTGCGGCGATTGCCCCGCAAACCGCCGAGCATTGAAACATTCTGGCGGTTTTATTGGTATGAATATATTCGAGCATATTTCGGCTTCCTTGGAGTTTCTCGGATTCCAAGTCAGCCATTTGTCCGGCTATCATTCCTGCCGCACCGGCTGATTCGGCTAACTGGGCAATCATTTTTACCGCTTTCTGAGCATCTTCGATTTCCTTTGCCAAAAGCTCGAATGCCATTGTCAAAAGCGCATCACCTGTCAAAATCGCGGTGGCTTCGTCGAAAGCTTTGTGGCAGGTCGGCTGGCCGCGGCGCAAATCGTCATTATCCATAGCCGGCAAATCATCGTGAACCAGCGAATAGGTATGAACCATTTCAACCGCAGCGGCGGCAATCTCGGCAGCGTTATTAACCGAACCGCTTATAAGCTCACAGCACCATAAAACTATAGCTGAACGGATGCGTTTGCCGCCGCATCTGAGTGTATAAAGCATAGCCTTATTCAAATTGGGGTGTATTTGCACCTGTTTATGCAGCAGCGACTCAAGTATATCATTTACATACTTGGCCTTTTTTTGCAGTTCGTTATGAAAATCCGTTTTTGTCACAATAAATTCGTCCGGTTTTGCTTTTTTGCTCCGAAAACCTTATTATATTAATCTAAACGATTTTTTACAGAAAATTTCGACGGCGGCGGATAAATATGAACAATCGAAAAATCCTGATTCTGGGCGTTACCGCATCGGGCAAAGGAAAACTTGCCTTGGAGCTGGCAAAAGCTCTGAACGGCGAAATTATCAGCGTTGACTCGATGAAGGTCTATCGCCGGATGGATATCGGCACCGCCAAACCAAGCAAAGAAAACCAGAAACAAATCAAATATCATCTAATCGATGTGGTTGAGCCGAGCGAGGAATTCAGTGTCGGAAGATTTTTAGAAATGGCCGAACAAGCTGTTGGCGATATAACCGCGAACGGTAAAATTCCTGTCGCGGTCGGAGGAACGGCGTTATATATCAAAGCTTTTCTTTACGGTTTGTTCGACGGCCCCGGCAGCGATGAGAAAATCCGAGCTCAATTGCAAAGGCAGGCTCAAGAAGAAGGCCTCGAACAATTGCACCGTCAGCTTGAAAAAATAGACCCTGCCGCGGCGATGAATATTCATCCCAACGATGCCAAACGTATCGTTCGCGCACTTGAAGTTTATAAAATTACCGGCAAACCGATTTCTTCGCTTCAAAAGCAGTTCGATTCCGATAAGCCTCGTGACAACTGGATAATTATCGGCCTGCGGAGAGAAAAAGAACAAGAAAGCAAAAGGATGAACGCCCGCGTCAAAAAAATGGTCGAGCTTGGTCTTGTCAATGAGGTTGAATCGCTTTTGAAAGAAAATAAACCCCTGAGCAAGCAGGCCCGCTGTGCAATCGGATATGCTGAAATCATCGAACATCTAAAAGGCAAAACCACTCTCGATGAAGCGGTCGAGCTTATAAAGAAAAACACCCGAAAATTCGCCAAAAGCCAGCGAACATGGTTCAAAACCTTCAAAAACGTCAACTGGCTGGATGTTGAAGCAGGCCAAACAGTCGATGAAGTTTTCGAAAGTGTAAGCAGAATAATTATTTAAGCCGTTTGAAGCTGTTTTTGTGCGTATAGAACCGCGGCTGTATCGTTAAGAACCAGTTGTTTTACCAAGCTGCTTGAAATGCGGCTGATTTGAAGCCCCAATATTTTTTCTTCTACCATCGCGGCGATTGTTCTTGCGCTGCTTCTGTCAAGACCTGTACGGTTCACCAAATCATCGATTATAACTGATTTCGACCAGACGCAGCGTGCGGCTTGTTCCTGCATTTGCATAAATTGTTCAGGGTCCGAAATTTCCTCGCCATCGACATAAACCACCTCAACTCGATTACGATTGAGTCTTCTGTGGTAATGATGTTCAGTGAGAATTTCGGCGGCTGCTTCATATCCGGTCGAAGCAAGCGAAATTTTAATCGCAGCTAAAATCTGGCTGCTCGGAACCGCCGAGCCTGCTCGTTCGCTATAAAGAAAATATGTTATGACTTCAGCCAGATGCTCGGCGATATCAGTATCATGCTCGCCTGAGCTGACAAGAGCTCTGTTTATCGTATGCAGAACTTTGGTGTGCATATACTCTTCGATGCTCGAATCTGATTTGATAACATTAAGCTGTGTTTTCATCGTCGTTTTGCTTCCCTGCAAAATATAACGAATACTATGTTTCGAAAAGCTTCGGCTGAGCCGTATTATCCGACTCGCCGATTGCCTGAGTTACTTCGTCGATAAGTTCGCCTGCGTCTTTGAAGTCACGATAAACACTTGCGAATCGTATATAAGCTACCTTATCAATCGAGCGAAGGTGTTTCATTACACTTTCGCCGATAAAAGTTGACGGAACCTCTTTATCGAAGCTTTTGAAAATATCCTCTTCCACTCTGTCAGCGATGTGCTGAACCTGCTCGGCTGAGACAGGTCTTTTATAACAGGCTTTTTGAATACCGGTTACAACTCTTTCTCGGTCGTAAGGAACTCTCGAGTGGTCTTTTTTCACTACGCTGAGTTTGGAGCTTTCACCGATTTTCTCGTATGTAGTGAATCTCCTTTTGCAGGCCAAACATTGCCTGCGGCGTCTTATCACCCGTCCCGTATCACTCGAACGGGAATCGATAACCTTATCGCTGTCTTCCTTGCAAAAAGGGCATCTCACAAGCCGCACCTTCCATTAACTGCCAAAATTCCTTCTTTGCCATACAATATCTGGAAGCCTTAGTCATTCTAAGCTCAATATGTAGTATGTCAAAAAGAATTTTCTAAATCATCGATTAAATTTAAAAGATTACCTGTGAGATTTTCTTTTTAGGTGTTCGCAATTAACGGCAGGTCAATGATTAAGGGCTTTTTGATAAAAAAATTTAACAGGTGAAAAATTTAAAAAAATTTCGAAATAAAAAAAGACTCCCGCGCGTGGAGCGCGGGAGCCTACTCGGAAAGAAACTTACACGGCCCCCCCATAAGGACGATTTTTTAGATTCATAAACGAACCTCTCCGCCTCAATGCCGTTTGTTCTTCCATAAGTAAAGTATAAGATAAAAATCACGACAGACAAATTCAGCTATGCCGGATAGGCATGAATTTTGAAAGTTTTTATTACCGCCCGATAAAATCTCAGCCGCTTGCTTTTGCGTAGAAATCAGGGTCTTTAGCAAGATTTTCTTTTGCTTCGGCGGTCATCATCTCGAACGCAGGATGTGTTGTTTCCCATGCCCGCTCGGTAAAAGGCGTATTTCTCATTTTTTCGATTTCAGCGGGAATGGTTCCGAAATAGCTGCCGTAAATATGAAGCGAATCACTGATATCAACGTATCGCCCGACAAGAACCTCTCTATTGATTTTTTCTGAGATTTTTTGCGAGATGATTTTTTGAAGCTCGGTCATAGCGTAAGCATTCATAAACCATGCTTTGTAAAGGTCCCTGCTTCGCCAGTGCGAATTCAAATCCAGACTCATCCTGCCGTCAGGCAATTCGACAAGCCTGCACCATATTCGCTGCAGGCAGGGCGGGTCATCGGTCTGAGGGTCAGCAGTCGGCATCCATGTAATTGCCTGCGCTCTTCGCGTATGAGAAGTCTTCGCCAGCGAGTCGATAATATATTGAATCTGGTTTACTGTTTTGAAATTATTATGCGAATCCTGCTTTCTGATATTTTCTAAAGGTCTATACGCGAAAAGCCTCTGATGATAGGTATAAGTCCATTTTCCCGCAGCAGGATTAATCCAATGGTCGTGTATTCCTTCGAGAACCTCCTGTAAATATGATTCGAGTTCGATAGGCCCGCCGGGGAAATTTTTATGTATTCTCGGTTCAGAAAAAGGCTCTGTTACGGCTACCATTACAGTTGCGTCTTTACTTGGCGGGTCATCGGGTTTGTCATATTGTGTTTTTATTTCAAGTCCGTTATCCCAAACAGCCAGAACCGCTTTTTCCCATGCTTCGGGCAGTGATTGTGCGCTGACAGACAAAGCCGGTGTTCCGGTAGAAGTAATTGCCGCCGTCATCAGTATTCCTCCTGTTCTGTGATAGTATAAGGTTTTGTATTCGGCCTTGGTTCGGTGAAAAATGTCATGTCAAGTTCATTGGGCTGAATCCGATACCTGTCTCTGTGGTGTTCGGGCATATCATTTAAGGCCCTTCTTGCTTTATAATCATAAATACTTCCCGGCCATCGATTCATAATCTGCCGACAGGTATCGACCATCAGGCTAAAACCTGTCATCGGCAGCCGGCCTATGCTTCTGCCGGAAGGAATCACCGCCATCAATCTTTCAGCTTCAATCTGTTCGATTTCGGAAAGTTCGGTAAAATAAAAAGTAATCGGCTCCGGCGGTGTTTGCAGTTCTTGTGTTTGAGTAATTGGCGAAGTTTGCCCGGTGAGGTCTGCGGCATTGGGTTCGGCAAGCAAATCTCTTTTGTCTTTTTCGACCATATCTGAGAATGTTGTCTCAGGGGTCATGGCTTGTTCGATTCCTTTAGATGTCCAGACAACAACAGCCCCCACAACTGCGACAATAACTGCGATAAGCAGCACCGCTTTGAGCCAAAAAGTGTCCATAGCCGTCTTTGCCTCTATATTTTTTGATAGTTGATTGAGTTAGCGTGTAATCTTATAATCTATTTTAGCTTTTGGGCTTATTGTTATCAATAACAATCAAACAATAATCTTTTTGGCTGAGCTAAAAAATGTTTACTGGAATAATAGAATGCTGCGGACAGGTCCGCTCGATTCAGCGTATGGATATTTCGATGCGTCTGGATGTCGATTTGGGCAAATGTGCCGAAGGCTCGAAAATCGGCGACAGTATCTGTATTAACGGTGTCTGTCTGACGATAGCGAATCTCCATGCCGGTATTGCAGGTTTCGATGTCAGCCCGGAAACACTCGGTAAATCCACTTTGCGCAATATGCAGGCAGGGGCGTTAGCAAACCTCGAACGGGCTATGCGGGCGGACGGAAGATTCGGAGGACATATTGTTCAAGGACATATTGACGGAACCGCAAAAATCAAAAAAATCGAGCCTCAAGGACAGTTCGCTCGTATAACCTTTGACGCTCCGAAAGATTTGCTGGAACAAATGATAGTAAAAGGCTCGGTAGCGATAGACGGAATCAGCCTGACGATTGCGGATATTGACGACAAAAGCTTTTGTGCGGCCGTGATACCGGAAACTTTGAAAAGAACAACTCTTAGCAGGGCAAAGCCTGCTGATGAAGTAAATATCGAGATAGATATAATATCGAAACTGGTTAAACGGCATCTTGGCAGTATTTTGCCGGAGCAGAACAAGCTTAGCATAGAAAAACTTCAGCAAATGGGATTTTAGCGAAAAGGTGAATAACAGCGTAAACAATTCGATAGCCGAACAGCTCGTAATCGGGATAACGATGGGCGACCCTGCGGGAATCGGGCCTGAGGTAATCGTAAAAACTCTGGCCGACCCTCAAATCCGCAAAGCAGCTAAATATATTGTCTTCGGTATGGACGAACCGCTTCGATACGCCGCTGACAAATGCGAGATTGAACCTTTTTGGGGAAGATGTCAGCACGAAAAAGTAACCAGAGAATCCCCTTATAAAGTTATGGTTGCCGATTACGACGAATACATAATTACTTCACGGTTAAAAGAGCCGAGCAAAACAGGCGGTCTGGCATCGGTAGAATTTTGTCTGGACGGCATTGAAGCTGCGAAAACCGGATTTATCGATGCACTCGTAACCGCGCCGATAAGTAAAATAAGCTGGAAATTGGCGGGCGCGCCATGGCCGGGCCATACCGAAATGCTGGCTGATAAATGTAAATCTAAACGAAAGGTGATGATGTTCGCAGCAGGGCCGCTGAAAGTTGCACTGGCGACAATTCACGAAGCGCTGTTCGATATTCGCAATAAATTTACAATCGGCTGTGTTTTCGAACCGATTGACCTGCTGAACGATGCCTTGAAAGATTACTTCGGTATTGCTAATCCTAAAATCGGAGTAGCCGCTCTTAATCCCCATGCCGGTGAAGATGGGCGGTTCGGCGATGAGGAAAAAAGAATAATATCTCCGGCGATACTTTTAGCGCAGGAGCAGGGAATTAATTGTATCGGCCCTGTACCTGCTGATTCGCTTTTCCGCAAAGCCAAAGACGGTGAATTCGACGGTGTCGTCGCGATGTATCACGACCAAGCTATGATACCGGTCAAGCTTCTTGCGTTCGAAGATGCTGTCAATATAACGATAGGCCTGCCGATAATCAGGACTTCGCCTGCTCACGGTACAGCCTTTGACATCGCAGGAAAGAATCTTGCCGACCCTTCGAGTACCAAAGCCGCTATTGTGACTGCGATACAAATGGCGAGAACGAAAAAGAATTTAGAATGTAGAATTTAGAATTTAGAGTTAACGCAGACAAAGAGCAATGAAAAAATCTCAAGACAATACAACGAAGAAGAATATTCAGCAACGAGCGTTTAACTTTGCCTGTCGTATAGTTATGCTTTATCAGCACTTAGCAAAACAAAAATCAGGAGGAGAAATACTTGGCAGACAAGTTTTGAGGTCTGGGACTGCTATCGGGGCAAATCTGGAAGAGGCTTCGGCAGGACAGAGCAGAGCCGATTTTATTCACAAATGTAATATCGCCCTTAAAGAAGCAAGAGAAACTCTATACTGGCTAAGGCTGCTTATAACAACACAACTTGTAGAGGAGAAAAAACTCAGTAAATTAGCAAAAGAAGCAGATGAACTAACCGCGATTCTAACAACGATTGTTCAGAATTCTCGTCGGCGGGCTATTTGTAATAAGTGAAATAATTTTTTATGTATTCTAAATTGTAAATTCTAACTTCTCAATTTCTTAAGATGCATACTAAACAGCAAATTCAAAATTTTCTTAGAGAAGCCGGTTTTTCACCGAATCACCGTCGCGGCCAGAATTTTCTTATCGACCTGAATCTGATTCGCGTACTGCTTGGTTTGGCGAATATAAGTAAAAACGATGTTGTTCTTGAGGTCGGCCCGGGGACAGGTTCGCTGACAGAAGAATTAGTCAAACTCGCCGGTAAGGTGATAACCGTTGAAATTGAGCAGATACTCGCGCAGATAACCTCGCGGCAATTGGCAGATGCTGAAAATTTGCAGATAATAACCACAGATGTTCTGCAAAGTAAAAATACGATAGATGCCGTCGTTATCGAGGCAATCGAACAAGCGAAAAAACAATTTTCCGGCAGATTTATGCTTGTCGCGAACCTGCCTTACAGCGTTGCCTGTCCGGTGATGCTCAATTTAGTAACAAACACTCTTACTGCCGATTGTATGTATGTTACCGTTCAGAAAGAAGTTGCCCAGCGAATGGCCGCCGAACCCAGAGAAGAAGAATACGGAACTATAAGTATTCTGCTGGCTGCGACGGGAGATGTAAAAATCGAACGGATTCTCAAGCCCACCGTATTCTGGCCCGAACCGCAGGTCGATTCGGCTATGGTAAGCTATATCCGCAATGATAATAAAGTCCGGCGAATCCATAATATGCGGATGCTTACCGAAGTGGTAAGCCTTTTTATGGGTCACCGCCGCAAAATGCTCAAAGCCTGCGCGAAACTGGCAACGGATGATTTGGCTAAGGTTCGCAACTGGTCTGCGGTTTTTCAGGAATGTTTTGTTGACCCGCATTTAAGGCCCGAACAGCTCGAAGTTACGGATTACGTCGCAATTGCCAACATCTGTGCCGAACAATTAAAATCTTCTTTGTCTTAACATTGGTTTATTAGTTACTTTATAATCCGAAATTTCATCTGCATTTATATAGACACGATTTCGAAGATGATAAGAGGTTAAATGAGGAAAAGTTTAAGAAAATCGCTGAAAGAAAAAGACGGTTTTATAGTTATCGCCGAGACATCCGGCGGTTCTAATTTCAGCTCCGCGCCTGTCGAGAGATTTCTGGACGGTTTTAACAGGCACGGTAAAGAGGTTATTCCTTACGGGTATAATTTTGTCGGGATAAGCGTCCCGCAAAATCCGGGAGGTATGGCTAATTTGGAGCCGGTAGATGTTTTGGCGCGGATACGATTAAAAAATCTGTTAGGCGATTTGGATTTTATCCCGCATCTGACCTGCAAAGACCATAACGCCGACGCCCTCGCGAGTGTGCTGGCTGCCTTTAAAAACGCACAAATCCAGAGCATTCTTGCGATGACCGGCGATAAACCCATCAAAGCCAAAGGAGTGTTTGAGCTTGAGGCTGTGGGGCTGCTGCAATTAATAAACCGGATGAATAATGAATCGCTGCTCGGCGAAAAAAAACCCAAAGATGCTTTCCGGTATTTTCCGGGTGCTGTCGTATCGCCGTTCAAATACACAGAAAGCTCGCAGATGCAGCAGTATTATAAAATGGAAAAGAAAATCAAAGCTTCAGCCGAATTTATCATAACTCAAATCGGCTGGGACTGGCGAAAATCTCAGGAGCTTTTCAGCTACCTTCAGGATAATCGTATTAATGTTCCTGTTCTCGGATATGTTTATTTATTGACGAATAATATTGTTCTTAAACGAATGCACGGTGTTGATATTACAGGCTGCTATGTAAGCGACGAGCTTTTTGAAAAGGTGCAGTCCGAAACTTTTGAGCAGCATATCGAGCGCGCCGCACAGCAAGTGGCAATGTATAAACAGCTCGGAGCCGCCGGAGTCGATATAGGCGGCGTGTATAATTTCGAGGTTTTCGCCAAAATACTGACAAAAGCCGCTCGAATTGCGGAAGATTGGGAAAAATACAAAGAAAATCTTTACTGGCCGATGAAAAACGGCTGGTATCTATACGATGAAAACGGCAAAAAAGCTGCTCTGTCCAAGCCGAAAAAGAAATTTAAACAGCGGTTTTTTAATTTATTTCATAGAGTGTTGTTTGACCGCAAATATCGAGGTTTTCGATGTTTCAAAAAAACGATGAGTTTTCTCGGCACAGAAAAGGGCAGGGGATTTTTCTATCGGTTCTTCTTTAGTTTCGAGGTAATTTTCAAATATCTTCTGTTTAACTGCGAGCAATGTGGCGATTGTTACTTGCCTGAGGATTTCGGAGTCTGTACAATCGGCGACTGCGAAAAAAAGATGGTTAATTCGCCTTGCGGAGATTCGACAGCGGACGGCAGGTGCGGGAATAATTTAGATATAATTTGCGTAGCAGAAAAAATATACAACGCTGCCGCTGCAGAAGAAAACGGCTTGAACAAGCTGCGAAATACTATTGAAAAACCGAGAAAAGCTCAGTTAGAACATACGGCATCGATACTTAATTACTTGTTTGGAAAGGATCACACGATGAAAAGCAGTTTCATCAGCATCGGCGAATCGATACACGCCTCAATCCCGAAGACCGGCGCGATAATGAAAGAGCTATTGGACGGCGGGCCGAATTCTTATACAAAAGATTCCGAGGCTTTGAATTATGTTAAAGCTCTTATTCAATCTCAGGCAGACGAAGGAGCCGATTATATAGCCGTGAACGTCGATGCATTCGGTGAAACCAATCCTCAGGCGGCAATCGATACGATGACGGAATATGTAAAGCTGGTTCGAAAATACGCTGACGGAGTCCCTGTTTGTATAGACAGCAGCAACGATGATGTCCTCAAAGCCGGATTAAAAGAGTGGTACAACACAGAGCAGGATGTCGCTCAGCCGCTAATAAACTCGATAAAAGTTTATACCATGGATAATATGTTCCCGCTGAAAAAAGATTATGATTATGCATTTGTCGGATTACTTATGAGCGAGGACGCTCCGACCGGCCCGGGCGGGTCACATTCGGTCGACGAGCTTTATTCGCTTGCAAAAAAGATATTCGAAGAAGCAGTGGGCAAATACGGCTTTAAGCCGACAGAGATATTTTTCGATTCGACGGTATTTCCGCTGGCGATTGATATGCCGATGCAGCCGGATGTGCCGGGATATACATATAGAACTTTCGAGACTATCAAGAAGATAAAAAGTGACCCGAAAATGAAAGATGTTCATTTTACAATGGGCGTCAGTAACTGTGCACGAGATTTGCCCTGCCGCAAAATCGGAATTATGCGGGCGTATGTCCATACGGCAATGAAATACGGCTGCGACGCGGGTATTGTAAATGTTAAGCACCATCTGTACGAAGGTCAGCCCGACCCCGACCTTTTAAAACTGGTCGAAGCCTACGCTTTGATGGACGGCTCGATGGATAAATGCACCGATGCGATGATGCTGATGGGCAAATTCTGTCAGGAAGCTAAAAAATAAGTCTTATAATTTTGTACTTGACCGCTAAGTCATTAGCTGTAATAGTATTAGGGTGAAAAATTAAGGTAAATGCTGCTTAATTTTTAAAGGGAGTGACATTATGGCAGAAAATGAAAATGTTCAGAATCCTCAGGATGTGCCCAGTCCGGCACCAGCCGAACAATCAGCCCCGATTTCCAAAGAGGCCAAAACAATGGCAATGCTTTGTCATCTTCTGGCGATTTTCACAAGCTTCATAGGCCCGCTGATTATCTGGCTGATAAAAAAAGAAGAACACCCGTATGTTGACGAACAGGGCAAAGAGGCGCTGAATTTCCAGATAACAGTGGTTCTGGCATCGATAGTTTCGGGATTGCTGATAATGGCTTGCGTGGGAGCTTTTTTACTGCCTGCGGTTCAGGTGATTAATTTGGTCTTCTGCATCATCGCGACCGTGAAAACCAATAACGGCGAACATTATAGATACCCGATTTCGCTGCGGTTAATCAAATAATTACCCGATAGCCGGTGCTTGAAAGGGGTCTTGATTTTTAGCAGTCTTGCAAAGCTTACTGCGCTGCTATATTATAGCCTTTAATGGCAGCCAAGACTAACCAAACAGACAAGCATAAAGACGAGCCGGTAGCGGTCAATAAGAAGGCTTATCATAACTTCGAGCTTGTGGAGAAGCTCGAAGCGGGTTTGTCTCTTGTAGGAAGCGAAGTAAAATCCCTAAGGGCTCATCAGGCGGATTTGAGCGGCTCGTATGCGCGGCTGGCCAACGGGGAATGCTGGCTTTGCGGGGCTACTATCGCTCAGTATGAACAGGCGGGCGAGAGAAATCACGAACCTTCGCGGAAAAGAAAACTTCTTTTGCACAGGCATCAGATTCATAGAATAACAACAAAGCTCGAACAAAGGGGATTCACCCTTGTTCCTTTGAGGCTTTATTTCAATAACAGGGGCTTTGCTAAAATCGAGCTGGCTTTGGCGCGAGGCAAGCGTCAGTATGATAAGCGTAAAACAATAACCGAAAAACAGCAGAAAAAAGACGTTGACCGTCAAATGAAAAAATATCGTAGGTAAAAAAGTTAACACGAAGACACAAAAGCAGGAATTAAATTTTAAAAGGTGTCATTCTGAACCCCGATAAATCGGGGTGAAGAATCTATGTTGCTTAGAACCTGAGATTCTTCGGCTTCCCCCTTCGCCAAGGCTTCGGCGGGACAGGTCGCCTCAGAATGACAGTAGGCAGTCAATATTATTTTGATATTAAAAAATGGAGCTTAAAATGGCAGACGAAAAAAAAGATGAAAAAAAGATAATTGTCGATGAAGACTGGAAAGCTCAGGCTCAGAAAGAAAAGGAAACACTCGCCGAGCAGGAGCAGACCGAACAACAGCAGCAAAGAGGGCCGCTGCCTAAGGGAGATTTGGCTGCCTTGATAAGCATGCTGACTACGCAGATTTTATTCGCGCTGGGCGTTCTGCATTTCGAAGGACAAGAACCTAAAGAACCGGATTTAGAGCTGGCGAAATTCAACATAGACATACTTGCCGCAATCGAAGAAAAAACCAAAGGCAATCTCTCCGAACAGGAAGAAAAAGTTCTCAAGAATACTCTAAGCGAAGTGAGAATGGCCTATGTCAAAATGGCCGGATAAATTATGAAACGAAATGATTACGTTCATGGATATTCTACTCGCGAGGCCAGAAGACTAACGGATCAGGCCAATACCCTTGTCGAGTTACTGCATCATGACACGATTTATAAGGCGGCAAGCAAAGTTCTCGAAGCCGGCTGCGGTGTCGGAGCTCAGACTATAACATTAGCTGCCAATAGTCCCGATGCAAACTTTCTTTGCATAGATATTTCAGCCGAGTCACTTGAAAACGCGAAAAAACTGACCCAAAGCAAAGGATTTACAAACATAGAATTTAAGCAGGCGGATATTTTTAATATGCCGTTTGAAGATGAAAGTTTCGACCATGTTTTTGTTTGCTTTCTTTTAGAACATCTCAAAACACCTGATAAAGCCCTTTTAAAATTGAAAAAAGTTTTAAAAACCGGTGGGACGCTTACAGCCATCGAGGGCGACCACGGCTCAGCTTATTTTCATCCTGACAGCGAATACGCAAAGCGGGCAATTGAGTGTTTAATAGATTTGCAAGCCAAAGCAAAAGGCAACTCTTTAATCGGCAGACAGCTTTATCCGCTGTTTTCAGAATGCGGTTTTAAAGATATTCAAGTGACGCCGAGAGTCGTATATGCCGATTCGAGCAGGCCCCAAATGGTTGATGGTTTTACAAGAAATACTTTTACCGCCATGGTCGAAGGGGTCGGAGAACAGGCCGTTAATTCGGGGATGATTGATAAAAAAGACTGGGAGAAAGGAATAGCCGATTTACACCGAACAGCGGAAGATGACGGGGTTTTTAATTACACTTTTTTCAAGGCTGTGGGAGTAAAATAGATTGTCGAATATACTCGAAAAAATAATCGAAGATAAAAAGGCTGACGTTGCCGAGCGTAAAAACAGGCTTAGCATCGACGAGCTTAAAGATTTGAGTTATCAATTGCCCAAATGCCGTAATTTTTATAAAGCTGTTACTAAATCAAATTTTCGCGGGCTTAATGTAATCGCGGAAATTAAAAAGGCCTCGCCGTCAGCAGGACTTATCCGGGAAAATTTCGACCCTGTTGAAATAGCCAAAATTTATAAAGAGTGCGGGGCAGATGCGATAAGCGTTTTGACAGATGAAAAATATTTTCAGGGCAGATTAGAGTATATCAAACAAGTCAAACAAGCGGTTGATTTACCCGTGTTAAGAAAAGATTTTATTGTTGACCCGTGGCAGGTTTATGAGTCGCGTGCCGCCGGTGCAGATGCAATCTTGCTGATAGCCGAGGCCCTCAAGCCCGCCGAGATTTCTGATTTGATGATTTTAGCTTCGCAGATGAGCCTAACAGTTCTGCTCGAAGTGCATAACGCCGATACGCTGCTGGCTGTTCGCAGTTTTATTGGTTTTCCCCAAAAAGGCTACAGCATACTTGGCGTGAATAATCGCGATTTAACCACAATGAAAATCGATATAAATACCACCGGCCGGCTGGCGGAGCTGCTCGAAGATAACAGCGAGCTTATAGCCGAGAGCGGTATTAAAACTCGGGAGGATGTCGAGAAGCTTATTTCCGTCGGTGTCAAAGCGTGCCTTATCGGCCAGACGCTTTGTGAAAATACCGATATAAAGGCAAAATTTACTGAGCTGTTCGGTTAATTATTCTGTAAATGGGACCTGAACAAATAATCTTATTGATATTTTTGGGAATCGCAGTCGGTACAGTAGGGTCTTTAATCGGAGCCGGCGGCGGATTTTTACTGATGCCCGCTTTTATGCTTTTATATCAAGGCGAAGACCCCAGTACGCTGACAGCTATTTCACTGGCCGTAATTTTCGCGAATTCCGTTTCAGGCAGCATCGCTTATGCCAAGATGAACCGAATCGTTTACCGAGCGGGTATTTTATTTTCTCTGGCGGCTCTGCCGGGTTCTATCGCCGGAGCTATGGTTATCAATTATCTTACCGTAAGATTTTTCGATATATTGTTCGGTTCGATAATGATAATACTGGCATTCTATATGCTCGTCTCCGTTAAAAAAAGAATAGACCCCTTCCAAGCCGACGCCCCGACAAAACCTCATTTCAACGCCAAGACCGGAATGGCTATCAGCGCTTTTGTCGGATTCTTTTCGAGTCTTCTTGGCATAGGCGGCGGGGTTATTCATGTCCCCATGATGATTTATATATTGAAATTTCCGGTTCATTTCGCAACCGCTACGAGTCTTTTCACGCTTTCGATAATGGCTTTTACAGGAACGATTGTTAATATTTACGAAGGCGATTTGAAGGGTCAGTGGCCGCTTGTGCTGATATTGTCCGTCGGAGTAATTATAGGAGCTCAAGCAGGAGCATTTCTCTCCGGCAAATTCAAAAGCCTTTGGATAATCAAAACTCTGGCTGTCGCACTGGCAATTGTCGGCCTGAAAGTCTTATCTCAGGTATTTTAACCGGCCTGCTGCTTTTGTATTTTAGCCCATTCATCACGAAGAGTTGCTGTTCGGTTGAAAATCAATTTCCCGTTGCCGCTATCAGGGTCGACACAGAAATATCCAAGCCTTTCGAATTGGAATCTTTGCAGAGGTTCGGCCTTTGCCAGAGAAGGCTCGATTTTGCAGCCCTGCAAAACCTCGAGTGAATTGGGATTAATGTTCGACTTAAAATCCTGACCCTCAGCGGCTTCTTCGGGATTTTCTTTAGTAAATAGATTATCGTAAAGACGAACCTCTGCATCGAGAGCGTGTTTTGCGCTGACCCAGTGAAGAGTCGATTTGACCTTTCTGCCGTCCGGCGAATCTCCGCCGCGGGTAGCCGGGTCATAGGTGCAATGAACCTCGACAATTTTACCGGAATCGTCCTTGATAAAATCGGTGCATGTAACAAAATATGCATAGCGAAGCCGTACTTCTTTGCCCGGTGAAAGACGGAAAAATTTCTTGGGAGGATTTTCCATAAAATCTTCCTGTTCGATATAAAGCTCGCGCGAAAACGGCACTTTTCTGGTTCCGGCGGCGGGGTCTTCGGGATTATTTATCGCATCCAGTTCTTCGACTTGACCTTCGGGATAATTTGTAATGATTACCTTCAGAGGCCTAAGCACTGCCATAGTTCGCGGACTGGTTTTGTTCAAATCCTCACGAAGACAATGCTCTAAAAGAGCTTTATCGATGGTGCTGTTGAATTTATTAACGCTGATAACTTCGCAGAAATTGCGAATCGCAGAAGGTGAAAAACCTCGCCTTCTCAATCCGCAAATCGTAGGCATTCGCGGGTCGTCCCACCCGCTGACTAATTTTTCCTGAACTAACTGAAGAAGTTTGCGTTTACTCATCACGGTATAGGTTAAATTTAATCGCGCAAATTCTATCTGCTGGGGGTGATGTATTCCCAGCTCTTCAAGAAACCAATCGTATAGCGGTCTGTGATTTTCGAATTCGAGGGTACAAATCGAATGAGTAATTTTTTCGACAGAATCTTCGAGACCGTGCGCCCAGTCATACATCGGATATATGCACCATTTGTCGCCTGTTCGCGGATGGCTGGCGTGAAGTATCCGGTACATAACTGGGTCTCGCATATTCAGGTTTGGGTCAGACATATCTATTTTTGCGCGAAGAACTCTGCTGGCATCGGGAAATTCACCCGCTTTCATCCGCTCGAATAAGTCGAGATTTTCCTCGATGCTTCTGTTTCGATAGGGACTTTCTTTGCCTTTTTCCGTCAGCGTGCCCCGATACTGGCGAATTTGCTCGCCTGTCAAATCGCAGACATAAGCTTTTCCTTTTTTGATAAGCTGAACAGCCCATTCGTACATCTGCTCGAAATAATCACTGGCGTAATATAATCTGTCCTGCCAGTCCCAGCCGAGCCATTTAACATCTTCGATAATAGAGTCGATGTATTCCTGCTCTTCTTTTACTGGGTTGGTATCGTCAAACCGCAGATTGCATGTCCCGCCGAATTGCGCGGCTATGCCGAAATTCAGACAGATGCTTTTGGCATGTCCGATATGCAGATAACCGTTCGGTTCGGGCGGAAAACGCGTTGCTACACGGCCGTCCCATTTTCCTGTTTTTATATCATTGGCGACTATCTGCCTGACAAAATCTAGCCGTTCGTTCGATTCATTTTCAGCCATTATTTTTCACCTTTGAAATAAGCCTTGGTGTTTTCGTGAACTTTTTTATCCCCGAGAATTTGCTTTACTTCAAACCAAACCAGATTGCTATGCTGCGTATCAGCAGTAGGTTCTGCATCAGAAATTAATTTAACCCGATGTGCCAAAACGACATAATGAGTGCCGAAACCTTCTTTTTTAGCGAAGTTGGTCGGGTATAAATGCTCGAAAACCCCGACAAATTCGGCTTGGTCATAGCTGATTTCCAAACCGAGCTCGTCTTTGATAATACGCTCGAAAGCATTGGCAATTCTTTCATTTTTCAGGATTCGCCCGCCCGGAACGAACCAAAAACCTTTGGCCGGTTCGTTTTCCCGCATTCCTAATAAAATCCGGCCTGCTTTATCTTCGATTATCAAATCAATCGAGACCAGCGGCGTCAGTTTTACAGCTAATGCTAATTCTTCGTGTTCGAGTTTTTTAGGGTTCTCGATTAAAGCCATAGCCGGATAATTTATCAAAATTTCCCGTAAAGGTACAGCAAATCAACCCTAAGAGCGGATTTCATTTATATAATGTACCAGCTTCGGGTATGAAACGGCGAAGGTGTAAATATAATATTTTTGCACTCAAATTGACTTGGACGTTATACCAACCTCATTTCGGTATTTCATTCCGCATCCGGCTATCCATTTATGGCTATGCCTTCATTTCTCGCAATTTCAAGAATGGCATCAGATTTATTATTCTCCCACTGGTCGCTGCCGCAGGGGATGGGTTCGATTCGGCTGTCGGTTCGAGCGGCTATACGCCAGAGTTTACTGATTATATCGCGGCTTATGCCGTTGTCGAACTGAGGCGAGACCACAATCAGGTCAATATCGCTCAAATCGCTCGCCTGTCCGGTAACCTGCGAGCCGAATAGCACCGCGAAAGCGACAGATAAGTCGTTTTGCGCAAGGCGTTTCAGATATTCTTTAACAGCGGCTATAACTTTTGGGTCAGCCATTCGAAAACTCCTTCGGTTCTATTCATAAATTCCTGAGCTTCCTGTTTAGTCGGAGGTGGAACAAAACTAATCGGGTACCTGCCTTCAAGATTAAATTCGTTCATTTCAGCAAGAATATCCAGCTTCTGTGATTCTAACTGAAGTTTCGCAATTTCAGACAAACGGACAAGATTATGAATTCTTGGCGCGAGTTTGCCTGTTTTTTTACAAATATGCGCTTTAAGAAGTTTTTCCAGAGCAAGATGAGCAAAGAACATCCCTTGTCTGATTTTACCGCTATGGATTAATTGATTAGCGGCCTCCAAGTCATCTTTAGCTCCATCTCGCCAGTATGCAACATGTTCTGAAATATCCACCATCGCAATTTCCTTAAAATAAACAGCTTTATGATAAAATCAATAGCTTTAAAATTCAATATTTCTTTTAGGTAATCCAAGGTAAAACCGCCGTTCTTGACAATAAGCAGCCTTTGGCTTATCCTCTGTTTTTCTATTAATTTACCACCGGATTTAGGATTGCAGATGACAGACAAAATTGTAACACGCTTCGCGCCGTCGCCGACGGGGTATCTTCATATAGGCGGAGCCAGAACGGCACTGTTTAACTGGCTTTTGGCGAGAAAAACAGGCGGAACTTTCATACTTCGGATAGAAGACACGGATTTAAAACGCAATACCCCCACAGCCACACAGCAGGTAATAGATGACCTGCGCTGGCTGGGCATTAACTGGGACGAAGGGCCTGAAATCGGCGGGCCGAACGGGCCGTATTTTCAATCGCAAAGATTAGATATTTATAACAAATATGTCCGTCGGCTTTTAGAACAAGGCAAAGCATACTACTGTTTCGAAAGTCCGCAAGAGCTTGAAAAACTCCGCAAAGAAGCAGAAGCGCAAAAAAAAGGTTACGTTTACCAAAGACCCGCTGTATTGCCCACCGAAGCTGATGTCGAAAAAGCCAAAGCACAAGGCAGAGATGTTACCATTCGTTTTGCTATGCCGGACGGAACGATAACCATAAATGATTTAGTTCGAGGCGAGGTCAATTTCAACTCAGCCGAGCTTGGTGATTTTATAATTATAAAAAGCGACGGTTTCCCAACATACAACTTCGCATGCGTCATTGATGATTACCTGATGAAGATTACTCATGTCATTCGCGGACAGGAACACCTGATGAATACGCCCGGTCAGCAGGCATTATGGCAGACTCTGGGATTCGGCGAACCGCCGAAATATGTTCATATGTCCGTTACAATCAGCGAAGGCGGCGGAAAATTATCAAAACGGGAGCGTCCTAAGACGCTTCGTAAGGCTATCAAAGCTCAAGCTGATATTGACCTGAATAAATTAGCTCAAGTCGGCCAAATAAGCATCGAGGAACTGAATGCTTTTTTGGCCGGCGACAGCACGCCCGATATGCCCGCGATAGAAGCGATAGCCGAATACTGCGGGGTTACTTTGCCGGAAATTAACGTTGTTGATTTTTGCAAAAGCGGCTACGTACCCGAAGCGATGGTCAATTTTATCGCACTGTTAGGCTGGAGCCCCGGCGACAAAAAAGAGGTTATGCCGCTCGATGAACTTATTCAATGTTTCGATATTACCCGCCTGACAAAATCCAACAGCCTCTTCGACAGGAGCAAACTTTTATCCTTCAATATGGAACACTTAAAATTGCTCTCAAAAGAAAAGCTGCGGGAGCATTTGAAAGCTTATTTAAAAGCGGTCAATTCGCCTGTCGCACAAGCCGATGACCAAAAACTTCTGCATCTTATAAAAATCTGCGAAGGAGCCCGAACTCTGGCGGACATCGAAAATAAGTGCAGATTTTTGTTTGTCGAAGATGATGAGATTGAATACGACCAGAAGGCTGTTCAAAAAGTTTTGCTGAAAGATAACGGTCTTGAAATGCTCAAAATCATCCGCGAAAGACTCCAAGATATCGGCGAATTATCCGAAGAAAAAATCGAGAATATGCTTCGCGGATTAGCCGAGGAAAAACAGGTTGGTTTGGGCAAAGTAGCCCAGCCTCTTCGCGTGGCTATCTGCGGAACAACAATCAGCCCTCCGATTTTCGATTCGATTCAATTATTAGGAAAAGAAAGAACATTTAAGCGGATTGATAATACTGTGCATAAATTCTCGTAGCCTTGAAGGCTGTAAAGCAAATAACAAAAAGTAAAAGGTAAAAATACAAAGCAAAATGCAAAAAGATAAAGAAAACATAAGAAACGCCTTTAAGAAACGATTATACAGTTTTGTATTGAGAGTGATTAAATTCATAGACTCTCTTCCAAAAGATAACGTTTCTCACAGGATAAGTGACCAATTGCTCAGAAGCAGTACAAGTATTTTAGGCAATTATGTTGAAGCGCAATCGGCCGCAAGTAAAAAAGAATTCGTCAATTATTTTAACATATCATTACGGTCAACAAATGAAAGTAAGTTGTGGGTTGCAATACTTAGAGACAGTAAAAGGGCGAAATCCCAATTTGTGCAGTGGTTTTTAAGTGAATTAGATGAATTCTCAAGAATTTTCGCTTCCAGCATTTTAACTGCAAAAGGGAAAAGGACTATTTGATTTTTACTTTGTGTTTTTACTATTTTCTATTTACTTTTTGCTATAGGAATTAGGATGTCATTATTAGTAACTGGTTCAATCGGGATTGATACGATAAAGACGCCGCACGGTGCAAAGGAAGATTGCCTCGGCGGGTCGTCAATTTATTTTAGTATGGCTGCGAGCTTCTTTTCGCCTGTGCGATTTGTCGGGGTAATTGGAGATGATTGCCCCTTCGATTTGGATAAAACATTCACTGGAAGAAACGTTGATTTGACCGGATTAGAAATTCGAAAAGGCTCAAAGACTTTCCGCTGGGCCGGTACATATCACGGGGCTATGAACGACAGGACGACGGATAATGTCGAGCTTAACGTATTAGCTGAAGCCCCGCCGAAAGTTCCAAAGAGTTTTCGTGACAGTAAATTCGTCTTTCTGGCCAATACCGCCCCGGCCTTGCAGCTTGAGCTTTTAGAACAATTGGACAAACCTCAATTTGTCGCGGCTGACACGATGAATATGTGGATAACCGGCCATACGAAAGATTTAAGCAAGCTTCTAAAGAAAATAGATTGTCTTGTCCTTAATGATGAAGAGACAAGGCTATTGTCAGGACAGACCAATTTGATTAAGGCTGCGGGCGATATACTTAAAATGGGGCCTTCGGTGGTAATAGTGAAAAAAGGCGAGGCAGGCTCATTTATGGCAACCTCTGACGGCGGCAGGTTTATACTCTGCGGTTATCCCGCGACCGAAGTAATAGACCCGACCGGAGCCGGCGATAGTTTCGCGGGCGGATTTATGGGTTATATTGCCAAGATGCAAAAAAACGATACGACAACCCTGCGAAAAGCAATTGCTTATGGAACTATAATCGCATCGTTTACGATTGCCGATTTTTCACTGAATCGCCTTGCGGCAATTACGCTGGCTGATATCGAAAACAGACTTGAAACTCTGCGAAATTCGATTCAATTTTAAGCCGCAGAGGTTCATTTTTTTAGAGCCACAGAGTACACAGAGATCACAGAGAATAATTTATCAGGTTCAACCTGCCATTTCAAAGTGTAAAGACACTATAGTTTCAAAGCGGGTAATTTTAACTCGTCCCTTAGTCTGAACCTAACCAATTTTATCAAATTGTTAATAGAAGTTGTTGCTGCGTCTGTATTCTGTTTCTCTATTGCTGAAACAAACTCTTCGAATAAATTAATTTCATCCTTATAGCCATATAACTGAAAATTTACCCTTGCATTTTTCAATTTTTCATTTAGAGTTGGGTCATCTATGAATGGTTGATGGGAGGAATTCATCGATAAGAAGACGGGCAAAAATGAATGTAAAGTATCCAATCGGTAAATCATCCTTTTTTTGGAAATCTCCTGTCTCCTACCAAGGTAGCTATTAACAAACCACCCAGAAACAATGATGATAGATGATATTATTATAGTGTAGTCGGCTACAAGCATTGTGTTTCTCCTTAATTTTTACTATAACTATTATTGAAGTATTATAATATTTTTAACCACTTAAAAAATCAAAAAATATAAAAAAATGAGGTTAGCCAATTAGAGTTTATTTGTGTTCATTCGTGGCTATTTTTATTTCAGCAGTGTAAATCTGCCTGCCTTGCCGTAGCCTTGGCGAAGGCAGGTGTTAATCCGTGTCGAAACCGGTTTCTTACCTGACAAAAGGAATCAGTGGAAATTTGGGTCATTTCCGGTTAAAATACCCTCTGGATTCCCGCTTGCGCGGGAATGACAAGAGAAAACTCTGCGTTCTCTGTGCCCTCTGTGGCTATACAAAAAAGTTTACTCTGTGGCGAAATATGCGGGTATTTATAGCGATAGATATTGAGAAAAAAGTGCTCGAAGCGATAACAAAGCTTCAGCAGCAATTACAGCGCAAGGCGAAAGTTAATGAAAAATTTGTAAAATGGGTCGAGCCGGAGAATATGCATCTTACCCTGAAGTTTTTGGGTGAAATAAAGGATAACGAGCTTGTAGAAACTTGCAAAATCACCGAAAAAGTTGCCCAAAAACACAGCCGATTCGATTTGGAATTCAAAAAAATCGGCTATTTCGGCGGAGCAAGCGCAAGGGTTTTGTGGGTCGGGACGGAACAAGGCAGCGAAAACTTGATAAAACTGGCGAACCAGCTTGACGAACAGCTCGGAGAAATCGGTTTTACCAAAGAAACAAGGGCATTCACAGGACACCTTACTTTGTGTAGAATAAAGGACTTTAAGGCAGGAGTAGAACTGGCCAAAATTGTCGATGGATTAGGGCCGTTTAAGGCCGGCGAGAGCGAGGTTGAGGCTGTGGCTGTTTATCAGAGCGAGCTAAGCAAAACTGGGCCAACCTATACCGCCTTAGGAAGATATAAACTTAGCTAAAAATATAAAGCGTAAAAGACAAATGCGAGATTTAAGTTTTGCAATTTTAACTTTAAGTTAATTCCGGAGGAAAAGTTTTATGACAAAGACAAAAACAACTCAGCAAGGCAAAAAAACGGTCGAGCCGCTGAGACCTCAAGGTTCAAGCCGCGAATCAGCTCTTCAGCGAGTCGTAGCCGAAATCGAAAAGCAATACGGCCAAGGCTCGATTATGCAGATGGACGAAAACCAGTATGCCAAAATAGAAGGCATCAGCACCGGCGCGTTATCGCTGGATATAGCTCTGGGCGGGCGGGGTATTCCGCGAGGACGAATAACCGAGCTTTTCGGCCCTGAGTCTTCGGGTAAAACCACTCTTGCTCTTCATATAATCGCAAATGCCCAGCGGGCAGGCGGAATTGCCGCGTTTATCGACGCCGAACACGCTTTGGATACGACATGGGCAAAAAGATTAGGTGTAGACGTAACATCTCTATTGGTCAGCCAGCCGGATACAGGCGAACAGGCACTGGATATCGCTGAGATGCTTATCCGCTCGAATTCGGTCGACGTGATAGTGATTGATTCGGTGGCTGCATTGACCCCCAAAGCCGAGCTTGAGGGAGATATGGGTGATACGCATGTCGGATTGCAGGCAAGGCTGATGAGTCAGGCGATGAGAAAACTGACCGGCGTAATCAGTAAAAGCAAAACCGCACTGATTTTCATCAACCAGATACGAATGAAAATCGGCGTTATGTTCGGTAATCCCGAGACGACCAGCGGCGGAAGAGCTTTGAAATTCTATAGTTCTGTACGAATTGACATCCGAAGGATTACCACGATAAAAGACCAGACCGGCGCTACCGGAAGCCGCGTCAAAGCGAGGGTAGTCAAAAATAAAATCGCTCCGCCGTTCCGCGAATCCGAATTCGATATTATGTTCGATTCGGGAATCAGTTATGAAGGAGACCTGATAGATTTAGCTATGAGCTGCAACGTAATAGAAAAAAGCGGCGCATGGCTGAACTACGACAAGGTTCGTCTGGGCCAAGGAAGAGAAAACGCCAAAAAATACCTTGCCGAAAATAAAGAATTACTCGAAGAAATCAAAAATAAAACCCTTGCGGCGAAGGGTTTAAGCTGAGTCTTTTTAGAAGGGAAAAAATTAGTGCTGACATCGAATCAAGTAAGAAGAGATTTTATCGAATTTTTCGAAAAGCGAGGACACAAATTCGTGCCCAGCTCGCCTGTTGTTCCGATAGGCGATGAAACTTTATTGTTTACCAACGCCGGAATGAACCAGTTTAAGGACATTTTTCTTGGATTGAGCAATCCTGCGTATAATCGTGCCGCTAACAGCCAAAAATGCATACGCGCAGGCGGAAAACATAACGACCTCGAAGAAGTCGGCGTCGATACCTATCATCATACTTTTTTCGAGATGCTTGGTAATTGGTCTTTCGGTGATTATTTCAAAGCCGAATCAATCGACTGGGCGTGGGAATTATTAACCAAAGTCTGGAAAGTCAACCCCGAAAGATTACACGCGACATATTTCCAAGGCGACGAGAATGACGGTCTCGAGCCTGACCGCGAAGCTCTGCAATTATGGCAAAAATATCTTCCGGCTAATCGGATTCACGCAGGCAGCAAAAAAGATAATTTCTGGGAAATGGGAGATGTCGGCCCCTGCGGCCCTTGCAGCGAAATACACTACGACGATACGCCGGATTTATCAGGCGGTTCACTTGTGAATAAGGGCAATCCAAACGTAATTGAAATATGGAATCTTGTATTTATTCAATACAGCCGCAACGGCGACGGCAAGCTAACATCTCTTCCGGCAAAACATGTTGATACCGGAATGGGCCTTGAAAGAATGACTCGATTTCTGCAGGGGAAAAAATCCAACTACGATACGGACCTGTTCACCGGTTTAATAGAAGCAATTTCCATACAAACCGGCAAAAAATATAAAGGCAGTGAAAATGACCAAGCTGATATCGCATTTCGCGTCATCGCCGACCATTTGCGGACGCTTGTTTTCGCGATAACCGACAACTGCACGCCCTCTAACGACGGCCGCGGCTATGTCATCCGAAGAATTCTGCGAAGAGCTTCGCGTTTTGGCAGGGTCCTCGGCATGCACGAGCCGTTTATCTATAAACTTATCCCCACATTGACGAATCTTATGGGCGATGCCTTTAGAGAAATCAGAGAACGCGCCGATTTTGTCGCGACCGTAATAGAATCCGAAGAAACGAGTTTCGGAAAAACACTCGACCGCGGAATCGATATATTCGCAGCAGCCGCTAAAAATGCCGCTAAAACCAAAACAATTTCCGGCGATGAAGCTTTTCAGTTATACGATACATACGGTTTTCCTCTGGACTTGACCGAGCTTATGGCGCGGGAAAGAGGCCTTAAAGTCGATACGAATCGTTTTAACGAGCTGATGGAAGAACAGCGAACCCGCGCAAGAAACGCTCAAAAAGATACGACTTCATTCGCCTCGGTCGCGCAGTCGGAATTGCCTGTTACGGATGATGAGAATAAATATAAAGAGGTCTGCTGCCAAAGTAAAATAATCGGTTTTATTGACAGCCAAGGGTTTCACAATACAGGAAAAATAGAATCAGGAACAAAAACGGCTTTGGTTTTGGACAAAACATGTTTTTATGCAGAAGCCGGCGGACAGCTCGGTGATTGCGGAATGATTGAGTCGTCTGACGCTAAATTCATCGTTGAAAATACGACAAAATTGGCTGACTGCGTTTTGCATCACGGCAAAGCTGCCGAAGGTTCATTTAACGTAGGTGACATCGTAACCGCATCAGTCAGCAAGGATAGAGATTCGATAAAAAAGAATCATACTGCCACTCATCTTCTTCAATGGGCTTTACAGCAGGTCGCCGGAAAATCGGTCAGTCAGAAAGGCAGTCTTGTCGGGCCGGAATATCTAAGGTTCGATTTCACCTGCCCCAAGGCACTGACAAACGAGCAGATTCAACAGGTCGAACAGCTTGTCAGAGAACGAATAGCAGCCGATGAGCCGGTAAGCTTTGCGGTGTTAAAACGCAAACAAGCTGAGAAGCTCGGAGCTATGGCGCTTTTCGGTGAAAAATACGGCGATGAAGTTCGTGTCGTTGCTATCGGAGCAGACGGCAAGGAAAAAATTACAGACGCCTTCAGCAAAGAATTCTGCGGCGGAACGCACGTTGACAGACTTGGCATAATCGGCGGATTCAAAATTATTAAAGAGGAAAGTATTTCCGCCGGCGTTCGAAGAATAACCGCGATGACCGGAAGAGGACTTGAAAGCTATCTCTTAAAAAGAAGCGATATTATTGACGAGCTTAGCCTGATTCTTAAAGTTCCAGCCGAACAAATTATACAGAGAACAAACGCTCTTCTCGAAGAAAACAAAAAATTGGCAAAGGAAATTAAATCCGCCGCCAAACAATCCGGCAGCGATGCCGTGAACGAAGCGAGAGAGTTTTTAGAAAAAGCACAAACCATCGGCCAGACCAAAATTGTCGTCGGAAAATTATCCGCAGCCGATACCGAGCAGGCACGCAGCGCAATAGATATGATAAAGAAAAAGGCAAAATCAGCCGCTGTTGTCTTCGGTTATGCCGAGCAGGATAAAGCAACGCTGATTGTCGGTGTGACGGATGATTTAATCGAAAAAGGATTAAAAGCCGGCGATATAATAAAACAAATCGCTCCGATAGTTGACGGCGGCGGCGGAGGCCGTCCGCAAATGGCTCAGGCAGGAGGAAAAAATCCTGCCAAAATCGACGAGGCTTTGAAAACAGCCCTGCAAATCGTCACTCAAAAACTGATTTGACAAAAGTGCAGATGAAATAATTTTTGCGATAAGATGCTGTAAACAATCAACTTGCATCTTTACCTTCATCTATTATTTGTGTTTGCCTTTTTATTTTGAAGAATCTATCCTATTGTTCGTCTTATATTATAGATTCCAATCAACAACGATGTTCGAAGAAAGGCGGCAGGATGATAATCTTCGTTTGTGAAAAATGCTGTCAAAAAATCAAAGTGCCGGATACCGCTGCAGGCAAGCGAGGCAAATGCCCTAAATGCGGCCATCTTATTATTGTTCCGCAGTCTTTTTCGTCTCAGCAGGAATTTGAACCCCTGCGTTTGAAGAGAGATCCTGAAGATACTCCAATTAACAGACCTGTATATATTACGACATTGCAACAGGAAAATAGAACCTCTTTCGACCCTACAGACCAAATCGTCACAGAAAGAATTGATTCGTCAATAACAGAAGAATACAAACCAGCCACACTGATAAATATTTTTACCTTCCCCTTCAGCGGATCGGGCATTATTCATCTGATAATTTTCTGGTTCACGCCTTTAATTCTCGAATTTTTTTATGTAGCATCTGCATTTTGCTGTTACGGATATATTTTCTATTTTGCTGCACATATTCTTTTGGCAGGATATTTTGTTTATTATATTAACAGTTGTATTATAGCTGCCGCACAAGATAAACGCTTTGCGCCAGACCTGTTTCTGGATGCTGCTCCTACTTGTGGCGAACTATTATGCCGGTTCTTTTATATTTTGACTTGCCTATTGATTTGTTTTGGCCCGTTGGTTTTTTATATTTTTTGCTTCTCTATTGTTTCACAGCAACAAAACCAATTTTTTGATTGGCAGTCTGAATATGAATATGTATTTTGGTCTCTTTTCGGCTTTGGAATTTTCCTTTTCCCAATGCTTCTGCTGTCTATAGCAATGTTCGATTCGATAACAGCATTGAATCCTTTTTTGTTAATCCGCTCAATTATAATCACATTTTTCCATTATATCGGCATAGTTTTGTTGTGTTTTATTGTATTTGCAGGTCAAATCCGTTCAGGAATTCTATTTAGGTCGCGCTTGTTGAACTTTTTTTTATGGGGTGCTAATATATATTTCATTTTCATTACGGCATATCTAATAGGAAGACTCTTTCGGCGGTATGAAAATAAGTTAAATTGGGAAATAGAACTCTAACTTCAGAATGCTATTTTTAATTTAGTTGTTACTTTCGAATTTCAACACTTTTCGCATGGGCATCGAGACCTTCGGTCGTAGCCAAACGAATAATATCATCGGCGTTTTCAGACAGCTTTTTCTTATCGTATTCGATAATGCTTGTTGATTTGACAAAATCATTTGCGCTTAGCGCGCTGAAAAATCTTGCGCTTGTTCCGGTCGGAAGTGTGTGGCTTGGCCCTGCCCAATAATCACCGACAGCCACAGGAGTGTAATCCCCGATAAAAATCGCTCCGGCATTTCGGATTTTTTCGGCAACTTGCCTGCTCTTGGCTCCGCACTGAATCTGCAAATGTTCAGCCGCAAAACAATTCGCTTCGGCTATCACATCGTCAAGATTATCGAAAACCGCTATTTGACTAAACTCGGCGAGACACTGTTCGGCTTGGTCCGAACGGCTTAATTCTTTTAACTGTTTTTTAAGCTCTTCAAGAGTTTGCTGTGCAAATTTAGACGAATCTGTAAACAATATCGCGCTGCCGGGTGCATGTTCAGCCTGACTGAGCATATCTGCCGCAACCCAAGAAGGATTCGCGCTGTCATCAGCAATTATTAATACTTCGCTCGGGCCTGCGATTGAATCGATACCGACTAATCCGAAGACCTCTTTTTTCGCCATTTGAACCCAAGCACTTCCGGGGCCGACAATTTTATCAACAGGTTTTATTGTTTCAGTGCCATACGCCAAAGCCGCAACACCCTGCACTCCGCCGACGCGATACACCTCGTGTATTCCTAACTCGAAACATATCGCCAAAATTACCGGATGAATACTGCCGTTATATCGAGGCGGCGAAATAACCGCTAACTCTTTAACTCCCGCAGCTTGAGCGGGAACAGCAGTCATTATTACCGTAGAAGGCAGCGGCGCCGCTGCACCGGGAACGCAAAGACCTATACGGTTCAATGCGGTATATTTAATTCCGCAATTATTAACATCATTTTTATTCTGACCGGTGAAAATCGACTGCTGATATTTTTTTACATTATCGGCGGCCTTACGCAATGATTCCAAAAGTTTCGGGTCAGTATTTTCGTGTGCCTGTTTTAATTGCTTTTGAGAAACTAAAAGCTCCTCGGCATTTAAGCGGACTTTATCGAATCTCTCAGTATATTCCAGAACAGCGGCGTTGCCTCTGACTTTAACCGCGCTAAGTATCTCGTGAAGCTGTTTATATTTAGCGTCTCCCGGTAAAAAATAAGAAGCATCCTGAAGCAGTCTGCGCAGTTTCAATATGCGATTATGGAAATCTTTACACGAAGATGAAATAATTATCTTATCAATTTCGCTGTTCATTAATAATTCCTATGTACCGAAATTACCGTAGCCGTAAGCCCGAGTCGCCTGCTGAACAAGCAAATAATATTTATCGCCGTATTTAGTAACAATCCCTGAAACTCTGTAACGTTTACGGCCCGGGTCAGTAGCCTGTCTGATTTCCGTACGTTCCAATGCATAACTCGGAAGAAGTTCGAGCGATATTCTGGGCATATTGCGTCCCAGTCCGTCAAAAATAAATTCGAGCGTTCCGTCTTCACGTTCGACTATAAAACCGGTTCGGTTAGCAAGTATCGAATCCTGTTTTAATTCGAATTTCCCCCTCATTGTCTCAGGCCGGATTACCCTGCGAGTCTGAAGCCTTTCTATAATTTCCTGCGGAATAACAACCGCATCTTCTGGTTCGTTGATAGCGACTTCATTTTTCAGCTCAGGCTGATTGACATCGCGAGGGACATCTTTTTTAGATACTTCAGCCATTGGTAAAAAATAATCACTGAAAATAAAATTACGACCTTTGTATCGTGTAACTAACGCGTTAAACAAACGATAGCTCGCGCCGGGACGTTCCTGTAAATCCGCTAACATTTTTTCAAGACCGGACGATAACAGCATTTCAATCTTTGTTCCGGCTTCGACGACGTTGGCACCGTCACTAACGTCCCGCTCCAGCTCGAAAAACCATTTCTGTCCCCGCGCAACCAGTTTGCCGTCAACACCGCTCAATACAAAACCGTCGCGCAAAAGACTTTGGGATTTTTGCTCGTCATTTGCTGCGAATACTGTTGATATTAATACAAGTATAAGACTCGCTATTTTTCTAACCATTACCAGACCCCAGTTTTAATTTCAGTAAATTTACCGCTTCTTTCGGATTTTTTACGCAATCTAAAAACCCTATGCTATCAGCGTCGTCTTGTGCAATAGAATTTAACAGATTCCGCCAGAAATCGCCTATGATTATAATGGATTTATCTTTCGGCATAAACCCTTTATTCTTCAGCTCCCAAACTTTGGCCAACTCCAAAAGAGTGCCGGTTCCGCCCGGCAAAACAATATAAGCGCTGCCAAGCTCAATCAGTTTCTCAAGTCTTTCATCGAGGCAATTGGTTATGATTTCTCTGCTGATATATTGATTGGCTTTGGCATTGCCGAACGCAGAACATGTTACACCGATAACTTCACCGCCTGACTCACTTGCTCCTTTAGCCGCTGCGAGCATCGTTCCGCCGTAACCGCCATTTGCAGCAGCAAAACCTGCCCGTGCAAGTTCAGTTCCTGCTTGATAAGCAATTTCAAAAATCGGCTCACCGGGTTTAGCTCGCGCGGTTCCGAAAATTGTAATTATCTTTTTACCCATTTTGATTTTTTCGCGTATAAGCTAAAAGACCGCCTGCAAGCAGAATTTCTCTGTCGCGTTTGGACAAGTTCAATCTCCCGGCAAATTCGAAATTTTTATTTATCACAGCGATTTTAACTTCGTCGGATTTCTTAACAGCATCGAGCAAATCAGTAATTTCGAGTTTGTCTTGAGGTTCTATTTTGTCATAGTCGCCGCTGTCGGCGAACTCAATCGGAACAATGCAGAAATTAATCAGGTTAGCTTTGTGAATACGCTCGATTGATTTAGCTATAACCGCTCGAACACCAAGGTACATCGGGCAAAGGGCCGCATGTTCGCGTGAAGAACCCTGACCGTAGCTTTGTCCGGCTATGATAACACCGACGATACCGTTCTTTTTAAGAGCAAGCCCGCGCTCGGCAAAACTTGTTTTATCCGGTTCATTAAAACAGTTAAAAACATATTTAGAATATTGAGGCACATTCGAGCGAAATTTAAGAAACGTTCCTGCCGGCATAATATGGTCTGTCGTGATTTTATCACCGACTTTTATTAATATCTGACCGTTTAATTTTTCAGAAAGATTCGGCGGAGATTCAGGCACAACTATCGTCGGGCCGCGTAAAACCTCGATAGTTTTGGCTTTTTGAGCAGACAGCGGAACTTCTATCATGCTGTCATCTATCAAAAATTCGTCTGGAAGATTTATCTTAGGATACTCAATTCCGAACAAGCCGGGCAATTCCCGCGGGTCGGTTATTTTACCCGTAAGAACCGACGCAACAGCCGTCTCGGGGCTGACTAAATAAGCTTTGTCGTTCTTTGTTCCGGTTCGTCCTGCGAAATTGCGGTTAAATGTTCGAAGCGTAACTACATCGTCTGCCGGAGAAAATCCCTGTCCGATGCAAGGCCCGCAGGAAGATTCTAATACCCTCGCGCCTGCACTTATCATATCCGCAATAGCTCCGTTTCGAGCAAGCATATTCAAAACTTCTCGGCTGCCCGGTGCTATCGCAAATTCAACCATATTATTAATATGCCTGCCTTTTAAAACCTGTGCAACTGTCATTAAATCCGTAAAGCTCGAATTGGTACAGCTTCCAATAACAATCTGGCCGACCGGCAACCCGGCTATCTCTTTTATGGTTTTGATATTATCAGGCGAAGAAGGACACGCAGCCAATGGCTCGAGCTTGGATAAATCAATTTCTATAACTCTGTCATATTCGGCGTTTTTGTCGGCAGCTAATGGTTTATAATCAGACCCTCTTTTCTGAGCTGCGAGAAATAATCTTGTCTGTTCATCAGAAGGAAAAATACTCGTAGTTACACCAAGCTCGGCTCCCATATTGGTTATTGTTGACCGCTGCGGAACAGATAAATTCGCAACACCTTCACCGAAATATTCGACAACCCAGCCTACGTTTCCTTTTGTGGTTAAGATGCTAAGTAGTTTTAATATAACGTCTTTGGCTGCAACCCAGCTGCCAAGTTTTCCGGTCAATTTCACGCCCAGTACTTTTGGGCAAGTCAGGTAAAATGGGCCGCCTCCCATGGCTACAGCCACGTCAAGCCCGCCTGCTCCTATTGCGATACTTGCGATACCTCCGGACGTGGGGGTATGTGAATCGCTGCCTAAAAGCGTCGCGCCTGGTTTGGCAAAACGCTCCAGATGAACCTGATGACAAATCCCGTTACCAGCCCGCGAATGATAAACGCCGCATTTGGCCGCGGCAGTTTGCAGATATAAATGGTCATTATGGTTTTCCGGCCCGAACTGAGACATATTGTGGTCAATATAGCTAACAGATAAATCTGTCTTGACCAAACCGTTTCCCATCGATTCGTAAAGCAAAAAAGCGGTAGTGCCCGTCGCGTCCTGAGTCAGCGTTTGGTCTATTCGGATGCCGATAGAATTGCTGCTTTTAAGCTCGCCGTCAGCTAAATGAGCTGCGATAATTTTATGTGTTAAAGTTCCGTTCATTTTGTGCGTTTCTCCATGCAAAATCAGCGGTCAAGTTTAACATAAAAGCCCTGCTAACTCAAATGGCATTTAGCTAGTGCGTGAACAACGGCCTGTCAATAGAGATGTATGATTATGATTTTGCGCAAAAAAGAAGCGGTCTTGCACCACCCCTTTACAAGACCGCTTAAAATACCTTTTTAAAAAACAACTCTAAACAACTGCTAAAATTAATTGCCATTCCATTCATTAACTAACCAAGCATCTGTTTCCGCCCTCGGCCCTACAGTGGTTGTTCCGACTACAGACTTATCATAAGGCCTAATCTCTCCAAATTGTTTCTGTTCCTCTGTAGGTGTACCTGTCGCAGGCCAATATTTATATATATGGTCTCTCTCGATGCCGCAATTAGGCAGCCTTTCCCAGTCTACATGTCCATCCACATATAATACCTGCATTCCTTCTCTTTGATGGCTAATAGGATTACCTAATCCATCGGGGTCATAGAAACGAGGGGTACCATCAGTTATCCACCTGGGCACCTGTTGATTACCTACAGGGAGGTCTACATTACCAGCAGCATTTGTATCAAGATAAGGATTTTTATCAGCAGCCATGGGACTTGCCGGACTACTTGCCGGGGTTAATCTATAATTAACGGAACCACCAGTCCCAGTGTAAGTGAACGGAAAATGATAAGAATAACTGTAATGTCCTGCCGGATGGGCTTCGGGGCAACGGCTCTGTAACCCTGCGCCGCCGAAATCCCAAACTTGAGTTATTGCTAAACTACTGCCTGCAGATACATGATCAGATAAGACGAAAGGTTTTGTTTTTTGGTCGCCGCTGCACACAAACTGTTTGGGTGTCGCATCAACGTATTTAATTAGGAGATACCAGCACGATCCAATAGTGGCTCCATGCCCCCCTTGTGGAATTGGATCAGGCCATACGTCTAATATAGATACCTCTCTCCAATTGGGTGAAGGCAGCTGTCCTGTTGTGGCCCATATGCTTCCCCGTCGGCCTGCTCTTGGGAATTCTTCTCTATAATCATTGGCATAAGCAACAATAGCAGTTCCAAGGCCTTTGAGGTTAGTTCCGCACATCATACGCTGGGCAAGGCGGCGAACCTGCGCCAAAGCAGGCATCAGAATGCCCATTAACAGCGCTATGATGGCAATAACCACCAAAAGCTCAACTAATGTAAAACCTTTTTTCCTTCTCATTTTATAACTCCTTACAAATTAAGAGATTCGCACCTAAAACCGCTTTGGACACAAATAATTTATTAACGATAAATGCTGTAACCTGCCCATTTTAACAACCGGAACGCTTTTCGAATCTCAAGCCTTAATTTTCCGTCCAAAAACAGTTTTTCAAACGGCAGGTATAGTCCTAATTATTTTTCGGACATCCAGTCGCTGCACTATCGAGCACATCTTGAGTAATTAAAGAACTAACAAAAACTCAAAAACCTATATCGACAGGCAGGTTAAGTTATATGAAACACCTTTTTGATATTATGATGGCTTTAAAATATATAAACTTGTCCGATAACCTGTACTGTCTATGTTAAAGTTAACACAGCCTATTAAAATTGTCAAATAAATTTTCGGAATTTTCTGTGAATTTCTTGAAAATTTGCGTTTTTTACCTAAAATTAAGGGGTTTTTAATGAAAATTTTATTGTTTTGTTCAGCGGAGAACAGGGATGACTCCAACAAATGACTTCAATACCGCCAAAAACCTGCTTGAAAAGCACAATCAAAGTCAGCTTTTAAAATTCTGGGAAGACCTCGATTCGGCTGAAAAACAGTCTCTTGTTGTTCAGATATCGGAACTTGATTTTGATTTGATAGACGAATGGATTGAAAATCTGGTTAAAAAAGCCCCTTGTGCGGCGAAAGATTCCGATTTAAATCCGGCCCCCTTTTATGCGGCTGTGCCGACCACCGAAAAACAGCAAAATTATTACGAAAAAGCTTGGTTTCACGGAAAAAAACTCATTTCAGAAGGAAAAGTCGCAGCTTTTATCGTTGCAGGCGGGCAGGGAACCCGGCTTGGCTTTGACGGGCCTAAAGGCGATTTTCGTATCAGTCCGGTCAAAAACAAGAAGCTTTTTGAGCTTTTTGCCGAGCAGATTGGGGCTTGTGAACAAAGGTATAACAGAGCTTTGCCTTGGTACATAATGACAAGTCCGCTGAATCACAAATCGACTTTGGAAATTTTCAAATCTCAAAACTATTTCGGTTTGAGCAAAGATAATATTTTTATATTCCAGCAGGGTACAATACCGAGTTTCGGCTTGGACGGTAGGATTCTGCTTGCGGATAAAGCGAATATTTCCTGTTCGCCCGACGGTCACGGGGGCAGTTTAAAGGCTCTGTATAAAAGCGGGGCTATTGAGGATATGAAGAAGCAAGGCGTTGAGTACATCAGCTATTTTCAGGTTGATAATCCTCTTATTAATATCTTTGACCCGCTTTTTATAGGACTTCATTCGTTCGACGGGGCTGAGATGTCCTCTAAGGCGTTATTGAAGAGCGGCCCTGATGAAAAGGTCGGTGTTTTCTGTCTGGCTGACGGAAAGATGACGGTGATTGAGTACAGTGATTTGCCGGAGGAACTGGCGAAAGCCAGAAATCCGGACGGCTCGCTGGTTTTCTCGCTGGGAAGTATCGCGATTCACATGCTCGATGTCGAATTTGTAGCACGGCTGAATAAAAAAGGGTTTGCGCTGCCGCTGCATAGAGCTGTTAAAAAGATTTCTTATATAGATGCCGGCGGCAATCAGATAGAACCTTCGGAGCCGAACGGGGTGAAATTGGAAACGTTTGTGTTTGACGCCTTGCCGCTTGCGAAAAAGTCGATTATTCTCGAGACGATTCGCCAGCAGGAGTTTGCTCCGGTCAAAAACGCAGAAGGGGTTGACAGCGTAGAAACGTCTAAAAAAATGATGACAGCTCGTTCGGCTGATTGGCTCGAATCGGCGGGGATTAAGGTGCCGAGAAAAAAAGACGGTTCGCCGGATTGTGAAATTGAAATCGCGGCGGGTTTTGTTTTATATAAAGAAGATGTTGTGAAGATGAAGGATAAAATCCAACCAATTAAAGCTGGTGATTCGGTTTATCTGCAATGATTAATTTTTCACCGCTGAGACCGCAGAGATTTAACCACGAATGAACACGAATAAACACAGATTACCCGCATTCATCGCTGAACTACAAGATGCTCTGTGAATTCGAACAGATGCACCCTGTGAAAGTTCCCTAATTTTTAGTTGCTTAACTGAGAGCAGTACGCGTAATCTTTAGGAGTAGTCATAAATAAAATCAGAAAATATTAAGAAAGTTCTTTATAGTTTTATAAAAAACGTTATACTGACGACATAGAGTGTTAGACAACTTACAGAAAGGATAATTGCATGGAGGCAGAAATGGGAGATAGTTCTTATAAGATCTATTGTGCTGGTCCTTTGTTTAACCCTAAAGAAAAAGAGGAAATGGCGCAAATAGCTTTTTGCCTTGAGAAAAATGGTTATTCGGTTTTTTTGCCCCAACGCGATGGTTTAGAATTTGCAGAACTTTTCCCTATATTTCTTAACAAGGGCATTGAAGCACAGATAGCTCTAAAAATTCTTAATATGGCAATTTTTTCATTGGATGCTTTTCAAGTCATTACCAGTGACGGATTAGTACTTAACATGAACGGGCGCGTGCCTGACGAAGGATCCGTAGTCGAGGCCGGCATAGCTTGGGCTCACAATAAAATTGTTGTGATTTTTAAAAGTGATTTAAGATCATTAGTCCAAGGCAATTGTAACCCGATGATACTAGGATTGGGTAGTTTTTCTTTTGTAAATAATTATGACGAAATTGTTGATGCTTTTAACAGTAAGTTTTCGTCTGAGATACAAAAATTATTTCAAACAACAAACTCCAATTTCGATACCACTACACGAAGCGGGAAAGAAATTAGTAAATACTTGACAACAAAAAAATCTGATAGTGACGTTGCTGACTTACTGATATATCTTTTTAGGGAAAAAGCATGCAAAACTTCAGAAGACCAGAAGCAGAGTTATTTCCAAGCAGGTACGCAACGATAATTAGCAGGGGAAGGAAGAATTTGCAAGAGACAGACTTGTTCCGAACAGAATTTCAAAGAGATGTTCATAGAATCATATATTCACAATCATTTCGTCGTTTAAGACATAAAACACAAGTTTTCTATTTTCCGCAAAATGACCATGTTAGCACAAGAATGGACCATGTAAGATTTGTTGCATCTGCAGCTAGAACAGTTGCTCGCTGTCTTAAATTAAATGAGGATTTAGCAGAAGCTATTGGTCTTGCACATGATATTGGCCACGCTCCTTTTGGACACCAAGGAGAAGAATTCTTGTCAGTAGCTTGTAGGAAATATTCAACTCTTGAAAAGTTAATGCCAACGTTTTCTCATGAAATATATGGCTTAAGGGTAGTAGATTTTATTGCCAAGCGTGATAGCGAAAAGCCAGGACTAAATCTTACATGGGAAGTTAGAGATGGAATAATTTCGCATTGCGGAGAAGATTTCACTACTTGCAAGTTAGAGCCGGGGAACAAACAGAAAGATCTTGATAAAATCCGTACCCGTGAAGATGCGGGTAATCCAGCAACGTTGGAGGGATGTATTGTTAGGCTTATTGATAAGATTGCTTACGTTGGCAAAGACATAGAAGATGCTATTGAAGCTGGGATTATCAAAGAAAACGATGTTCCTGATAATTTTAAGCAAGCGTTAGGAACTACAAACGGTAAAATTATAGGCACATTTCTCGAAAGTATAATTAAAGAAAGTTACAACAAAAATTATATCGCTATATCTTCAGAATTAGGTGACCTTTTGCATGATTTAATCAAATTTAATGGCCAAAAAATCTATCATAGTAAACAAGCGGAAGGATACAAAACCCAAGCAAATAAAACAATAGGGTATATTTTTGACGACTTACTAAATGAAATAAAAAAGACAAACAGATTCGAAGGTAACCCCTATCAAAATAACTCTATTCCAGTAGTCTATAAAGTTTTTCAGACTTTTGTTTGCAAAGATATGAGAGATATCTATGAACCTACAACGCCAGATGAACTTATTGTCCTTGATTTTGTTGCTGGCATGACAGACAATTTTGCAATTCGTTCTTTGTCTGATGTCTTTATTCCTAAAATGGTGGTCTAAAATTAACGTCAGATATTTAGCTTAGGTGAAATTTTTGAATTTATATAATACCGTTTATAATTACGGTATCTGTAATAATTTCTTAGCCTATTACGTTCTTTGGATTTTAAGATATAAACTAACAGATTTTTAGTCTTTTTACGAATATCTTCTAAAAAAACTATTTCCGCCGAAATTAATCCTTCGACAAATACAGAGGTTTCTGCCGTACAATTCAATATCATATCTAAAAATTTTTAAATAAATCGCTTGACAAATAGTAGTAACTACTATTAAAGTATTGCTACTATGAAGGAAATTTCAAAAACCGAATATCTTGCGGATTTCGAAGAAAGATGCCGTCAGGCTAATCTGAAGGTAACTCCTCAGCGTATTGCGGTTTATGAGGAGCTGCTGAAAACCAAAGAGCATCCTTCGGCGAGCATGGTTTTTCAGCGGGTACGCAGGAAATTTCCTCATATTTCGCTTGATACGGTCAATAGGACGCTTTTAACTTTTGCCAAGGTCGGTTTGGCGTCGGTTCTGGCGGGTTCGGGAGAGGATAAACGCTTTGACGGGGGGCTCGAAGACCACCAGCATTTTCATTGTATAAAATGCAATAAAATTATTGACATTAGCTGCGAACAGTTTGAAAATATCAAGCTGCCTGCGGCAATCAGGGAGAAGTTTACGGTATTGGCCAAAACCATATATTTTGAAGGTGTTTGCGGCCGGTGTAAAAAGGATAACTGTGCTTAGACGCACAACTTATAAATACGTACCATTAAAGAAAGGCAGGTAAAATATGGAATTAAAGGGAAGTCAGACGGAAAAAAATTTACTAACCGCATTTGCAGGTGAATCTCAGGCAAGAAATCGTTACACCTATTTTTCAAGCAAAGCAAAGAAAGACGGTTATGTTCAAATTTCGGCGATTTTCGAAGAAACAGCCAATCAGGAAAAAGAACACGCCAAGAGACTATTCAAGTTTCTGCAGGGCGGTGAGGTTGAAATAGCGGCGGCGTTTCCGGCGGGAGTAATCGGCAGCACCGAGGAAAATCTCGAAGAAGCCGCGGCGGGCGAAAACCATGAAACGACCCAGATGTATCCGGATTACGCGGCAATCGCGGACAAAGAAGGATTTAAAGATATCGCGGATGTTTTCAGGAGCATAGCTATAGCCGAAGCCCGTCATAGAGACCGGTATTTGGCATTGAGGAAAAATATTTTGGACGGAAAAGTCTTTAAGCGCGAAAAGCCTGTCCGCTGGGTTTGCAGGAACTGCGGGTATGTTCATGAAGGAACTGAGGCTCCCGATGTTTGCTCGGCTTGTGCTCATCCTAAAGCACACTTTGAGCTTGAAGCGGCGAATTACTAATAGACAAACAATAAATATGTGCTAATCGTATAGGCACAAGGAGATAAAAATGAGCGAGCGAAAAGGCGCAGTTACAATGAAGGGAAATCCGCTTACTTTAACGGGCGGCGAGGTTGCGGTTGGTCAGAAGGCTCCGGATTTTGCGGTGCTGGCAGGGGACTTGTCGCCGGCGGGATTAGAAAAGTTCAAAGGTAAAAAGTGCGTAATTCTTTCGGTTCCCTCATTAGATACTTCGGTATGTTCGATAGAAGCCAAGAAATTCAACGAGAAGGCTTCGGAATTGAGTGACGACGTCGCGATTTTGGTGATTAGTATGGATTTGCCTTTTGCCCAGAGCCGATGGTGCGCGGCGGAAGGCGTTAAAAACGTACATTTATTTTCGGATTATCGCGACGCCTCGTTCGGAACGGCTTACGGCGTTTTGATAAAAGAGCTTCGTCTGCTGGCAAGGGCTGTATTCGTTGTCGATAAAAACAGCGTTATAAAATATATGCAGTTGGTTCCTGAAATTGCCAGCGAGCCGGATTACGAGGCTGCGATGGGAGCTTTGAAAAAACTTTAATAATAGGACTTTGGGAAAATTGCAATGAGACAGTTAGCTGAAAACGTATATGAAGTTGGCGCGATTGACTGGGACCGCAGGATATTCGATGAGCTTATCCCGACTCCGGACGGGACTACTTATAATGCGTATCTTATAAAAGGCAGCGAGAAAACAGCCCTACTCGATGCGGTTGACCCGCCGAAATCCCATATTTTGCTGGGCAATCTCGCGAAACACGGCGTTGATAAAATCGATTATATCGTCAGTCATCATGGCGAGCAGGACCATTCTGGCGGTATTAACGATGTTCTGCTGGTTTATCCTATGGCAAAAGTTGTGGCTAACCCCAAGTGCAAAGCGATGCTGATGGACCATTTGAATATCGAAGAGGACAAATTTATAACTATCGATGACGGGCAGAGTATTTCACTGGGCGATAAAACGCTTCAATTTATTTATACGCCTTGGGTGCACTGGCCTGAGACTTTTTCAACATATATACCGGAAGATAAGATTCTGTTTCCGTGTGATTTTTTCGGGTCGCATCTGGCTACGAGCAGTTTGTTTGTCGATGACGAGCCGACGGTTTACGAATCAGCCAAGCGGTATTACGCAGAGATTATGATGCCTTTTAGGAGCAATATAAAAAAGAACCTCGAAAAGCTCGCGCCGCTGCAAATCGATATGATAGCCAGCAGCCACGGGCCTGTTTATGACAAACCGGATTTTATAATAAACGCGTACAAAGACTGGATAAGCGATAACGTAAAAAACGAAGTTGTTATACCTTATGTTTCTATGCATAACAGCACACGCGTTATGGTGGAGCATTTTGCCGATGCTTTGATGGACAGAGGGATAACAGTGAAACAATTCGACTTGAGCGTTAGTGACCTCGGCAAAATCGCAATCTCACTGGTTGATGCGGCAACGATTGTCATCGGGACAGGGACAATGCTGACCGGAGCACATCCAAAAGCGGCTTATGCAGCGTTTTTGGTAAATGCTTTGAGGCCGAAAACAAGATTTGCCTCTGTCATAGGTTCGTATGGCTGGGGTTCCAAGATGGTCGAGCAGCTTCAGCAGCTTTTAAGCAATATGAAAGTCGAATTCATCGAGCCTGTTGTCGCCAAAGGTCTTCCGAAAGAAAAAGATTATGAAGCAATCGATAATTTGGCGGAGCAGATTCTCGTAAAACATAGAGAAATCGGTATCGCATAAGAGTATTAATGTTCTTTACTAAAGATAAGAATTTAACCATAATGTGAAAGGATAAAAAATGGCAGACAAACTGGATATTTACAGATGTGAGGATTGTAAACTGACGCTTGAGATATTAAGCGGTGCAGATTGTACAATTTCCTGCTGCGGAAAAGATATGCAGAAGCTTGATGCTAAAACAGCCGACCAAGGCAAGGAAAAGCATGTCCCTGTTATCGAAAAAATCGAAGGCGGATACAAGGTTAAAGTCGGCTCTGTACCGCATCCGATGGAAGAACAGCATCATATCGAGTGGATTGAGCTGCACGCGGGAAATCAGGTTTTGAGACAATTTCTAAAAGCAGGCGATATACCCGAGGCGATTTTTAAGACGGACGCCAAGCCGACAGCCGCACGGGAACACTGCAATATTCACGGACTATGGAAAGGAGTTTAATTTATGTTCAGCAAGAAAATGCAAAACGCTTTAAACGAACAGATTAACGCTGAACTGTATTCGGCATATATGTATCTGGCAATGAGCGCTTATTTCGAGTCGGTTAATTTGCGGGGGTTTGCAAGCTGGATGAGAGTTCAGGCTCAGGAAGAAACCGGCCACGCGATGAAGATTTTCGGTTTTGTTTGTGAAAGAGGCGGCAAGGTAACGCTCAAAGCTATTGATACCCCGCCGGATGAATGGAAATCGCCTCTTGATGTTATGCAGGCAACATATAAACACGAACAGAAAGTTACCGGGCTGATTAATAAACTTATGGACCTTGCAATTAAAGACAACGACCATGCAACAAAGGGATTTTTGCAGTGGTTTGTCGATGAGCAGGTCGAAGAAGAAGCCTCAGCCGATGAAATTGTACAGCAGTTAAAAATGATAAAAGACTCAACTGGGGCTTTATTTATGATAGACCATCATCTCGGAGAGCGTAAAGCCGACAGCGATTAACAATTAATTTTTACAAATTTTATTTCAGGAGAACTAAAGTGCCTATAAGATTCAACGCAGATGAAATTTTCGAAATGGCTGAAGAAATCGAACGCAACGGTGCAAAATTTTACCATCAGGCTGCCGAAAAAGCGCCGAATGAGGACACCAAGAAATTCTTCAACAATATGTCAAAAATGGAAGCCCGCCATCTGGAGATTTTTCAGCAGATGCGAAAAGACCTCAAGCCTAATGAAAAAGGCGATACGGTTTACGACCCTCAGAATGAAGCTGCATTATATCTCGAGGCTATGGCCGACAGCCACGGTTTCGAAGGGCGAATAAGCCCGACTCAGGATTTTACGGGTTCTGAGTCAATGAAAGAGGTGATTGAAATCGCTCTTAACGCAGAGAAAGAATCTGTGGTGTTTTATTACGGATTAAAGAGCATGGTTCCGCCAGAATTAGGCTTAGATAAGATTGAAAAAATCATCCTCGAAGAATTAAGTCATATAACTACACTGCTCAAATATCTGAAGACTGTTAACTAAACAAAAGGCCCGTGATTCAAGCGGGCCTTTTTATTCCGCTTTTTTATAGAACAGGGCCTGTTCGTCTGAAAGTTTGCCCTGACGAATCAGCTCGTTAATTTTCTCCGCGTCAATATCCCGCACGCTGCCGGACGGCATTTCGGAGACGACAGCAGCCCGGCTCGGCTGAACCATATTGCCGAGCGGTTTCAGAGCAGCTATGGAAATAAAAAGTGCTATTATAATTGCGGCTATAGGCAAAAATATGCTCAGAAACTTAGCTGTTATGTTTTGCTGCGAATCACCATCTGAAACCGGAGTAAAATTAAAACCTTTATACCTGCATCTGTCGCAGTAGATACAATCGGCTTGGTCCTGCAAGCTCAGGCCGAATTCACAGTTTTTAAAATGTTTGGCGGGGTTTAATTTTTTGAACAATCTTAAAGAATTGAACAGTGATAAAAAAGCCCCTACAGGACACAAATATCTGCACCAGAATCGAATATAAAAAAGCGAACCGACCGCGATTAGCAATACCAAAACCATTACAATGTCAGTTATTTGACTTGAAAAGACTGTAATAAGCGGGTCGGCGGAAACTGTTTTTCGGTTTCCTGAAATAAAAAACGCAATAACGAAAACAAAAAGAACGATATATTTTACGAACCGTCCCCGCTGCATACTATTTATGGAAATGTCACGTTTGAATTTCGCGGGTATGATATAGCTTAGTAATTCCTGTGCGGCTCCGAACGGGCATAAGTATCCGCAATAGATATTGCCAAATAGAACTATCAAAACCGGTACGGTAAAAGTTAACAGCATCGAGCCGGAAAATCGAAATGCTGAAAATCGCAGAGTCAGTAAATTAATCATCTGTTCGCTGGAGTATTGCATGTTGAGAATCATGCCTGCGATGATAAGATTGAAAATCAGAACAAAAAGTCTGCTCTTGAAACCTCCGAAGTAAATCGTCAGAAGCGTTAGAATAATTGCCGAAGCAAAATACAGAGTATGAATATCGAAAGCAAACCTGTCTGAAATGATGCTTGATTTTTCAGCAGGCTCTATTTGCTGTATCACCTGCTGATAAAACAGCTCCCCTGACTTGTGCAAAATATTTATTATCGCTTTTGAGCTGTCTGTAGCGCCGGTTACGGTATGTACCTCTTCGATTGAGTCGTTCGCAAATAAATTTTGACCTTTCAGCGTCTTGAACCAATCGCTCAGCATAGCCAGATAACTTTCCGTCTCGTTCGATTTTACTATTTGAAAATCCTGTAATACTCCGGCATTATCAACTCTGATGAGCAATTGAATCGGCCCGCCGAATCCGCTGATTTGAGGAGTGAAATCGAAAGAATCAAAAATATAACCGCTGATATTGTTGTTTTTGTCGAACACTTTAGTGTAAGTTATTTCGCGCGGGGCATCACCGGGGCCTATTGCAATTTTTTCTTGCTGTAATTGTTCTGCGGTCTGCGGCGTAGAGGATATTACCCTATCTTGCGATGGATAACCAATCAGATGTGAAGATATAACCACAGCCGCCGCAATGCCGAAAAGCACATATCCTGCTCGACGACAACGATATAATAAAGATTCCTCATAATAGATTTCTTTGAATTTTATTTTTTCGAGTAAAATCAGCGGGATATTAACCGCTAAAATCAGAATCATAAACAACAAAGTCCAGGCGATACCGAAAACTGGAATAATAAGCAGGCTGCTAAGTATTCCGCCGACCGATGCGCCTAAATGGTCGCTTATTTCGAGCTTGCTTCCGGCCTGTATCGTGTCGATACCCGCATCATTCAAAAAACGGCTTGCAAACGGGAAATAAAATCCGCTGCACAAACCGCAAATAAAAAACGCCGCGGTAAAAAACACCTGAGTTTTTTGTGAATCCGGCCAGAGAATAATAGCGAACAAAATCAGAATATGAATCAAAACCGAAGCGAGAACAAGCGGGGTAATACGTCTGATTTTTTGAGCCAGTGCGCTTGTTAAAAAAGCGCCCGCTGTCAATCCTATCATAAATAACGATGAAATGATGCCGATATGCAGATACAGCGAACCAAAATACGTCTGGTAAAGATACATCAGCGCAATAACCGAACCGATAGCAGCCAGACCCGCAGAAAAAACCAAAAAGCTGCTTTGAAAGCTGTTATGCAGTCCTTGTTTCGGCGAGCCTAAAATATAAAAAATTCTCAGCAAAACAAAAATGAGTAAAACAGCAATAAGCAGAACCGGGCCTGTCTGCGCAAGGTTCTTAAAAAACTTGGTAACTGGCGCGCCGGATTGTCTGGTCATAAGCAGCAAGCTGTAAAGGTTTGCCAGCGCACGGCTGTCTGTATTAATAAGAAGGTTTTCGGGTAAATCTGACTGCTCGTATAACTCCAAAGCTTTCGCTGCACGTTCAGGCCGATATATAGTAAACAGACCATCAGGCACAAGCAATTCCGATGCGCCTTTAATCTGAGAAAAACGGTCTTTCAGTACGCCCGGCTGGTCGGTTATCTTAGAACTATCCGATGCGATAAACCAGCTTTGGTCGCCGGGAACCAATACGAGATTGCCGAATACCTCGCTGAGTGTATTTTTTATTGAGGCTCCGAGATTAATTAATTCGGCACCCATGACATTCTCACCGCCTGTAAATGAAACGGCTAAAACTCCCGACTCAGCCAAAGAAGTTTTTAGCTGCTGATAAAATTCCAGAGTGTAATATCGGTTTAAAACAGAGCTTGTCGCATCGGGCAGATTCGTTATGACGATGTCGTATTTTTCCGAACCTTCGGCCAGATGTCTTCGGATATCACCATCGATGATATGAAAACGGCTGTCCGCAATTCGCAAATTTTCCGGTATTACTTTTTTAAGCTCGGCCGAATATTGTTCATCGGACTGTACCCAACTAACTTTTCGTATTTGTTCAAGATGCAGAAATTCCTGACATAATCCTAAGCCGGTTCCGAGAACAAGGATATTTTGAGCATTCGGTTTTTGGCACAGAGCTGTTGCGGCAATTTTGCCGTATATAGTCCGGTCTCCGAGAACTTCAACCGTGCTTCCCTGAGATACGACAACGAATTGTCCCTGATAAAATCCGTAAAGATATTCCGCTTGGGCGGTCTGGAACGAACCCTCAAAAGCTTCGGAGGGGAGCAGTTTGGACCACTTGGTTTTTTGTATTTCTTGGACTAAAGTACGGTCCGCTTGAAGCAATATGAAAACCGGAAAAGCACAAGAAAGAAATACAAGTACCGCGATTTTAAGATAAGCTGTAAATTTGGTTTTGCTGAAAAAAATATTCGATGCTTCGACAAAAAAAGCGGCAATACTAAGAAAAAAAGCAAGAAGAACAAAAACTCTAACCGCACTCAATCCGGCTGCGAGCAGAATCGTAACAGCTAATCCCCCAGCGAAGCTTCCGGCTGCTTCGAGGATATAAACACGCGAAACAGGCATTTTGCTCTGCATGGAAAGCCATTTACAGGCTAACGGGAAAAATATACCGGTTAACAGACTAAATGGAGCGTTTACTAATACTGCAAGAAGCACGGTTATTTCTACGGCAGGGAGCTCATAAATTTTAATTCCGGCAAGCTCTCGCGCGTATAAAATCAGTAAAAATTGAATCACAACCGCAGGCAAATATAAAAGCAGGAACCAATGTATTTTCGAAAGAATAGCTTCGGCAAGCCTTGTGTTTTTACTAATGAAAAAAGCGCCGATAGCTACCCATAAAAACCATGAGAAGAAAAACAATCCTACGCTTATATCGTTACCTTCGAGGGCGGTGATAAACTCCCTGAAAAGCAAAGTCTGTACGCCGATAATAAATAAGCCATAGCTGAATACGAGAAAGACGCGGGCTAATTTCATTTTTCCTCACCGAATACTTCAGCCTGATAAACCAAAAATTCAGCTCCTTCGCGCCAAGCGTCGCCGGGCAATCCGGCTTTACGAGACAACTGCGTCAGCATTTCTTCGAGGTTCCAACCCTGCTCGGGCGCAACCTGAGGGAGAAAAACCGATGAGCGGCCGGTTTTGTTAAGAACAACTCCATCGATGCCGACTCTAATTTCATCATACCGAGCAACTGGTTTAGGAACCGTCAGAGCGGAGATTTCTATAACAATGTCATTATATTCAGCCATTTGCAGCGCTCTAAAGCGGGGGTCATTCTGACTCGCGTTGACGGCATTTGAAATAACCGATTGATACAGCGGAACTCTCGGGAAAATTTCACCGATACAGCCTCTTAGCTGCAACTCTGTCCGGCCATAAATTTCGACAGGCGTTTTAATTGTTACGAAAGCTGCTCGGCGTTCTTTCATAGCATCGCTGATTGGAACGCCTAAATCCGAAGGCGACGGAACCCTTTTATTCTGCAGCTGATATAAAATTGCTTTTCTGGCCATAGTTAATAAATTTCGCTTGTCCTGTTCGCTCAATGTTCCTTCTAAAATATCAACGGGTTTTTGCTGCGGCCATTCTCCTGAAAAAACAGCGGAAAGATAACTGACTGAATTTCTAAAATCACCGGTCAGCCGTCCGCTGGTATCATAGTTGAGCAGCTTTACAGATGTATTGTCTTCGAGCATAGAAAGCAGCAGCGCAATGGGAACCGCGCCGCATATAGTGGCCCCTGTGCGCTGTTTGTAGTCGAGAAATCCTTCGGCATCAAGAGCAGCTATGTGTTCGTATGAACCCATATCGAGTTTCTTGATTTGTTCGGGTACATCCGTTGTAAACGGCACATAATTAAAGTTCGGGCCGTAATGAGTAAAATCAGAACTTGCAATCACCAATGTTTGCGAATCGACCATGCCTCGCAAAATCGCGGCTGCTTTTTTAATCGTTTCGATAGAACACGAGCCCGCTACAATAGGTACGAGCTTAAAATCGCCGAGTTTATACTGTAAAAGAGGAATATGAATATGAACGCTATGTTCATGCTGATGCGCAGATAAGATATTTTGAAAAATCGAATATTTTAACAATTGCCCGACAAATTCAGTATCAATTTCAGTTTCACCCAGCTCGGTTGCGAAATGTGTTACATTCGGAACACTGAAAATTTCGTTCATCGCAACTCGGTGACTTGGCCCGATGACAATTACCCGTTTGTAGTTTTTGCCGAGGCTTTTGAGGCCGTAAGCAGCGGTCTGGCCGGAATAAACATAGCCTGCGTGGGGCTGTATAAGAGCTATCGGATTGTCAACAGGTTCGACTTGAGCTCTGTCGAAAAACCTTTGAATCTGTGATTTCAAAGAGACAGGGTCTTTCTCATGCCATCCGATATCCGCTAAAGGAGAATTAAGTACGATTTTTTTCTCAGGAATCGGCTGTTGTATTTGTTGAACTTGAGGCTCCTGTTCGGGCTGCGGCGATTCTTTTTTATCACAAGCGATTGTGAATAAAATCATCATAAAAAAACCCGCGAAAACAGCTGCATTTAATACTTTCCATATTTTTGTTTTCATATCAGCCGCTCCATTTACCTTGTTGGTTAATTGATTCTGCTTGCTTTATTTTGCCCGGATATCGGTTCATTTGGGCTGCTCGGATAAATCTCTTAGGTGATGTCTTTTCAGCAATCCATCGCAGAGAGACTGTCCCCATTACAGCCGCCGCCGAACCAATTCTCACAACCGCCTCAAGAAATTTTCTTCTGGTCATTTCCAAACTCCGTATATTTTTCTGCCGCAATCCGGACAGCAGCCGTTTTCCAAAACATTTCTTAAAATCCGATACCCGCTTCGTTCAATCAAAAGCTTCTTGCAGCCGGGACAATACGTATTTTGCCCTTCTTTGCTGGCTATGTTGCCGATATAAACATAATGCATTCCCTCATCCATCGCGATTTGCCTTGCCATATCGAGAGTTTGCGCAGAAGTCGAAGGCAAATTACGCATCTTATACTGAGGGAAAAATCGCGAAAAATGCAGCGGTATCTCCGAGCCGAGATTATTTTTAATCCACTTAACAAGTTCGCCTATCTGTTCGGGTTTATCGTTTAAAGTAGGAATAATCAGATTAGTAATTTCAAGACATATTCCTTTGGCGGCAGCTCGAATCAATGATTGCTGAACGGGTTTCAAAGTTGCCGAACAAATCGTACGATAGAAATCGTCGTCGATAGATTTTAAGTCTATATTGGCTGCGTCGGTATATTTTAGCAGTTCTTCCCACGGCTGAGGATTTATATAACCTGCGGTTACTAATACATTTCTGATATCAGCGGATTTTGCAAGCTTGGCTGTATCAAGTGCGTATTCATAATAAATTACCGGGTCGGTATAGGTATATGCCAATGAGGGGCATTGGAATTTTTGTGTCAGAGCGATTATGTCTTTGGGCGTGTACTGCGATACGATGCTGTCTTCCGGATTTCTTTGCGAAATTTCCCAATTTTGACAATTTAGGCAATGAAGATTACAGCCGACTGTTGCGAGCGAAAGAATGGCAGTAGCGGGTAAAAAATGAAAAAGAGGCTTTTTTTCCACAGGGTCAACATGAATCGAACAGGGATAACCGTAAACAACTGTTCGCAGAACGCCGTCTAAATTGATTCTGACACGGCAATCTCCGCTTTGGCCGGAATCAATCAGGCAGTATTTCGGGCATAACTCGCATTGAACCTTCATTACGTACCCCCGTAATTTTACAGGTTCGTTCATTCGAAAACAGGATTATAACACAAGTAATATGCCTTTGACAGCCTGACTGTTCATTTGATGTGAAAAAATAGGCCAAACTACTTTTTTCTCTTTAAAAACCCTTTCGGATTCCAAGTTATCATATAGGCCTCTTTGCTTCGGTCTATTTCGAAACTGCTGTTTTCAGAGATAAACTTTTCAATAGCTTCGTAAGGACCGGGTGAGGGACCATCATCGACTCCATGATGGCAAATTGAATCTTCTATAATAAAATAGCTTCCTACGCTTACTAAGGAGCTGAATTTCTCAAGCACACATAGCGTGTTGTCGTATGTATGCGCACTGTCCTCAATTATCAAAACTTTCTCGCCTTCATTTATCATCGGTTTGACCGTTTCAAACGAAGCCACCGCATCAGCGGTTACGAGGGTTATGCGGGGATGCTGTTTAGTTTTGGCATCTATAAGGCTGTGGTCTATATCAACCGCAATGATGCGGCCTTTTTGCATATTATCAAGAAAATGAGCCAAAGCCAGTGCGCTGCCGCCCGCAAGGTTTCCTATCTCGATTATTACATCGGGTTTTATTTCATAGATTATTTGCTGATAAACCCAAAAATCCAAAGGATTTTTTAATGTCTTGATGCCGAAATAGCTTGTTTTCTTTTTGACACCTCGCTGCATTATCTGCAGTACATCTTTAAGCGGCATATCCAGATGTTCTTCCACAGCCGGTCCAACCTCTGCTTCGTTCAAACCTAAAATTTTTTTAATTTTGCTAAACATAATATTAACACCTCTCTTCAAAAACCTTGTGTATCGCAGCAGTCAATCTGATATTTATGCTTAATGTTATACCGTAAACATTCTTAAATCATTCAAAAAATTCAATCACGCCTAAGACTCTTACATTAAGACCACAGAGCATGATATGTGCCGCTTTCGATTACATCAAGCATATATCCGGCTATTTTTGTGCAATTGAATTGCTCGTGGGCCCAATTCATTCCCTCTTCAGCGATTTTTTTTCTTTCTGTTTCATTATCTAAATACCACTCGACCAATTCATTAAATTCTTCAACAGAATCAAAATATCTTAAGTGCTTGCCATCTTTATATAAAAGTTCGCAATCTGGGAAACGATTTGAAATAACAAATGCCCCACAGCTAAGCAGTCGAATTAAACGATCTGAATGGCATAAACGTATTCCTTGATATGCATTAATGCTGACTCCTATTTTCGTACCGCTCATCGCATAGATGCAGTCCATTCCGCCTATTGTTTTTTTATTATAGCAGCCGTACAATTTACTGTCGCTGTGTTTTAATAGTATTTCAATAACTTCTTTCCGAAGCTTAAAACTGGGGTCAGCACTGTGCGATAACCCTCCTATCCAAAGAATATTTGATTTCCATTGCTCCGAAACATTGTGTCTGTACTCTATATCCGGGTCGCAGGCATTGGGCATGAAACAGCATTTTTTTATACCCTCATCTCGATAGTCTTTAAGCCACTGCCCATCATTAGTTACAAAAAGCACATCAAGGTTTCGTGCGATATCTATTCTGCCTTTTTGCAATTTCGGCCAAGGGTCACCGTCGAGACCAACCAAAACTGCGTTAGGTGCTTGCTGTCTTATTAACTCCAAAGAAGCCCCGTCCAATCCTTTTGCAAATGTCATCAAAATTATATGAGGCTCATAGTATCTAACTTGCTCGGCAAGTAATTCGTCTGTTTTGTGCTTATAGAATTTCAATGCAATCGTTTTGCTGCTTAAGGGACATGTCTCTCTTAAAGCCCGTGTATAATTGAACTCTGTAACATCATGCCCCTGTCGAATGAATCCCTTGATAAGTTTACGCGCCTGAAAGAACATCTTTATAGGCTCATAACTTAAAGCAGAAATAACCAATATTCTTTTTGATTTATTCATAGTTAATATATTGAATGAAGTATTTTATCTGCATCGCATATAATTTTTTTTAAACCGGCGGTTATTTAATTCCGCACACCACAGAAAATTTCCAATCCATAAAAATATCGTTATTTTTGAATTTCATGTTATAGGCTCTTTGGACTGAAGAATCACATTCGCAGTGCATTTTTTTAATAATATCTGTATTTCGAAAAGGAAGGCCTGAGTTTTCAAGCCAATTATTCAGGCTCATTTCCTTCAGTACTATAGTTTTGGAAATGATTCCTTGAAAATTATGCCGAATGAAAAGATTAACCATATCATCTGAAAGAAATGTGATTCTATCCTCTTTAAAGCGGAACATATCTTTATAAAATTGTATACAATTACAGTCAGGAGGATTCCCTTCACAAAGAATAAACGTTCCTCCCTTTTTTAGTACATGATATACGCCTGCCATGGCTTTCTCAATGTCATTTGCATGATGAAAAACCATGCGTGCTGTAACTAAATCAAAGTAGTTATTTTTAAATGTTTTCAAGTCTTCGATTGCTCTGATAGAAAGCTTAAAACCGTATGAGCTATCTATTTTATCCAACATCCCCTGACTAATATCTATTCCGTAAAAATCGGCCTCGCCGCATTGCATTTTAAGGGCTATCAGTACTTTTCCGGTTCCGGTTCCGACATCTAAAACCTTCTTGCCAGTCAAATCTCCGGACATTTCAACAATAGCGTTTAGTAATTCGTCTTTATTTACCCAATCTAAGCCATTATAAAATTTTGCCCGATTATCCCAATTGGTCTTCTTTTTTACCATTCGGCGCACAAATTTAGTATCTTTCAATGCCCTTTCATAATCTTCCGGAGTGTCTATCTCCATCCATCCTCGTTCGATAATAACACAATGTAGCGGTACGCCCAATTCAGTCATTTCCTGAAAAAGATCTGTTTGCCATGCTTTTGCGAATACATCTGCTTGCCCAAAAGGCTTTCCGGAATAATACTGCTTTGCTCGGTCATAATTTCTTTTCAGTATTTCTATCCCGCGATGCGAATATTTAACCATCCCAATAAATTGCCCATTGGTTTCGTATTGCGACGTCTTTTTTTTACCTATTTGCTGGATACGGTTTTCGGAATCAAAGTACACCATTTCCAGTTCTTCCAGAGCAACTGTACTGCGATGCTCAATAGCTTCTTCCCAATTTACCATAACTCCTACAGCTATATCATGATTGGATTCGAGAAGACGTTTTACAACCTGTTCTTCGTAAAGGATATCTGAATAAAGAACCAAAACATCCCCCGTCATTTCTTTTCTGGCACAAAAAAGCGAATGCAGCATGTTGGTGGTTGAATAATCAGGGCTGTCATAATATTTTAGTCCGGGGGTATTAATCTTATCACCTTCATATCCGCGAACAACAGAAATATCTTCAATACCGCAGACATGAAGCGTGTTTATCTGAATCTCGAGTAACGTATTATCTTCAATATCAATTAAGCATTTAGGTCGGCCCTCGGATAGTTTTCCAAGACGTGAACCTTCGCCTGCTGCCAGAATTATCGCTTTCATTTTAATTTACGCCCTATTTTTTAAGATTTCCCATGTAGGGGCTGATTTATATTATTAACTTAACTGTATTGGCTCAGATGTTTTTTGCCTGAGCAGATTGCACCTTTCGGTCGCAATTGTTTCTAATTCACAGATTTCTTTTTTATATTTCTCATTTCCATATAGATTTACCGATTCCTTCGGATCGTTTTCAAGGTCAAAAAAAGAATTTTGCCGTTTCTTGCAGGTATTTTCGTATCCGGGTTCATACCAAATTAACTTATTTTTCCCTCTAATCACAGCAATATTTACAGCTTTGAAACTAAAATCTCCCGGGCCGGGACATAAACTTTCAAGTATAACAGGACGATCCGGACTGGGCTTTTCAATCAAAGATTGTCCGTGAAATTCCGGCCGAGGTTTTGCCCCTATTAAGCTGAGAATTGTTGGCGCAACATCTTGTAAGCCGCAAGGCTCGGTTATGATACGGTTTTTCATATTTGGATTGAAAAAAATTATCGGCACACGCGTATTTTCCTCTGATAGTGAACCAAGATTTTCTTCGGTATGTTTGGCAGTAAAACCATGGTCGCCGCAAATAACAATCAGTGTTTTTTCGAATAAATTTTCAGATTTTAATTTTTTTATAATTTCTGCTATTTGCTTATCAATTAATCGCAGGGCAAAAATACGGTTTACTGATTTAATCGGATTTTTATAGTCGAGCATTCTCTGAAATCCGAGAGTAACGAAATCTTCAGGCCATCCGAATCTTCCGGGAATTGAAATATTATCATGTATCTCAAAAAGATGTGTCCAGATAAAGAACGGTTTCTGAGAAAATCGGCCTATCGCAGAATTAACTTCTTTCCTGAGATAATCAGTAGAAACAGTATGTCGATACCGCCTAATTTGGACTCCAAGCCGTTTTAACAAACTGGAAGGAATTCTTAAAAAAGACGCAAGCAAATCTTTTCGGTCTGATTCTTCATTCTGGCCGGTTAGAAAAAACCTGAATTTATTTGAGATATCATCGCTTAAATGGGCTAAAATATATTGCGTTTTATTTTTCTGGAACTCTGTTTGTATACTTTTTAAGATAGACTGATATAGAGTAAAATCATGCCTGTGGATGGAAAAATCATAACGGCATCGCTTTGCGTTTAAGTCATGGCTTATTTGGTTGCAGCGACGCAATAATTCCTGCAGAAACTTATCGAACAAATCCCCCATAATTCGACAATAATTCTGCCGGCTTAAAATTCCCTGTTTGAATAGCGTGACGTAGTATCTGTGATAAATGTCAGAAAATATAATCCAAAATTTGCTAACATCAAAAAGTTCATAAAACTCATCAAATCCTCTGTCGTAACCGTAAAACTCTCCCCCCCATGGATTGGGGGTGAATCCTACAGTATAAAAGCCGTTATCCTTAAGAGCCTCTGCAATACTTAAAGGTCTTTTCAAAATCCCAAAATCATAGCCTCCGTAATCCAACGGAAGAGTTGAAGTGAATATAGATGGGCATGATAACTGGGTCGCCCAGCTGTGTGAACGAGCGTTGACGCAAACAATTCCATTATCGGCAAGCGAATTAATCACAGGGCAAATATCAAGCGAATTCCCTCCCTTTTTCAAAAAGGAAGTGCTTAAACAATCAATCACCAAAAAAATCACGTTTTGGATTCTGCTGCTATTATTTCCGGATAAAGAAAAATCCATTTTTATTAACCTTCATATAGCTTTTAGCGGGGGCCTTTTTAAGGCGTTCTTAGATAAATGCCGTTTATTTGAACTATTAATTGAACTTATTTTGCCGAACAAACTTTACTCTCCAATAAACATTAGCCCCTAAACAAATATCTACAATAGAACAATTCTAATTTCGATGCTTTTCTTCAACACTTAAAATATACTTGGCGAAGTACTCAGTAAATTCCAATGCTGCCGTATCCTGTAAATGAGAACCGTCAAAACTATCATAGCCCCCATGGTCGACATCAACCCATATACCTCCGGCTTTTTGGAATCTCATTACGAAGTTCTCCTCATCAAATCCGCTCATCTGGTCTTCCAGTTCATACATTTCTATACAGCTTGGCGGAACGTATCCGTAGACTCTAATATTATTTTTGGTCCATTCTGATACCGCCTGAAGTATATTTTCGATATTATTTTGGTCAACTTTTCTTTGTTCATAATAACCGCGATATTTCTTTAACTCACGGTCAATCCTTGTAGGAAACTTATTCATAGATATCCAGCCATCGGGATAATAATGCCTGTTAGTTTGGGATTCAGCCAGCGAAGGAAAGAGTCCTTCCATGGCATCTTTCAAAGACATAGGTTCGAAAAAGAATATAATGGGAGCGAAAGATCTTTCTATAAATATGTCCCGTTTTGACAAAGCGGCTGTCTCGAAGAAATTGCCTGACTTATCATCGCGACGCGTTAGAGAATGAGGCGAGATACCAAGCACAATGCTTTTTCGACTGCTTTTCGGGTCAAGCAGTTTTTCAATCATATCAATGTACTCTTCAGAATACCATGTTCCGCCGAAACCAAAGTTGCAGATATTAATATCTCCTAAATGCTTACGCATCTCCGCAGGCGATAAACCCATTAGAACCCGAGAATCACCCGCAAGAACCATATCGCAGCAATATTCCCATGCAGCTTTCTCTGCCCAGTACAGACCGGGATACAGACCTTTCGGTTTTTCAGGTCTGAGGCTGCCCATTACCAGCATCAAAACTACGGCAAGCAATAAAGTTTTTGCCGTTCTGTCGGCAAGTATTTTTTTGAGTAATTCCATATTCGGCCAAACTCCTGCAATATCCGTTAGAACTGGAAATATATGAACGTATTGCTCGGCGCACGCATAAACACGCTAATCAAGATTACAGTAGCAACAAAGACCGTATCGAAAGCAACTTTAAATCGGCTTTTTGAAACAGCCCAGTCGGCCTTGTCCATACCGAGATAGAAAAACAACTGTGAACCTATTATTATCAGCAAAACGTTAATAGCATTATTATCGACAAGACCTCGAACAACATAGCCGTTCCACATCATCGGATTAAATAAAATTCCGCATATACTTAGAGCCTGTGATAAATTTTCAGCTCGGAAAAATACCCAAGCAATGTTGCCGAGCAAAAATATAAAAAGCGTACATAAGTGTCTTCCAAAAGGTATTGTTTTTAGTTTTTCGGGCCAGCCTGTAAGTCTTTCCAGCGATAAATAAAAGCTGTGTATAACCGCCCATACTATAAAATGCCATGCCGCACCGTGCCAAAGACCGGATATCAGCATTGTTATCCACATATTTATATCAGCTTGGAGTTTTCCTTTTCGTGAGCCTCCCAGCCCTAAATATACGTAATCACGAAACCAAGTTGACAGAGAAATATGCCATCTCTGCCAGAATTCTTTGAAGCTCGAAGCTATATATGGATTGCGGAAATTAACCGGAAATTCGTAACCCATCCATTTTCCCAGCCCGCGGGCTATATCGGAATAACCGCTGAAATCACAGTATATCTGAAACGCAAACATAGTTATTATCAACCACCAAAAAGCCGCCGAAGGTTCGAGAGTATCGGCTGCGAAAGCTGAGTTGACAGTTGCAGCAAGTGTATCAGCTACGACAACCTTTTTAAAAAATCCGAACGCAATCAGATTCAAACCTTCCCATCTTTGCTGTTCATTAACCGGCTGCTGATATTCAAGCTGAGGAAGCAATTCTCTGGCTCGAACAATCGGGCCGGCGACAAGCTGTGGAAATAAGGCAAGGTATGCAAAAAAGTGAAAAATATTATGAGTCGGTTTCAGCTCATCGCGGTAAATATCTATCGTATAACTCATCGACTGAAACGTATAAAAACTGATGCCGACCGGAAGAATCAAATTGACATAAGGTACATTGTTCTCGATACCGAAAATATTCAAAAGCCAGTTTAGGTTAGCGATGCCGAAATCTAAATATTTAAATAATCCCAGCGAACCGACATTTCCTATTATAGAAAGTATAAGCCATAAACGCTTCTTGGCGGGATAAGATTCCATAGCCAGGCCGGCAAAAAAATCTATTAGTCCGCTTGCTATTATTAAAAATAAAAACCGCCAGTCCCACCATCCGTAAAAAATAAATGAAGCGGCAACCAGATATATCCAGCGGACATTATTTTTTCGCCGCATATAAGGCCAGCCGATAAAAAACAAAACCCCAAAAACGATGAATACTATTGAATTGAATTGCATTGCGTATAAATCCTTTTATGTTATTAAGAGAAATAACTCCTGTCTGCTATTTCTCTGCAAGAAATCTCCTGCAAAACTTACCCAGCCTTCTTCTGATAAAATTTTTGTCCCCGTATTGCTTAATAGCCCATTTGGGAAGCAACTGCATTTTGGATTCTTTATATGTTATCTGATGCCACGGCGATTTACCGTAGCCTCTAATAAACACTGAACCGTCATATCCGCAGAAGATATACGTCATCATTGACTCATCAGTCATCATCGTTTCCACTGAATTATCATCTATGTTGAACAAACTATAGAATTTTTTCAAAACGAAAACGGCATTAGTAAGCGTCACTGCCACCAACTCATAACCTTTAGTCTTGGCCAAATTGTTTATCGCAAGCAAGCTGCTTCCTTGGCCCACACGCATGTCTTTAGCTTGGACAAACTCCACTTTTTTAGAAATAGTCGGATTAAATTCGATAACGACTACTTTCGGATTGTATTCTTCAACCGCATCCCAAGCATGATAATCATTCCCGTCGATATCTATAGAAAGCAAGTCGAAATCGCGTGGTATCGGCGTTTCTTTTAAGATTACATCAAGATTATTCTCTTTTTCGAATCCGACAAAACGATTGAGACATATAACTTTTTTATTTTCCCCAAAATTATTTTTCAAATTACGGAATCGTTTCGCATCCGCCTCGATAAGTATCGCAGAATATCCGTCATCTTTAATCAGTTTATAAGTATTACTACATGTTTTGCCGTCCCAACTGCCGAACTCTACGCACCACTTATCATGCTCACCGATTACCTCCAAAACTTTGGCTATGATTCCATCTTCGCCATATTGCGAAGTTACATTGTTAGCATATTCAAGCAGCCATGTGCTATTTTTCTTGGTTTCCCTGTTTTTATCATCGGCTATCTTATCACTCATTTGCAGCACTGTCCTTTTTATGTATTCTAATAATATCGTTTGCTATTTGAAAACACAGCCCAAGGTTTTTGCCGGCTACATATTGCTCAAATTCAGCTAAATTAGGATATCCATCTTCACCGATAAAGCAGCGGGCATCATCAATAAGGATAACATGCTGACCGGCAAAGCAATGATTTAACACACAATCCATTTCCTGCATAATCGGGCTGTCCAAAGGCCCTTTAGCTGTTGAGCCGCCGGAATAGTGAGCATCCAGCCAGAATACGCAAGGCTCTTTTATGTCTGCCATTATCTTCGGCAGAACTTCGCCGCTCTGGCCGTGTATTATATGAATATTGGAATAGCCTGCAAATCGTCTTTCGGCTTTTTCGAAATGTACGTCATCTAACTCGATAGAATAAATTTTATCGGCATGCGGCATGACGGCATAAACCATCTTTCCCTTATATGTACCAGTTTCAACAAAAGTTCTTATGCCGAATCTATCGAGATATTGTATAACAACTTGCTGTTTACCATAATTTGGCATCGGGCCGCTTCCGGCATTTTTCTGCCAAATAACATACTTCTTTTTAAGTTTTCTTTGACGATAAAGTCTTGCCAATCGTCCCAGTGGTGTAGTCCTCTCGATTAAAATTTTTAATGGTTCTTTCGACATGGGCTGTTATTAATCCTCAACTCTCACTTTTAACTAACCTAAAATATGTATGCCCGCATGACGTTGTTGACGGTTTATTCCGTCTCAAGTAATCAATATCCAAACGATAACCTTCCCTGTATTTCTCATTCAAAGTTTCCACAGATTCATTAAAGGTGCCGTCAAAAGTATTAATTGTACTGGTGTTCACCATATTTACTTGTATAGCAGATGCGCATAATTTCTGAAAATATGTAAAATGGGCAACCCTATAACTATTTTTCTGACACCACCGGCAAGGCCAAGATTCAAAAGTATTAGGACTGAAAAAATAACCGAATCGTTTCAATATCGACCTCGACAAACCTGTTTTCCAAAGACCCTTTATCAATCCGGAGTTGGGTTTCAAAAACCGCTTTGAAATAGAATTACTGCTTACAAGCTCGGTAAGAATTTGCCGTACAATCTCGGTACGATATAAAGTGCAGCAAAGTTCGAACGGATACCTTGAATGTTTCGATTTGCCTTTTGTCCAATCAATCCTATAAACCTTTTGCGCATCAATCTGCTCACATATAAGTTCGTCTTCGCTTAGTTCGCCGGAATCAGGGCCGAATCTGAACGTGAAACCAAAAATTTCTTTTCCCGCCTTATTAAAAGTTTTGTCTATAATACCAAAATCAACATTATCAAAAAAAACAACATCATCGATGCCAAAAAGTATGTATTCTGTTTCGGTTTGAGCAACGGAATTCATAACATCGCTATGAAAATCGTCCTCTTTTACGGCCCAGACATGACTAAATTTATCAAATACCGCCTTGTACTCCGTGTCGAAAAGCCCTGATTTATAAATTATGACCGTTTGAATAAGTTCTGCGGGCAAATAACGGTAAAGACTTTGCAGATACCCTTCAAGCTGCAAAGGGCGATTCTTCGTAAACACTATGTTTGTAATACGCTTTTGCACACCCAAATACGAAGCCCCGTAACTGACTCAAATCAAAAATTCTAATAGCCGCAGATATTCGTAATCAGAACATAATTACGCGAATAGGTTACCACACATATAGTATGCCTGCAAGCTTATTTGTCGTCACATATGAAGAAAGAGCCAATGAATAACGTCTCATAAGAGTGGAAATTATAGCTTGCAGATTAAAACGTCCATTATTATACTTTGTAATCAAAAAATGCCTTTCCAAGGCAGACTTTTTGGCGAGGATATACTTGAAAAAAACAGAATACCAGATTATTGAATTACCTAAAATAAAGGACCATCGCGGCAATCTTACATTCATAGAACAGCGCAGACACGTACCTTTCGATATAAAAAGAGTCTATTACCTTTATGATGTACCGGGCGGCGAAGAAAGGGGCGGCCATGCGCACCGTCGGCTAAAACAGTTTATAATAGCCGCCAGCGGCAGTTTTGATGTAATTGTTCATGATGGATTCAGAAAAAAACGGTTTCATCTCAATCGTTCCTACTACGGTCTTTATATTCCTACTATGATCTGGCGAGAATTGGATAACTTTTCATCAGGTTCGGTCTGTCTCGTATTGGCTTCTGAGCTATATGACCAGTCAGACTATATAAGAGATTTTGCGGAATTCCGTATGCTGATGAAGGGAAGGAAAAAGGATGAATCAGGGCGATAAAACCGATGGGGTTTTTATTCACCAGCAAGCCATTGTCGAAAGCAAAAAAATCGGAACCGGAACACGAATCTGGGCCTTTGCGCATATTCTATCCGGGGCCAGAATCGGTTCTGATTGCAATATCTGCGACCATACATTTATTGAGAATGATGTCGTAATCGGCAATAGAACTACTATTAAATGCGGCGTATTTCTCTGGGATGGCCTGCGAATTGAAGATGATGTATTCATCGGCCCTAATGCGACATTTACGAACGACCTCAGACCTCGAAGCAAAGTTTATCCTGAAGAATATACAAACACATTGCTTAAAACCGGTTCCACCGTAGGTGCGGGCGCAATAATATTAGCAGGCATCACACTTGGAAGATGGTCCATGGTAGGTGCAGGCAGCGTAGTAACAAAAAATGTTCCAGACTATGCTTTGGTTTATGGTAACCCCGCCCAAATAAAAGGTTATATCTGCAGGTGTACTCAGGCCTTGAAATTTATTAAGGACAAAGCTGGTTGTTCATGCGGAAAAACTTATGAGCTAAATAAGGGGCAGGTTTCGCAAATAAAATGATAAAGTTCACTGATTTACAGCAGGAATTTAAAGAGATTGGCGCCGAGATAAAAACTGCGATAGATAATGTTTTAAACTGCGGCAACTTCATATTAGGCGAACAGCTCAATGCCTTCGAAGATGATTTTGCGAAATATTTGGGTGTTGAACATGCCGTTGGAGTTAATTCAGGCTCGGATGCGCTGTTTCTTGCTATAAACGCACTGGGTATCGGTTCCGGAGATGAGGTAATTACAACATCACACACTTTTATTTCGACAGTCGATGCAATTACAAGAAACGGAGCCGTACCGATTTTGGTTGATATTGAACCGCAGACCCTATGTCTCGATGTTGAAAAAATCGAGTCTTCTATCACTTCGAAAACAAAAGCGATTTTACCCGTTCATTTATACGGCCACCCGGTTGATATGCAGCCTCTGCTCGAATTGGCCAAAAAATATAATCTTTATATTATCGAAGATGCCTCACAGGCACACGGCGCTCTTTACAAAGGTTCTAAAGTCGGAGGAATCGGACATTTGGGGTGTTTCAGTTTTTATCCTGTTAAAAATCTTGGAGCATATGGAGATGCCGGAGCGATAGTAACAAATAACGAATCTATGGCAGATAAACTTCGGATGCTGCGCAATTACGGCAGAAGTGAAAAATACAGCCATGACTTTGTTGGAATCAACAGCCGGCTTGATGAACTGCAAGCCTCGATATTGAAAGTTAAGCTGAAGTATCTTGATAGATGGATTGAAAAAAGACGTGCTGCGGCACACATATATCAGTCAGAGCTTTCGGGATTTCCGATAACTTTACCTAAAGAAAAAAATTATGCACATCATGCCTATCACCTATATGTTATCCGAAGCAAAGAAAGAGAAAAAATAATTCAGCATCTTACAAAGCATAAAATTCCGGTACTTGTTCACTATCCAATACCTGTTCATAAACAAAAGGCATACTCTGCGGCACTTTATAATTTCTCTCTGCCGGAAACAGAAAAAGTTTGTAGTGAAGTACTATCATTGCCGATGCATGCTTATCTGACTGACGAAGAAACGCGGAATGTTACCGCATGTATTAAAGATTTTTTTAAATAATACCTTGTTGAAAACTAAATCAGTTTTGCTGCGTCGCTGTCCACCAGCCACGTTATCCTGTCGAGAATCGGCCATAAGAAATGAATCGGATAGCGCACCTCGTCCGGTTCACTTGTAAGAACTGTTTTGAGAATTTGGGCTTTTTCTTTTCCGCTGACAAGTACAGCTATATGTTTTGCAGCGCACAATACCGGATGTGTGAGGGTAATTCTCGCAAGCTCGGTTCCAAGCACGTAAACCACACACGCCAAATCTTCCGTATCGAACTGCGCATAGCTGTTCGGGAACAATGAGCCGGTATGCCCGTCGGCGCCCATTCCAAGCACAATTAAATCAAACTGGGGAACGCCTTTTTCGCCTATCCTAAAAACGCTTCGTATTGTTGCCTCATAACTTGAAGCTGCTTCTTTGAAATCAGAAAACTCCGTAGGTATTTTGTGAATATTCTGCTGAGGTATCGGAACTTTATTTAAAAAAGTATCCGCCGCAAGTTTGTAATTGCTCCATTTAGAATTAGCCGGAACATAACGCTCATCGACCCAAAACAAATGTATTTTATTCCATGGAAGCTGCATCGCTTTTTCGTCATTTCCAAGAAGCTCGTAAAAATACTGTGGGGTATGTCCGCCGGAAATTGCAACATAGAAATTATCGTGTTCTGATATAGCCTTTTGTGATTCTTCGATAAAAAGCTGAACAGTTCTTTTGGCGAGGCTTTGGGGATTGGCCTCAACCACTACGTTAGGCTTATTCCTTGCCATCGTTTCCATTTTTCTGCCCTGACTTTCCTCTAAAATTTGTCATATTCCATTATCCCATTTTAGAGGGTATTTGGCCAGTGATTTTTTGTTTTTTTATGTTTTTTGCAAAGTTTAGCAATAAGATTTGCCGTAAAGACCTGTTTTAAATAGATTTAAGCGAGCAATAGATTTTTGATTAATGAACCTTTTATCGCTATGTCATCTGGTCTATTTGCCACATAAAGGCTTTTAGGCCTTCGGTTCCCATTTTCCATTTTGAGAGCTTAACTTTTTCAAATATTGCCTCTGCTGTTTTTTCGTCAACAGCCGTTAATATCACGTTATTGGCTTTGGGCCATACATGGCTGAGCATGTGAGGCTCACTTGTGCTGCCTTTTCCTAAAACTTTGGTCCATTTCGTATAACCTGATACCTTAGTCTGTTCGAGAATCTCGATTATTTCTTCGTCAAAGGCCTCATTATAGCAAATCATAACTATCTTCATATAGCTGCCTTTCAAACAGATTGTTTTTTAACATGTCTCTCAAAGATGGAATACATAGTAGGCACAAGCACCAATGTAACAAATGTTGACACTATCAGCCCGCCCATAATTGTAAGACCCATCGGATTCCATACTTCAGAACCCTGTCCGCTCTTAAAAGCCATCGGCATAAGACCAAAAATTGTTGTTACGGCTGTCATAAGAACCGGCCTTAACCTGTCTTGCCCGGCTTTACGAACCGCTTCGTTAAGCGGCAATCCGCGAGCTCTTAAAATGTTCGTATAATCTACGAGCACAATCGCATTATTAACCACGATTCCTATCAGCAGAAGCATACCGAGAAAAACTACTATGCTTATATTATGACCGCCCAAGAAAACCGCCAGTATCGCACCGGTAAAACCAAACGGAACCGAGAACATAACAACAAACGGGTCAAGCAGCGACTCGAATTGAGACGCCATGACCATATAAACTAAAACAGAACCTACAGCCAATGCTATTAGAAGCCAGAAGAACGATTCTCTTTGTTCTTCGGCCTGGCCGGCGAAATATATTTCAACTCCGTGAGGTATCTGCATACCCTTAATTTTATTCTCAATATCAGCTACTACCTGACCAATCGAGCGTCCGTATGCGTTTCCTTCGACTTTTACTATTCTTGCCCGGTCTTTACGCTCGATTTTTACCGGCCCAAGACCTACGTTTGTTTGAGCGATATTATCAACTCGCACCAATTGCCCCTGCGGCAGTCTTATAGGGGTAGCCTGCACATCGCGAACATCTATTCGGTCGGCCTCACGAAGACGAACAAATATATCGTATTCGTCTCCGAGAATTCTATACTTGCTCGCTTCTCTGCCGTAAAAAGATGCTCTGATGGTATCGCCTATATCCGATACATTCAGGCCGATTGCCGATGCCTTTTCCCTGTCCACATCTACCCAAATTTCGGGTCGGCCTCGTTCTCTTGAAATCGTAATATCGACAGCGCCCGGTGTGTTTAGTGCTATTTCCTTGACTTGTAAAGCCACCGCGTCAGTAACCTCCATATCATCACCGACTATATCTATAGTCAACGGTTTATCGCCTCCGCTAATCATTGTGGACATCGGATTGGCAGTAGCCAAAGAAAATTTCTCTATCTGCAATTGACCTCTTACTTGTTCTATGCGACGCCTCAGTGCCGAAGCAATCTCTCTAACCTCGCGATTACGCTCGACTTTAGGAACCAGTTTGATATTGAAACCGCCTATATGGGCGGCCTCTTCACCAAACGCAGACGTACCGCTTTCACTAACGCCGCATCTGGTAAAAATGGCTATCCTTTCGCTCGGCAGAACTTCGTCATACACAATTTTTTCTATTTCGTTAATAACCCGAAACGTTTCTTCTACGCGAGTTCCTACCGGAAGATAAATATTTCCCCTTAAAAACGCCTGGTCCTCATCAGGTATAAATTCTGTTCCAATAACACGAACAAGAAACAAAACAGGTAAAAATATTGACAATGCTATAACCATAACTTTTTTGCGATTTTTTAAAGCCCAGTCAAGAATACCCGCATATTTTTCTGAAATAATATTAAACCATTCTTCGGTTGTATTAAAAAATTTACTCTGCTGGTTTTTATTTCCGACCTTGCGTATCAGGACGGATGAGAGCATCGGCGTTAAAGTTAAAGCCGAAAATAAAGAAGAAATTAACACTATGCTGATAACTACAGCAAATTCCGAGAATATGATTTTGGTAATTCCCCTGACGAAAAGAATCGGAAACAAAATACAAAGTGTTGTGAGAGTCGAAGCTGTTATGGCCATCGCAACTTCCGACGAACCGTATATAGCTCCTTCTCGCGGCCGCTCTCCTTTTTCACGATGACGGAATATATTTTCCAATATAACAATCGAGTTATCAACAATCATGCCGATGCCTACTATCATCGCAAACAGACTTATCATATTGATTGTATAATCCAGAAAATACATAAAAATCATCGAGACCAGCAGTGAAAACGGAATCGTTGTTCCAATGACTAATGTCGCATGCCACTGTCTCAAAAATATCAGAACTACCGCCATTGTCAGCAAACCGCCGATAAGCAAAGTATTTGATAGGTCGCTTATAGAGCGTTCGATATCCTCCGCCGAGTCCATAACATTTATAACCTGAACATCCGGAGGCAGCCGTTTGACAAGTTCTGCCACTCGTTTGCGCACCGCGCGGGCAACTTGTACGGTATTAGCTTCCGATTGTTTCTGTACAAAAAACACACCGCCGCTTTCACCGTTAACCCGTACATACCGCTGAATTTCCTTAAAGCCGTCTTCGACTGTCCCGACATCGCTTAAACGGACAATGGAACCGTTATTAACAGCTAAAACAATCTGCTCCATCAGCTTGACATCTTCGAACTCACCCGGAATGCGAACCAAATAATCAGTCAGTCCCATTTTTATATTTCCGGCTGAGGTGTTTCTGTTCTCATTGATAATAGCCCGCACAACATCCTGCGGTTTCAGTCCGAAGCTCGCAAGCCGTTCCCTGTCAACATCAACATTTATCTGTCTGCGAAGCGGAACATTGACTGAAGCCGAACCGACACCGGGAAGACGCTTGAGCGGGTCTGCTATTTCGTCCTCAAGAATTTTTTCAAGTCGCGGGTAACTCTCCTTTGCCATTACACCGTAAACCATAATCGGAAAAGATGATATGTTAAACTTCACGACTCTGGGCTCATCTATTTCGTCGGGAAGCATCATTTTCGCGTTTCCAACCGCGTCACGCACTTCGTTAGACCGCGCGTCTAAATTGGTTCCCCATTCGAACATCAGGGTAATCATCGACCTGTCTTCGGCCGAGGTGGACATAATATGTTTCAATTCCGGAACTGTTGACAGAAACCGTTCGAGTACTTCGGTAACCTTAGTCTCGACCTCTTCAGGAGCTGCTCCATCGTAAGGTGTGATAACAGAAATGGAAGGTATATCCATCTCCGGCATAGAATCTACCGGCAGCAGAAACAGACACATTATCCCTACCATCAACGCCCCTAAAAATGTCATTAGGGTTGTAACGGGATTTTTTACGGAAATTTCAGGAAGATTCATTGTACAGCCTCTTGAATAACTTCAATTTTTTGGCCATCTCTAAGAATTGTTTGGCCGCGAGTAACTACAACATCACCGATAGATATTCCTGTAAGAACTTCGTGGAAATCGCCTTGCCAAATTCCAAGCTTAACACCTCTTCGCCGGGCGATATTGTCCTCAACAACTACAACATACATTTGCCCGACTTCTCTTATCAGAGCCGAATCAGGAACGACGACGCATTCTTTACGTCCCACAACTATAGTCATTCTTGCAAACATTCCGGGTTTGAGCTTATCTTCCTTATTGGGAACACGGATTTCTACTTCAGCGGTTCTGGTAACAGTGTCCACTGTAACTGCAACCTTGTGAACGACGCCCTCGAAGTCATCTTGCGGATAAGCATCGGTTTTTATGCGTACAGGAGTTTCCCCGGGAACCAATGTTGGTAAATATCTTTCACTAACACCGCCTGTAACTTTCAGCGTATCCGTCTGAACTATTCTAACAAGCGGGGTTGACGGGCCGGCCATATTGCCTTCGTCGATATATTTTTGAGCGACAACACCGTCTATAGGCGATTTGATAGCAGCTCTATCGAGAGTAACCTTTGCCATATCGAACGCAGCCTGTGCCTGTTTTAGCTGTGCCGCAGCCAAGTCGGCGGCTGTAACAGCTTTATCTTTGGCCTGCTCTGTCGATGAACCGGCTTCGAATAATGAAATCATTCGATTTTTCTCGCGCTCGGCATCGGCAAGAGCAACTTGGGCAGAAAGAACAGCGGCTTGAGCTTGGGCAAACTGGGCCAGATAAAAATCACGGTTTATTATTGCGATAACTTCACCTTGCTTGACAGCCACCCCGACATCCAAAAGTGTTCCGTCTTCAAG
>Ga0265293_10000878_pt1 | contig 69532 bp, 66 predicted proteins | sample Munlanlewell138R_FD_192505 | JGI IMG/M metagenome (GOLD analysis project Ga0265293, IMG submission 192505) | Leachate microbial communities from a municipal landfill in Southern Ontario, Canada - Leachate well 138R | ecosystem: Engineered > Solid waste > Landfill > Unclassified | place: Canada... | reverse complement strand
ATGATAAATTTAGTTACTGATGGTTTACCAGCTTTGGCTTTGTGAATAGATCCTGTGAGCCCTGATGTTATGCATCGTAAACCTAGAAAACTTGGTTCAAAAATTATAGATAGAAAGATGTTAACAAGTATTATTTATCTATCCATTCTTATGACAATAGTTATTTTATTTCTGTTTTTTAGACATTATCATGTAGATTTGGAACAAGCTAGAACATGAGTTTTTGTTTTATTGGTTTTGTTGGAAATGATCAGAATCTGGATGATTAGAAGTGAATATAAACTAAAGTTTTTTTCAAATAAATGGTTGTTGTGAGCAATCGTTTGATCAATAGCATTAGTTTTATTGATAGTCTATATTCCAAGTTTATCAAAGATATTTCACACAAAAGCTTTGTCTTTATGGATTTGGATAGAGATTTTATTGATATTATTTGTGTTATTTATTGGAGTGAAAATTTCGAAGTTTTTGAAACTAAAGTTTTATAAATTAAAAAATTGATAAAGTTTATTGAGTAATTTATTGTTTCAGAACCTTATTTTTATTTTTTAAAACTCTCTAACATGAATCCATTATCTAAAACTTTCTTATTAAAAAAAGCTTTAACACTTACTTTTCTTTATCTTTGATAAATTCTGAACTTCGTTTTATTTTTGTAAGGAAGAGATGTGCTGGTTTTTGAAAATAAAAATAGAAAAATTATGCTTTATTATGCTTTATATATTATTCACAAAGAAGCTTTTACAATAATTTATTTATAAACAATAGAATAGTTTAAAAAAATAAGAGTCCCAAAATTTGCAAAAAAAATAAAATCATATATAATTGAATGTAGTTTTAAATCATAAAAATAAAAAATGTCTAAATTTGATAATGAAATTTTACAGGTAGCAGATGATATCCGTACAATTACAATACAATGAGCTACCAATATAGCTAGAGAAGCATGTAAGGTAATGGAAAAACAATTGCGTTTAAAAAAATTTAGCAATAAAAAAGAATTAAAAGATTTTTTTGATAGATCTACAAAACTTTTGATAGAGGCTAGAGAAACAGAGCCGATGCTTCGTAACTGAATGAAATATGCTAGACATAAGTTAAAAGCTTGAGCGAATGCTATAGAATTGGCAGATGCTTTTGCAGAATATCTTACTTGGATAAATGAGGAAGAAAAAATTAGAGCAGAAATAGGAGTAAATTTGATTGATGATTGAGATAATATTATGACTCATTGTCATTCAGGATCTGTGACTAAGATTTTGAAAACTGCACGAGATCAATGAAAAAAAATTCATGTTTATAATACAGAGACTAGACCATTGTATCAATGAAGAAGAACATCTACAGATTTAGTTAAAGCTGGTGTTCCAAACACAATGGTGACAGATAGTTCAGCTGCGTTTTTTGTAGACAATATTTATGAAGATGATATCGATATACGCAAAGTCTTTTTGTGAGCAGATTCCATTAGATCCAATTGAGATACTATAAATAAGGTTTGAAGTTTTTCTATTGCTTTATCCGCTTGGCATTCTGGTATACCTCTGTATATTGTTTGAAGTTTGTTAAAGTTGGATATGACAGGTGAAATTTGAATTGAAACAAGAGATGGAAAAGAACTTTGGCCAGAAGCACCTGAAGGTTTAAAAATTTTAAATTATGCTTTTGATATGATTCCTGCAAAATGTATTACAGGTATTATTACAGAATTTGGAATTATTAGACCAGAAAACTTGATCAAAGAAGCAAAACAAAGGTATCCTTGGATGTTGGAATAAACTTGTGATGATAATGTTTTACTGTCATTCTGAGCGAACAATTTGTCATTCTGAGCGTGTGCGAAGAATCCATTATATATAAGTTATAATTCTGAATAGCCTGTCATTTCGAAGTGGTCTATCTTGCGAGAAATCTCCTGTAATGCTTTTAGATCTCTCGCAACAATAACGACTCGAGATGACATAATGCTACTGTCATTTCGAAGTGGTCTATCTTGCGAGAAATCTCCTGTAATGCTTTTAGATCTCTCGCAACAATAACGACTCGAGATGACATAAGAGCAACAATAATAAACGAAACAATATTCACTCGAGATGATAAAAGAGTGACAATAACAGTACATCGAAGCCTTTTCGAGGAAAATAAAATGATAAAAATGCAATAATCCTTTGACATAATCCTCTTTGATAAACTTTTAAAAATTATTATTAAATAAATGAAAAACAAAACTTTTTCTTTGAAAGCACAACAAATCAATATTAAAACTGGAAACGGTTTTCAAGTTTGGTTAAATGAATCAGAAGCGTTTAAGTTTGGAATTACTGCAGTGGACGATGTAATTTTGTCTTATGAAAAAAATGCTAAACATAAAAACATAGTGGTAAATGTTGATTTGACTAACGATTTTTTAGATTCTTGAGAAATTTGAATTACTCAAGATATTTTTGAAAAACATGATATAAAAACTTGAGATATAGTTTCTATTTCTACTATAAATAAAAATCCACTATCTTTGGAAGCTATTAAAAAGAAACTTTTCTGAAAAAAATTAAATAAAAATGAAATAAAAGCTTTGATGAGAGATATGACAGACGGAAAGATTAGTGACCTACTTGTAGCTTATTATGCTGCTTGTAGTTTTGCCTATCCTAGTAACAAAGATGAGCTTTTTTGGACAGCAAAATATTCTGCAGAGATGTGAGATATGATAAAATTTAAATATGATACTGCTGTAAAATATTCTATTGGTGGAGTTCCTGGGAATGAAACAACAATGATTATTGTTCCTATTTTAGGATCTCTTGGCATATCTAGCTCAAAAACCTTTTCTAGAGCAATAACTTCTCCTGCTGCTACAGGAGAATGTGTAGAAGTTTTGATGGATACTGAATTTTCAGTAAGAGAAATGAAAAAATTAGTCACAAAAAATTTATCTTGTTTGGCAAATGGAGAATCTTTAAAATTTGCTCCAGCAAATGATAAAATAATAAAAGTTTCATATCCTTTATATATGGAAGCATATTCCAAGGTAGCAATTAGTATTATGGCAAAAATTTATGCTTGAGGAACAAAATACTGCCTAATTGACTTGCCTGTTGGTAAAAATGGAAAAATTAAAGATAAAAAAACCGCAAATAGAATTGCAGGTCATTTCAAATATATTTGAGAAAAGCTTGGAATGAAAGTTTTTGTGGAAATGTCTAATGCAGATCATCCAGTGGGTAGAGGGATATGAGCAGTTTTGCAAACAAGAGAAGCGCTTAGAATTCTTCAAAACAAAGATGTTTTTTCAAAAGATATAAAAGAGAAATCTCTCAAACTATCGGCTGATTTGATTGAATTAGTTGGTTTAGCAAAATGAAAAAAAGCGATAGATTTAGCAGAAAAACAACTAAAGTCTGGTGCTGCTTGGGAGTATATGAAAAAAATAATTAAAGCTCAAAATCTTGTTCACAACAAAAAGCCTGACTATAAGACAATTTCTTATTTATGAATAATTGATTCAGAGGAGTTACCATTAGCTAAGTTTTCAGAAAAGATAATAGCAAAAAAATCTGGGAAAATAAAATCTATCAATGTTAAATTATTGAAAGATTTAACTAGATTGTTTTGAGCACCTTTTGATAAACAGGCTTGAATTTATTTTAATAAACTGCATTGAGAATCAGTAAAAAAATGAGACATTTTATGTGAATTGTATTCAAACAATCAAGAAGATCTTGAAAGATGATTGGAAATTTTGAAAAAAGAAAAGCTATTTTTTTATAGTTAATAATAGCTTCTATAATTTATAGATATTATATATCAAAAATAGAAAATGTCTGTTCAAATAAGGATCAAAAACTAGTTTTTTTGATTTTTTTTGATGTTTTGGATATAATTATATTGGTTTAAATTTTATATTCGTTTGGATTAGATCAAAGGATATAAACTAACCTTATTTTATATTATTATATATAAACAAAATGAACACAAAAGAAATGTTGAAAACTCTAAATCCACATCAACAAGCTTATTTAAACTTGGATTTGGAAAACCCAAAAAATGGAGATTATATGTTGGCCTGTTTTCATTTAATTCCTGGTAAAAATTTAAATATGTTGCAAGCAGCATGTGAAGTAGCTTCAGAATCTAGTACTGGAACAAATTTTTTAGTTAATACAGAGACTCCTTATTCCAAGATGATGAATGCTTTGGTTTACCAAATTGATATAGAAAAAGAATTGGTTTGGATAGCTTATCCTTGGAGATTGTTTGATAGGGGAGGGAATGTACAAAATATTCTTACCTATATTGCAGGTAACGTTTTTGGAATGAAAGAGGTAAAAGCTTTGAAAATTTTAGATGTACGATTCCCGCCAGCAATGATGGAACAATACGATTGACCTAGTTATACTTTACAAGATATGAGAAATTATTTATGAGTATATGATAGACCGATTCTTGGTACTATCGTAAAACCTAAAATGTGATTAACATCTGCTGAATATGCAGAAGTATGTTATGATTTTTGGGTATGATGATGAGATTTTGTAAAAAATGACGAACCTCAAGCAGATCAAGATTTTTCTCCTTATCATAAAATGGTTAGAAATGTTAAGGAAGCCATGGATAAAGCAGTCAAAGAGACTGGTCAAAAAAAAGTACACTCTTTTAATGTGTCTGCTTCGGATTATGATACAATGATTGAAAGATGTGAAATGATTGTAAACTCTGGAATGGAACCAGGTTCTTATGCTTTTTTGATTGATGGAACAACAGCATGATGGACTGCTGTACAAACACTTAGAAGGAAATATCCAGATGTATTTATTCATTTTCATAGAGCAGGACATGGTGCGTTTACTAGACCAGAAAATCCAATTTGATATTCTGTTTTGCTACTATCTAAATTTGCTAGATTGGCTGGTGCATCTGGAATTCACACTGGTACAGCATGAGTTGGTAAAATGGCATGAACTCCGACTGAAGATCTAACAGCAGCAGAAAATATTTATTCTTATCATGCAAAAGGGCATATTTTTGATCAAAGTTGGGGACTTATCCCAGAACATGATGAAGATTTAGTAGAAAAAATTCAAATGGATACTCAACATGCTTTGGCTAATGAAGATGATAATTGGAGAACTGTAAAAAAATGTTGCCCAATTATATCATGATGACTCAATCCTACATTATTAAAACCATTTATTGATCTAATGGGAAATGTGGATTTTATTACTACTATGTGAGCTGGTTGTAATGCTCATCCAAAAGGAACTAAAGCTGGTGCGAAAGCTTTAGTACAAGCATGTGAAGCATTCCAAAAATGAATAGATATTCATGATTATGCAAAAGATCATATTGAATTAGCAGAGGCGATAGAATTTTTTGAGAAGAAAAAATAAGAAAGTATTAAGTTCATAATTTAATGGTTTTCTACCATAAATTACAATACAACTTTTAATTTAAATTATTACAAAAAAAATGAACAATATTATTACAACTAACTTAGATGAAATGACTTATGAAGAGTTTTTAAATGATGATGTTTATAATATAGAAACATATTGAGACCTTTCTGATGGATGGGAGTATGTAGATTCTTTAATAGAAAACTTAACCAAAGAGCCAAATCCAAAGGAAGTCCCAGAAGAGTATGTTGATCAGATTGTAAAAGATGAAGATTATATGGAATTCCAAGGGTATATAGAAAGAATTTCAGATGATTTTGAGTTGTTAGAAAAGGTGATGGATTACATAAAATTTAATTATCCTGAATTCTTTGAAGATATTCAAGTAGCTGGTAACGAGAAAGTTATTACACAAAAAACAGGTAAAAATTTAACTAAAACTTTTCCATCTGTTTCTTGATTTGAACAATGAAAACAATCACCTCAACAAACAATTAAAAAATTAAACCAAACAGGTACAGAGATAAAAGATGTGCTTACTTGGTAGCTTTATTTTACTTAATATAAGAAATATGACTAAGAAAAAAAACACCTTAGATGTAAAAGTTAAAAAGATAAACATTCATAGCGGAGAAGATTTGATTGTTATTTTGAATGAAATAGATGCAGTGGAATACTGATTGAGTGCTTTTGATAAAGTAAAACTAATTTTTTGAAAAGAAATTATTGTAGCAAATTTAGATATTACCAAAAAATTAGTAAAACCATGACAAATTGGGGTTTTAGAAGATACTTTTGCTAAAGCAAGTTTTAATGAGGGGGATATTGTTAGAGTTGAGTACACAAAAAGATCAAATAAAACTGTAGAAGCTATTAGAAAAAAAATGAAATGAGAATCCATTAGTGAAGAAGAAATTAATTCTATTATCAAAGACATTTCTCAAAATAAATTAGTTGATTCTTTGATGACATACTATGTTGCTAGTAGTTTTTTCTATCCATCTAGTAATAAAGAAATGTACTTGACTGCAAAAGCTATGGCTGAAAATGGAGTTATGTTTAAATATCCAAAATGAACTATAGTAGCAGATAAACATTGTATTGGAGGAGTACCATGAAATGAAACAACAATGATTCTAATTCCATTGATCGCTTCTTTATGAATAAAAATACCAAAAAATTTTTCAAAAGCAATTACATCTCCTGCGGCAACAGGAGAGTGTGTTAGTGTTTTGATGGATATTGAATTTAATGAACAAGAAATAAAAAAACTAGTTAAAGAATTGAATTGTTGTCTTGTTTGGTGATGAGGTTTGGACTTAGCACCTGCTGATGATAAATTGATTCAAATACAACATCCTTTGAGTATGCAAAATATAGCCAAAGTAGTTAGCTCTATAATGGCCAAAAAATATGCTATGTGAATTACTCATTCACTGATAGATATACCTATGTGACCTAGTGCAAAAGTAAAAGACATGAAAGAAGCCAAAGAATGGAAAGAAAAATTTGAAGTAGTAGGAAAATGACTTGGTATGAAAATGTCTGTACAAATTACAGATGCAAAAGAACCAATCTGAGCTTGAATTGGAGCAGTTTTGCAAGTTAGAGAAGTTTTGAGAGTTTTACAACAACATGACAAAAGACCAGATGATCTAGAAAAGAAGACATTACTTTTGGCTACAAAGATAATTGAAATGGTTGGTATGGCTAAATGAAAAGAAGCAGAAAAATTAGCTTACGGACAGTTAGTTTCTTGAGCTGCTTGGAAATATATGCAAAAAATTATCAAAGCTCAAAATGGTAAAAATACAAATATTAAATCTGAAGAATTAAAATTGTGAAAATATCATTTGGATATAAAAGCAGACAAAGATGGTCTAGTAAAAGATATAGATATGCATCATCTCAATATGGTTTGTAGAACACTTGGTTCTCCATTGGTAAATGAAGCTGGGATATATTTACACAAAAAATTAAATGCAAAAGTCAAAAAGTGAGATGTTTTGTGTACTTTTTATGCTATGAGTAATGATAAAATAAAATTAGCAGAAGCTATGTATAATGAAAAAACATTTTATACTATTAAATAAATTAAAATGAAATCATTTTCAAAAGAAAGCAAAGACAAAATTGTTCTTGATCTGAAACAAGTATCCAATAATTGGGGCTCTTTATTATCTAAATATGATGAGGAAGATTTAACAAATCAACAGGATATTGATAAGCTATCAAAAATTCTAGATTCTTTGAAAGATAATAAATCTATATCAGATTCTATATCAAAAGAGATTCAAGAAAAGGAATCTAATATTAAAAGAATCAGGTCTAGTAAAAAAGATTTGATTGCTTATTTGGATATTAAAAAATCACAAATAGGGAAATTGGTTTCTAGATCAAAAATTCAAGAAGACAATAAAAAAGAAATTATGGAGACATTGAAATGAAATATTGAAAATATGAAATCAGAATTACAAAAACTAAAAGAAAATTATGATGCTATGGTTCCTTTTCCTAAGATACAAGAAAATATTCAAATTGAAATGAAAAAGCTTTCTGATGATATTGTTGTTAAAGAGAAAGAATTAAAAAGACAAGAAACTTCTGAATTGATTTCAAAAACATTGTTAGAAAAGGTTGAAGCTATGTGATGAAAAGAGCTTCTAGAGAAAGATTTAACGTTGAGTAAATATGACTTAAAAAAAGTAAATGAATATAATTATCGCTTTGTAGATAATGATTGAAAGGAGATAATGAATGTACAAGATTTATGACTATTGGATATTAATAGACATGGCTCTTATTTTGTTAGAAAATTGGATGATAAATTTATTGATATTGTCTCAAATGATTCTCATTATATATATGATTTAAAAAATATGAAAATTTTGTGACAAGTAGATAATAACGTGAATATTATTGAGAATGACTGAAATAAATATGTTGGTTTAAGAGATGTTAATACTTTTGCTGCTGATAACGAATATAATGTTTTTGATTTAAAAACATGAGAAAAAATATTTGATAAAAAAATTAAAGGTAATCCTTGGTGAATCAAAAAGATGTGAGATAAAAATGTAATATACACTCGTACATATGTTGGTAATAAAACTAAAATACATTTTTATGCTAAAAAAAATTGAGATGAGATCGGATCTAAGACTTGATATATGGGAGACAGAATTATATTTGATTTGGATGATCTTTCAAAAAATCCGATTTCAGATACTGATAAAAGTGAATTTCTAAAGAAAATGTTTGGTATGGGTAATGTGTTTTTTATAGATAATTGATATGGAGTTAATTCTATTTCTGTATTAGATTCTAATAATATTGATAAAATTGGTGATTTTTCTACTAAAAGTGGTGCCGTGAAAATGGAAGATGGCTCTATGGTTGCATTAAAATATATGGAAAATTCCAATAATTGAATTATTTTTGATCTGGAAGAACAAAAAGATTTATCATCTGATTTTTGTGATACTAAATATAGTATAAAAGATTTTGATGATTATTGTGTTTTTACAAAAGTTGATTGAAATAATCTTCTTTTAAATAAAAAGACAAAAAAAGTCGTAGACTGTATGTGAAAAGTTTCTTCTGATGTTATACAGGGAACTAGTTTTGTTTTAGTTTCATATAATAAAAATCAAGGATGATATGATTTTAAAAGATTAGTAAATATTGATAAAAGTAATGTTTTGTCTTTGAAAGATAATGCAAACTACAATATAGAAGATGTGTATGTTTTCCGTTCTGATAAAATTTCATCAAATGTTATAGTAAAGTTGAAAAATAAAAGTGGTGATTTTGTGTATTCTTATGTTAATCTGATAAATGATATGGATAGCAATTGAGAGTTGAAGATTAATAAAACATATTCTAAGATAGATAAAAAATGAAGTGGTTATGATCTATCAAATTGATTATTCTCTAAAATCAAAATTGATTGATATGGTAATAAAATTTAATTATTAAAAATAAAATAAAATGGCTGGAATTATTGCAACTATATGACCTGCAACAGACACAAAAGAAAAACTTATAGCTTTACACCAAAATTGAGTTAGGATTTTGAGATTAAACTGTTCACATGCCACTCATGAGTGGATGGAAAAACTTTTTTCTACTGCTAGAAAAGTCGAAAAAGAACTTAGCAATAGTTTTGCTTTTTTTCTTGATATTAAAGGTCCTGGGATTAGGACTGGAGATTTAGAAAAACCTGTTACTTATGAAAAAGGCGAAAAATTTAAAATAGTGGTGGATCAAAAATTGGTAGATAATCCTAAAACTATGTTTATAGATTATTCTCATTTATTAAAAGATATTTATGTAGGAGCTATTATGAGACTAGATTCTGGAGTATTTAGTATTAAAGTTGTTGAAAAAAATAAAGATCATATTGTTGGTCAAGCTATGAATAAATTTACAGTTATTTCTAAAAGACATATTAATTTACCTTGATTGAAAATTAAACTTCCTGGTATTACAGAGAAAGATAAAGAAGATATTTTATTTGGTATAAAGCATAATATCTCGTATGTTTCTTTAAGTTTTGCTAGAAGTGCCAAGGATCTGGCTGAACTTAGAGAATTTTTATATAAAAATCAATCTGCTCATGTAAAGATTATAGCGAAGATTGAAAGCCAAGAGTGATTAGACAATTTATCTGAAATTATTAGAGCTGCTGATGCTGTGATGGTCGCTAGGTGAGATTTGTGAGCAGAAGTCCCTATTGAAACAATCCCTTCTCATCAATTAAATATTGTTGGAAAAGTTAAAAGAAAATGAAAAAAAGTTATCGTTGCTACTCAAATGCTTGAAACAATGATGGACAACTGTATTCCAACTAGAGCTGAAGTGACAGATGTTTTTTATGCAGTTTTGCAATGAGCTGATTATGTGATGTTGTCTGGTGAAACTTCGGCATGAAAATATCCTATCACTACTGTACAGGTGATGAATAAAATTATTGCAGAGTCCAAGAAATACATATAAGTTGGAATTTTTTCTGTCATTCTGAGTTTAGTTAATGTCATTTCGACTGTTATTGTTGCGAGAAATCTTTTACTGTCATTCTGAACCTGCAGTACTGCGTGGTGAAGAATCTAATTTAGATTCCTCGCAAGTTAGATTCACTCGGAATGACAAATCCGCAAGTTAGAACAACTTGGAATGACAAATATGAAAACCTTTTATATATTTAACCAACAAAAATGATTAAAAAAATTATGGAAATGAAGAAGAAAGCTATCAAAAATTTAGCTAAATTATCTATTTGGGAATTTGCTGTTTTTAAATTATGTTTGGTGTCTTTTACTTTGATGTTGGCAGTATTAATCCCAGCATTAGTGACTGTTAAATGGTGGATTTATGCTATTATTTGGGTGGCAGCGTATGTGTTTGTTTTACAGAAATTGATGAAAAAATAGTTTTTGTTTGTCTTAGAAATATAAAGTGGCATTAATGTCACTTTTTTGATTTATTTTGAATTTTTCCGACAACGTATCGCACTCGTCTGATGTATTTTATATGTCAGATAGTGCGAGTTGTGTAATCGTACGAGTGTATCTTATAAATTCAGCATATATTTTTCTTTTTTAAAGGGGGTGTTTTTTAAATTATATAAATCCATAGTAATTTTTGTTATTAATTCTTTTTTTGCAATATTATCTTTTCGTCTATCTGGAATATTGTCATATCAATAATAGGCTCATGCTAAAAATCAATAAATACATCAATTAGTATCTGCATCATATCATAAATTAACAATGTTTATTAATCATTCCTCAAAATTATCAAAGTTATAGAATCACCATAAAGCAACCTCTAAGGAATCCAAAACATATCAGTATTTTAATCAAAGATCTTTTTTGTTTTTATTTTTATATGATCAATCCACAATTTTCTTTAAATGTTTGTTAATATTATTATTTCGATAATTAGGTATGGGTGAATAATTTATTGATAATAAAGTTTCCTTACTTTCTCATAATAAAGCTCCTATTATAAGTCAAACGAAATATTTAGCTGTATCTATACAAATATCTGTATTATGAGTTGATTTAACACTTTCTCATGCATAATAAATTGCGGATTTTATATTATTAAAAAAATATAATGGAATAGATCCAATTCTCATAATTGATCAATTTGAATCTTTATTTTTCCCTGATAAATCTTTTTCTCGTATTTTTTCTTCTATTTTTCATTCTTTATACATTTTATATTTGTATATGTTATGTCATGTTTGTCTTCATATTCAAAATGCTCTATCAGTACTAGACATATATCAGTTTTCAAACCATTGAAGATACTTATCAAGTTGGTCTTCTATATTAAATCAGTTACAATCAATTAAACTCTGAGCTAAACATAATGTCATGGCAGTATCATCGGTTCGCTCTCAAGGTTTTGTTCTAAATTTTGGTCTTCATTGAAAATCTTTAATCAATCAAAATTTATCTGGTGTAAGAAATTCTGTAACAGATCACAAAGCATCTCATATAGCACCACCGAACATAACTCATAAATATTTATTTAATTTTTTTTCCATAATATGTGCTTAATTTATTTTAAACAACGAACTGAACAAAATCATGTACTTCAATCTGGTCATAGAAAACCTGAAACATCACCAAAAGCATACATATCTGATCTCAATGCTACTACATTCTCATTTCAAAGCCATCGATAATCAAAATTATCTATATTTCAAAATAAATATTTTCATTCGAAAAAAGAACATATTCACAATGATTTGAGGTTTATTCAATCTTCAAAATTGTACCATTTTATTCTATCTTTATTAGAAGGGTCTAAGAATATAAATCTTATTCATTCTGAGTCTTCTATATCTACTATTGATTTAAATTTTTCTATTGTTGGTATTTTTTTGTTGTTTTTGACTGTTTCTCTAATAGCTGCGTTGTATGTAAATAACTGCTCTCATAACATTCTATTTGGCAATCAAGATACATATTCTATAATATCTCTTTCTGGATTTAATTTAATTTTTATCTCAGTATTTAAATATGGTTCTCATCAATCAACTGATATAATTTCCCAATTTGAACTATCAATTTTGAAGTTATTCTTTTCTAATAACATTATCAAATTATTTAAAATTTAAATTAATTTATATCTGGATATAAGTATCTGATAGGCATAACAGCTCATTTCTTTTTTTCAACAGATTTATTTAAATACAAATCCAATATATCTTTATCTAAAACCTCATTTCATTCAAATCATCGTCTTGTTTTTTCATGAAAAGGTGATTGTATCCAAGGTTTACTAGGTTTAAATATTGCTCTAATCACTCCTTTGTATTCACTAAGAACATAATCTATATGATTTGCTTTTTCTGGATTTATGACTCGCCACTTTCTAGTTGCCTCATATACAGATTCAGCTGTTTTATAAGTTTTATTAATATTAATAATTAATAGGTTATGTTTTATATTCTTATAATTTAGTTTTTCTGCTGAATACATAGATTCTATATTTTCTGTTTTATCAATTCATTCTAATTTAAAATGTCATGACGATATATTTGTTAAATTTGCTCATAATCTAAAATTAAATTTTTTAAATTTTAAGATATCTATAATAGATGCTTCTACTTTCCATGACTCAATTTCTGTTAAATTATGTCTAATTATATAATGTTCTACTTCATATCAATTAGAGTTTATTTCTCTTATTAAATTTAGTTTATCAGATTCTTCAGCATCTTTTAGGGCGCATTTTACATGTTCAAAAACTCTATTATATTTTCACTTTCATATATAAAAAATCTTTTTAGTTCTTGGATCTATCAATCAATATACATAATAATTTAATTCTTCAAGAGTTTTTTGAGAGAAGTGATCCATTGTTAATTCATTAAATAAAATAAATCAATTTTAACTGTACTCTTTTTGCTTCTTTTTTCAAAAGAAGATTGCCCTATGAGGGCAAGAAACACCCCCTTAAGAAAAACATATGCGTTCTGCTTTCTGTTCCGGTTTGGTTTTAGATACACGAGTATGTTACACAACTAGTAGTTGTACTAATGTTTCATTTGCTACTTACTTATGTAACAAATAGGAACATGATTTGTATAAAAAACAAGTTTTTCAGTGTGTACTTGATTATTAAACATTTCTTCCTCAAATGCAAGAATTGATTCTGTTTCTTAGTATTTAACTTTGTTTTAGTAAAAAGTACTTTAATAAACTTTTCTTAAATTATTGAATTGAAAATCAAACTTAAATAAATAAAAGAAATAGATGTTATAAAAATGTTTTTTTACAATTTAAAATTATTATTATGTGAGATTTTTCTGTGGATTATATTTTGGATAAATATGGGAATATTATTAAAGAAGAAATTAATGTAAAGAATATAAAATCTTTTTCAGATGGTGTAAAAATTACAAAAATATTTAAGCCTGTTGGTTCACAGCTTTCGGCTAAATTTGCTAAAGATACAGGTAATATTATTAAATATGGAAAGATGTGAAATATAGTAGAACTTGAAGATTGAAAAGTAAAAGTTTTTGATGAAAGTGGAAATGATTGGATTTTGGAAAAAGAAGATTATGAAATAGCTTATCAAGGTCTGGATGGAGATGATGTAGCTATTGATGGAGGAGTCATAGCAAAATTAGATCTGCAATTGACGCCGGAACTAGAGATGGAATGAATGGCAAGAGAGGTTTCTAGATTTTTAAATCAGATGAGAAAAGATGTGGACTACAATGTAGATGACAAGGTAAAAATGTTTTATCATACAAATGATCAATATATGATTTCTGTGATAGATACTTTTTGAGAATTTTTATCTACAGAAGCATTATTGGAATCTATTGAAAGTTCCAAACAAGAATGAGATATCGTTTCTGTGTTTAATGTTGATGAAAAAACAGTTACATTTAGTTTAAAAAAATAGTTATGACAAATAAAGAAGAAAAGGTATTGTACTCAGATTGTTGTCAGTATGCTCTAAAATATATTTCTCGTTATCCAAAGACAGAAAAAGAGTTGAAAGTAAAATTGCAACAAAAATGATATAATAGTGATGAAATAAAATATACGATGGATTATCTGAAATCAAAAAAATTTGCTGATGATAGAGTTTTTGCAGAAAGTTATGTGAGAAGTGAATTGGTAAATAAATGAAAACCAGTGATTATTGTCCGCAACAAATTATATCAAAAATGAGTAGATAAAAATTTGATAAATGAAGTAATACAAGAGTATCAAGAGGACGTGTTGTCTGGTATTTTTCAAAAAATTAGAAAAGAAATAGATTCTTACAAAAAAAAATGAGTTGATTGATTTGATATTATTCAAAAACTTATGAGAAAGGGCTATAAATTAGATGATATTTCTGCGGTTATTAAATCAAAAGAACAGGATTAGTTTTATAAAATATTTTTAATAGACAATGGGGAAATGGCATAGTATTGCAGCTAGAAAAGCAGCTGGAGATTTAGAAAAAGCTAGGAATTATTCTAAAATTTGAAAAATTATTCAATTGGCTGCTAAATGATGAGCAGACCCATCTATGAATCCTACCTTAGAATTGGCTTTACAAAAAGCAAAATATTATAATTTACCTAGAGATGTAGTAGATAAAGCTATTAAAAAATGATCTGGACAACTAAAATGAGAGGATTTAAAAGAAGTTTTTTATGAATGATATGGTCCAGGTGGAGTAGCTGTTTTGGTAAAAACATTGACTGATAATACAAATAGAACTAGTGCAAACATTAGAACTATTTTTTTTAAGTACTGATGAAATTTAGGAGAACCAGGTTCTGTTGCTTGGCAGTTTATTCCAAAATGAGTTTTTGTAATTGATGCTAAATTTGAAATGATAAATGATAAGTGAAATTTAATAGAAAAATTGATTCCTTTGGAAAAAGAGCAAGCAGAGGAGGAACTTATGGATTTAGATATTGAAGATATAGATTATGAAGATTGAAATCTTGTACTTATTGTCAATAAAACGAATTTTAGCTCAATATGACAGCAATTAAAAGATAAATTTTATCATATAATTGATTCTGCAATTCATTATTTACCTGATAATACTATTTCTTTATCTTGAGAGGAAGAACAGCAACTTTCTCTTCTTATAGAAAATTTAGAAAATGATGAAGATGTAGATTCGATTTTTCATAATAAAAAATAATTGATTTTTGCAATTTTTAAGGTTTTGTTCTTATTTTTACACACTCTTGTCATTCTGAGTTTTGTTGTTGTAAGGAATCCATCTGCAACAAATAGATGTTTCAACTTACAAGTTCCATATGACCCAACAATACCAATTAGATTTTAGAAATTAGTTTTGACATAAATTATTGTCGTTCATCATTCTATAAATTTCAAATAATTTTATTATTTTTTGATTGTTACTCAAATTATTATATTCTCTTTCTATATTTTCAATTATACCTTTAAGTTCTCGTAAATTTGAAGTGTTTTTTGTGTCAACTTTTACAATATCTCATATATTTATTAAAGTATTTTCTATTTTTTTTAGAGCTATCTCTGGACTCAACTTTTCATTAATACATTTTTCTCATAACTTTTCTGCTATTTCATCTACTTCCTCATCGCTAATTCCTTTTCCATATATATCCATCTGTATTTCTCATTTATATTGTATATTTTCAAAGTTTTTCAAATCTTGCTGTAAGTGTCTTTCAAAGGTAAAAGTATTTATTTTTATGATTGGTGCTAGATTATTTAAAAACTTTTTTAATTCTTCTGTTTTGTTCTTGTTATTTTCTACTCCTATTGTGTAAGCTAAACTTGGTATTGCTCTGTATTTATCTCTAAACTTATAAAAACATAAGCTATCTTTTTCACTATCTTCACAAACTACAAGCTCTCTTATAGTTTTGTTTATAATTTCATCATTTAATAAATCATTTTTTTGTTCAGAAAATATTCGTTTGTATAAACTATATCATATTACTTTTTCTTCATCTAAATTTAATTCTGTTTTCAATTTTTCAATTGTTTCTATTTTATTTTCTTTTATATTTTTCCGTAGATTATATATAAATTCGTTGATTAATGAAATGTTTTTTTGATTGGAGGTAATAGATAATTTTTCTACAAGGAGTAAAAATGAACGCTTTGAATTGGAAATGAATTTAATATTCATAGGAATGTGAAAACTATCTCATTCTTCTATTATGTCTCAAATTACTATACTTTCTATCTTATTAAATTCATTATTTGCTCAAACATTTTTAATAAAATCACTTCGTTTTTGAATTAATTTTATATCATTGTAAGGATTTTTTTCTAAATATTTTATACCGATTAAATCAGTATCTATTTCATTTGTAAAAGGATCTTTCCAAATGTTTAATTCTGGTAAAAAAATGTATTTCATAAAATTAGAATAAGGACTTTGTAAAATAGATAGATAAGAATTATATTTTTCTATTTCTTTTGATAATTCTATTTCATAATTTATTAAATCATTTAATGTTTTTTTAGATTTAATTTCTTCTTTTGTATAATCATTATTTTCTAGAACTTTTATATTAAAGTTTTTTATTTGATAAAGTTCTTTAGATTCTTTGTTTAGATTACTAATGTTTATAAAAGTTTTTATTATCATATAAATCATTAAAACACTAGTGATGATAGCAATAGGTATCAAAAATTTTACTTTATCTTTGTTTTGCCTAAACCAATTGATACTAGATTTGAAATTATTGCCAAAATTTTGGAAAGCTATGTTTCATTTATTTTCGTTATTATTTACTTGATTTCATTTGTTTTTAAACATTATATTTTTTATTATGATAAATAAACTAATTATTTGTACTTATAAAATCATCAATTTCTCTTTCACTTTCTTTTTGTATTTCTACTGTAAATGATTTATTTGAATTGTTGATTGTAAATTCTGTTGATCCTATTTCTATTGTTTTTGCTTCAGTTTTTAATGTTTTTACAGATATTCCTCTTCCTAAAATAAATTTACTTTGTTTTAAGTTATTTATTAAATTGTTTAAAATAAACACATGAGGAGATAATATTCCTTTTTTAGCTAACTCAAGTTCATCTTGTTTGAATGTATTTATGTCTATATTAAAAGAAATTTTATTACTATTTTTATCAAATTTTTTAAAATCTATGCTAAAACTTGGAAGTTCAGATTGTTCTAATTTTGTGTCTGTGTATTTTATTAAACTTTTAAAAAAACTTGTATCAAAAGTTTTATCATCATTTAGATTATAATATTGTTCAAAATCTCAAATAGTACTACATTCATAATCACTTTCAAATGGATTTAAATAACAATTTTTAAGATATAAATTTATATCTTTTTCTCACCTTGATATAATTATTTTATTTTTTTCTTCTATTTCTTTTTTAGATATTTTGCTAGCATTAGATAATCATTCAATAAATGTATCTAAATAGGGAAAAACATTTATGGCACTACTAAACTTTATAGACTCCAAAGAGAGTAGTGAGTTGTAAATTGAAGATATTTGTTCTTCACTTGATATAATCTCTCAAATTTCTTTTGATAAAAATCATTCTTTACTAATAGATTTTTTTAGATTCTCTAGTGTTTTATGATTAGACAAAATGTTGTTGTTCAAGTTTTTTACGGCTGTACTTAATATATCTTTTTTTTGTATATAGTTTATTTTAGATTTTATTATTTCATTTAGATTGTTGATTCAATCTTCTCCTATAAGATTATAATTGTTCCCCGCTCAATGTTTAGTATCTAATCCTAAATAAGTTTTTAAAAAATCTTTAATTTTATTTATATTTGATATTATTTTGTTTTCCTTGTTTTCTATATTAGTCACTTGATCATTTATATAATTGTTGTAAGTTTTCAATCATATAGAAACACTTACTGTAATAATTATTGTTAAAAATGATATAATAAAAATTTTTCGATAATTAATGCGATAATGTTTTTTTTCTTTATTTTCTAATTCAATATTTTCAAAAATAATTTTTTCATTACTAAAGCTTTTGGCTTCCTCTATTTTTATATTTTCTAAATTAATTGTATCTTTATTGTTGTCTAAATTGTTGTTTTTGTTTATTTGAGGTATTATGTTTTCATTAGTAGAAAAATTTTCAATATTACTATTGTTTAAGATTTCTCATAAATTTATGTTCTTGTTTTCAGTCATATTATCATATTAGAATAAATATAATATACACTATTATTATACTCAAAAAGAGAAAAAATATGAAAAAAAAGAGATTTATTTGCTCTTTTCTTTTTGACATAAGTATCTATTGGTGTGTGGTATGAGGTGAGCTGTGTTTATAATAAAATATTTGTTTTTATTCTCTGTTTTTTAATTTAAAATAAAATTTAAATAACTTATATAATCGTGGTCTAATTATGAGATCATAACTGCCGTATTGTTCTATTTTTGTTCATCACAAGGATTCTTTAAATCTACTTACTCCATTGAGTGGGTGAGTTGGAAATCCTGTTGGGGCTCATCCAAGCATATCTACATAAGTCATTCATAGTTTTCTAGCATGTCCAAAAATTTTAAACTTTAGATAATGATGACCTCCTATATTAGAATATTTTCTATTTGAAAATCCATATAAATAAATTATACGATGTTGGTCGTATACACAAATACTTCCAGCAATGATATCTCCATTTATTGTAGAAGTAAACAAATTACCACGATTGTTTTGAGTCATATATCTAATTAATTTATTGTATTGTTTTTTTGGTATAATATTAAACCCTTTCATTCACGAAAGCTCTACCCATTTTTGGTAAAATAGATCATACTGATCAGGAGAAGCTACACCAAATTCAATTCCTTTTTTTATAGCTTTTTTTACTCTTTCTTTGCAACCAGAATTCATTTCTTTAATCAAATCTTCATCTGATTTTGTAATGTCATATACTATATTTGCTTGTGGCATATTTTCTCTGAAAGCTGTTTCTAATCAGTACAAATCTTTCATTTGTTGACGAACCTGTAATCTCATTTCTTTCATATCATTTAAGAAACTATCAGATCTTACTCACACATTTTCAAATCTTATTATTTCGTTGAGTAGACACAATTGGACAAAAATTACTCATTTTTCTTTTTTGTATTTTTCTTGTAGTTTTTGTAATTCTGATCTAACATATTCTTTATCTGTTGGTAGGACTACTCACATTATTTGTAGCCACCTTGTTTTGAATATTCATACTTTTTTTTCTTTTATTAATCAAAAATGTTCTTTACCAAACAATTTTACTGTAAAGTGTGGTTTGTCATATATTTTTGTTTGTATATCTTTTCGTAAATTACTTTGGTATAAATTATACACTATTTAATAATTAGTTATAAATGATGCATTAAGTATATAATTTTTTGTAAAAAAAGCAAGACTATTAGTTGATTACAAGGAAGTTTGTAAGTACATATCCTGTTCCAATAATCAATATTCATATAAAAATATATAATATTGTTTTGCTAATTTTTTTTCGATTTTCAGCCTTATCGGGATTGACCAATATTTGAAATGTTTGGAATATTATTATTACCAATACAACTAGAGATGTTAATCCCATAATTCGATTGATTACTGTATATAATATAGGAATACTTTTATCCGCCAATATTCAGCCCCCTATTTCTCATAAGTTTTGAGCACTTTGATTTAAAACGGTTTCTTGTTTTCAATATACAGCTTCTACTAGTTGTTTTGCTCATATTATAACCAACATAGATATAGCACTTCGTGCAATCATTGTTCCTGCTTTTTTTTGACCAGATCAATCTGATTTTGTAATAAATCATAATGTTTTACCAGCTAGTACCAAAAATAGCACTCATAATGCAAGATATACTATTATTTTTATAAATGGATATGCTATTTTTTCATATATTTGTTGTGCTAAATCAACTCAATTCAATCAAATTGCATCTCCTGATCTAAACATATCTTCAAATATTACATTTCAAATATATCTAGCACTTAAAATAATAATTATTCCTAAAATTCAATAAATTATTAGCATAAATCATTTTTTTGTATCTTCTTCTTTATCTGAAAAAAATAACTTATATGCTCAGATAATTCATACTGCAATACCAACAATAATTATAATTGGAGTTACCACATTTACTATTTTATTAAAAACAAAGCTTCTTATAGAATCTCATCATCATAAAGTAGAATTTGGTTCTGCTGCATCTAAGTTTTTTTTTATTGGCTCAATTGCTCTGTCCATAGAAGAATCAAATCTAGATAATTTATCTACCCAAAAAGAAAACTCTTTTGAATTATTGCTAGTGTCTGTTTCGCTACTAGTAAAATTGTTGTTTTGTGCTCAGCCTTTATTTATACTACATTCTATTGTTACTTCTCTTTGAGTTTGAGTTAAAGTGTTTTTTAAATTTAAGTTTCAAGCAATCATACTACTATCTGGATTTATTATAAATGTATTCATAGCAGATGATTTAAACACTTCATTTGAAGAATTTACTTCTATACACTTTATAAATCCTTCTGATATAGTTGAATTATTTTTTGCAGCTTCATTTCATATATTTTCTATTTTTATATTTATTGATGGTTCTGAATATAAAGCTACTGTATTTCCTTCATTACTTAAAGAAATTTCACTTATTATTAGATCAAATCATGCGCTTGAAATTCACACAATTCATACTAATAACATAAACATACTTAAAACTAACTTAAATCTTTTTTTCATTTTTGTTTTTAAAAAATAAATTAACAAATTCCTTTAAAATCGGTATATTTGGAACATGTTTTCGTTTAATTATCATTACACCATATCTTCATGTAATTAATAAAGCCGCAAAAATTAGATTAATGTTATTATTACTTACTCACAAATAAAATAAAAATCATAACAAAATTAGTAATATCAAGTATTGAGACAATATTTGTTTGTAATCTATTTTTGGTATTAATTCAAATTTTTGTTTAATATTACTAATATTTTCTGTTATTTTTTTTCAATTAAATAATGTTGTGCTCACCCCTAATATATATCCCCATATTTCTTCTGGATTTTTTTTGAAAATTTTATTTATTATTATATTGAACTTTTCTCATCAATATAATCAATTTGCTATAGATATTATTCTTAAAGCAACAATAAGGATGAGAATAATTATTAAGTTTTCTCAAGGAAAGATTAACAAAAACACTGTAAATACTGTTCGCAACAACAAAGATTCTTTTAAAAGTATATTTGGATTTTCAAATTTATGTTCATTATATCGTTTGTATACATTATATACTGGAATGTAGTATAAAATATTATCTAATAGTTTTTCGTCTTTGTAATTAAAATCTTTTTCATTATTTTTTCAAAGAATTTCTTTGTTTAATATTGCATAAACACTTCAAATAACCAAAGATATTCACAATACTATACTTAAAATAATTCATAAACTTTGGAACAATTTGTTATTGCTTGTGTAATAAATAATTTGAAAAAACACACTAATCCCTAACAAAATTATATTAAAATATCATAACTTAATATATCAATTCAAAAAATTTTTTTCGGACTCTTCTATATTTATATTATTTTTTTTGATTAGATTTTGTATTAATGGAGAAAAAAACATTAATGCAGACAATGCTAGTTCGGTTTTGTTGCTATATGTTTTTTGTTTTTTATTCATATTATTTTACATCTGTAGATATAAATGTTGCCTCTTCTGCAGAAGCCAATATTTTTACTCATACATGTTGTGCTCATGCAAAAATTAATCATTCTCATACTCCACAAGAAACCAATCTTCTTTGTTCTGCTTCAGATAATCATAATAAGCTATTTAATGATTTTATAGAAGTTGTAGATTGTTTTAATAATATTTGTAAAGCAGAGTTTGATATGATAGGCTTACCATATTCGCTTCTTATAAAATCTTCAATATCTTGTGATATTGTTGTAATTCCTACTCAATATTTTCTGGCTCTTTTGATTAGTCAAAATAAAAATTCAGCAGATGTTTTATGTTTCAACATAATCCATGCTTCATCACAGACTAACAATCTTTTTTTCTTTTGTGCTCTTACTTTTGTCCAAATAAAGTTTAATACATTAAACATGGCAGGTGTTTTGAGGGCATCTTCTAGATCTCTTATACTAAAAACAGTCATTTTATTACTAATGTCTACGTTTGTATAATTGTTGAAAACTTTCCCAAAAGTACCAGTAACATATTTACTTAATTTCAATGCCATTTTTTCTCATCAATCCATACCATCCAAAGTGTTCATTAAATCTTCCATAATTGGAGGTTGTTTTCATTCATATTTTGTCTCCTCAAAAGAGAATCATTTTAAGTTATAAGTACTTTGTAAAGCCTTGTCCAATAAAGCTTCTTCCTCGGTATTTAAGTCTCAAATCAAAAGTTCTATCAATCATATTAGATTCATTATTTGACTTCTAAGAAGATCTCATGGTCAATATTCTACATCCTCTATATTTGGTGGTATATCAAAAGGATTTAAATATTGCTGTGAATTAGTGGCTATATTTACATAAGTACCACCAACTCTATCACAAAGTCACTTATATTCGTTTTCTGGATCTATAACGATAGCGTCAATTCAGTTTATTAAATATCTTAAAATTTCTAATTTTACTGCAAAAGATTTTCAGGCTCCAGAAGTAGCTAAAATACAGCTATTCATGTTTGGTAATTTTCAACTAAATCTATCAAATATCACCAAAGATCAGGTGTAACTATTTAGTCCATACAAAATCCCAGTTTTATCTATAAGATCATTTGAAATAAAAGGAAAGCTTCAGGCCAAAGAAGATGTTACAGCACTTCTTGTTATTCACAATTCATCATTACATAAAGGCAGGGTACTATTAAAGCCTTCGTCCATTCTTTGAATAGAATGTTTTACTTTTACTCAATACCCAGAAATTTTTTGTTCAAACTTTCTTCCAGTTTCTTTTAGTTTATCTTCTTTTTCTTCATAAAGATTTGTATAATATCATAATTCAAAATATCTTTCTTCACGGGTAGTTAATTTTTGTCTAATATCTTCTACATCTCTATATTGTTGTTCAATTTCAGTATCAAGAGTTATTCCTTTCCTGATAGATTCACTTATTTCTGCTTTTAATTGAGTTGCTTTTTGTTTTAACATAGATTGTATTGCAGCATCATCTTTTGGATATAAAAGAAAACTCATATCTCGTTTTGCATCAAATGAAAATATTTCTCTTGTTCGTAGTGCATCAATATAAGAAGGATAACTTTGCACATAATAGGATTTTCCTAGAAGTCAGGCGATATTGAAATGTGTACTATTTGTTTCCCAAAAAGATGGTGCAATGTGAGATTTATAATCAGAAATTGTTTTGTAATATTGTTTTTCTGTAGCTGAAATATATTGCCTTAATTGGCTAGTTAAAACCTTATCAGAATATTCCTCATCAGGCATTTCTATAATTTGTTTTACTTGTTCTTTTAGAGATAAATTTTTTAATATTGGATTTTCTTCATTTTCGTTATTTGTGTTCTTTTTTTTAGCAAAACCAGACTTTCATTTAGGCATAATAGATTCTATTAGCTTATCTAAAAATCATTTTTTTGTTTCTTTTTTATTGTTTTGTTCGTCTTTTTGATTTTGGGTCTTAGTAATAGGAAAATCTACAACTCATCAATTATTTATTTGTCTGCTGTAGTTTGTGTCAAATACAATGTTTTTTAGCTTTTGTTCCATATTTTTATTTTTTTATAAAATAATAAATCATAATTAATTATATTGAAAATGTTTATTTTTTACAAAAAAAGCTTATTTTTGACCTAATTTGATTTGACTTGTTTGTTATAAGTTATTAAATAGTAATTAAAAGTTGTTAAAATTTATTCACTAATGATGGATTCATAAAGTTTGCTAATCAAATTTACAAGACTATTACTTGTAAGGCAATTAAACTATATTTTCTGCATTTCGATCTACTTTAAAGTGCTTTTGATTTATTTTTAGTTTTGTATAAACTATGTCCATAAAATTTCTTAGATTTTCTCATTTTAAAATAATATTATATCTATATTTATTGAACATTTTGTAAATCAATGGTGGAGTAGTATAGATTTCCAAACTATCTATTTGATACTTATCTTTTAAATACAATAAATCTTTGTACATTCTATCTATTTTATTAAATAAGTTTTCTTCTATTTCATTTTTGTGAGAAATTACACAAATGTCGGAAAATGGTGGATAAAGATTTTTTTCTCTAAATTTATTGTCTTCTGATATAAACAATTCTTTATCCATTTTACAAGCATTTCTGATACTATAAACTTCAGGATTGAAAGTTTGCACTATATAACTTTTGCAAGTATGATTTACAAAAGTATCATATAAAAAATAAAAATTATTTTTTGCAGCAGAGTAGTCTGGAATATTTAAACCTATATCAGCATTCAAAAATATTATCAAATCTAAATCAATTCACTTAATAGGAGTATTTAGTAATGATGTTCAAATGTAAACCTGAACATCTTTTTGTTCTAAAATTTCTTTGATTTTTTTCTTTGATTTTGTGGAATCAGAGTCAATAATTACTGTTTTTACATTATATTCTGTTTGGATATCTTCTGCTATTCTTTGAACTCATATCCCAAATTCTTTAATTTCTGATGAATGACAATGAGGGCATTCTATTGGAAAATTATATTGTGTTTTACATATATTACAAAGTCATATTTTGTCTTCATTGATTTTATAATAACTAATATTTATATCGCATTTATTACATTTTGGCACATATCAACATTTTTGACAAAAAATACCATTTGAAAATCATTTTTTATTTACAATAATTCATATTTTTTTATTGTTTTTTATTTGTTTTTTCAAGGATGCTTTTGTAATTTCTGAAAAAATATAATCGGTTTCTCTTCTCATATCGACCAAAAAAATTCATTTATTTTTATGTTTAAATAATTCGTAATTCACTTTGTTTTTGTTTAAAAAATTAAAATATATTATATAAGATATGAATAAAAATATTTTTTTCAATAAAAAAAAGGAGGAAGGTAGGAATACCTAACCTCCCAAAGAAGCATATTATTAGACTTTTTGAGTCCTAGGATTTATCATATCCTAGCCTGCTTCTAATGGCAACTATATTATAAACAAAAAAGTCTCTTTTGTCAAATTTTGGAGGACTTTTTTTGTGTAGATTTTATTTTCAACTATATTTTATAAATTAGGATTTATTGTTTTCTTGATCATTTCTTAAAATCTTATATTTTATTTTATAAGTATAGGTTCAGTCCTGGTTCTTAAATGCTTTTTCCTCACGGATTTTGTAATCAGTTAGTTCACTGACATTATCCTGATTTAATGTTTCTGCTACATTCAGTCTCATAGCTGAAAAAGCTATTTCTTCTGCTATACTTTGAGATTGTCATGTTCCTGATGCTTCTAATAACCCATCTCAAAGCTTTTCTGAATCATCTGAAGATTTGTTTGATTCATCATTCTTTTGTTTTAAGTTATTTTTTTTAGTTTTTGTTTTCTTTGTTTTTTCTTGTTTTTCTTGCTTATTATCATTATCCTTTTCTTTTTTTTGTTTAGATTCAAGCTGTTCACCATATTTATCTATTTTAGATTCAAGTTGTTTACTATATTTATCTATGAGACCTATATTTTTATCTGTATTTAACTTCTTTAATTCATTGTTAATATTTTTAAGTTCTTTCTCCTTTTGTTGTTTTTCTTTTTCAAGCTTTTTCTTTTCTAATTCAAATAATTTTTTATTTTCTTTGTCTTGAATCTTCTCTATTGTTGTTTCAAGATCAGATATTTCTCTATTTAGATTGTTTATTTTTTTCTCTAAATTATTTTGTTCTTTTAATAACTCATTTTGTTTGTTTGTAATTTCATTTTCTAATTTTTCTAACTCTCTAATAATTTTTTTCTCTTTTGACTCATTTTTTCTCATATTTGTATTATTTTCATTTTCTAATTTTTTTAATTCTTTTTCAGCATTATCTATATTTTTTTCTGCTTTTTTAATTTCCTCTTTAGTATTATTGATTCTTTTGTTCATGCTCTTTGTTATATCTTTATTAAATCATTTCCCCACTTCAAGATCTTTTTCTTGTCCTTTTAGTTCTTCTTCTAGTTTTTCTTTTTCATCTTTTAACTTGACTATTTTTTCTATTTGCTCATTAATCTCTTTATCTTTATAATCAAACATTCAATCTTCTATACTTTTTATATTAGTAATAAATTTATTTAAATTTTTATCATTAATAGAGGTTATGTTTGTTTTTAATTGGTTAAAAGAGTTTATTTCCTCTATTTCCTCAATAACTGCCTTCTCATTTTCTTTAGTTTCCTCGTTTGTATCAACAGTATCTTGTGTTGAATTTTTTACTGCTGTTTGTGTTGTTTCAGTTGTTTGTGTTGTCTTGTTTTTAGTTATTAGTTCCTTAGCTTTGAGATATCGATTGATAGCATTTTCGCTTTTAACTAAAAATAACTCTAAAACTCTCATTGTTCCTGGACCAAACTTTCAATCTCGAGTATTGTTTTTAAAAGATGTTTGTTTAAATATATTTAGATCATCTTTAGTTAAATTATTGCTTAAAAATTGCTGTAAAGACTGAATATTTTCTTTTTTTATGTTTTTTGTATCAAGTATTGTATTTATTTTTTTTAACACACCATATAACTTTTCCATTTGTGGAAATGACTTAAGTGAATCTATTTGAGTTAACTGATAATTTATTGTTTTTTGGGCATCACTTATATTGTTTTCTACATTAGAATCGTTTTTATTATAGATTTGTTCTTTTTTCCCCCCCCCCCAATCTGTTGTTATTTCATCTTTTCCAAAATCTGTTAGCTTTGGATGTGCTATAGGGTAGAGAATGTCTGATATATTCTGAAGGATTTCTATATCTTTATTTGTTAATTCATTGTTATTTTGTTTAATAATTGTGTCTATATTTTTATATATATTTTCTGCATTTTTTGGTTCTATTTTTTGAAAAAACTCTGTTGTAAATAAATTTTCAACTTCACTTTTATCAAAACTATTTACACTTTCCTCACCACTATTTACACTTTCCTCACCACTTAATTGATTTATAATATTTTCTAATTGTGTGTATTGTTCTTGATATTCCTTGTTATATTCCTTGTTTTTTGTTTGTGGAGTCTCTATATTATTCATACTCATTTTTTTTAAAAATTAAAAATTTTCTAAGATTTCTTCAATCTCTTCTAATTCTTTTTGATTTTCTTTATCCTCTTTTTTTTCCATGTTTTGTATTTTTTGTAAATATATTAATCATTTTTCAAGCTTATCTTTTGAAACTTGTTCTTTGACTGTATGTATAGCTCACATGATAGCCTCTATAAGCATATCAATTATAGAATCTTGTAGCTCTCATTGTTCTACAATTATTTTGAATCATTTTGCCAAAGATCGCACTGGTGACAATTGTTCTAATAGTTTTATAAGGTAATCTTTTTTATTCATATTTATTAGATTTATATTAAAACATTTCTATTATAAACAAAAAAGTCCTTTTTGTCAAATTTTGGAGGACTTTTTTTGTTTGCTAGAGTTGAGTAATAAGTAGAGTGTTGAAAATTCTATTATTAAGCCATTTTTTAAGATGATATTTTATAAAAAACCTCTTATTTAAATTATTTTAGAAAAAAAATCTTGAATGTTTTTCACACTTTGATTGAAATCTTTTGTTTTGTTGCAAAGTTCTTTTAATTCTTTTGAATTAGGAATATTTTTTAAGTATTGATGTAGATATTTTCTAAAAAGTAGAGGAGTATAATAAACTTTTTTATAATTTTTTTGAATATCAATTGATTCTATCTCTTTTAATTTTGGCTTTATTTTGTTTTTTCATAAATTTTGAGAATTTAGATCTGATATAAAAATTTCAAACTTTGCTAGCAAACTTATATGTTCTAAAATTGTTTCAAATTTTTCTTGTAAACTTGGACTATATCAAGTAAATATTCGTGGATTTCATATTGCTGATTGACCAACCATTATTCCATCTAAATTTTTTGTTTTACTTTTTATTTCTTCAAAAGAATTGATTCCTCCATTACCTATTATTTTACAGTTTTTGTTGGCCCCTTTTTTTAATTCATAGATAAAATCTCGATCTCAATTTCCACTATAAAGTTCTTTGAGTGTCCTTGCATGAATTGTAATCATATGGCAAAAATTACTAGCTTCTATGAGAAAATTCATTTGTGCTTTTTTATCCTCTTCATTTAACCCTGTTCTGCTTTTGATACTAAATGGAAGTTTCAAATTTTCTGATAGAGTTTTGATAATATCTAGACTGGATTCTTTATCTTTTAATAAAGCAGATCATCATCAAGATTTCATAACATTATTTGCTGGACAGCCCATATTCAACTCAATTCAAAAAACTTTATTTCAATACTTTTTTTCAATATCTAAAGCTGTTTTTAAAAGTTTTTTTTTATTTCATCAAAAAATCTGTAATATGAGTGGATTTTCATATTCTGTATGAATTATATGTTTTATCACTTTATCTGGATTTGCAATATAACCATCAGATGTCATAAACTCTGTTCGTAGTATTAATTGATTTTCAGGATTTTTATTATGTTTTTCAAAGATTTTTTTTGTTATAACCCTACAGGCTAGGTCAGTAATTCCATCCATAGGAGCTAGTGCTAAAATCATTAAATTCCAATTTATAAGTCTAAAAACAACTTTAGTTTAGTTTTTTGAAAAATTAAAACAATTTGAAATTTGCTTTTTTTTATGTTTTTGTATATAATTGAATTGATTTATATTTTGTGAATGTTTTTATGAAAATTTGAAAACGTATAAGAATTTGGTGGTTGGAATGAGATACTAACTCTGATCTTGAAAAAAAAGAAATTGAAATCAAGAATAATGTACAAGAGTGTGATGGTGTAGAAGTAGGAGCTGATTCCAATAAAAAATGTAATGTAGGTAAGTCTACTAGATTTTTTGATAAAATAGCATTATTGAAATTAGCTGATTCCAAAAAAAGTGAAATAGCACAACAAATAATAAATGATTCGTACTCTACTAAACTATATTGGATACAGTTATTTTTGGCTTGTGTTATTGCTGCATTATGATTGTTTATGAATTCTATCCCTGTTACAATCTGAGCTATGTTTATTTCACCGCTTTTATATCCTATAAAATCATTGTCATTTGCTATTACAAATGGTCATAAAAAAATGTATTTTAGAAGTATAAAAATATTGTTGCTGAGTATTTTTGTTGCTATTATATCTAGTATATTTGTTTCAGTCATTGTTCCATTTTCTCATATTACACCAGAAATAACCTCTAGAATTTCTCCCACTATTCTTGATCTTTTTGTGGCTTTATTTTCATGAGCATTTGCTTTTTTATCTTTATGAATTAAAAAATTAGAAGAGACTATTGCTGGTGTTACAGTCGCTGTTTCACTTTTACCACCACTTTCTGTAGTTTGAATCTGAATATATTTTTTAGACTTTTCTATAATTCAAGGTAGTTTCTTATTATTTTTAACCAACTTAGTGGCGATAATTATTGTTTGAGTGATTATATTATATCTATTTTGATTTTTCCCGACCAATAGAGCGTGACAAAAGAGAAGTTTGATTGTATTCTTAATGGTGTTCTTCTTTGTTCTGCTTATCATTTTCCCTCTTAAAAAATCTATGTTACAAATTTCTGATAATATTAAAATAAATAATCAAATAAATGAAACTATAAAATCTTATTTTAAATCTATAGATACGAAAATTGACTTAGATAAAGTTTCTTTCCAAAATTTATGAGATGATTTAATTCGTATCAATTCTGTTTTGAATGTTCCAAGTGATGTTTTAATCACGAATGAAAATAAGACCGATTTGACAAAAATATTATCATTAAATTTACAGAAATCTATTGAGTTGGATTTGAATATAGTTGAAATTTCTAGTGTATATATTTCAAAAGAACCAACAAAAGAACAATTGATGATGTCCAAAGTGAAAAATATTTTTGATAGTACATTTAAATGAATTGTTTTATTGGATTATAAATTCTTACAACAAGAAAAAATTATATTATTTTTAAACTTATATTCTCCTGAAGAAGTAGATAGAGATGATATATATGATACTTTATTATCTGATTTGAAATCAGAATTTTCTGATGAGATAGAATTGATAATTCAATGGCAAATTAATGGGAATAACAAGGAGGAAACTACTGAGTTGGATAGCTTGTCTGGCTGACAAGTAGATTTATCAGGGTCATTGGAGAGTTTATAGAGTTGGAAAGTTGCTTGACGAACTTTGTTCGCGATAAAATGATGAATGCTCACGGTGTTCGCGATAAAATGTTAAAATGATAAAATGACTTGTCCCGCTTAGCGGGATGAATGATGAAATGATGTAGGGGCGGTTATCAACCGCCCGTTATTACAATAAAAAACATTTGTGATGAAATGATAAAATAAAAACGATGTAGGCGCGCCCCGTAGTACTACGGGGTCGCGCCTGCCATAGCAAAAAGCAAGCAACTCCCTCCATAGAAGGGAGGCAGTTTTGTTGTTAGTAATTTCCATTTTAATTGTAGCCCCGCAATACTGTGGGGCGGGGCTGCAAGAAGTGGGTTGTGAAATATTCGTTAACAGATAATTGGATTCTGCAAATAAATTCTTCGTAACAATAACGCTCAGAAAGACAATGATGTAGCTAAAATTAAGGCAGGATTATAAAAATCCATAAACACTTGAAAAAAAATAATAGCTTCTTATTATCTGAAAGCTTTTATTTTTTTGTTGAAAATATGAAAAAAATTATGGTTTTTTTAAAATGACTTTTGATGTGAACTTGCGATGTAATACCATGAGTTTCTGGTGGTACAATTGCATTTATTACCTGAATTTACGACGATTTAATTGACGCACTATACGCTTTCAATAAAAAAACATTAAAACTTTTATTAAAATGAAAAATAAAAGAAGCATGGAAAGCTATAAATGGAAATTTCCTTGTTTTGTTGTTTTGAGGAATTTTTGTAGCAATATTTACTTTTGCAAAACTGATAAATTATTTATTATTTACGTATCCATCTTTTGTTTGGGCTTTCTTTTTTTGATTAATTTTAGCATCAGCAATTATTCTTAGAAAGTCTTTGAAAAAAAAGAAAACTATCTATTTATTATTTTTGCTTATCGGTTTAATTGTGTGATATTATCTTGTTTCTTTGCCAGCTATAAATTTATGAACAGGACTTTTGACAATGTTTTTTAGCTGATTTATAGCAATTATTGCTATGATATTACCTGGGATTAGTGGTTCTTATATATTAGTGATCTTATGACAATATCAAGAAGTATTATCAAAAGTTGTTGCAATAGTTGAATGAAATTTTCAAGCAATTATTCCACTTTTGATTTTTATTGTTTGAGCTGTTATTTGAATACTTTCCTTTGCTAAATTGTTACATTGGATAAAATCTAAATGGCATGATCAAATGGTGGTAGTTTTGATTTGATTTATATTAGGATCTTTAAACAAAATATGGCCATGGAAAAAAACAATTTCCACATTCATAGATAGACATGGAGAGACTCAAGCTTTGGTGGAAAAAAATATTTTACCAGCACGATCTAATGAAGTTTTGTTGACGACAATTATTTTTATAATTTGATTTGGAATTGTTTTATTGATAGATTATTTAGCAAGAAAAAGCAAGAAATAAAATTATTAGTGTTTAAATATGGCTATTTTTTTGTTAAATTTTTTTTATGTTTATTTTTGTGTTTTAATGAAAAATAGAATAGTATTGTTAGAAAATGTTCGTAGTGCATATAATGTATGAAACATTATTCGTACAGCAGATGCTTTGTGATGGGATGTTTGGTTGAGCTGATATACTCCTCATCCAGATGAACAAATAAAGGTTATCAAAACTTCTTTAGGAGCAGAAAATACTGTATGATTAAAAAGATTTGATGATACTAAGCAAGCAATAGAATTTGCTAGAAAAAATGACTTTTTTATTATAGCTTGAGAGATAACAAAAAATGCTATAGCTTTATGATCAAATGAATGTTTAGAAATTCAAAAAGAGAAAAATATTCTTTTAGTTTTAGGAAATGAGATAGATGGAGTTATGTCATCCACTTTAGATTTGCTAGATAAAGTAGTATATATTCCTATGAAATGAATAAAAGAATCTCTCAATGTTTGACAGTCTTCAGCTATTTTTATGTGGGAATTAGAGTTAAGCTAATTGATCATTGTTTTTTAATCTGATTATATACCTGCTAAACATTGTACATTGTCTCATCTACCCATTGCAAGCCATTCATATTCTTGTGCCTCACTATTCGGATCTAAATAACCACAAAAACAAGGATATGCATACCAAACATCTTTGTACAATTTTTTAATAAAAAATATACTTCATAAGGTTTCTTCTGTACAATCAAAAGGCACTTCTGATCTTGGTTCTAATCTCATGGTATCATTTATGTCTAATGCTACTCATTGAATTTCGGGTGATTTTAAAATTCCAACAGCTCCTGTTTCTCAGACATGCTTGAGCCTCATTATTGCATCTCAATCAATAATACTTTGTTGTTGGGTTTGGGTATCGTTATTTAATCACAATATTAACTCTCCACGACCATAACTATCTATACTTTGAAAAATTATACCAGCTTTAAATCATGGTTGATTCTGTACTCAAAATCACAATCAAGCAACAGCACCTACATCACTACTATAGTTTTTTAACAACAAATTGTATCAACTATTATTTCTTATTTCTACTTGAGTTTCTGGTTCAGCTCATGTTTGATTTCATATTAAAACCTTTTGTCCAGTATTATAGTTGTAAATATAATTGCTTTGTCATAATCTTCGGTAACTATCTATTGTTGTTGAAAGTGTAGTAGCTCCACTAACATATAATGTTAATAAATTGGTATTGATATCAAAGCTAATTCCTGTTAGATAACGATCTAATGATGGTCCAGCTGGTCAAGTAGCTCCTTGAGCACCAGTTATCCCTTGAGGTCATTGAGGTCAAGTATCTCATGTATGTCATCTAGGTCAAATTCCTCATATGCTTCAAGTATCTCACTTGGGTCACTGAATACCTTGTTCACCTTGTGGTCAAGTAGCTCAAGTAACTCCTTGAATTCCTTGAGCACCAGTAGCTCACATTGCTCAAGTATCTCATTTAGCTCAAGTAACTCCTTGAATTCCCTGTATACCAGTAGCTCAAGTATTTCATTGAGGTCATTGAGGTCATTGTTCTCAAGTATCTCATTTAGCTCAAGTTGCTCATTGAATTCCCTGTTCACCTTGAGGTCAAGTAGCTCAAGTGTCTCACTTGGCTCAAGTTGCACCAGTAGCTCAAGTATTTCATTGAATTCATTGAGGTCATTGTTCACCTTGGAATCACTGAATTCATTGTGGTCAAGTAGCTCAAGTATCTCACTTAGCTCAAGTAGTTCACTGAATTCCCTGTTCACCAGTATTTCATTTTGGTCAAATAAGATTAATAAAATTTCCTCGTCAACCAAAAGGATTTTCAAATCTTAAAAAGGTTCAAGATCGTTCATGATTTGGAATGCTTCAAGTATCTCACTTGGGTCACTGAATACCTTGTTCACCTTGTGGTCAAGTAGCTCAAGTAACTCCTTGAATTCCCTGTATACCAGTAGCTCAAGTATTTCACTTGGGTCATTGAATTCCTTGAAGTCAAGTAGCTCAAGTATCTCACTTAGCTCAAGTAACTCCTTGAATTCACTGTGCACCAGTAGCTCAAGTATTTCATTGAGGTCATTGAGGTCATTGTTCTCAAGTATCTCATTTAGCTCAAGTTGCTCATTGAATTCCCTGTTCACCTTGAGGTCAAGTAGCTCAAGTATTTCATTGAATTCATTGAGGTCAAACTTCTCAAGTATCTCACTTGGCTCAAGTATTTCCCTGATCTCAAGTATTTCATTTAGGTCATTGAATACCTTGTTCTCCTTGTGGTCATTGAATTCATTCTAAGGATCATGTTATTGGTCAAACTCAACTAATATTTAGTGTTAAAACTTGAGTTCAACTATCAAAATCAATACTGTTTACATAATAGTTTGGAGATGATATTATATTTGAATATATCAAATATCAGCTATTATCCAATGATAGTACTTTTTGATTTAAAGGATTTCAATCATATAATAGTCATGTATTTATCCAAATATATCAAGAACTAGCATTTATATCCATTAGTTTGGTTCAGCTATTTATTCCAGAACTTGTGAAAACACTTTGTTTTATGTATTGTATTGCATTTCAAATATTGGATTTGATTAAAGTTAGTCCTGGAATATTTGCTCATTGTGTTATGGATAAAACAAAAAATCATCATAAAATAAATAAGATAGATTTTTTTAAGATTCACTTGTTTTTTTTCATTTTAAAAAGTTTTGATATAAAATTAATTTATATCATTATAATCAAAAAAAAATTCCTGTCAAATTTTAGATGACTTTTTATTCGTATCAAATTAATAATAACATAAAAGGAATAGAAACTATTTTTGCAAATTCAGCTCTAGTAATAAATCTATCTCACTCAAATTTGTATGTTCAGTCTTTTTGTTTAAATCATTCTATTATTCATAAAGACTCTGCTTGTCTAATATAACTATAGTATGGGTTTGAAATATCAATATCTATTAAGTTTGTTTTGGAATTTAATTTTATACTTCATCAATTTATTTCATTGTATGTTTCTATTATTTTTTTAACACTTTCATATCTGTTAAGATAACTTTCTGGATTTAAATACTTTTTATTGTTTTGTACATTATATAATCAATCTGTTAATCAATGAGTAAATGCATAGTTGGTATACCAAACAAACCAGTTATTTTGTGCAACATCTTCAAATATTTTATCAAAAGGATAAAACTTATCTTCTGACTCTATATAAAAATCATCAAAAGCTATTCCCCTAACTTTTACTAAAGTTTTTAATACCTCAGATTTTTTAATATAATCATTTGGGTAATATATCCATTGTCATTGTAAAGTTCATTTTCATCTATGTAAACAAGATTTACGCATAATTTCTATATACTCAAATCCTCGATGATCTTTGGTGTCAATAAATGCTCATTTATTTAAATATCTTTCATCATCATATTTACAAAATATTCATGGAGATAAGTGATCTACAGAATTACAATCTTTTGTTCAGTATTCAATTTTTGTGTTTCCACAATTATCATATTGCACAAAAGAATCTCAAGAACATATTTTACTAGGGTCTACTTGTCGTGTGCTAACACAAATCTCATTTCAAGATCATAAAACTAGACCTATTCATCAATAATTATCAAAAATATATCAAGATAAAAAGATTCAATCATCTTCTTGAAAAACTTTTAAACTTTGTCATAATTTTGGTAAATTTAAACTTAATCAAAAACCTAGATAAGTGTTCCATCAAAAATTTAATTCCACTCAAGCTATTAGTTCATATTGATATCATTGGATAATATGTGTGATATTTCAATAAATTTGATTTTTGTTTTCATTTTTACAGTCTGTAAAGAATCCTCAATTAATTTCTATGTCTTCATAATCTCATGAAATATCTTTTAATATATTTAATGTTGAATGATCTAATGGCCAAAACCTCATACCTCTTTGATTATTGTAATATAGTCAATTTATTTGTTTATTACACATTATAGTTTCATTTCATAATTTGATGGTTTCAGGGTGGGCTAAAGTTTTGATATTGGTAATAAAAAACAATCATCAAAAATTATTTCATCAATATTTAAACCATATATCACTTTTGTTATGTTCTATTCACTGTAAATCATTATTTCAAAAAATATTATCTTCTCAATAATACAGAGTTTCTTCTCAATAAGTACTTCAAAGTATTGCTGTTGACAATAATGAAAAGGTTATTGTTATAAAAACAGATTTTTTGAAATATAGTTTCATTTGTTTTTTAACTATATAATAAATATTTATTTGTTCATCTTAAAGGAATCAATTATTTTTTCAACTCATTTTATGTGTGTATTAAAACTTTCTTTTGTTGCTGTATAATTTATAGAATAAACACGATTTTCTGATGTAATAAAAAAAGTTTGTAGAGATTTCAATCTTAAGTTTTCATCTTCTTGATAAGTATGTTCATAAATTATTGTTTTACCTTTTAATTCTCATTTAACTATATCTGTGCTTTTTATTTCTTTGAATCATTCAAGCATTTTTTCAAGTTGTAGAATAGTTTCTTCATAATATTCAGCTATGCTTAAAAATTTTTGTAGTTGTTGAGAGACTATAATAACATTTTCGTTTATATTATCGTTTTTTGGTGTTGATATTATTACATTAAATTTACTTTCTTTTATTGTTCGATTTTTGGGAAAATCTAGTGAAAAGTTTTCCATTTTATTCTCGTAATGTATTGTTTCACTATTGTTTTTGTTATATTCAAAGATTTCAGCTTTGTCTGTATTTTGATTGGTATGGCTTGGAATATTGCTTTTGTTGGATGCACATCAATGTAAAATTAGGACCAACACAAATAATATTAGAATTTGTTTTTTTTTCATTTTTATATTATTATCTATGTAAATACTTATTTATTACTAATTTAATGAATATTTAATTTAGTCTTAAATTCAATCTATTATTTTTTAAATATTTTTTTCTCATATAAATATAATATTATTGGAGTTTTTTCGATTTTCTTTTGTTTGTCATTTATTGTCTACGTGTGTCAATAACTTTGTTTTAAATCCAGTTGTCTTTGTTAGATTTTCTATCTCTTTTTTTGTAAATATATGATAATATCTTTTACTGACAACTCCTTTGTTTTTCCATGGAATATATAAATCGTTCCAACTATGTTTTGAAGCTGTATATATGGATTTTAAGATAGAGCTTACTAATGATTTGTAGTATTTTTGTATAAATCGTTTTGAAAAAGACCAATTTATCATTATTAATTGTCATCAATAATTTAGACTTCTATAAAAGTTTTTTAATAAAAACAAGCTTTCTTTTTTGCTGGGGATGTGTTGAAAACTTGCTATTCATACGATATAATCAAACGATTCTTGTTTTGTTTGTTGAATATAATTAAAAATATCGTCTTGTATAAATTCACTTTTAGGATTGTCTTTTTTTGCAAACTCTAATAGTTTTTTTGATAAATCTACTCAAATGTAGTTTATTTTTTTATTTTGTAAATTTTGTTTTAAAAAAGATATAAATCTTCCAGATCAACATCAAAATTCTAAAATTGAGATTGTTTTTTTTGGATTTTTTTTAATTTCTTCTAAAATTATATATCAATCAGATCGATATTTTTTTCTACTAAAATAGTATTTTTTTGCTTCTTGGTCATAAAATTTTTCTAAGTCTTTTTTAATTTTCATTATTCAAAGATTGATTGGTTACTAAATTTGTTTTCTTCTTCATTTTTAATTTCTCACTTTGGTTTGGCTAGTTTTACAAAATCTTCAATACTAAAACTTATTTCTTCTCACTCTATAAATATTTTTTTGAAATGTAATAAGTATAATAAGACAAAAGCAGTCATTCTTACATCATTTTTACAATACTTTTTAAATTCTTCTAAAAATTTTTTATCTCATGTTTCTTGATACTGTTTCCGTAAAACCTCTCATTCAGCACCAGATTCTAGTGTTTTTTGTATTCATATAAGTGTTTCAGATAATTTATTTAATCAGATTCTTTTCCCAGATATGTTTCGTATAAACTGAAATATGTCCAAGCTTTTTTTGTTTATTATTTCCAACTCATTTTCTCAAAATCATCATTGTTTTATGCTAATTGGATTATCAAAAGCAAAACTATTAAATCATATTATATATCATTCAAATTCTATAAGAGTTTTAGCAAAATCATTTAAACTATTTATGTCTATATAATGATAATCCATTTTTTCATCTCATGGTCTCATAGCATAAGCTAGTAGAAATTTATAAGAATCTAGATTGTTTCCAGCTCACATTGTAGTTTCAATATCAAAAACTATATAAGGTTTGTTTAATATAGAACTATAATCTCATGTTTTAAACTCATCATACAATATTTGTTCAATAGTTTTTTGTCATATCTGTCTTTCTTTTTTAATTATATATTTTTTTAGTAAATTTTGTAGTTTTCACCTTTCCTCCATTGCGAGAAATAACTGAATTCTTTCAATCTCATCCGTAAATTCTAAAATATTATTATTTATTGCTATTTTAAAAAAAGGATCTCATCTTTCAAAAAAATATACATTATTTCCTTCTCTAAAAATGTGCTTTACCAAATCATTTACTCACTGACATCTTTCTTTTTTTACAATAGAGTATAGGTGTGGTATGAAATTGTTCTTTATTTTTTCTATTTCTTCTAATGAAAACTTTTTGTACATTGTTGCTTTATATATTTAAAATTTTAAAAATCTTATAACTTTTATTTATTGTAATTGTTCATAATTTTCAACACTACTTTTATCTACATTGCTAATATAATTTTTGGGATTTATCATAAATTTATTTATTTCATTTTTGTGGTTGTCTGTAAGCAATAAGTGGAAATTTTTTATAAATAAATCTTGTGGAGCAATATTGTTGTTATTTTCTTTATATTTGAATGATAAACTATAAAGCATTTTTTCATTTATATCATATGTTCAAATTAGGTTAATATTTTTTATTTTAAATTCTATAAAAATTTTTCATTTTTCTTCTGAAATATCTGTTGGAATTATTTGTAAATAATTTTGAAAATCTTCTATTGCTATGATTATATTATTGGTTCATTCTTGTTTTAGATTTATATTATTATCTTTATATGAAACAATTTCGTGTATGACTGTTGCTATAGTAATGTTGTTGGTTTCTATGTTTTTTAAGTATTCTTCAATCTCGTTTTCAAGCTTATTGTTTGATATTTGAACTTTGTTTATATTAAAGTTATTTAATGTAATTTTATAAAATATTTTATAAATTTCATTATTTTCTTTTTCTTCTTTAAATATATTGATGCTATTTTGGTCACAATGTGTAAGGTTAAGTTGATTTATTTGTTTGTTTGAGTTTTTGTAATTTTCTAGCCTGTTATTTATTAGGTCGCAAGTAGAAATATTGTCATTTGAAATAAACAAATTTATATTGTTTTGTATATATTGATATGTATCCGATATACTATATTGTTTTTGTTGAATAATCTTTTCAATGGTTTCGTTTAAATCTGAGTATTCATTTATATTAATGCTTGTTAATATTCACTCATTATTTAGCGAAAATCACAAATATATTGGTAAGTAATCCTCCTTTGTTTTTACCAAAAAATATCAACTAATTTTGAGTTTTTCATCTAAAATCTTTTCATTTATTATTTTGAGAAAAGATAATGACTTAATGTTTTTTAATATTAAGTCTAATTTAGTCTCTTTTTCAGTTTCTATTGTGTTTTCGTTTTGGCTGTCTTCTAAATTTTTGTTTGAAATTATTTTTTTCAATCAATTATGTCATTCTAAAAGTCATCCATTGTTTATTAAGTTTAAGTTTTTTATTGTATTTTCTATTTCAGATTTTTTAATTTCAGTAAATCTATGTTTGTTTTTGTTTAATGTATCTAATATATAATTATTATTAAACCAATAACTTAAATCTAAATAAAAAGGATCAATTTTATTGTTGTTTTTTAATAGATTACTTAAATAATCAAAATATGAATTGATGCGAATATTATTTACAATATTTTGATGTAAGTCACTATAAATTATCTGTTGAAACGAAATTAGTTTATACTCATTTAATTTAAAATTATCATAAATTATTGAGTTTATATAGCCGTTTTTAAGCTGTTCTTGTATTTCTAAGAAACTTTTAAAATCTTGAAAATTTTGAAGATATTCTTTTCAGCATTTTGTAAAAATAGATTCTAGTCTATCGTTTGTATCATTACTATAGCTAATATATTTAAGCATTCCGTTACAAAAATTTGTTTTATGTTTAGTTTTATACAACAATTGGAAAATTTCTTCTAATCAATTGTAATCTTTGTCTATATTGTATATATAAAAATTGTTCAAAAAATTATCAACATATTTATTACAAACTCTATCAAAGATTTTTTTTTGTTTTATACATTTAATATAAAAAGTATTTTCAATATTTTCTTTTAGTGGTAAGGCTGTATATTGTCTTGTTGGTTCTTCAATTTGATCTAAATTTATAAAAATTGTATTTTTTGCTAAATTTTCTAACTCACTGACATCATAGTTGTCATTTTTGAAATATTCAAGATTTTTTAATAATTGGGTTTGATATATAAAAGTGTTTTTTGGCAAAATAATTCAATTATATGATATTAGATTATCATTAGAAATTAAAAGATTTTTGTCGTTTTCTAGATTTCAATTTAATATATGTATTTTTATATTACTATCATTTGTTTGTATCTTTGTTGTTTTGTTGAATTCTCAAACAAGTCTAATTTTTTCTACCATAAAATCCTCACTATTTTCTAATACAATGTCTTTGTTGAAAAAAATTGATATTATTTTTATGATTCATAGAATTAAAATCACAAAATAAATAAAATATTTGAAAAAAAATCTGTATGTTTTTCTATATGTGTTTTTTATTTTATCTATATTTATCTCTTGTTCTCTCATAGAGACTAGTGTTTTCAAATAAATGTTTTTATATGTAATTTACTTATACAAATTTGATTGTCATTTTCAAAAGAAAAAATGTTTTTTTCTCTTGAAATATGTTAATATTTATTTATATAATCAATGTATTTTTATTTTGTAATTTTTTGGATATGAAAAAAAGTTTACTAACTGTTCTAGTTTTATCACTAGCTACATTGCTTGTTGCTGGATGTATCAATACTAATGTTGTTGAAGAACCAGTTGATCTAGAAACAGAAGACGTTTTTGTAGATTTAGAAATTGAAGAAGATCTTATAGAAGAAATTGAAGAAGATGTTGTAGAAGAAATTGAAGAAGATGTTGTAGAAGATATTGAAATTGAATAATATCAATAAAAATATCTTGAAATAAATTGAAAAAAAAATAGAAAAGAGTGATTTTGGTATTGCTCTTTTTTGTTAACTTAAATTTATTTTGTTTTAAAATATGGGTATTCGTTTAAATAAATATGTACAAGAAAATCTAAATTTATCTAGGAGGACTTTTGTTTCTTTGGTTCAATCTTGAAAGGTTTTTTTAAATGATGAATTGGTAGAATCTTATTCACAAGAAGTAAAAATGTGAGATTTGTTGGAAATTAGATGAAAGGGAATAAAAACAACTATAAAAGATTTAAATCAAAGTTTGGATGTTATACTTTTTAATAAGCCAGTTGGTTTTGTTTGTTCAAAAAACGATAAACACAATAAAACGATATACAAAATTTTACCAAAAGAATTTCAAAACTATTTTTATATTGGGAGACTTGATAAGGATAGTAGAGGACTATTGATTCTAACAAACGATTCGGCCTTAGTAAATAAATTACAGCACCCAAAATATGCTGTTGAAAAAGAGTATTTAGTGCAAATTGATAAAAATCTTTCCTTAAATGATTACAAAAAAATGAAAAAATGAGTTTTAGATCAATGAGATTTGCTCACAATCAAAACTGCTAAATTTTTTGAAAACAAAAAATGATTCTTTGTGAAAATAATACTTTGAGAATGAAAAAAAAGACATATTCGTAGAATATTAAATTGATTATGATATCAGATTTTAGATTTACAAAGAACCACAGAAGGTCAATTTTTGCTTTGAAATTTAAAAGAATGAAACTGGAGAAGGGTCAATTATTCATAATTTACAATTTATAGCAATCAATTACTGCTTATTTAACAATATTCAAGCTTTTCTTTTTATTTCCTACTTATTATGTTCAAAACTAAATTTAGATTAAAATGAAAAGATATTAATTTTTTGATAAGAAAGAGAAAATATTTTTCAGCAAAATTTTTTGGTTTTTTTTATTTTGATCAATATCCAAATTTAAAATTTAATCAAATTTCTATAAATATCCCACTAAAATATCATAAAAAAGCTGTGCATAGGGTATCTATAAAAAGGGCAATTTTGAGATTTTTAAAAGAGAATTGATATGAAAAAAAAGACATAAATACTAGGTTTTATAAAATATTTATTAGTTTGAACAAGAAAAATATTTGAGAATTAAAAAATCAGATCGAAAGGTTTGACAAAGCTGATACTAATAATTATATTTTAAAGCAATTTAAAAATGATTTTTTATTCTTTTTGAGCAAAATATGAAAATAATATCCAATTGGCTTAATAAATTAAAGAAAAAAACCTCTTTTAGACTTAAGTCTAAATCCAAAAAAAACGAGTTAGATGAGATTTTTGAACTTAAAAAAATGGAAGAGTCTAGAGTCAAACAGACTTCTTGATTTAAATCTTATGCCCGGACCAATAAAGATATGTTTAAATTTCGATTGTTTTGATTATTGGTGGTTGTAATATGATATTTTGCATACAATACTTTAAATCTTATTTTTTTACTTATTTCTGCTTTTATTTTTTCAATGATAGTAGAGTCGTTTATTTCTCGATTTCAATCTAAAAAAATTAAAAGATGACTGTCTGTTGTTTTGTCTTATTTTATAGTAATATTGGTTTTGTTTTTTATTTTTTTAATATTCGTTCCATTTTTGATTTCACAAACTGTTGAGTTGGTGTCTTTGTGATTAAATTATTTAGCAGAATTTCAGAAAACTATAAATATATTAGGTATAGATAGTATGATTATGAATATGAAATTTTTGCCTGATTCATTTAAAGATTTTATTTTTACTAATTCTACCAACCTACAGTTTATAGAACAACTCCAAACTGCTTTACAACAACATCTTTCAGAGCTTATTTCTTTTGGAAAACTATATATAGCAAAAGCAGGTACTATAATAATATCTTTTGTTTCTTGATTTACAAAATTTTTGATTAATTTTTGAATTTTTATTACTTTTGCTATCTTTTTTTCTATAGACAAAGATATAATCACAAACCTTTTAGCTAAAATATGAGGAAAAAACGACTACAATCTTACTCGTTTGAAAATAAATAAGATGTATAAAAAGTTATGAGTATGGTTTAAGGCTAGATTGTTGATGAGTATAATAGTTACTTTTTTTGTTTGGCTTATGTTGGTAATTATGTGATGGTTTGGAATACATATACCAAACAAACTATTAATTGCTTTGTTTATATGACTATTGGATATTATTCCTTATATTTGACCATTTATTTCTGGTTTAATACTTTTTCTTGTTTCTATGTTGTATAATGCATTTTGATTATCTTTGTTGGTAACTTGAATTTATGTATTGTTAAATTTACTTTTAACAAATGTGCTTTTGCCAATTTTTATGAACAAAGCATTGTGAGTTAATGCAAGTTTAATATTTATTTGAATGGTTTTTTGAGGAATGATTATGTGATTTTTTGGTGTTTTATTGGCTGTTCCTATTATGGTAATCGTGGTTTTATTATTTGAAAATAAAGAGCAACTAAATAGGAAGGAAGAAGACTTTAACATATCGGAAATTGTTTCAAAATCTGCACATAAAATTATGAAAAAAATGCCTAATAAGCAAAAAAATAGTGAAAGAAAATAAAGTATTTGTTTTAACATTTGTTTGAGAAAATGAAAAAAAAGATTTTTACTTTTTATTATAAATTATTAGCTTTTTTTGCTAGAAATTATATTAAAAAACATAAAGCTTTTGTTGTATGAATTAATTGAAGTGTAGGTAAGACAACAGCAAGAATGATAATTTATCAAAGCTTATCTAAATTTATAAACAATAAAAAAATATATACTTCCACAAAAAACTTTAATTGAGAACTTTGATTATCACTTTCTATATTTGAAATAGAGGAGTTTGTTCCCACCTTTTTTTGATCTATAAAAACCCTTTTCCAGATTGTAATTAAATTTTTGTTTTCAAAAAAGCCATATGATATAATAATTTTGGAATATGGAATAGATCGTCCGTTGGAAATGGAATTTCTTTTGGAAATTGTAAAACCAAATATTGGTGTGTTTACTGCTATAGATTCGGTGCATTCTTTACAATTTGGTAATCCAGATGAAATTGCTAAAGAAGAAAAGAAAATGATAGAAAATACTAAAGAGTTTGCTTTTTTGAATATAGATGATCTGTATTCTATGTCTTTGATAAATAATTTGGAAATAGATTATTTAACATATCAAACAGAATGACATAATAGTGAATGAGAGATAAATTTTGAAAATGAGAAATTTTCTTATGAAGAAGGAAAGCTTTTAGCTAATTTTGATCTAAAAATTAAGGAAAAAAATATAAATATTACAACCAATTTAATATGAAAGGCACATTATGGTTATATTTGAGTATCTTTGGCTATATTGGATATTATCAACTATAGAGAATGAAAACAGTCTATTTTTGAAAAATTTGAAGATATTTTTTTAGATTATAAATTACAGCCATGAAGATTATCTGTATTTAATGGAATATCTGATTCTATATTGTTTGATTCTACATACAATTCATCTCCATTAAGTGTAAAAAAAGTTTTAAATACAGTTTATAATATAAAACAGAATTTATTTATTGATAGTGATTTGCGAATTATTCTTTGAGATATGAGAGAGTTGTGAGATTTGACAGAATCTGATCATAGAAAATTAGCTTGATATGTCTATTCTATGGCAGATAAATTGTTTTTGGTTTGAGAAAATATGAATAAACATTTAAAAGATGAGTTGAAAAAAATTTGATTTAATATGTCTTTGATTTATTCGTTTGATGATTCAATTACTTTGTGAAATTTCCTTAAACAAGAATTAGAAAAAAGTAAAAATAAAAAATTAATCGTTGCTAAGGGAAGTCAAAATACAATATTTTTGGAAGAAGCTGTTAAAATCCTTTTAAAAAACCCAGAAGATTCTAATAAACTTACAAGACAGTCAAATTGGTGGAAGAACAAAAAAGGGGATTGGTTTGGTAAAATGATATAAGATTAATTGATAATTTCCTATTTAAAGAAATTAGTAAATCTTAATTTTTTTTTGTTGTTTTTTAATAACAGCTTAAATTAAAATTTGAAAGTTTCCAATTGAATAGTTATAATAGTTAATACCTTTATAAACTTACACGAGAAATTAAAAAACTAAACAAGCAAATAAATTATCTATGAATAAATAGAGATTATAGAAGATTTTTCCAAAAAAAAATATTATCAACTGGAAACTTTGACTATTTAGTGTGGTTTTTATGATTTTATAAAATTTTCAACATATTTTGTTGCAATTTGTTTTTAGATTCTTATATATTTATTCAATTCTATTTTAGATATTAATTTTTTTTGATGCCAAGAAGAAGTTTAATAAACAGAACAATTGAAGTAATTTTACTAGAATCAGACAAACATCTTTGAGAAAAGTTTGAGATTGTAAGAGTAAAGCCCATTTATGCTAAAAATGTTTTATTGCCAAAAAATATAGCCGTTCTTGCTACTGCTGACATGATAAACAAATATGCACAAAAAATGGAATCTGCTAAAAAAGAAAGAGAAAAGAAAGCGTCAGGTTTTCAATGACTTTTACAAAATATTGAAAAAGATTGAGGATTGGTGTTTACTGGAAAGGTAAATAAGGATGCTACTTTGTATGCAAAAATTGATGCTTCCAATATAGCTGAGCTAATAAAATCTCTGTATGGAGTAGAAGTAGAAGATCATTTTTTTAAGATGAAAAAGAAAATCACAACAATATGAGATTATATGGTACCATTTATTTACAAGGATATTAAATGAGATATCTCTGTTAAAATTGTAGCAGAAAACCCAGAAGATGTAGAAAAAAAATTTAAAGCTAAAAATATTGAAGTAGAAGAAAAGGTTGAAGAAGTAAAAACTGAAGAAATAAAAGAGAAAAAAGTAGAATAAACAACAGAAAATTAAGAAACAATATTATAATTAATATATAAAAATCTCCATTTATTTGGAGATTTTTTGTTTTAATAAATATTGATTTTTTGATGTATTTATATATAAGATGTTTTGCAAAAATTAATAAAAATTAAAAAATAAAAAAAATGAAAAAATTTAAAAACAAAACTTTATTGATTATTAAGCCTGGTTTTTTGTATGATGGTTTTTACATAAGAAAGGCTATTCTTGACAAAGGATTTAAAATCTTGTTGGAAGCAACAGTTCGTCTTACAAAAGAGGAGGCTTGTAGCTTTTATTTTAAAAAGAAAGATAAGTTTTTTTTCTCTCAGCTAACAGACTATATGTCTTCTGATGAAATTGTAGTTGTGATGTTAGAAAAAGACAATGCTATAGAGGAGTTGAAAACACTTCTTGGTAATGTCAACCCATCAAAGGCCACTGAGGGAACTCTTAGAGCTTCTTTTGGAATAGATGTCATGAGAAATGTTTGTCATGCTTCTGATTCAGAAGAAGATGCAAAAAGAGAATGTGATTTCTTTTTTGGTTTAGAGTTATAATAAAACATATTCTAAGTCCTTTTCTTAAAGTTAAGGACTTTTTTCTATTGAGAAAATATAAGTTATTTCTATACTATATTTTGTTTAATTGATTATTGAAAATATGTTTGATTTGAAATCTCAATTTAAGCCAGCTGGAGATCAACCTAAAGCTATAAAACAAATTATAGATTGATTTGGTAATGGAAAAAATGTTCAAACTTTGCTTGGAGCTACAGGAACCGGTAAGACATTTACTATAGCAAATATCATTCAACATTTGAATAAACCAACATTATTAATTTCTCACAATAAAACTTTGGCTGCGCAATTAGCTACAGAATTAAAACATTTTTTTCCAAATAATGCAGTTCACTACTTTGTTTCTTATTTTGATTATTATCAACCAGAGTCTTATTTGCCAGCTCAGTGATTGTATATAGAAAAAGAAGCTACCATAAATCAAGAAATAGAAATGTATAGATTAGCTACTATGGCGTCTTTATTGAGTAGAAATGATGTAATTGTAGTTGCTTCGGTCTCTTCTCTTTATGGTTTATGACAAAAAAGATTTTTTCAGGAAAATTGTTTGATTTTAGAATCTTGAAAAAAATATTCTTTCAAAGAATTAAAATGACAACTTTTGAAAATGCAATATAAGCCTGTTCATGGCAAAATAGAACATGGTATGTTTGATTTTAGATGAGAAATTTTAGATATATTTACTAGTACAGAAAGATTTGTTTATAGATGTATTTTTAATGACGATCAGTTGGAAAAGATAGAATTTAGAGACTCTACTACAATGAAATTGGTGGAAGAAAAGGATATGTGACAATTGTATTATGGAGGAGGGCATCCAAATAAAGTTATAGTTTGGCCAGCAACTCAATTTATACAAGATGATTCTCATTTGGAAGAAATATTGGAAAGAATGGATATTGAAAAAAAGATGAGAACAAAGGAGTTTGAAAAAAAATGACAATTGCTTGAAGCAGAAAGAATAAAAAAGAGAGTAGAATATGATATTAGAATGATTAGAGAAACTGGATTTGTAAATGGAATTGAAAATTATTCTATGTATTTTGATCGTAGATTACCTTGAGAAGCTCCTAGTACTATTTTTGATTATTTTCCTGAAGATATGTGTTTGGTTATAGATGAGTCACATATGACAGTTCCTCAGTTGCAGGCTATGCCACAAGCAGATAGATCAAGAAAAATAAATTTAGTAAAACATGGTTTTCGTCTTCCAAGTGCAATTGATCATCGTCCATTAAATTTTGCTGAACTTGAAATGATTTTAAATCGGAAAGAAATTGATGATGAAGAAAATTATAAAGATGTTTTAGATGATATGTCTGATACTTACAAAGAAGTGATAGCTAATTCGGAAAAAATAGCAAAAGCTCGTTGAGAAAATCAATTGTCTTTGATTTTACAAAAGCAAAAAAAGGGGGCAAAAACTATTTTTCTTTCTGCTACACCAGCTCAATATGAATTGGATTTGTCGGACCAAGTTGTTGAACAAATTATTAGACCGACATGATTGTTAGATCCTGTTACATATGTTTATCCTAAATCTGTCTCTTTTGAAGATTTGAAGAATAGTTTAGATTTGCTAATAAAGAAAAAACCTCATTTAGAAGAATTCCTAAATTGATATTCAATCAAAAATTCAGCCAAAGAGATGTTTAAATAATTATATATTTTTGTAGAATAATATATTTTATAGTTATTGTTATCATTTATATAATAACACAATTATTTAGGTCATACATAATAAGTATTATTATATTTTTTTATTATTTTCTTTCTACTTCTAAAACCTTTATTTTAAAAGATACTTCTTCACGAGTATAGTTTGGGTTGAAATCTATAATTACATTACCTGTAGAGACTTGTACAACTACTCAATTCATTTTTCATAATGATATAATTTCTCATACTTTTGGTTCAACCTTTATACTGTGAAATATCTCAGGATCTATTCATTGAACTTTACTGTTGTCATATTTTATAGCATATCCATTTTCGTTTGTTGATTTAAATTTTTTTGTTTCTCATTTTTTCATTCACAATAATTCAAATTCAAAAGCAGGGAAACTTTGTTCTAGTCATACAGTTAAAATTACTTTTTTATCTTTTTCAATTGTTGTGTTATCTTTTGAAAAAGAGCTGTAAACTAGAGTGACTTTGTCTCAATTAGTAATTTCTAATTTTTTTCAACAAGCACTTAGAATTAAACTCGTTGATATTAAAACTAAAATTAAGGCCAATAGTTTTTTCATTTTAAGTTTTATTTAAAGGTTAAAAAATGTTTTAATAAATTATTTTTTGTCTATTTTAGATTTTATAAAATGTTGTCGGGATTCTTGGGGACTTTGAATTATGTTTTTATTTTCATTGTTTTTTTGATTTGTTTCTTTTTCAGAAGGAGCTTGAAATTTAATAATAAACTCTCAATCAAATAATGCATTGTTTTTATGGGCTAAAAAATATTCTGAATATTCTGAATCTAAATAATATTTCAAAAAATTGTTTGAATATGCAATTTCATCTTCTACTGAATGAATGTCATGTTTTACCTTATCTATTGCTTCTGTTATTGTATTATAGTTTATATAAGTTCTAGCAGCAACTATCATAGCTAATATTGCAAAAATTGTTCAAAAAATTTTTATTTTATTCCCATGTTTTGTTATTGTTTTTATAAATTTTTCTTTTTGCATTAAATATTGTTGTTATGGTATATTAATATCTTATATTATATAATAATTGTATTACTGTTTGTAATTATTATAATTCTTGGTTGAAAATTCAAGTAAAAAAAATAGAAGAGAGTTATAATTGTTTTTATATAAGAATTGACTTTGAGAAATGGCTATAAATAAATTGGCAGATTATGTCATAAATAGACTTAAAGCATGAGAAGTGGTAAATAGACCGTCCAATGTTTTAAAAGAACTTGTAGAAAATAGTATTGATGCTTGAGCAACAAAACTTGAAATAAATATTGTAGATGGATGAAAAAACTTAATAAGTGTACAAGATAATTGAGATTGAATACAACTTTCTGATATGGATTTATTGTTGGAAAGATATGCTACTTCAAAAATAAAAACAGATGAAGATTTATTATCTATTTCTAGTTATTGATTTAGATGAGAAGCATTAGCTAGTATAGCTGAAGTCTCTAAAATTACCGTTTTGTCCAAAACAGCTTATAGTGAAATAGGGACTAAATTAACTAAAAGATGAACAGAACAAATTTTAAACCATGTTCCAGTTCCATTTAAAAATGGGACAATTATTAGTGTTGAAGATCTGTTTTATAACGTTCCAGCTAGATTAAAATTTTTAAAATCTACACAAACAGAATTTTATTATTGTTACAATTATTTTGTTGATATAGCATTGTGGCATTATGACAAAGAATTTACTTTTAAAAAAAACGATAAGCCTATATTTGATTTAAAAGCTAACAATAATTTGATAGATAGAGTAGAGAGTATATATAAAAAAGATTGGAAAAATAATTTAAAAACACTTGATTATACTGACGATGATTTAAAAATAAGATGACTAGTTTCTGATCCTACACTTCGTTTTGGTTCTTCAGAAAATATTAAAATATATGTAAATTCTAGACCTATACAGGATAAAATAATTTATAAAGCAATAATGGATGCTTACAATAGGCAAATTGCTCCTTGAGAATATCCTTTAGTAGTAATAATGTTGGATATGAAATCAGAATTGATAGATGTGAATGTCCATCCTTCCAAATTGCAGGTAAAATTTATTGATTCTCAAAAAATTTATCAAATTGTCTATAACTCTGTCTATAAGTGTCTATCTGAAAACAAAATAGCAAATTTTGTTCATGAGTTTTCTTGATCAACAAATTTTAAATATAATCAAAATTCTTTCAACAAACCCTCATGACAAAATGTTTTTTTGGGTAGTAAAGATTTCAATAATAAAGAAGAAAGAAATGTTTTTTGATTTCAAAACCAAAGAGCAAAAGATTTTACATTATCAAATAATCAAAGCTTTGATTTTGTAGAAGAAGCTAAAATATACTCTAATTCAAGTATTTGAGATTATCAAATAGTGTGACAATTATGGAATAGTTATATTGTTTTACAATCAAATGATGCTATTTATTATATAGATCAACATGCTTTGGCTGAGAGAATAGCATTTGAAAATATGAAAAAAACTACAAATTTAAAAAAAGAATTACTATTACAGCCAGTTAAATTTAATGTTACAGATATTCCCGATTTACAAGAAAAAATAGCTCAACTCAATGAACTGTGATTTGATTGTTCTTTGTTATCAGAAAATGTGATGGTTGTTTATGCTGTTCCTCATATATTTATTACTTATCCTGTTGATTTAGAAACCTTGTTTAATCACATATTATATCTAGAAAAAATAAGTTTTGATCATGTTTTGGATTGAGTTTTTGCTACTAAAGCTTGTAAAATATCTATTAAGGCCTGACATAAGTTGTCTTATGACCAAATGGCTAATTTAGTAAAAGAATGATTTGAAACTATTGATGGAATGTTTGTTTGTCAGCATGGTAGACCATTTTTTGTTAAAATAGAAAAAACTAATGTAGACAAAATGTTTGATAGAAGTTAAAAAATAAATTTGTAAAGTTATAAATTCATTGCATGATATTATTTTGAAATCTTATTCTTGCAAAAAATCTTTAAAGGATTTTAGAGTATATAAAGTGATTTAAAATTTACTATAAAAAATGAAATTGATAATACAAAATGTAAGTAGTGCGTCAGTTAAAGTTTTGGATGATTATTGAGATATCCAAAAAGAAGAAAAAATAAATAATTGAGTTTTAATATATTTTTGAGTTTCAAAAAAAACCACCAATTTAGACTTTGAAAATGCTACACATAAAATAAATAAGTTTGTTGAAAAATTTTTTAGAATGAGATGGCTTAAAAGTGAAGATTGAAGATTGGATGCTACATTAGTTGATTTAAATTGAGAAATATTAGTAATATCAAATTTTACACTTTATGCTGATAATAAAAAATGAACAAAAATGGATTTTTCGGCCAGTTGAGAATATGGAAAAGCTGAAAAAATTTACAACTATTTTGTTGATAAATTGAAAGAAAACTTTATTGTAAAAACTTGAGAATTTGGCGGAATGATGGAAGTAGAGAGTGTAAATGATGGTCCTGTAAATTATGTTATAGAAATATAATCAAAAGAAAGACGAGAAGATGTAAAATGTTTGTTGTAAATTATTTGTTGTATTTATTTGTTTTAAAATAAATTATGAAAAAACTAATTTTAGCTTTTATGACCTTGTTTTTTATTTGAAATGTTTTTGCTTATAAAGAACTTTTATTAGAAAATAGAGGAGGAAAACCAATTAGAGTTATCAAAGTTATTTTAGATTGAGAACACTATGTTGTTACATCTTTAGCAGATAAATGAGGAGATACTTTAGAAAATCTTGTTAAAAAAGTTTGATGAGACTCTGGAATAAATGGTACATTTTTTTGTCCTGCTGATTACACAGCTTGTGGTAAAATAACTCACTCTACTTTTGAAAGAGTATATTTGTGAAATGGAAAAGATTATAGTATGTTTTGGCCAAATACTGAATCTAGAATGATTTTTGGATTTAATAAAAATTGAGAGCCTTTATTTGTACAAAACAAATTAAATGAAAAAATTGGTTTGTTGACATTAAATAATGGTAAATGATTGGATGATTTATATTTTGGGCTAGCAAACTTTACGGTTTTGTTGGTAAATTGAGAAGATGTAGTAGGAGCCAATGAAATGCACTTTGACTCTAAAATGTATGGAGCAGCCAATAGAAATTTTATTTGTAGTACAAAAGATAATTCTACTATTTATATGTGAGTAGTTGGAGCTGTAAGCATTCCACAATTAGCTACTTATGTAAAAAATAATTTTGAATGTTACAATGCTTTGGCTTTGGATGCAGGTGCTAGTGAAGCGATGGTTTATGATAAAAATGTGCTTGCTAGATCTTCTAGAAGACAAATTATGGATGCTTTTGTAGTGGTTGATAAAGAACAATATATTAAATTGACAAACCATATTCCAACTCAAAAAGAAAAATATGTTCCAAAAGAAATATATGAACTGACTTCGAAAGATTTATGAATTGTTAATATTTTTAAGTCAGTAATAGATAGGTTAATTAAGCAAGAATGAAATTCTTTTAGACAAACAGCAATTAAAATAATTCGTGAAGGAAAATGAATGGAAAAATTTAAGGACGACATTCAAAGAAGATCAATTTTTCATGAGTTGTTGATAAGACTTTATACAATAGATACGCTTTAGTTTATAATACAATGAAAGACTAAATGTATTTATACGAGGCAAGTGAAATGACATTGCTTAGTCATAATATCCATTAACTGATAATGTGTTGTTCAAAATAACAATGAGTTTGCCAATGGATTCTTCGCTACGCTCAGAATGACGGGCTGTTCGCTCAAAATGACAATACTCTTATGTCATCTCGAGTGAATATTGTTGTGAGAGATCTAAAAGGAATTAAAGAAAGATTTCTCGCAAGTTATGACACTCGAAATGACAGTAGTAAAGATTTCTCGCAAGATAGAGCAATCCATCGAAGTCTTTTCGAGGCAAGCGAAATGACAGCTTGTGTGCAATGGATTCTTCGCGTTTGCTCAGAATGACCATGATACTGCAAATGAATTCTTTGCAAAAATAACACTCAGAATGATAAGATAATTAAAAAAAACTTTCTTTTGTTTTCTATCTAAAGAAATGTGAAGAAAGTTTTTTGGATTTTGATTATTTTAATTCTATTGTGTATCAAGTAATTTGACTAGCAAGTCTTATGTTTGATGCTCATTTTCAAATTGCTAATGCTTTTTGAGATTCATCTAATGTGACATAAGCCTTTTTATCTTTTATTTCAATATTGTCTATTTGAGCTGGTTTTAAGCATGCAGTGATTAGTCTAATAGGGTCTTCTATTTTTTCTACATAATCTATTTTTTCTCAATCTAACAACGATAATACAGTATTGATTCTATCTCATTTGTGTCCAACCATAACTCATACGGGGTCTATTTTTTCGTCTGTTGAACTAACCATAATTTTTGTTTTTCTTCATGGAACTCTTGCCATTTTTTCTATAATTACCAATCATTCTTCCAACTCTGGTACGATTTTTTTTAATATTGCTTCTATATAATCTGGAGATGATTGAGTAATATTTAACATAATACCTCAAGAGTCTTTTGAGATTTGTTTTAATAGAACAAACACTTCTTCACCAGGTTCGTACATTCTATTTGGGATTTGTCCATCAGGTAATAGAACCACAGTTGCTCATTCTATGTCCAATATAACACTATCTGCATGTACTCTAATCACTCTCGCTTTTAATAGTTCTCCTTCTTTGTTTTGGAATTTTTCAAAGAACTTTTCTCTTTCTACATTTTTTAATTGTTGCTTGATTGTTTGGGCTGCTGCTTGAGAGGCTATTCTAGATAACTCCATACTTTCAGGCGTAACATTTATCAAAAGTTCCTCTCATTCTTTGATGTCTTTTCTAATTTCTTTAGCAGCTTTTAATCAAATTTCAGTATCTTGGTCTTCTATTTCTTCTTCTTTTTTTACTAACAATTGTTTATAAATGTTTACATTTCATTCGTTGTCTATACTTACAGCAATATTTGCTTTTTTGTGTTCAGGAAAATCCTTTCTAAATCCTGATCTTATACCCATTTTTACAATTTCAAAAATTTGGAAGGCGTCAAATTTGTAATCGTCTACAAGCTGACTAATTGCTGTTTGGATACTTTTACCGTCTAATCTCATGTGAAATTTTAGTAAAAAATAAAATGAGAATATTACATTCTCATAATTAATTGTTATTGATTTTTTATATATTTGCAAGTTGTTTTTTCTTGAAATTTTACTTGTAATGTTTTCTTTATTGATTATGTTATTATTATTTTATTTTATTTTATTTTATTTTATAATAAAAGATATTATGGGATATGAAACAGGATTTAATTTCTTGCAAATGGCTTTTTTCTTTGTTGTTCCAGTATTGTTATTTTTGATTTTATTTTTAATTTATCAAAACTTTTACTTAAAAGATCAAAAAAAACCTAAACTTATTGTTTTATACTCTAAAACCATGATTTGGGTATTAAGTTTTTTTATTATTATTGTACTTGCAAAAGTTTGAGATGATTTCTTGGATACGAAGCAATCTTTGCAATATGAAAAAATAAATTTGGAACAAGTGTTTTATGTGGATTTGTATGGATGTAATCAAAAACATGGGAATTATGATTATCAATGATGAAGCTCTAATTTAACAGAAGAAGAAATTGAAGCTTGTCGTGTTGAACAAAGAGAGCTTCAACAGAAGTATACTGAAATAAACCAAAAAGGTATTATGTATAAATCAATTTACCGTGTTTGAGTTATTGCTATATTATTGATTATTCACATCATACTTTACTATTCTGTTAGAAACAGAAAAGAACAATAATTGAAAAATAAGCATTTATTATTGAAATTATAACCTATAAAGTTATTTATTGTACTGAATAATTATTTTTCTTTATTTTTTTAGTATATTGTAAAATATGGCTGATTGGAAAGATTTAGCAGATTTAATATTCCCTGAACTAGATGAAACAATTTTAGATTTAGAAAAAAAATATCCAGCAAGACAAAATTCTGTTTGTTCTCGTTTTGCACCTAGTCCTACTGGATTTTTACATATTTGAGGAGTGTTTGCAGCTTTGGTAGCGTGGAGATTTGTAAAGCAAAATAACTGAACTTTTATTTTGAGAATAGAAGATACTGATCAAAAAAGAAAAATAGATTGAGCGGTGGAATCTTTATTAAATTCTATGAAAACTTTTTGAATTACTATTGATGAATGAAATATTGGAAATGATTGAGAAAATGTTTGAGACTATGGACCATATACTCAATCTGAAAGGAAAAAATTATATCATATTTTTGTAAAAGAACTGATTGCCAAATGATTAGCATATCCTTGTTGGATGACCAATGAAGAAATTGATAATATTAGAGATCAACAACAAAAATCAAAAATAATGCCATGAATTTATGGAAACTATTCTATTTATAGAAACAAAACAGTTGGCGAATTAATTAATAAAATAAAAGAAAATAATAATTTTATTATAAGATTTAGATCTCATGGAGATACCCAGAAAAAAATAGTTTTTGATGATATTTTGAGATGAAAGGTAAATATGTGAGATAATTACAATGATATTGTTTTGATTAAATCTGATGGTCTACCAACTTATCATTTGGCTCATATTGTAGATGATTATCTAATGAGAGTTTCTCATATTATTAGAGCGGAGGAGCGATTAACTTCTGTTCCATTGCATTTACAGCTTTTTGAAGCGTTTGGTTTACCAGCTCCCAAGTATTGTCATTTAGCTCAAATTTTGAAAATTGATTCAGAAACTAATAAAAAAAGAAAACTTTCTAAAAGACAGGATCCAGAAGCTGATGTAGAATATTTTTTCCAAAATGCTTATTCTACTCAATGAATACTGGACTATCTTTATACTATTATGGATTCTGGATTTGAAGAATGGCAAAAAGCTAATCCTGATAAATCTTTTTTGGATCGTGATTTTGTTTTAGAAAATATGAATAAATCTGGAGCTCTTTTTGATTTAACGAAAATGGAAAGTGTAAATAATGATTATTTATCTAGGATTTCTACAGATCAGTTGTTAAAAGAAACTATTGAGCGAGCAGAAAAATATAATATAGAATTAGCAGATTTAATGAAAAAAGATATAAATTATACAAGATCAGCTCTTGATATTGAAAGACATACTCCAAAAGATCCAAAAAGATTCACAACATTCAAAGATGTTGATACACAATTAAGCTTCTTTTTTGATTCTGAATATGAAAAAATGATTGATTCTGTAAAAATAAAAATAAAAAATTGAGATGAGTTTTTTCAAAATATTATAAAGCTTGATGTCTTAGTAGTTTCTAATTTTATAGATGAATATTTATGAGTTTTGGACTTGGAACTTACAGTAGAGGAGTGGTTTGAACAATTGAAAAAAATATGAAAAAAATATTGATTTGCTTGAAACAATGCTGAGTTTAAAGAATGAGGATATATCTGAAAAATTTGAGATTTAGCAATGCTTATTAGACTTTGACTTTGTGCATCTACAAAAACTCCAGACCTATTTTCTGTAATGAAAGTTATGGGTAAAGATAAAATAGAAAAAAGATTAAAAACTTTTGTTAATTTATAATATAAATTAGCTATTGATTATTATATATAAATTAACCTATAATGATTTGTTTTGATTTCTAAAATATGCTTTTTATTTAATATAACATATATTATGAATAAATTGCTTTTGCTTATAATGTTTTTTTCTTCTATGTTATTAATATGATGTAGCGCTAATTTTTGAACTAAATTTTATCAAAATACAGATCCTGTTTTCTTTGAAAATAGCTCTAATTATGATGAATTAAGTTATGATGAGCTAAATTTTCTTGAAGATATTTTAGATGAAAAACTTTCTTGTAATTGGTGATATGAAAAAGAAAAAACATTTATTTCTTATGCTATTTTAGATAGGATTATAATTGATGAGGATATTATATATAATTTAATAGTAAGTGGATGATGAATATATATTGATAAAAGATGAAATCTTTCTAGTTCTTGTGGTTTTGGATGACTCCCAATTGTTGTAAAGATAAAACAAACAGAATTTGGTTTTTCATTTGTTTCTTATAAAGAAGCAGAATCTTGATCTGAGCACTTCCCATCTGTAAAAAAAATGTTTTCTGAATTAGCTTTTAAAAAATGGGAAGATGAAAGCTTTGTTTATAATACTCAAGAAACTCCATTACAGAAAGCTGAAAAATATTTTTGAATAATATATTGGACTGGTGGGACTTTTGATTGTAGTTTTTGTGATAAAAATTGGTATAAATCTTGATACACTTTAGATTCAAAAGATGGGGAAGTAGAATGATATGAAATTTTTTGAAATATAAAAAATTCGCAAAACAAATATATTATTTTCAGAAGTGATTGAAGTTTTGAAAATTATAACTCATGGGATGCAGGAACAGGTGTTTGGATTTTTTGACAAGATGAAAATACTATTTTAGTGGATGCTTATCCAGACCATACATATGATAGGTATATCGTCCAATATTTAGCTGATAATGAATTTCATTTAACTAGAGAAATTATGCATAAATAAGATTTTTTTTAATAAAAAAAAGCTATTGGCATACCAATAGCTCTAATAGAGAGCTTCGGTTTGGTTTTAAATAACCAATTTAAATAAATTATAAATTCAACAATTAATTTAGATTGATAATTTAAGTGAGTCCGAAGCTCTCTATGGGATTCTATCCGACCTTGTTTGGTAACAGATCTGGATAGTTTTTAAGAGGAATACCTCTAACACCATAACCCAATAGCTAGGTTTTTTTGGACCTGATACAGGCCCTTTGTGTGATAGAGCCTAAGCATAAGTCATTGTGTTAATCTAATTATACTCAAAAAGTTTTTTAATCAAAAAAAAACAAGATTTTATCTAATATTGTTAACCATTTATGTTTTTTTGTGATATAATAAAAATGCTTATTATTATAATAAGCATTTAACAATATTATGTCAAAATAGATATACTTAGTGATTTAAGCGAGATAAGTATTAAAAGAGAAATACTATATCTCAATGCCACTTTTCTGTCCCAAAATCTTTCATGAGAGTCTTCTATTTTGCTTTTTTTTATATTGTTCAATTTTTTAATTAAGCCACAAGCTATTGATATAAATACTATATCAAAAAACATTATAGCAAACATAAGTTCAATTCCAATTAAATAATTATTTGGAAAGAATACAATATCTTGAATAGTTGTAATTAATACTACGACTATAACCCAATAAGATAATGAGCTGAAATAAACTTTTTTTCTTTTCATGTTTTTATTTATTTTGTTGTGATTGATATATAATGCTATTAAATAAAAAGTCAATGTTAATTTTTTATTCTTAGTATATCGTAAGCTATTTTTTTATTTTTTATACAATTTTTTATCATAGTTTCATTTCTGTTTAATCCAGAATTTCCACTTTTGACTTCTAAAAAAACAATTTCATTTAAATTTCCTTTTGACAATCCATCAAAAACAATATAATCTACTCATTTACCAATAAACACAAGATCTTTGTAATTGTATGGAAATCATGGTAAAATTGGTGCAATTTTTTCGTTTACTTGTCATATTAAAACATTTTTTGATCTTTCTACTGCATTTTTTCTTTGTCAGCTTATTTTTATTTCAAAATAAACCTTTGATATTAAGTATCAAACTACTAAGCCTACAATTATTCAGACTAAAATGATTGGTAGATTTTCTTTCATTTTCTATTGTAAAGTAAAAATAAATTCTTAATAATATAAACAAGTGTTTTCATGTATACATTATAAAATGACAGTTTATTATTTCAATACAAAATTATGTTTTACTCGTTCGTAGGTAGAGTCTAGTATAAGCATAATGTTTTTGGTGTTTATTTTGTAAATTTATTTTATTTTTTATTTAAGCTGATGATTGATTTAAACAAAGTTCGTGAAAATTTAGAGGAGTACAAAAGAGTTTGTAAATTGAAATGAAAAAATATAGATGTGGATTATATTTTAGAGCTTGATACTAGTAGAAAAGCTATGCAAGCCGAGATTGATAACTTAAAGTTTCAACAAAAAGAATTAGCATCAAAACAGGATTATGAATGAGCAAAAGCACTAAAATCACAAATACAAGAAAAAGAAGAAAATTATAAATCTAACTTGGAAAAATTGGATTCTTTTCTTCTTAATATGCCACAATTTATTCGTGATGATGTGGTAGAATGAAAAGATGAGTCTGAAAATCCAGTTTTGGAAAAATATTGAGAAATTCCCAACTTTTCTTTTGAGCCAAAAGATCATATAGAATTGATGGAAAAATATGATATGATAGATTTTGTCAGATGAGCAAAGGTTTCTGGAGCTAGAAGTTATTATCTAAAAAATGATGGTTTGTTATTGGAAAGAGCTTTGTTCCAATTCGCTATGGATAAAATGGTTCAAAAATACTGATTTATTCCAATGGGAGTACCACATATTGTGGATGTTAGATCATTTGTTTGAGCAGGATTTTTCCCTGGAGGAGAAGAAGATGCTTATCATTTAGAAAAAGATGATAAATGGTTGATTGCTACAGCAGAAAACTCATTGATTTCTTATCATACTGATGAGATATTGGATCTTTCTGAATTACCAAAAAAATATACTGCACTTTCTCCGGCTTATCGTCGTGAGGCTGGAAGTTATTGAAAAGACACAAAATGATGTTATAGGGTTCATCAATTCAATAAAATTGAACAAATTATCATTTGTAAAGCTGATATTGATGAATCAAATAGTTGGCATCAGAAAATATTAAATATTTCTTTGGAAATACTTTCTGATTTATGACTACCTCATCAAGTTGTATGAATTTGTACATGAGATTTGGGTAGTGGAAAATATGTTCAGCATGATATAGAATGTCGGATGCCATCTAGAAACTCCTATTCAGAAACTCATTCTGTTAGTTCTTTGTTAGATTTTCAGTCTAGAAGATTGGGAATTCGTTATCGTGATGAAGATTCTAATATAAAATATGCTTATACACTAAACAACACTGTATTAGCATCTCCTAGAATTTTAATTCCAATTATTGAAAATTATCAAACTGAGGATGGTAAAATAAAAATTCCTGAAGTTTTGAGACAATACATGAATAATAGAGAATATATTGGTTAATCATAAAATATATTTTAACAAAAAAAGAACTTTAATGGTTCTTTTTTGTTTTGTTATAATAATTTTTTTTGTTTTTCTTAAAACATAGCTATAAAAATTAAAAGTCAAGTCATAAAAAATGTTATTTATTGTTTTTTTAGACTTTTTATTGGATTTTGATTATAATTATTATGTAAAAACTTTTGTTTATTTTAAAATTTAATAAAAACTTTATGTACGAACAAACTAAACAATATAGAGAAGCTTTGGAAAATGCGATTATGCAATCTGATGTGATAAAAATTTTTGATAATCTTTTAACTATTTCAGTAGAGGAGTGAGCTTCCGATATTCATATAGAACCACTAGAAAATTATTGTAGAATTAGAATAAGAATAGATGGGGTTCTTTTGGAATTAATTCAATATCCAAAAACTTTACATGAAAACATTATTTCAAAATTTAAAATAGAGTCTGGGCAAATGAGACCAGACGAAAAAAGACTTCCACAGGATGCTAGAGTTTCTAACGTTACTTTGACCAATAAAGAAATTGATATGAGAGCCAATACTTTACCTACTGTTTGGGGCGAAAAGTTGGTGATGAGAATTGTTGATAAATCTAAAAAAATTCCTCCTTTATCAGAACTTTGATTGGAATGAAGTAATGAAAAAATAATTTACAAACATTTAGCCTTTCCAAATGGTATTATTCTAAACACTTGACCAACTTGATCTGGTAAAACTACTACACTTTATGCTTGTTTAGATTATATAAACAAACCAGAAATCAACATTATAACATATGAAGATCCGGTAGAAAATAAAATGGAAGGACTGAATCAAGCGCAGGTAAGAGCTGATATTTGATTTACTTTTGCTAATTGATTAAGATGAGGTTTGAGACAAGATCCAGATATAATGATGGTTTGAGAAATCCGTGATAAAGAAACTTTGGATATGGCTATGGAATCAGCTATGACATGACATTTAGTATTTAGCACCGTTCATACCAACTCAGCAATAGAAACAATTAGTAGAATTTTAAATTTATGAGCTAAGCCATATATGGTGGCAGGAACATTTAATTTGGTTATCGCGCAAAGACTTGCAAGAAAAACTTGTAATCATTGTGCAAAAGAAATAGATATTAAATCAGATGAAAAACGAGAAATAGCAAAAAGAACATTTTCTAACTTTGATAAAGAATTGTTAAAAAAAGAAATTGCTGCTAGATGAATTACTAAAGAACAATGGTCTAAGTTTATGATAGAATGAAAAATTATGAAATGAACTGGTCAAGTAAACTGAGAACAATGTCCTGTTTGTGGTGGTACTTGATATAAATGAAGAATTGGTTTGTTTGAATTAATGGATTATACTGATGATATTAAAAATATGCTTATTGAATGAAAATCAAATATGGAAATTGAACAACACGCTCTAAAAAATTGAATGATAGATTTAAATAGGGATGGAATATTTAAAGTAATAAAATGAATGACAGATTTAGATGAAATATATAGATATGTGAAGATGAAACATAATTAGAAAGGATAAAGTTGAAAGTTTATCAAAGATAAGAGTTTATAAGGTCTTTTATGTTCATAACAAACTACATATTGTAAACTGATATTTAAATCATAACTTTAAAAGGTGGCTATAAAAGAAGTTTTTAAATCCGATTTTTTCGAAAAATTGGTGATAAAGTTAAATAAACCTAAACTAAAAAATAAAACAAATTTTTTTAGACTTTTGGCTGTATCTCAAAGAGCTGGACTTGGTATTATGGATTCTTTATCTTCATTAGAAAAATCAGAAGAAAATAAATGACTTCGTATTATTATAAAAGACTTATCAAGACAGTTAACTCAATGAGTTAGTCTTGCTGATGCTATGTCAAATCATTCCTATTTTTTTTCTATTGATGAAATAGAACTTATTAGAGCATCACAAGTTACAGGAAATTTAATAGAAACTTTGTATGATATATCAGAAGAATTAGAAAATTTAGAAAAGATAAATCAAAAAATAAAAAAAGCATTAATGTACCCAATTATGCTTGTGGCTGTTTCTCTTATAGCTGTTGTTTTACTGCTTATGTTTGCAATTCCTTCTATAGTATCAATTTTCCCAGAATGAGAAATACCTTCCATCACTGTTTTTATGATAAAAGCATCTAATTTTTTACAAAAAAATTGGTTTCTAATTCTTGTATTTTTGGTGGGTATAATTATGCTATATAAGTTTTTGTATTCCAAAAACTTACCCTTTAAAATATTCATAGACAAATTAGCTGTAAAAATTCCAATAGTATCTGGAGTTGTAAAAACCTTTTATATGTATAAATTTTCAAGACTTTTGTCTCAATTTTACTATGCAGGAATTAGTCCTATTTTGGCTTTAAAATTGATTTCTAATATTTTTGAAAACTTTGAGTATAAAAAGAAAATGATAGAAATAAGAAAAGATCTTAAAGCTTGATTTACTTTTTTTGAAAGTATGGAATGAACTAAATTATTTGACCCTATTTTAGTTCAAATCATTCATGTTTGAGAAGATACTGGAACTACAAAAGAAGTTTTAGATAGAATATCTAAGTTTTATAAGGATCAACTACAAACAAAAATAGATATTTTAATGTCTTTTTTGGAACCACTATTGATGGTGTTTATTGCAATAATGATAGGTATAATAGTTGCTTCTGTTTTTATACCAATGGCAAATATAGTAAATACAATTTAGTTATTAAACTTTTAATTATGAAAAAATTCAGTATACTTATAATAATCTTTTTATCTTATCTTTTTATTAGTTTTTCTTTTACTCAAGATAGTTTTTATAATATTGTTGAAGAAGTAGAAAAAATAGAAATTAATGATTATTATTGATCTTTATCATTGCTTGTGGATTTACATTTAGAAATTGCCAGATGAGAGTCTTCTGATAATCCAATATTTTTTGCTGTTGAATTAATATCTGAATTAAAATATTATTCTAATATGGATATTATTGATTATTTATGACATTCTTTTGACATACAAAAAACCTTAGACAATTTACTATCAGATATTTCTATACTTTTGACTCAATCTGAATCAGCTAAACATTATATAAAAAATAATTTACTTCTACTTAAAACTAATAAAACTGATTGTGATTGATTAAAAGAAATTTCAGACAAAAATTTTTCTATATCTTTGAAAGAATTGGATATCAAAAACATGGACATTAATTTAAATAAATCATTGGAATATGCTAAATGTTCTTCTGATAATAGAATTAATTACAATGCTCAGGATAAAATTTTATGAGAATTAGACTTTTATTATACCATATTACAGCATAAGTATGATTATTTTTCTAGACAAAGATCTGCTATTATAGAAAATTATCCACAAATATTATATCAGCTAAAAAAATAGAAAAACTATAAAAAATTTAAGTTTTATAAATTAAGAAGCTTCTAAACTTGAATATTTTTATAAATTTATTTTTTCTTGAAACTATTAGATATATAGTTATTCTTTTTTCATAATATTTAGATTCGCATTTTTTCTTATGATTGCTTTTTCTATTTGACCTATAAATGTTTATTGGTATTGAATTTTTTATCTGTTTGGATTTTTAATTTGATATTTTTTTCTTAAATTTATTGCTAAGAAAAAATTTTTTTCTAAATATAAAAATTTACAAAATTTACTTTCAAATGATATAGATAGCTTGCTGATCTATATTATACTTTGAGTTTTGTTGTGAGGAAGGCTATGAGAGGTTTTTATTTATGAATGGACATATTTTTCACAACATTTATTAGAGATTTTTGCAGTATGGAATGGGGGAATGTCTTTTATTTGATGAATTACTTGAGTTTTTGTATCATTATTAATTATGAAAAAAGTAAAAAAATTATCAAATGTTGAATTTTTTTTATTATTTGATACTTTGTTGGTTGTTGTTCCTTTAGCTATTATGCTAGGAAGATTTTGAAATTACTTAAATCAGGAAATTTATGGTCTTGTAGTTCCTATTAATTACCGATGAATTAATGAATTTTTTGTAAATATTTTTACTAAAACAAATATTTTTCATGTTTATGATTTAATTGATTCTAATTTAAGAATTAATACCAACTTTATATCAATATTTTTTGAATGATTAGTTTTATTTTTTATTCTATCGATATTATTTTTCAAAAAAATTAAAAAAAAAGAAATTAAACCATGAATTATTATTGCTTACTTTCTTATATTTTATAGTTTATTTAGATTCTTTATAGAATATTTAAGGATAGATAGTCAGTCACAATATGTTTTCTTATTTACAAAAAGTCAGCGAATATTTTTAATATTCATCTTAACTGGTTTTGTGTTTATGTGGAATAAAAAAATGAAAAAAATTAAACTATAAAATATAACTATATTTTTTAATTATATTTTTCAAATTTTCAGAAAGCTCAGGATCTATACTTAAAGATAGTTTGTATAATCTATTTATACTGCTATGGTGTTTGCTTTTTTTCAAAATTTCTTCAAATACTGATAAGTTTAAGCTTTTTTTGTGTTTTCTAATTATTTTTTTAATTAATTCTTCTATATATCATTTGTTTACAACCGAAGGATTGTATAAACTTTCTAGTATTGCTAATTCTATATTGGCTATAGGAAACACATTTTTTCAAACATATATATTTTTTGTAAATTTTTTAAAAAGACTAAATAAATTCTTATTATTAGATTCATAAGTTTTAAATGAAACTTGTTTTTCAAACATTACTGTTTCCAGTGATTGTTTGTAGTCATTGATTATTAATAACTCTTCTGGAATATCAAAGTTTGTGATATTAAATTCCAATGCTTTTATTCATCAAATATACCATTTGTTGCTAGCAAATTCTTTGCAGTGTTTTTTTGCAATACACCAATAAAACATATCCAAAAGTTGTTGTTCTTGATATTCTTTTTCTGGATTTTTTACTAAAAACATACCTTTTTTTAGATTTAAAAGGTATCATTTATTTTTAAGGTGATAAATTATTTTATAGGCCTTATTTTCAGAATATTCACTATCCAATATTTTTTCAACAATATCTTTAATTTTATCAATCTCTATAAGTTTGTTTTTATATTTAAACAGGTTTTTGACAACGATGTCGAAATTGTTTTTTTGCATATCCAGCCTTTAATGTGTAAAATGAGTAAAAATAATATAACAATTCTTCCCAAAAAATCAAGAGGATTTTGCCATAAAAATTTAAAGGATTTTTCCGTTGTATTTGGTGTGATTAAAGTTAATACATTTATCGACGGATCATTATGTAAGTTTTATTTTTTATTAATTTCATACTATGAACCAACAATGTTTAGTAAAAAACACTTTTACCAACGTTAAGTCTATTGATTTGGAATGAGTGAGAGCAGAGTTTACTGAACTTGTAGAAGGAAATTATGATGTGGTTCTAGAAATTAATTCACAAAAGTTTTTGATCAGATTGGTAAATGATTGAGACTCTATCCAAAACTTTGAAATTGTTGCCAGTAAATGATTCGTTAATGATTTGACAAATAGTCTTATATTTGCTCTTAGAAGTTTGGTAGCAAGTTTGCAAACAACTTTGTATTAAGACTTTTTGTTGGTTTTTATTAGTCTCCAATAGGCTTATAATATAATTTTACTTTTTTCTAAAAAAGACTTGAAAAAGGAGATTTTTTTGTTACAACAAAAATTGTAATATTTATTTTCTATTAATAAAAGCCTATGACTGATGCAAAAAAAATCAAATCTGCTTCTAATTTAGGACAGATTACAGAAAATTTGGAACAAGTTTCAGCTTTCAAATTACAGAAGATAAAAATACAAACAGAAAATTACAAACAATTTATGAAAGACTTTTTGGAAATATTCAATTCTGTTGAGTTTTCATGAACTTCTATATGAGATAAATGAAAAGATTTGATTTTTGCAATGTCTACTGATAGTGGCTTTTCTGGAAACTCTAACTTGAGATTATTTAAAAAGATTTCAGAAGAATATAAAAATAAAAAAGAATCTTTGGAATTGTATTGTATTGGAAAAAAATCTTTAGATTACTTTTTACAAGATTGATTTAATGTAGTATGATATATAAATTTACCTGAAGAGTTTGTTGAACAGGATTTTTCAGAAATATATAAATATATTGAAAATTCTATATCTGATAAAAAATATTCAAATATAAAAGTTTATTTTAACTATCTTAAAAACTCAGTAATCAGAACCCCAATCAACTTTAATTTGTTTCCATTTGATAAAAAGAGTCTAAATACATTTGTTCGAAATATGAATATCGATGTGAATTCTTTAACTACAAAATCTGATAATATTATGGTTTGATCTAATATACAAGAGTTTAAGCAAGAAATGATTAAACAACTTTCATGATATATAATTTATGGTGCTGCTTTACAAAATAAAATTTGAGAATTGGCTTCTGATATCTTACTTATGAATAATATTAAAAATAATGCCAATAATACTGTAAAATGATTGATTAGTTCTTTTAATAAAATTCGTCAAAGTTTATTAACTCAAGAAGTTAGTAAAATTATGTCATCAAAAATGTTTATAGAATCTTAATTTTATTATCTAATAAATAATATCATGAGTTCTACAAATCAAAATCTTAATAGGCAGCCTGTTCAATGTTATACTAGAGTTATGTGATATTTAAGACCAGTTAATTATTTTAATCTTTGAAAGAAATCTGAATTTTATAGTAGGACTTATTATGATAAAATAAAGGCATACAATAAAAATTTTGTTGCCGAATATATGAGTGATGCGATATGCTAAAATATTTAATCTACTTTATTCTTGTGGGAGATTAGAGTAGTTCTATTCATGATTGTGTAAAAAAAAACATAAGGGGCTTGAAATCCTTATGTTTTTTTATAAATTATAAATAATTTATTTTTAAAATATTTTGTAATGTGATTGTTTTGATCTGAAGAAAACATAATAATAAATGAATATTCTAAAAATCCTATTAATAATTTTGAAATGAAGGATTTTACTGTAAAATATCATGAATGAAACTTTATTTGTTGAGATGATATTACTGTTTTTTTGAAAATAGAAGATAAAAAAATAAAATCTTTTTCATATAAATGAAATTTGTCTATTGTGTCTTTAGCAGCAGCTTCTTTTGTTTCTGAAATTGTTGTAGATTTAGAATTAAATGAAGTATTAAAACGAAACTACGATTTTATTTCAGAAAAATGATTAGAGGTTTCAAATAGAAGAAAAAGAGCTGTGATTTTGCCGATTTTAGCTATTAGAAATGCTATTCATCAGTATTTAAATGATTGAATAATTGATGACTTTGATGATTTGCTTGACTCGTAGTAGACAAAAATAGACAAAATTGACTTGAAATACTTAGACAAATATGTATACATTTTTTTACATTTATTATTAATATTCTTGTTTTGAGAACATTAAAAGACTTAATATTAAATATTTTATTACATGGTTTAGCTTTGTTTTTGTTAAACAAATATTTACCTTCTTGGTTTGGAGTAGAATCTTTACAATATTCTCCTGTAATTACGTTTTTGGTATTAGCTATTTTGTTTTGGATAATAAACAATATTATTAAAGTTATATTAAAAATATTAACTATACCATTGAAATATATGACTTTTGGCCTTTTTTCTTTGGTATTAAATATGTTTATATTATATTTGTTTGAGTATTTTGTTAATAACTATCTTATAGGAATTACAATTTCTCTTGGTACTTTTATACAAGTGTTTCTCATTTCTTTATACGTAGCAATAACATCATTTATAATTAAAAAAATAACTTAGGAGTTAAAAATATTTTAATTTGTTAATATTGGTAATGGCGAAAAATTATTCAGTAACTAGAGAAAGTGCAGCAAAAGTTTTATGAATATCTACTAGAACTGTAGATAGATATGTAAAATCTGGTAAATTATCTTATAAAAAGGTTGCAAACAAGGTTTTGTTATCTAAAGAAGAAATAATAGAATTGCAAAAAGACTTTGGAGCTCTTCGTCAAGAAACAAGCTCAGAAATAGTTGGCCCTGTATCTACAACTAAATCTGTAACTACAGTAAATCCTTCTATAGAGCAAGCAATTGATGCTAAAATTGAAAAATTCTTTTTGATATTTAATGAAAAGGATAAAATTTTAGAAGAAAAAAATAAGGTTATATTTATGCTACAGCAGAGAATTGGAGAGCTAGAAACTAAAATAAAAACCATGGTGGCTTTGCCCGATTATACTAGAGAAAAACAGGAAGCTATTATTGAAAAGCAAAAACTTGAAGAAAGAATTGTTGTTTTAAGAAATAAAGTTAGATCTGAAAAGACCAAAAATTTAGTTTTTATTTGAGCATCTTTAATTTTAATTATTATTGCAATATTCTTTTTTATGCAAAATTAGTTTGTATTAAACATAAATAAATTCAAAACTAGTTTTATAACTAGTTTTTTATTTAATTGAATAATTTACTGGCATAATTAAAAAAAATGTGTGGCTAAAACAATAGGAAACAGTAGAAGGTAATTGTTTTATCTACTGTTTTTTTATAAATGCAATATAAAATTTGTAAAAAATGTTGAGAAAAGAAGGTTAA
>Ga0265293_10000877_pt1 | contig 69539 bp, 51 predicted proteins | sample Munlanlewell138R_FD_192505 | JGI IMG/M metagenome (GOLD analysis project Ga0265293, IMG submission 192505) | Leachate microbial communities from a municipal landfill in Southern Ontario, Canada - Leachate well 138R | ecosystem: Engineered > Solid waste > Landfill > Unclassified | place: Canada... | reverse complement strand
CCTCCTTAATGTGAACATATAGTGATTAGGCTTACTATATATATTCGACATTTTGGGGTGAAATCCTTTTTTTGCTTGTAAAAAAGTTAGTTATTTCAACGGTTAAAAATTATGCAATTTGCTCAATCAAGTATATTATATCATTTTTCTAAGATTTGGTATACATAATTCTTAAGATCCTTAATAAAATACAGACTCTGACCTATGTCTTCCCTACTAATCATTATTCTTTTAGTCTAACAGCCCTATCCATTTCATAAGAGTAATTTATCAAATCCCCAATAAAAATATTCTTCTCTTTTAAAGATATAGATGGTATATCCATAATTATTTCCTTACCACTTGATTTAAGATAGATCCTAGTTAAGGTCCCTAAGTATTCTATCCATTGTACCTCACCAGGTTCTTTTCCATCTGTTGACATTATAATTCCATCTGGTCTTAGCATAAATGTCCAATTATCTATCTCCAAGAAGTTACATTTTCCCATAAATTCTGCAACAAACTTATTTACCGGTTTTTCGTAAATCTCATTAGGTCTTCCAATTTGTTGTATGATTCCCTTATCCAGAATTACTATTCTATCTGCTATAGACATTGCTTCTTCCTGATCATGGGTAACATAGATTCCAGTAGTATCCCTTTCCTTTAAGATGTTTCTTATTTCCTGGCGCATGGATACTCTTAATTTTTCATCCAAATTACTCAAAGGCTCATCAAATAAGAGTACATCAGGATTAACTACCAAGGCCCTTGCCAGGGCTACCCTTTGTTGTTGTCCCCCACTTAATTCACTAATCCTTCTATCCTTTAATCCCTGTAATTTAACTGTCTCCAGTACCTTAGCCAATTTAATGTCTATATCTTTTTTGCCTATCTTCCTTACCTTTAGTCCATACTCAATATTTTTTTGGACACTCAAATGGGGAAAAAGAGCATAGTTTTGAAATACCATTACTGCATTTCTCTTTCTTGGGTCAAGACCGCTAACATCAGTATCCCCAAAATATATTTCTCCACTTTGAATTGCTAATAATCCTGCTATCAATCTTAATAGGGTTGTCTTACCACACCCTGATGGTCCCAGAAGGGCTACTATCTCTCCATGATTTACCTGAAGGCTAACCTTATCAAGAACTAATTCATCTTCATATTGGTATGATATATCATTAATCCTAATGTCCATTACATAACCTCCAAACTAAACCTGCATAGAAAAGTCCAAATATACAACTGTTGCATCATCATGAGTCTTAAGTCTTCCAATGGATCTCTTATCCTTATCAGTTTCTTCTAAGCCTCTTAACTCATTAATTATATTTCTAACTCCCTTACTTCTAATCTGATCCAAGAGATTTTCTCTAGAATATTTAACACTTAAGGGAACAATACCATCTGTTGCCAGAAGACATCTATTTATCTGAGTAATATCCAACTCTCTATATATGCCAAAATCAATTGCATCCTCACTATGGCCAAGAATAAAGTATCCTCCTGGTTTATTCATCCTAGACCTATTCCTAACTAATACATCCAATTCTTCTTCAGTAAATCCCTTAAATACAACCTCATTTTCTCTGTGTTTATTTCTTCTCATAAGTTCAATAACCTCTGAATCAAAATCCTTAAGGGCAGTATCTGTAATAATATAGCAAACTCCTGACTTATCCTCTACAGTAATTTCCACATCTCCTAAAACATAGGACTCAAGGATATTGCCGTTCTTTCTAATTATAGCAAGGCCAGCTGATAGCTGTTCATGGGCTAGTAGTGATGATATATCAACAAACTTACCATATTCTCTATTAAACTCCCTAACCCCATTTTTCAATATGGATTGAATTGTATAGGTTGTATCATCTATGTTTTTATTAAGATACTCCTTCCACCAATTTACCATCCAACTTACATCGTTTTTATCTGGAGTATAGCTATTACTAGAAAGTGCTGATGCCCCATCCAATACAAAGGCGCTTTTTTTAGTTAGTCCATATATGTCTTCATTGTATTTTTTTACTGTGTCTGAATGATATTCGATTCTCATAATACACCTCTTCTATTCTATATATCCTTGCAGTTTTTTAATAATTGTTGAACCAAGAACTGTCATTAATAACACTAGGCTTCCATATGCCATGGCTAATCCAATTTCAAATTCAAACATGCTATTTACCATGGCAATTGAAATTGGTCTATTTCCTGCAGTAAACAAGAATGCTGATATTGTATACTCTCCTAAGCTCCTAATAAAGACCAATAAGAAACCAGCCCAAACTCCAGGAGATACCAGTGGTAATACAATCCTAAAAAATGTTGTTATACCACTTGCTCCAAGATTAATGGAGGCTTCCATGTACTGATCCTTTAGTCTCTCATATGAAATGGTTATGGATCTAACTGCCATGGGTAGCATGGCTATAAAATAGGCTAGGGGAAGTAATATCCATTTTCCAAGTAAGACACTACTAAATCCATTTATCATATTTATGGCTATGGCACTTGCAGGTAGAGCAAAGGGCAACATCAGCAAAAATTCAATCAGTGGTTTAAGCTTTGTTTTTGTCTTAGTTACAGTATAGGCTGCTGGTAAGGCAAGCCCCACTGCCAATACTGCTGCTAGAAGTGCCATTTTAAAACTGTTTAAAAATGGTGCAAGACTTCTACTTCTCGTAAATATTCTTATATAATTGTCAATCCCAAACTCCTGAGGGAAAATCTGGATCATCCATGTCCCTGGTTTTACAAAGGATAAGATGATTATCGTAACTATTGGTAAAAATATCATTAAGACTATAAAAACAGCCAGTAGGATAAAAATACCTTTAATTAATGGATTTTCAATTCTCTGATGTTGAATTTTATGATCCCTTAAATTAATCTGAAAGGATATCTTTTTCTCATAATATCTTGATAAGCCCATATAGGACATAGCAAATATTGATAGTATTACTGCCTGGGCAGCAGCCAGATTCATGTACAAGTTGGCCTTGGATAAAAGGATCTGGGTAGTAAGCACCTTGAATCCACCACCGATTATATTTGGTGCTGAAAATGATCCTATCCCAGTCATAAAGGTCAATATACTGGAACTTATTAAGGCTGGAGCTAAGTAGGGTAGTATTATAGAGTAAAAAACTCCAAAGGGTGAAGCTCCAAGATTAACTGCAGCATTTACAATATTTCTGTCCAACTCCTTTATTGCCACTGATACATTCATATAGAAGTAAATATACTGAGTGTAGGCATGGACTAGGAGTATTCCCGAAAGTCCACTGAACTTAAATGGAATACTTTTTAGGCCCAAAATTCCCTCAATGGTTTTAGTTACCATTCCACTTTCTCCATAGAGTTGTACAAAGGCAAATACTATTATCAAACCAGGGACTACCAGGGGCAAGATAAGAACCTTATCCAGGATCTTGTTAAAGGGGAATTCAAAGTAGTGTACAAAAAACGCAAGAAAAGTACCAATAAATCCGCATATTAGTACAGTCATAAACCCCATTATAAGTGTATTTTTTATTGCCACCAGTGAACCTGCTGTTGTTAAGATATATCTGTAGTTTTCAAAAGAAAAACCCTGGTCAGTGGTTAAACTGACCAGTATTGTTCTAATTGAAGGATAGAGAACAAATAATCCAAGTACAAACAGCAAAGCTAGTTTGATAGTTTTCTTCATCTATTTCACGTCTTTTCCTGTATCCTTTATTTCTGTATCCCATTTTTGCATCCATTCAGATTGTTTAGCTGAAAGGTCAACCCAATCAACATCCATTGCTTTGAATGTTATCTCTCCCATCCATTGTGGAGATGTAGCTAAAGCTCCTGGGTGGGTTGGCATACGGTTAAATGCATTAGCTAACATAGCTTGTACTTCAGCACTTCCTGCAAACTCTACAAAGGCCTTAGCTGCCTCTGGATGAGGAGCATTATTAATTGCTGCTATTCCATCTGTGATTATTGGAAAACCACTTTCAAGTTGTACTATTTCAATTGGAAGATTGTTCTTTAACTTGTTATCAACTATATCGTTTAGAGTTGAAAAACTTATACTTGCTTCCTTTCTACCAATGGATTGCATCATCAATGATCCACTATCAAAATACTGCTTTGTATTTTTATCTAAAGCTGTCATAAAGCTCCATCCTTCTTCTATAGAAGAATTTCTCTCATATTGTTGGATCAAGGCTGAATACATAACTCTTGCTGATGATGATAAGGCATTTCTAAATATTAATTGTCCCTCATATTTTGAATCCGCTAAATCAAACCAATCCTTTGGAAGATCATCCTCACTTACCATTTCTGTGTTATAGAATAAGGCCACTGGAGTTTGAATTGTACCAAACCAGTAATTATCTGCATCTTTAAACATAGGATCAATATCATTAACCCACTCCGGTTCAAATGAGACGAACAGATCCTTTGCCTTTAAGTCCATAAAAAGATTTGATGCTCCACCAAACATAACATCTGCTTGAGGATTATTCTTTTCTGCTTCTACTCTTTCAGCTAGTTCACCCTTCAGGTTGATATACTCTACACTTACTCCTGTTTTCTCTTCAAAGGCTTCAGCAACCATTTCTAACATGTCTTCACCATGGGTTGAGTAGATTACAAGCTTATCTTCTAATACTACTTCTGCTGGCTCTTCAACTGGTTCTTCAACTGGCGTTTCACCTGCTGGTTCCTCTGGTGTTTCTTCAGATTGTGTACATCCCACCATGGCAAATACTATTAAACCTAAAACTAATAAAAATAATATGGATTTTTTATTCATTAAGTACATCTCCTTACATGATAATTTCTATCACTTATACTACCACTGAAAATATGAGATTGTAAGGGATATTAGTAAATTTAATGGTAACGAAAACCCTATAATAAAAACAAATAAAGCACCTACATAGGAAATAGAATATACATTCTAAAACTTCTTCCTAGTTTAAAGTTTTCTTATTAAGAGAATTGGTGTATTTTTATTTTCCCTTGATTGTATACTATTAACCTCTATAAAGAATATAAAAAGTTTTTTTACATTCCTTCAATTTTATATATCTATTTCAACACACATAAAAATTTTATTTCAGAAATGGTAGATGCTTAAATCAACTTTACTAAATTTTGTAATAAGATATTTTCCCCATAATATCTTACCTATCTATTTAGATTCCTAAATTAGCTTTATGTTTGTATTCTTCTTAACTACTTTACTTACATAAAAAAAGAAAGCATTAAATACTATAATGCTTTCTACTTAAGACAATTTTCTAGTTTGAATTGAATTATCTTTATTTAATTCCCTCTGCTTTCTTTAGCTGATTAACTAATTCTCTAAGAGCCTCCTTGAAACATTCCATAGGCGGATTTGTAATACCCGCTCCTATCATACCAATTCCTGCTTCCTTATGGGCTATTGCAGTATTAATTACAGGTAACATCCCTGATTCAAGTACTTTTCTTAAGTCTATTCCAGTTGGAATTCCTCTGAAATTAAGGATTGGTAAAGTTACATTTGGATTCTCTCCATAGGTTATTTCATACATTTTCTTAGTTGTAGCAACAGCTTCCTCAACTGTGCCTCCTACTAATGATACTATTGCTGGTGCAGCTGACATAGCAAAGCCACCAATACCATATGTTTCAGTTATGGCTGAGTCTCCAATATCCAAACCAGAGTCTTCAGCTTTATAACCTGCAAACAATGGACCAACTACCCTCTGAGCAGGGCCTGTGAACCAATGATCCTTGTCTAATCCACTAACTCTAATCCCAAATTCAACACCATTTCTTGCCATAGTTGTTAATATAGTACTATATGGAACTCCATGTGCAGCATCTAATGCGTTTTTTGCCAATGCCATCCAAGTCGGTCCTGAAAAGTAGTCAGATGATAGAACAAAATTCAAAACATCCACTTTATCTTTTGTAGAAAAATTGGTTTGAACTAGGTAAGGTGATAACGCCTGAATTAGTAGAGTTGTACCTGCAACATTTCTATTGTGGCATTCATCCCCCATGTGGAGAGCCTGAGACAATAATAATCTTAAATCTATCTCCCCTGCTATTTCCATCGCTTCTTTAAGCATTGGTCCTAAAACATCTCTCATCCATATCAACCTATCAATTACACTCTGATCATTTGCTCCCATTCTTAATATCTTAGATAGCTGTTCGCTCAAATTTGTATAGGAGAAATTTCCATATGTCTTGTTTTCTACTATGTGCACATACATACTAGCTGATGTAACGCCTGCCATTGAGCCTACTGAATTATGTTCATGACAGGGGGAAAATAATATTTCACCTGATGCAGCTACCTTTTCTGCTTCTTCAATATCTTTTGCAAATCCTTCAAATACAATAGCCCCTGTTACAGCACCTTTCATAGCTCCACACATATTTTCCCACTTAATTGGTGGACCAGCGTGAATAATCATATTTTTCTTCATTCCTGGAATTACATTTATCGCCTTATCATATCCAACCAATACCGGTCTTGAAGTGGTTATTCTTTCAATTACTTCCTTATTTGCTTCTTCTATTTTTTGCTTAATATGTGGTAATTCAAGGTAATCAAGAGCATCCAGTAAATCTTCATCACCATCTGCAGGAGGAATAAAGTTAACTTGATTGACTTTAATACCCTGTTTAGTCATATCTTCCTTAAACATTTGCAATCCAATATTTATTACATCAAACTTTTTATTAAAGAGCTCATTAATCAACTTAGTTTTCCTCCTTCATTATAAAACCTCTAGATAATAACCCTGTATTTTCACTACTACTGGATATGGTAACTCCTGCATCCATTAATTTTTTTACCTGATTTTCAAAGTTTTGAGGATCAAGATCTGTTCCTAATACAAATGCTAATATTTCAAGATGTCTACCTTGTTCTTTAGCTATAGATTTTGCCTTTAGGATAGCTGGTAAAGTCACTCCTGCTGGATCTGGATGTGAACCATATCCTAATATTATATCTACTACTAAAACTCCAACCTCTGGATCATTTGCTTCTCTAATTATTCTTTCTAATCTAAGGCTTGGATCAATCATTGGATGTGGTCTACCATTAGTGAATTCATCATCTCCAAAATCAATAAATGTGTTCTCTTTGCTTATATTAGCATCCTTTAATTTATATAATGGATCTTTAGAAATATTACTATACACATTGTTAAATTGTTCTTTAACTAATGATGTGACTTCTTCACATATGGTCCCACCACAAAATAATCCTCTGATATATTTCTGATCAGGGTTTAATTTCCCCTTAATTTCCTCGATTAGTGGTAAGTTTAGTGATCTCTTGTTTATTGTACTTTCTTCAACACCTGACAGTATAACTGCCTGTAGCGCAGCTTGTTTAGTCGTCTTACCATAAACTGCCCCTGCTGACTCTATCTCATCTTTATCTCCACCTATAAAGCAAATAACCACTGGTTTTGAGATATTACTAATTTCCCTATATATTTTTTCCGAAATGATTTTTGCAGGTCGTTTAGAAACTAAAACAATTACTTTCGTTTCATCATCGTTTGCTAATGCTTTCATGCCATCAAGCATCATCAAACCACCCACTTCAAGGGATAAGTCTCTTCCCCCAGTACCAATTAGTTGAGATACCCCACCACCAAAATCATGAATTCTAACGCTTACTTCCTGTGCTCCAGTTCCAGATGCAGCTACAATACCAATATTTCCTCTTCTTACTTCGTTAGCAAAGCATAGACCTTTTCCATTGATTATAGCAGTTCCACAATCTGGTCCCATCATTAGAAGACCTTTCTCATGTGCTTCTTTCTTTAAGCTTATCTCATCATCTATTGAAACATTATCACTAAACATCATTACATTCAGCCCATTATTCAAAGATTTTCTGGCAACTCTACCAGCATAAGCTCCTGGAACAGATACTACAACTAATTTTGAGTCCTCATTATATTCTAAAGCAGCTTCTAAACTGGAATATGTGGTTTCTGTATTGGTGGTACTACCTGTTTTCCTAATCATTGATTGTTCTACTTTTTCAACCAATTCATTAAGATCATATCCTTCAAGACCTTTGACTACTATCATCAGGTCTCCCTTCCCCGCATGTTCAATTTCATCTGTAAATAATCCAGCATTTTTCAATACTTCCTTATTCATAGTAGTTCCCATCGCAATATTGACCTGACTAACCCCCTCAATTTCGTTTGCTAAGGTTGATATTGCCATAAGAGAAACTGAATCAAAATAAGTATTTTTCTTTATTAAAGTCTTTATTGACATTCTTAGTCTCCTTTTCTATTAATATTTCAAATCCTGTCCTCATACCTAAAATTAAGTCATACCCAGATGAATGTCCAATTGAGAGTACTTCGTTTAGACCCTTACTGATATTTTTATCAGTACAAATAGATTCAACAGTATCTACTAGGATACCTCTGTAATATCCTTGAGAAGATCTCAATAATCCTTGATAGCTAATATCAGTAGTAGCACCAATCATTCCATGGATTATTTCTCCAAGAACTCTATCCGATTGAGGAATTTTTGAATTCTCTAAACCAAGCACTAAATAAATTCCCATCAAGACATCATCACCAGAAGGTGTTAAACCTTGCCCAAGGCCAATCAAGCTTCTTCCCCATTTAATAATATTATCCGTATTCCCTTCAAAGTAAGCGTATTTCATTAGTTCAATTCTCTCCATTATGAGAGCATTTGCAATGTTAGCAAAACAAGATTTTTCAGTATCTTTTATCCCAACAATTATCTCATCAAGATAAAATAGATTTTTTCTTATAGTATCAGTATTCTTTTTAAATCTACCTCTCTGAAGTTTATAAATATTTGTTGTACTTAAGTCTATAGTCGTTTCGTTTATATATATTTTATTAGTCATAGCATCTACTGTATCTCCTATGCAATCAATATAGGAACTAAAATCATCAGCATCGACTATAACTGAGTATGGAGATCTATCAACGTTTTTAGTTACTATAGAGATAATATGGCTATCATCATCTAATAGATTAATTACATTTCTAAAAACTGAGTGAATTTTAAAGTTTGAAGTTTTAACTTCCAGTTTATTGCGAAACTGATCATGCATCCTTAAACCTATTAACATAAGATTCTCCCTTAAACTCATTCCAGAATATTATCCTCTATTTTCTTAAATCAATTAAGATTTTCTTTGCTTTTTCAAATTCTCCCATTAGTTCATATGACTTAGCTTTGTGCTTTTTATACAAGTTATTATTGGGATCAATTTCTATTGCCTTTTCTATAACATCAACAGCTTCATCATGTTTACCCAAGGATCTTAAACTATTAGCTTTATGGAATAAATAATCATATCTATATGGATCCATAGACAGAAGAATATCCATTTCAGCAATAGCTTCTTCATGTCTTCCTAGTTCTCTAAGATAGTTTGACTTGTGATACCTATAAAAGAAATAATATGGGGAATAGTCAATGGCTTTGTCATATTCCATTAAGGCTTCTTCTACTTTTTTCATAGTCCTATAAACATTTGCTATATAAAATAAGAACTCAGGTTGTCCACTTCTATGTCTTAATCCTTGATTATAATAGTATAATGAATCCTCATGTTTATCTAAAAGCGAATAGCAATAACCCATAAAGAAGATGCCTTCAAGATTATCCAACTTATTTGCCTGCTCAATAGCTTCTTCATAGGATTCTTGGGAAATTAAACTGGTTATCAATTGATGATTATCGTCAAATCCACCTCTTAGTATTCCTAAAACGTCTCGTTCCTTTCTTGCTGAAGCCCAATCAAGTGATGTTTTTCCTTCATTGTCTTTCAAATTTGGGTTAGCACCATTTTTCATTAGTAATCTTATAATTTCTTTATAAAGATATCCACCATTTCCTAATATAACAGCTTCCTGTAAAGCACTCCATCCAAGATCATTGACATGATTAACAGATACATTAGCCTTTAATGCAATCTCTACAGTCTTCAAATATCCTTTTTCGCTACTTGGTAAAAGTACTGTTCCTCCAAATCTATTGGTGGAATTGATTTCTGGATTATACTCTAGCATCAACTTTAAAAGTTTATGAAATCCGTTAGCTCCTGCACACAACCAAGGGCTTAACATTGAATTATCCTTTACATTTGGGCTTGCACCCTTATCAAGTAGAATTTTACTGGTTTTATAGCTGTTATTTTCAACCGCATACATCAATAGAGTTTTTCCATTATCATCTTGTGTATCTATTTCATTATAGTTTTCAAGTAATAGTATTGTTTTCTCTATGTTATCTTCAATCAATGCATTCTTTAATTCAAGATTCATGTTTTACTCTCCTTTAATAAGCATAAATTCCTCACCATATTTAGCTACACGATAATTTAAATATTTCAATTTTTAATTTTAAACAATGAGTTGGTGAGGTTGATTATCATAGCTTTTCTATTCTAATTCTATTAATATAATCTAAAAATTATATTTTGATTATTATTTTAAAATATCATAATGGCCTCAGATCTTTATTTACTACTTCTATCCCAAACTATTTTCCCCATGGAAATAGTTTTTTCTATTGTACCTCTGAATCTTTTTCCTAAATATGGGCTTTGTTTATGTCGATACTCCAGATCATCTATTCCTAAAACATATTCTTTGTTTAGATCAATTAGAACAATATCTGCATCACTACCAACCTCAATTGTCCCTTTCTTAGGGTATAATCCAAATCTAGTGGATGGATTGAAGGATGATATTTTAACTATCTTCTGCATTGAAATTCCTCTCTGAAAGTATCCTTCTTCTAATAAAATCGGTAAAGTTGTCTGAGCTCCAGAAATTCCTCCCCAAACATTAAATATACTGGTATTTTCATCTATTAGCTTTAATTCCTTTGGAGACGGGGAATGATCAGATCCTATAATGTCTATTTCATCTTCTTCAATATAACCCCATAACTTCTCGATTTGAGCCATATCTCTTAGTGGAGGTGCACATTTAGCAACTGCTCCAATTCTTTCAAAGTCTTCAGTGCTCAAGGAAAGATAATGTGGGCATGTTTCTACAGTTATATCCACACCTCTTTTTTTTGCATCAGATATATACTTTATACAGTCTCCATTGCTCAGATGAAGTATATGTGTTTTACATCCAGTTACTTCGGCAAATTTAATTATTTTGAAAATTGCCTCCTCTTCTGAAGCAATTGGTCTACTATTTACAAAATCTCTTATGTTAGTTTTGCCTTCCTTAATATACCTTTCCTTAAGGGTATTGCAAATCACATCATTCTCTGCATGTAATGCTAATATTAAATTATTCTCTGCTATCTCAAACATTGTCTTTAATAATTCTTCATCGCTTAAATGTGTGAATTCACTGATACCACTATTTGATAAGAAAGCCTTAAATCCAATTACACCACATCCCGATAATTTCTTGATCTGCTGAAGGTTTCCAGATACTACTCCGCCCCAAAGATAATAGTCTATCAAGGATTTTTTCTTTGCATGATTATCCTTAGCATAGTACTCCACAGGCGAAATGAGAGGAGGATTGCTGTTTAGGGGCATATCAAAAAATGTTGTCACCCCACCTGCTGCTAGGCTTTTAGTCCCGGTTATGAATCCTTCCCACTCTTCTCTACCTGGCTCATTTAAATGTACGTGGGTATCAATTAAACCAGGTAATATGACTAATCCTTCAGCATCAATTTCAATGTCAACATCAATATCATGCTCAATTTCTTCTTCTATAGATTCAATTTTTTTGTTCCTAATTCCAATATCAGCTTTAAATTCTTTATCATGTGTTATGATATGGGCATTTCTAATTACTAGATCATATTTAGAATTAATCATATTTCCCCTCCTTGGAGCACCTTGTATACTAGTAAAATCAAGGTGCGACTATTAACAGGTCTTATATATAAATTACTTACACCTTTATTCTTATGGTTTCAATTGGAGTGTTGCAATTCAAGTTCTCAAATCCGTCCTCTGTTACAACATAAGTATTACCAATATTCGCTCCAGCTACCAAAGGCTCTGTCCATTGAGGATGAAGAACAAAGACCATACCCGGTTTACATATTTCTGTATTATGTGAAGTTACATCAAAACCATGTGGATCTCCATGCATTCCAGTACCATGTCCAAGATTTGGATTGTGAGGACCTGTAACTGGTGGATAAACATGCATCAACTTACGACCATATTTTTCTAGATCAACATCTTCAACATACACTTCTGGTATTTCCAAAGCAGATAAGTCATCATTTGGAGCCCAATTATATGGCATGGTAGAAGTTTTGTCGTCTTTCAAGTATCCTTTTTCAACAAATATAGTAAAACCTTCCCTGTTCACTTCACTAAGAGGAACTCCAGGTTTAATTTTCTTTTCAGCTCTTCTTAATGATTCAGTACAGATTTCTAAAACTTCATTTTGTTTTTTAGTCACTTCTCCAACTGCTATCATCCTTGCCATCTGAGCCGTATATCCTCTATATGATATACCTGATACATAAAAATTTATTAAGTCTCCAGGAACTATAACATGACCATATGCTTTACCTATGTGTGTTCCCCACTTGTTAACTCCTATCTGATACCCATCAGCATTTTCTCCTCCTCTAGCTAATTGAGCATAGGTAAATGCTGCATAAAGTTCATTATCTGTTACCCCAAGCTTGCATGCATGTACAGCTGCCTGAAAACCAATATCCATTAATTGCGCTGATGCTCTGATTTGATCAATTTCATTTTTAGATCTTGTTTTCTGCATTTCCATAATTACATGGGTTATATCTGTAAATCTAGATTTTGGTAATGCTTCTCTTAGTGCATTCCAGTGTCTAGCAGAAGAATTATCTCCAATAATTCCTATATTAGCTGACTTATAACCTAAGTCTGTTAATGCTCTTGTCACTCCTTCAATAAGCTTATCAGCAGATGTTGCTGGTCTACCAGAGTACTCTCTTCCAAGAGCTCCCACTTGATATAATCTTTCTACACCCACAGCCTCTCCCCATGAAGGAGGTAGAATAACTGCTTGTGTATAGAAGGAAAATAATTGTAATCCCTTATCTTCATCTGATGGGATAATTAATATTCCTTCACGGTTCCAATCACATGCATACCTTAGGAACTTATTTGTTGTATGGTAATTTAATACACCATTTGCATTAACCAATGTTACATCTAGTTCTGCTCTTATTGCTTCTCTTCTAATATGTGCAATTCTTTCTTTGTACTCTGCTTCAGGTATTGCTTTTGGTGCAATAAATTCAAATGTAGGTTCAAAACCCTTCAATAATTTTTCATATCTCTCAAATGACACAATATCAACTCCTATTTGTAGTATTTATGATTTATTTTACAGATTATATTAACAGTTTGACTTCCTAGTTCCTCTAGAACCAGAAAGTCAAACCTCTATTAACTTAAACTAAAATAGCTTATTCTGATTTTTATTTATTAAAATTATGGTGGCTGATTACTGATTCATATTTAGTTGTTATTAGCTTTCTTATCTCTTGAAAATAGGATGGTTCCTAAAATAGAAGTTAACATTAATCCTGCTCCAATAATGTAAATTGGTGTTCTGTTATATAGGACAATTGAGGCTGCAAATGGTAATACTATAAAATTCCAGAAGAATACAGCATTATACACTCCTAAAGCCTCATATATCACTGATTTGTTTTCAGGATCAATAGCTCGAACCAATGAAAGTCCTTGAGCATTAGAACCACTGGTCATTCCAAACAACATCAAACTTTTCTCAAACCACTGATCATGACCTAAGTATCTCATCCATGCAAATATGAATACTGCTGAAGCAGATAAAATCACTATCCCGTGAATTAAAAGAGGAACAATTAATTGGCTAACTATATCTAATCTTATGGTAGTAAATGCTGCTAAAATTACTACTTCCAAGGTAAAGTTACTAATCTGATTTATTGTACCTTTATCAACATAATCATCTAATTTCAATTTCATCATTACTGGCCATAAGATCAATCCACCAACTAAACCCCACAACATAGGACTTACATTTCCTAGGAAAGGTACAATATTTGCCAATGTCTTGAATATGATTTCACCAAACCTAATACTTACTGCTAAAATTCCAAACTGTAGAGCTATGGCTGTAACATTAGTTGGATTCACTTTTATCTTGCCAATGGAATCTTGTTTCTCCTCTGGTAAAGTTCCTCGGAAGAAGTAAAGTGGTTGTTTAGTAACATCAGTTGTAAATTTAGTTAAACCTTTACGAGCGCCATAATTTGCTATTGCCATGCCTGGTATCATGGCGAACAGGATTCCTATGGTAGCCATAACCATTCCTATACTCTGTGCTCCATACTCACCGGTCTTATCAATAACATCAGATACAACAGGAACACTTCCATGAGAACCAAAGTATGCTGCATTACCCATCAATCCCCATCCTTCTGGTAAGCTTGGCCAAAACTTTATTAGTACTGCTCCCAATAGCAATCCAAATATCATCTGAAATCCAAATACTGTCATATTAGCAAAAGTAAAATCTAGATGCTGATATATTCTCTTAGCTGTAACAGTTATTCCCATAGGTACACATGCCATTATTATTCTCATTCCTATGCTGGGAACCTCTGAGAATACAGTTGGAATATCTATAATTCCAAGTAGTTGAGGGCCAAGGACAAGGCCTATGATCCCACCTATTAAACTGGCAGGCAATAATACTTTCTGGATTGGTGGTAATAGTCCTCTGATTACAACCCCTACAATAAGTAATACTCCGAAAACTAAAAATGAATTAAAAACCTCTAACATAATAACCCTCCCTATATTAGTTCTATCTTGCTTAACTTCATGATTTTTCCTTCGTCATCAATAACTTTTAAACATCCTCTGATCATCCATTAGTGTGAGTATATATTAACTGAAAACATATGTGTACTAGTATTAATATTATTTAAAATTACTTTCTACTTAGTTTAAATTACTACACACAAACTCCAGTCAATACATTTAAAGCCAATAATATATCCCTCAAAATATGAAAATTATTCATGACCTCCTTTCGCCGAATTTAGTAATGAAAACGTAATCTTTTAGTACAGAATATATAAGTTGTTTCTTTATTTCCTATATTAATATATTAGTCTAACAATCTCTTTGGACATATTGTATAATTATCTGTAGTTTTCTTTGGTTAAAATATATAAATCGAATTGTAAGTATGATAATATGTGTATAGCAAATAATAAACGAGGTGAAAGTATGCTAACTGTACGTCAATTCCTAGAAATCCCTGATTTTCATGACTTAAAGATAATATCTGGTTCAAAGGGTATTGATAATATCATATCCAGTGTTAATATAATGGATAATCCTGATGCTCTTGATTGGTTTTCTCCAGGTGAACTTCTATTGACATCTGGTTATTTTTTTAAGGACAGCATTGAGATTCAAAATCAAGTTGTAAGGCAATTAAGAAGCATCAATTGTCCTGCTCTTTGCATTAAACCTAAAAGATACTTGGGTAAAATTCCTCAGAACATTATAATTCTAGCTGATGAACTTAACCTCCCAGTTATTGAACTTCCTTACGGTATGCCCTTTTCAAAGATAGCTAATATTATTAGAGAAGAAATTTCTGATAACTTTGACACCCTTAACAAGAAATCCCTGGAGATTCATAAGGTTTTTTTCGATATTTCCCTTAAAGGTGGTGGAGTTTCTAAAATTTCCAGTGTATTAGCTCAAATGATTTCAAACCCCGTAATAATATTGGATAAATTTTTTAATATAATAAACTGGACAGATGTTAAAGATAATTCATATCCTTTATATAAATATATTCATCATGATTCTTCAAATGAGATACTTAACTCTGATTTTTTCAGCTCGCTGCCTCCAGACTTTGAACAATTACAAAAACCATTGGTTAGAAAAATAAGTTTAGATGAAAACCCCATAAATATTGTAATTACACCTGTGTTAATACAGAATTTTCACTATGGATATATTCTTGTGTTTAATACAGTAAAAGAGCTTTCAGACATAGACTATATTGCCATTGAACATAGCACTATGACCTTTGCCCTTGAGAGAATAAGAAACAATGAAATTGAAAGAACCAAAAATAGAATAAGAAGAGACTTCCTTGATGAACTACTTATGGGTAGAATTACGGATTATGAAAATCTAAAGTATCTATGTGATATACATAGAATTAACATTAACCTATCCTATGTTCCTATTGTTTTCTCCTTGAATTTCTTTGGAAATGAAGACTTAGATATGATAGAGAAGAAGAGATTTGAAGATAAAAAGGTACAAAAATTTCTATATTTTATTGATAATTATGGTAATGACAAGCCCTATACTATACATGGTTTAAGTATCCATGGGAGAATAATTGTATTGTTAGGCTTTAAATCCGATTCATTTGATAGTAGAAATCAAAATTTCAAGGATATCTGTTTAGATATAGTTCAGAAAACAGAGGAGAGTTTAGGAGGACTAATGGTTCACTGCGGTATTGGTGGTGTCGCTAAGAATATAATGGGAATCAATCACTACTTTAACCAAGCTTCGGAATCTTTAAGATTAATAAATAAATCCCCCTCCCTGAAAAAAGTTTGTCACTTTGATGACTTTGTAGTTCATAATTTCTTGGAGGAAAATATCGATAATATAAGTATGAGAAGGTACTTTGAAAATACCCTTGGAGAACTGTATAAATATGATATTAAAAATGAGGCTGACCTACTTAATACACTTGAATCCTGGATAGAAAATAATCTTAACATATCTAAAACTTCAAGGAGTCTCTTCACTCATAGAAATACAGTGCTCTATAGAATTGAAAGAATATCAGAAATTCTAAATGCAGATCTTAAGGATTCAAATGAACTCTTAAAATATCAATTGGCTCTAAAAATTTATAGACTTCTAGATCTGTAATATATAGGCTATATCTCTATAGAACGATAGTATGATATATTAAAGCTCACCTGTTAGTATAGTTTATGGTTAAATTATTCTAACTTGTGAGCTTTCTATTTCTATCGATCATAATAAAAATTATAATTAGAGAATTATTCTTAAATAACTCTTTTCCATAAAATCATAGTATATTTTACTTAAAGGTTCATCCAATATCGCAATAGCTTTCTTTTTTATGCTATCAGGTACAATATATGCCCCTTCCGCTATACTACCAGTTATAGCTGCTAGTGTATCACTATCTCCACCAAGAGAAATTGCATTCCTTATGGCATCTTCAAAGTCACTACTTTCTAAAATTGCAGTTATGGCTTCTGGAACTGTCTCCTGACAACTAACATCAAAAGAATATGTTGGTCTAATTTCATCAAGACTTCTATTTAAATCATAATGATAGGTGCTTTCAATATACTTTTTAATCTCATCCTTGGATTTTCCAGTACGGGCAAGAAATATTGCTGCAGCTGTAGCCTGTGCTCCCTTTATTCCCTCTGGATGATCATGGGTAACAGCTGCACTTATCTTTGCATAGTACTCAACATCACTTAAGGTATCAAAATACCAGGCGACAGGCGATACTCTCATGGCTGATCCATTACCCCAACTATTATAGGCTTGTGTTTCATCAGAAAATATCCAATTTATAAAATTCCCACCATAGCCTGCATCAGGGTATTCTTCTCCATATTTTTTCATGGACTTAACAAAATCTTTCTCAGTTCCACCATTTAACAGGGCTTCAGCAACAGCTATGGTCATTACAGTATCATCGGTAAAGAAATTTAAGGGACTAAACAAGGGAAAATCCTTTGTCTTAATATTTTTCCATTCATAAACTGATCCAACTATATCGCCAATAATAGCTCCAATCATTTTGATCTCCTTTCCCCTCTCTTTTTATAGTCATCATCAATTTTCTTTTTCCAATCCTTGGATATTTCTTTGTTTGATCTCATAACACTTATTGTCTCACTAATTACTTCATAATTAAGTTGAGTTCCCTCACTATCTGCATTGTAGTTGGTAGCTCTATCCTTATCAATGCCAAATCTTTCCGCTGTCCTGATTGCATCAATATTTGCTCCTAGGAAGATAAACTCCCAACCATATTTTTCCTTTTCATGCTCTATCATGCTTCGAATCATATCATAGGTAAACTCTCTACTGGCATTTTCCATTCCATCTGTGGTTATTACAAACATAACATTTTCTGCTCTTTCTTCCTTAGCTGTATACTTCTGGGCATTTTTAATCTTATTTATTGTATGTCCTATGGCATCCAAAAGTGCAGTTGTTCCCCTAACATAATACTCTTTCTCACTTATGGGTAGGACACCTTTAAGACTACACCTATCATGTAGTAATTCGTATCTGTCATCAAATAATACAGTAGTAATGATCGCTTCTCCTGGTTCCTCTTTCTGCTTCTTTAGCATGGAGTTATATCCACCTATGGTATCACTCTCTAAACCACTCATAGACCCGCTCCTATCAAGAATAAATACTAATTCTGTTAATCCTTTTTTCATTGCCATATCCTCTCTTTCTTTTATTAACATAAGAATATCACTTTTTAGAAAAAGAAAGGTCGCATGGCATGCGACAAATTTATACTCCTAGAGTTTTTTGTTCAAACTCGAATAGGACTCCATTTATTTCAAAAATATCATAGTTCTCCTCAAGGATAAAATATTCAATTATTATGTCAAATATTCTACTTCTTGATAGTGAATAGCCTGCACTCTTAAGTAAGTCCTTAGTTTCATCTAGGTTTAACTCTAATGCAATTGCAAAAGCAAGGACTGTTGATTTACTAGGTGTGTAATCTTTATCATTTTTTATTCTAGAAAATAGCCGTCTATCTATATTTGCTCTCTTATATACATTAGTATCTTTCATTCCTCTTTCATCTATTAATCTAATTAGCATTTGTGAGAAAGTATCATCCAGGTTATTAACTAGATCATCTAATTTTCTTTTCCTTTTAGGTTTTGGCTCTTCATATATGGAACTATCAGCTGATTCAATAGTAGTCCTCTTAAGTTGATAGTATATGTCGTTAGGCTTTGTTGTATGTATTATTCTACTATCAACATACTTATCATCAATATATTCTTTTATGGATGTAAATAGCTTCTCTGAGAGAGAAAATGCAGTCTTATCATACACAACTAAGTAAACTGTCATATCGGTTTCTAAGAGAAAACTACCTATTTCCGCTATGGCAGTTTTTAGTGCTTTATCCTTTGGATAACCGAATGAACCAGATGATATTAAGGGAATAGCTACACTTTCAAGACTATGTTCCTTAGCTAAATCTAGGGAGTTCCTATAACAATTAGCTAGAATCTCCTCTTCACCACTTTTCCCATCCTTCCAGATGGGGCCTGCTGTATGGATTATATGTTTGGCAGGCAACATGTATCCTTTGGTTATTTTAGCTTGACCAAATTCTAATCCACCTAATGCTTCACACTCTTTGACTAATTCAGAACCAGCAGCCATGTGTATTTCTCTATCCACTCCTCCACTACCAGATAGAAAGGGATCAGTGGGATTAACAATTACATCAACTTCAACCTTTGTTAAATCATTGCGTATAATTTCCAGTGGCAAAACATTACCTCCTCGGAACCAATATTTCAAATCAGGATCGAATGATTTTATCATATACTTACATTATTAATTGTTTTATACAGTGATTTATATAAATAGAGCTAGTACAATGCCTACCATAGTTACTAGGAATTTCTTATGATAATACAGTATCCATATAGGATACCCTTCTACCTTAACCTCCATCTTAGAAAATGTACTAGCTCAAATAATCTTAAAACATGTTCACTCCATTTCTTGAAATTACTTTACCATTTCTAAATACAATTCGATCATCTGGACATGTTACTATACACTCAGATATTGTTCTTCCTTTTACTAATACAAAGTTTGCAGTATTTCCTTCAACTATACCGTAATTCTCTAACCCAAATACTTTTGATCCATTGTAAGTACAAGCTGTCATGGATAATTCCAAATCAGAATCCTTTCTAAAACCATTCTTCATAGAAATAAGTTGCATCCTTTCTAATATATCACCCGTTCCATAAGGGGTCCACATATCACGCATGTCATCATTTCCACCAGCAATATTTATCCCCATATCCATTAATTCTTTTAATGGTGGTACAGCAGGTAGATATGCTTGATAACAGTTAATAATATTAATATTAGCCTCTTTAATCTTCTCTTTTAAGACTTGGGTCACCTTCTGATTTGGCATTCCTAAGCAAAAAGCATGACTAATGGATACTCTTCCCTGCATCCCCATTGCTACAGTTTTTTCTATAATTAATTCAAGATCAAAAGCGCCTAATTCAGCAGCTTCGTGTATATGTATATCTATAGGCTTATTGTGTTTTTCAGCAAGTTTAAATATTGCATCTATACTTCCCTTTGGGTCTCTATCAATCCAAGCTGGATCGATTCCTCCTACCACATCAGCACCCATACTAAGTGCTTCATCCATCAACTCATATGTCCCTGGACGTACCATCAATCCACTTTGAGGGAAAGCAACAATCTGTAAGTCAAATAAGTCCTTATATTTCTCTCTTGCTTCTAATACTTGCCCCAAGCCCTTTAACTTATGCTGAGTATCAATGTCAACATGGCTACGCATATGAAGAACTCCAAACTTAAGAGATAATTCAATGTATCTTGAAGCTTGCTCGAAATAGTTGAAGTTGATCTTAGCCCTTTGATTTCTCTCATTAACTATCCTATCAATTCGTTCATATCCAACATCATTACAAAACCAGTCCAATCCATATACTGTTTTATCAATGTGTGCATGCCCATCTACAAAACTTGGGAACATAACATAATTTTCTCCATCAATGTAATCATAATCTTGCTCTAAATTAAGTACATCATCTGAAGAAATAGTCTTAATCTTATCTCCTTCCAGCATAACATTGACCCTACCATAAGTAGAATGAAGAACATTTTTAATTATTGTATTCATTGCCTACCTCCTCCTTAAATCTTAGAAATACCTCAACATCCATCTTACACAAACAATGTTTAACTAAATCAGTTTATTTTCTTTTCTATACTTTCTATGTGTTTATTCTTAACATGATCTGTTGCTGTCCTATAATATCTTAACTTATAGTAATACTTAAAGACTTCTTTCAAATAGATTAATAGGATTCAATTATCAATTTTAAAATCTTCATTTTAAATATTATGTGATATATTTCATCTCTTGAAAAAATTCCTTGCACTTCATAATAGTAAGCATCTGAAATAGGTAGAGTTTGGTTGAATTAACATTTAATTCATCTTCTCAAAACTCAGCTCAGGTAATATTATCTTAATCTCTCTATCACTATCTTCTTTTTGCCAAAATATTACAAATCTTACTTTTGATTCTACCATAAAATATCCTTTTTTGGATAGTTCATCAATTTGATTAATCATGGACTTAGAGTATTTTAAGACCTCTTGTCCCTCACTATTTAGGCACCCATCTTCAGTGGGATGCAAAATATCGCCACTTACTATATTAAGAATTTCCCTCTGCCGTGAATAAAAGTAATCCAAGTAAATATCTTTATGGGTAAGTTGTATAACTAAATTGCTAGGATTATCATATATTCTTCTATCATACTTTCTACTTAAACCCTCAAGATCAATATTATCAAAGTAATTGCTATTGGTATGAATTACTAGGTTATCTTTAGCTCTTGTCATCCCAACATAAAGTTGTCTTATTTCCTCATCTGTACTAGGAGAAAATCCATTTAACATTAATATAATGTTTTCAAACTCTCTGCCCTTTGCTTTGTGAATGGTAGATACAAAGATAGTATCCTTTTGCTCTCCTAAAAAATCTTCCAACTTTGATTCTCTAATAAATACTTCTAAATCAGATTTATACTTGTATTTGGAATTAGTATTCTCAAAATCATCCAACATATTAAGTACTAATGGAAGGTTAGAACTCCTCTGATATTTAAGAGCTAATAGCCTTCTTGCTTCAGTCCAGATATCATCACTTATCAAGTGAACTCCTTCCTTTAATTTAAGTTGATGCAGGAAGAATCTCACTTCCAATAGATTATATAAGGAGAAGCCGTCATTTGACTGAATGAGTTTTGCATGCACTTTGTTTTTAATTAACATCCCAGTTATCTGCAATGCTTCATCATTAGTCCTTGTCAGTATACAAGTTGAACCCTCAATAACAGTATTTAAAATATCACTAACAAGTGGTGTAATTAGATTAGTGGTCATGTACTTATGGATTCTAATATTTCCATTAGTAGCTTGAGCAGAGAATATTGGTATCTTCTTAAGTCTATTAGATATCTTAGCTCCATAGTAATTAGTAAACTTTACTAGATTATTCTTACTTCTATAATTTTCCACTAGCTCTATCTTTTTAGACTCCTGTTTTTCTAAAAGTTCTTCTAAGTACTTTGAACTGGCTCCTCTAAATTCATATATGTTTTGATCATCATCCCCTACAGCAATTATTCTCAAATCATCATTGTTCTCAATTAAAGTATTGATCAATCTAAACTCATCACTATCTATATCCTGGGCTTCATCAATTACTAGTACAGTTTTAGTAATTTTGCTCCTTTCCACATCCCCTGATTTAATCCTATCTATGGTATCAGCTATAATTTTATCTGACTTTTCAAGTGTTCCCAATCTACCCAATAGATCAAAGCAATATGAATGAAAGGTCTTTATCTCTATAAAGTTTGCAGCATTTCCTATAAGTTTAATTAATCGTTTCTTAAACTCTGTGGATGCGGCTCTAGAAAAAGTGAGCATCAATAGTTGTTCATGCTTCACATCCTCCATTAACATCAAGGAAGCAAGTTTATGGACCAACACTCTTGTTTTGCCACTACCTGGTCCAGCTGCAACTACAATATACTTGGATTCATTGTCCTTTATTATATTAAGTTGTGCAGGGGAAAGCTGTCCAAATAACTCATCAAACTTCTTAGGTGTAATATTTCGCTTTAACTCATCTTGCTTACTGCCTTTAAAGTACTTATCTAGAAAGGTCTTGTAATTCAGCTGGAAATAATCATCTACAAATTCCAAGGCTTCCTTGTAATCACTAATGACCTTTTTTGCATATTCCCCTACTATGTGAATCTGCTCCATGCGATTATCATAATATTTCTTTAACTTCTTATAGTCTTCAGCCTTGTATCTCTTTCTTAGATCTTCCTCTAATCTTTCAATGTCCATAGGGTTATAGACCACCAGAAATCCTCCATCGATTTTTAATGCTTCAATTTTGGAAAGATAATATAAGGCGTTTTCAATATCTTCAAGGGTTATTAACTTTCTTTTAAACAAGGTTATCTCTTTTTCATAGGCTTCCTTTAGTTCCACTATTGAAAATTCAACCATATCATTGTCCTTGGTTTTCTTTGCTCTGGCAAATAGATATTCCACTATAAATTTGGTAAGATCAAATCGATTGAGGATTTCATCCTCCATCTCTTGTTTATTAAGTAATCTTAATAACTTTACACTGTCCTTGTAATCATTGATTCTTGCTGACTTGATTAAATTCTGAATAGACCAGAAGTTAATAATGGTCTTAAGTTTGTTTATTGATATATTTTCATGATTAGACTCTTCTGCCTCTTCATTTAGTAATTTTAAATTGTATTCTCTTTCTATCCCACTTATTCTACTTAATAAAAACTTTTCAACTTCCCAGTAATTCTTTAAGATAGTCAAAGATGTATTAATGTTGTCACTGGTCTTTATATAGGCTCTCATATCCTTGGTATCAGCTAATAATTTATCTTCTCTAAGAATATTTACAATCCTTATGACATCTTCTTTTGGAATACCTAGATGATCAGAAATATGATCCACCCTGGACTCTGGTATCTCATCTACAGACACCTTTCTGCTTTTTGCAGCTATTAATTTCTTCATAATTCTGGTAGCCTGTACTTTTTGTTTTTCATCCAACTTCCCGGATTCATTGATACTATCAATGGCTTCTTGAGCATTTTTTGCTAGAATACTATCAGCATAAATCCTAGGTTGATTCTGACCCCTTTTTAGATATCCTGCCTCTTCAAGGGCTGATATTGCTGTATTTACCCTCATATCAATATCAGATATATTATCATCCCACCCTGCCCTTCTTGCTATCTCTAGAGCAGACTGGGACACCTTAGATTTGAACCGGGTAAGATCCTTAATGGCTTTCCAAACCTGCTGGATTTCCTTGATACTCATCTTGGTTTGATTAAGTAGAAGAAAGTGCTTATTCAAATCTTCATCATTGAATAACACATAACAGTCAGCGCTGATATTTTCATCCCTACCTGCTCTTCCTGCTTCCTGAATATAGTTTTCCAATGAGTCTGAAATCTCATAATGTATTACCATACCAACATCCTTCTTATCAACTCCCATCCCAAAGGCAGATGTTGCAACAATAATGTCCACATCTCCATCTATAAAAGCATCTTGATTCTCAATCTTTTCCTGTTTATCCATTTTCCCATGAAAGGGTCTAGCAGGATAACCATCTGCCGTAAGTCTTTCAGCTATATCATATGCTCTTCTAGTTCTTGATACATAGATGATTGTAGGACATTTCTTCTCTTCAAGTAGTCTTCTTACCTCACTATATTTCTCCACATCTGATTTTCTCTCAAAAACCTTGTAATTTAAATTTGTCCTTGAAGCCTTAGAAGTATACACCTCTAGATCTAGAGATAATTTATCCTTAAAATATTCAACTATATCCTCTATGACCTTTTGTTTTGCCGTGGCAGTAAAACATGATACTGGTATACTTTCCTTTAAATTCTTCTTATCCTGAAGGTTCTTTATGAATTCACCTATATATAAGTAATCCACCCTAAAATCCTGTCCCCAGGCTGAGAAGCAATGGGCTTCATCTATGACAAATCTTACTACATTTCTTCCCAATAGAAGGTGTTCAATGGTCTTTGATCTTAAGGACTCAGGAGATATGTATAGTAATGTAGCCCTCCCATCTGCAACTCTTTCAAAGGCCTTTCTTCTTTCTATGGGATCTAGCATTCCATTTATTGTTACAGCTGTAGTAATAGTATTTTTCTCCAAGTTATCCACCTGATCCTTCATGAGGGACTGTAATGGAGATATTACTACTGTAAGTCCCTTAGATGTTATACCATTCATAAGGGCTGGCAGTTGAAAGGTCAGGGATTTTCCACCACCTGTTGGAAATACTGCCAAAAGGGACTTATTGTCAATTGCTGCTTCAACTGCTTTCTCCTGTAAGGGTTCTCCTCCATAAGTTCTAAAGGAATCATATCCAAAAAATGATTTTAGTCCCTTAAAGGAATTAAGAGACTCATTACAATATTTACACCCACTTAAGCATCTATTGCTTCTTAAGAGATACATTACTCTTTCAACCACTGGGAACCTCTTTAGGACCCATGGTGGAGTTATTGAGTAGCTATTATTGGCATTTATAAGTGCCAAGGAATATGATAATTCTATGGGGTGGTCTACTATTAATTTTTCTAAATCACAATTTCCACAAATACTTAAAGAAAACTTTAGTTTTATAGTATTTCTTACATCACTATCATGAAACTTATAATCTATGTACTTAAAGAATCCACTAAATCCTGGACTATCCTTTAATAGGGAATACAATATCCCCTTCATGTGATTATCCAGATTATTAAAAGCATTTATCTCATCATTGAATAAATCCCTTGATTTCATGGAATCATTTAAGGGGTTATTAATATCATCAGTCTGTAACTTATCATCCTTAACCAAGGCATGATAGGGGTTGGTGGGAAATAACAAGGGAGAAAGATATAAGGTGTCTATGGATAATGATAAGTCTATCTTAGTTGAATCAGTGACATGCTTAAGGTATCTTAAATCATGATCTATAATATTGTGACCACAGACATATTCAACCCCATCCAGATACTTAATAAAGTCAGCTATGGCATTGGAATGAAAGGTAGCCCCATCACTCCTGATACTACCAATGTCTATTATCTTCTTATTATTTGGATTTATCTCTGCATCAATAAAGGCAATAGACTTCATTCTATCTCTCCTAATTTGATTCCTAACAACTACTATTAATCGTACTTTACTAGGTCATACAATCTTTTATTCTGGTAAATTCTCTCCTTACCTATCCTCTCTGAAGTAAGAAAACCCTCCTCCTCTAAAGTGGATAGATAATTAGCAGCTGTTTTTCTTGTTACAGATAATCCATTTTCAATATATACTATTTTAGTGTAAAACTCGTAGAATAATAGTTCAATTAACTCCTTTGAGTATAATTTGGGTAGTCTTTCTTTTATCTCTGCACTCATACTTTCTACTTCCCTATTACTCCTCTTAACCAAACTCAATGTCTCTTCTGCTGTTTCTTCGATACCCTTAAGTATATATATTATCCAATCCTCCCAATTATCATGGGTTCTAACTTCCTGCAGAAGTCTATAGTATCCAGCCTTATTTCTAATAATATAGCTACTTAAGTAAAGAATAGGACTATCAATTAATTTCTTTAGAACTAAATAAAGTACATTTATAATTCTACCAGTTCTACCATTCCCATGGTAAAATGGATGAATGTTTTCAAATTGATAGTGGATAACTGCTAGCTTAATCAAAGGGTCAAGATCACTGTAATCATAATTAATGTATTCTTCAAGATTGTTTAAAAGTTTGATTATCTCATCTTCACCTGCTGGTGGAGTATATACAATATCTCCTGTTCTCTCATTTCGAAGAACAGTACCTGGTAGTTTTCTTATTCCAGCATTATTATATTCAATAATACTCTGTATCTCAATAATCATATTTGTTGTAAGCATATTACTATTCTTAACCAACTCATATCCTTTCCATAATGCAGTCCTGTAGTTTACAACTTCCTTTGCCTCAGCACTTGCACCACTTGCATTACTAATTGCCTTGTAAAGATCATCATGAGTTGTTATTATGTTTTCTATTTCAGAGCTGTCCTTAGCTTCCTTTATAGTAACAGCATTTATCAATATGTTCTTATTAGGAATTATATCTGAATAACCTTTTAATTCAGCCAAGGAGCGATTTGCTTTTGCAAGTTGCTTTAAAACTTCTTTGGTTTCAAGTTCAATATTGGGTGGCAACATAGGTAATTTATTATGGCTCATTACTTACACCTCCATTATATAGGTATTATATAGCATGTTTTCACCTACGTCGATATTACGCGTGTAATATTTATGTTTTTTTACCTATGTTTGCAAATAAAGCAACCTAATTATCTAATAATATCAATCAAAATAGCTAAACAAGGTACTTCATCATATGCATAGCTTCAACTCAAAAGAATCTTGGCTTCTCATCTAGTTAACAATTGCTATTGTTGCTTCACTATGTCTTCAATATTATCTAAGATAAATTGTTTCCCTTTATCATCTATTACAACTATTTCATATTCTAACCCATTAAAGTTTCTCTTCTCCAAGTGAAAACCATAAAAATGGGACTTATCATTGATTGTAGTTCTTTTCTTGCCTTCCTCATTTATTGCTTCAGATAGGATTCCCATTCGTTTTAGACCACTATTAATTGAATACCCACTGGTTTTCTTACTGACTAGAGGATGCAATTGTTGGTTTATACACTTAGCTATCTCATTTACTCCAATATTACCCTCAGTGAATGTAACTTTGGCTTTCTCTTCTTCTGTTATAATAAAATCATTTGCCTTTCTATTAGTATACTCACCTTTAATTACATTATCTAGAACTTCTGTGACAAAATATAAGCATCTAATTATCCTAGGGTCATTGAGTAAAATATCTCCCTCTATAGCCTCACCATTAATTGGATTGGTCCCATCAGCTATTTTCTTAAGAATAATTTTTGCTTTTTCAATCTTCTCAAATTCATTAAGCATTTATACTCCCCCTACTAGAATATGATATTTTTTGATCCTAATAATACCTATTGCTTACTAATTAGAACTTTCTTGGGAACTTCTCTTTTCCAAGTTGCCATAAATATTTATCTATCTCCTTAAGCGAATATTCCTCTAGTCCATAGAAAGTCCTAAACTCAATCAATATCTTCTTAAATTTAGAGAACTCTTTTAAGTCACTAGACTTGAAGTTAGTGAAATTATCCTTATCCCTAAAATATCTAAGAATCTTATCTACATAACTGTCATATATTGGATAATCATTAGGTTTATGATGACTACAATACTTTGTAGCAAAAGAGTAAAAATTTATTATATTCCCACTATCCATTTTAACTTTTGCTATATCATTAACCAAACTCAGATCATTTGATTCTAAACGATCATCAATTTGTAGCCTGATAATATGTTTAGCAATGGTGAAAGGCGAAAATATATTTGTACTATAAAAATCATTGAGTGTGGATACCTTAATCAAAACATCTTCTATCTCTCTATTATTAGGATACGTTTTATGAAACAACTTCTCCAGTGCATTTTCCTGTAGGGAATAATTCTCAAGGTCATTCCATTTATTCAAGTATTTTATTACTTCAATTTCACAAGGTGTAGGAATTATTTTACTCTCCATACTAATAGATTTCTTTTTCTTAAAAGAACTATCCGAGTCTTTTTTAATAGATGAGTTCATGCTTGTTGCTACATCCTCTGGTACTCCTCCATATTTAATATCTAGAAATTCCTTTAATATTTTTATTGAGACCATATAGGTATATGAATTGTTCTTTGGAGACTTCATCCTTCTTACATCCTTGAAATAATCCTCAAGCTTTTCCCTGCACAACTCCAAAGATCTTTCATCCCTTAATGCATCCCTAAAGCTTATTCCAATATTGTGCCTTAGTAGATAAAAAGCATCACTTAGAATAACATTCTTATTTTTTATATGAGAATATTCCTTTTCTAAATATTTCCGAAATTCTTCTCTTATCTCTTTTATAGAATCATTTCCTATGACCACTTAATAGCACACCCCTCTTATATTCTAAGCAAGTTATTATTAGATATCAGTTTAGCTAAAACTTGGTATACTTTTTTGCATTTCCAAAGCTTTTACTTATAGGATATTTCTCTTTGTTCTTCTCTAACTTATTTCTAACCGATTCTTCAAGGTCAATATTTAAGCTATGACATAGACTAACTAGATAAGTATAAACATCTGCTATCTCATCTTTAACTTCCTCTATGTCATTTTTATCTACTAGCACTTCTATATCTTGATCACTTTTCCATTGAAAGCATTCCATCAATTCTCCGACCTCAGCCCCAATGGCTATTACTAAGTTCCTGGGAGAATGAAACTTCTTCCAATCTCTTTCCTCAATAAATTCAATAATTTGCTCATCTATACTTTTCTCATTCATAGGAATCACCTCGTCAGATTAGTTGATAAAATAAATTTATATCACTACTAATGAAAATATCCATTTAAGGGCATACTCCTTAAAACTTCATGATTATAAAAATTCAAAATTTGCTTATAAGCCCTAAAGTAAAAGGTCTTCTAAATATTTCAAGCTAGTTAACCTATTATTAACAAATATTTTATTGTCATCTATTACCTTTACTACACTATCTCCTAAGATATAAGTGTTATTATATTTTTTGATTTTGATGCCTTTAGAAAGGGATGCACTTTTAAGCTTTTTATATACTGCCACTTCTAATGGACTTTTAAGTTTCAGTTCATGCATATTTTCAGCATTCAAAAGCAGATACTGAGTTGTGTATCCAATTATTTGGACACCAACTTGTATTGGACTTATATTGACTATTTGTTTTACATCTTCTAACTCAAACCGTAAATAAATCTCATCCCTATTATTAAAAGGAAGTTCTTCACAGGTTGATCTATTATATTTATATATATCTTTAATTTTCCCATAAAACTTTATACCAGCATCTTCTCCAAAAGATTTTAAAGATTGGTAAAATGCAAGATATTCTACACCTAGTTTAACGTTACCAAGTCTTTTCTCTGGTATGTGGTAAAACTTATTATTCTTGTATGCCTCTAGATGGATTCTATCTTTGACGTTTACAATCATAACATTTTCATATTTATATTTAGAATAATCGTCATAATCATCTAACATAATTCTATCTACATTTGCTTCTATTGTAGTCTGATTTATTATCTCTTTTAAATGTTCCTTAATAAGGTTTGTACTACCTGGTAACATTGGAAATGCACCTACATTAACCTCTTTTATACTCCTATAATACTTATGATCCATAAATCTCTTCTCATCACTGTATGGAAACATTACATATGCTCCAAAAGTATCATATTTATACCTAAAGTTATCTCTTAATTTGGATACTATTGCGTCTCTATATCTGTGCATTACATTTATATCTTCATCTTTAGGTCCTATACAATTGAATGGGTCTACTTCCACCCTATATTTAGCATCAAAGATATAAATTCTATCACTTTTTTCCCCATCTATATGTTTAATATATAAAACATTATCAGGTCTTTGATTAGTTGTTGGTAATGAATATGACTTGTTATACCAAAGTTCTAGTCTATTGGTATTATTAGTATAAGTCATCTTAGCACTTTCATTTTGTATTAAAGATAAATGCATACCATCATAACTCGATTTAATAATCCCGTATTCTTCTATATTATATCCCAATTCAACTAAAATAGAGTGGATCTTCATAAAGCACCACATTTCATATAACTGATGGATTTTCTTTGGTGAAATCCTAAATAAGTCCTCCCCCAATGTTAATCCTTTTCTAAGTAGTGAATACTTCGAGTAGAATTCCTTATACCCTGGTGCCATTTGAAATACTAGACTCATGCTTTTATTACCTTTTAAATCACTAATTCCCCTAAAATATTTATTAAGGTAAGTATTTAAGTTGTTAATTGTTTCATCAATAAAGTTAATATACCTAGTATCACCAACTCTATTCTTCATATGAATTGCTTTGATTCCATCTAATCTCCTAATTATTGATTGAATCATATACTTAACAAATTGATTCTCATATATATCATTGGTTGTATATTTTTTCTTTTCAATAACCTTAGTTGGAGAATATATCTTATCATTTATCAATATATATCCATTTGGATTCTCATTTAAATGGTGAGTATTTCTTCTTAAATATGACAATGTTCTGGAGGAAATCTTCCTTGCTTGATAATCAGGAACTACTCGTTCAGTAGTTCTTATATTATGTTTCATGTGTGTCACTATATATGTTAGGTGTTTAAATAGCTCATTAGAGATTTCTTTTAAAATACTTAAATACTCTATGCTAGTTTGTCTTTGAGTATCTACCGTTACTGAACTAATGGTGGTTCTATTTATAATAGTGAATGCTAAACTTGCAACTTCTTCATTTATTTCATTAATTATTGCCTTATAATCTTTCAAATAATCCATTTTTAAAGGCAAAACTTCAATTGTTATGGACATATCTAGCTTCTTATCTCTAAATATATCTATTGTAGTAAATCCTACATCTGAATTAAACTGAATAAGTGTCATAGTTACATTGGATATTTTTGTTGTTTTATCAGATATACTCTCACCATTCATAAATATTTCAAAATAGGAATCTTTTCTGTCTTCAATATTCAACTGATATGAACCATCTTCAAAAAAAGAGGGCAACATAATATTCGAGTAATTATAAGCGAGAGTTCCATAATCAGTAATTGTTTTTAGAAAAAACTCATTTGAATTAATTGTTTTGATAGATATGTGTGCTGAAACGTTCATATTATTTCGTAATGCACTATATCTCTCATTTAGAATCTCCCCAGTAATAGTTATTGAATAATTACTATTACTGACTTCTATTATTTTGGAATTTTTACCAGAAAGAAGCATAGCCATCAGAAAAACCCCTTAACATTGCTACTATTTTTTTTGCACTTTTCATGTAAACAGCATCTTCAATATTAGTCTCAGCCTCATCTAAATAGTTTATATCACTCAGTATCTTATTCTGAGGATTACAAAAGTTGTACAATTCTACTAGTATTTTCTTAATGCCATTATCACTGCCAGCTATCTGAGGCAGTATCTTCTGCATGATCTGATAATCAAAAGCTTCATCTTCATGTAACAATCCTAAATTCTTGTTTTCAATCATGTAAAATACTATTTGATCCCTTATCCTATAGCCAAAATGTCTATTATAAACTGCTAGGATCTCATTAATATCAATTATCTTTTTATTTATACCTAAAACAAATTCTCTATCATCTTTCAGAGCTTCTTTAATTGATAAATATTTTGACTTAAATACACTATTATTAAATAGCTTAGGCTCAATATAGTTATCTGGGAAGTCCATAATATCCAATCTAATTTCTGAAAATTCTATAGTATTCGCTCTATCTAATACCTTCTTACTAAACGAATAGGTTGTATCATCCATGTTGACTGTACCAACTATATATAGGTTTTCTGGTATTGAAAGTCCGGAATACTTACTCTCCCCATTGAAATACTCATCTGGGAATATTTTATTAGTTTTAAACTCTCCATTTACATTCTTTCTTGATTCAAGTAAGCTAAGATAATCACTGAAGTAATGTTCAACTCTTGCTAAGTTCATTTCATCTAAGCATACAAAGAATGGCTTGTCTTTATTAGTATATTTAGATGCCTCATAAATAAATGATGTCAACTCTCCTGGAACATATTTCTCATTTATTGTCTTATATCCAAATAATTCTGTATTATCGCTCCAATCAGGTTTTACACTAATAACACACAATTGGCCATTTTCTACTGTAGCACCAACTGCTTCACTGAAAATTTCAACCAATCTGGACTTCCCAGTACCACTAATACCAGCTAATATTACAAAAGGCTTTGTTCTTAAGCTTAAGTAATAATTGCATAAATCTTCATAGGGAAATATAAATCCTTTTGATCTCATATATTCTTCTGTTCTTTTTATCAAGTTGCTATTAAATTCTTTTACTATTGAATTATTATTTAAATTATCCTCAGTTTGTTCAATTATAACTTCGATATGATCTTCTACATTATTATTAGAATAATTCAATGAAGTATCCACATCATCTGCAAATGAAACATATAATGGATTAGTTAGATTCCCCAATGCTACGTTTCCCCTATTACTTTGATATCTTTGTAAATCATTTATTATATTTGGGTTTATTTTGTCAATTTTTTCGATTAACAAACCTGAAACACACCTATTAATGTCCTTGTGATAATACTCTGGGACTAAATTTTTCTTGCTAAACACCTCTTCATTACTCAATATATCTTTAATCAGCCCAATATTAGTTATTCTTCCACCAGTTGCAAAAAATACATAAGTTAAGTTACCATCAGAAATTTGTTGCTTTATCTTATTAATTTTGCTTGATCCTACACCAGGACTTGTTTCACTGGGCTTAATTATCCCCCATATCACTTGATTCTCTTTGCTTTCAATACTCTTATGTTCAGCAATTGTATCAACATTGTAGATAGTATCATTATATTTAAGTAAAACATGCATTATCTCAGACATAAAATCCCTCCTTTATTTGATTATTTAAGTGTTAACAGCTCAAACTTACAGTTATAGCTATTGAATATATTTCATGAAGCAAGTAATACTTTATGTTTCTTAATATCTATTCTCTTAGATTACCTATATCAATATAAGTTTTAATAACACATATGATTGATTCAATAGATTCTTTTTTCTGGAATTACTCCTCGAACACCACCTCTAGGATTTTCTATATCCCCTTTATATCTAGGTATTAAGTGTATGTGTAAATGCATCACCGTTTGTCCAGCTGCTTCACCGCAATTTATACCAATGTTATATCCATCTGGTTTAAATTTTCTATCTAAATACTTTTTGCAATTCTCAACCAGTTCCCACAAAGAACTTTTTACTTCTTCACTTGCACCAAAGTAAGTTTCAATATGATTCTTAGGTATTATTAACATGTGACCTTTACTGACTGGATACACATCAAATATTGAAATTGATTTATCGTTTTCAAGTATTATTTTGGACTTTTCTAGTTCACAGAAAATACAACTCATTCTTACATCCCCTTTAGACAATATCTATTTAATTTTTCTCTAATCTGTTTTTATAAAACTCTTTTGTTCTAAAAGTAATAACATCCTTTAAGTGATTAATAAAAATTCGGTTTTTTTCAAGACTTGCTAAATCTCTATTAATACACATATTACCTTTTTCGTTAATGTAGAAATAGATACTCTCAGTTTGAACTAAAAATTTAATTGGATTCCGCTTTGCTAAGTTGACATATTGTTCTTTTTCCCATGAAACAAAGTCCTTAGTGGATAAATCTCTTAGCATGTCCACTGCATTAGTAGGAATGGAGTAGAATTTTTTGAAGCTCTTGTAAACATCATCCTCATCAATTTCTAGTTTAAAACTTCCTTCATTATAAAAGGCTAATAAAATTGGCATTTTGTAAGTTTTAGACATGGATGTCTTCTCTATCATTGATATAAAGTCACCTGCAAGTGAATTTAGTATTTTAGTTTCTTCATCGTTTAATTCACCTATTTCACTCAAATACTTTAAGTAATTCCTTAGAGGATTTTTATTTGTATTTCTTCTAGCCAGACTATAGATTTCATCCTCCATATGTACAAATAATTCAGTTCTAGTTGGAACCCTTCCAACAATATCTTTAATTCTATAGTACTCTTGTTTTATTCTATTAGCTATTGAGATTTCTCTAGTGGATAACTCTTTAAAAATATCTATTACAGTAAGGTCAAAATCAACATGGCAGTCTTCTGGGTACTCAAAATCCAACACAGAACCCCTTATTATTTCATTCTTTGAATAAATCTTACCACTTAGCAAAAATGGTATTATATTTGCTTTTTTATAATTTCCGATGAAATCTATTACTGTTAACTTTTCTTTACCCTTACTCTTCCTTAAACCTCTTCCTAATTGTTGTAAAAAGATAGTAGAAGATTGTGTAGGCCTTAAAAACATTACTAAGTCTATACTAGGAATATCAAGTCCCTCATTAAACATATCTACTGAAAATATAACTCTTATTTTTTTGTTTTTTAGTTGACTAATAGCCCTATCTCTTTCTTCTGTATATTCCCCTTGTTCGCCGCTATATACTGATACTGAGGAAATGCCATTCTCATTGAAATATTTAGCCATATACTCTGCATGAGCCTTCGATGAACAAAATCCTAGAGCACTAGTAGACTTATATTTGTTGTAATTTTTTATAATTAAATCTGCCCTTTTATGTATCTGTAATGCTACTTCCAATTCTTGATCATTATACCTACCATATTTAAACTCTATCTCATCATAATTCACTGTATTATCATGAATACCATAGTAGTTAAAGGAAACTAATTCTCCTCTATTGATTGCTTCTTTCAATCTTAACTCGTAGACCACATTATAATCGCATAGCTCAAAAACATCTTTATTATCCATTCTCTCTGGAGTGGCTGTTAAGCCCAGTAAAAACTTTGGTTTAAAATAATCTAATACTCTTTTATAAGAATTGGCAGCAGCATGATGAAATTCATCAATTACAATATAATCAAATTGGTCAATCTTAAAGTAATCCTCATTCAAATATTCCTCTTTTCCTATGGTATTAACCAAAGCAAATAAATTATCTCTATTTGCTTCCTTCTCATCAGAGAAAAATAAGCCTGTTGTTTTTTCAGGAGATATAAGACTAAAACTATCTCTGGCTTGTTTAATTATTTCCTCCCTGTGAGCAACAAATAGAACTCTACTAAAATCTCTAGAATCAAATGCAGCAAGATATGTTTTACCAATACCAGTAGAAGCTATAACCAAAGCTTTATCAAATCCTTCTTCTCTGGTTTTCTTTAACTCATATAAGGCCTCTATTTGAGCTCCTCTGGGTTCAACTATATTATTAACATTATATTTTTCATCGTCAAAGACGTATTTATATATATTGGGTCTGACCCAAGTTCTTGAGTAATTTTTTAATACTTCATTGTTTATATCATAAGAGTGATTATTCCAAAGATCATTGAAGCTTTCTAGAAAAACTAAAAAATCTTCTTCATTGCCCTCTTTTGATAATCTATAGTTCCATTCTACTGAATTAGTTAAAGCGCCTCTTGAAATATTAGATGATCCAATATAAACTTCTCCTCCATTATCATATTGAAATATGTATGCCTTTGGATGAAAAGACTTACTATGATCACTATAAAATCTTAGATTAACTTTTTCACCCAGTTCAGCTCTAATTAAATATAAAGCTTGTGGTTGTGTTATATTAAGATAATTTCCTGTTAGAATATTAATTTCTATTCCCCTACCTATTGCATCTTTTAAGTCATTTATTAAAATCTTAACTCCTGATTCCATAATAAAAGAGACAATAATATCAATCTTATTGGCGCGAGTAATTGATTTCTTAAGCCAATAAGAAAGTACATTGTCTTTATTTCCATTGATTACATTTATTGAATTTTCAATAGTAGCATGATCCATAGAATTGCCTCCACACTTAAATCGATCTAATAATTATAGATTCTGTTTTGGTTAATTATAGCATCTAAATCCATATAAGAAATTATCTATTATTTCCCAATTTTTCTATGTGTTAATCTAATGTGCTTGAAAATCGAATTTTATAATGAAAACTATAATTCAATTATACAATAAATACAATATTTTTCCATATAGTTTTCACATTTTTCTGAAATTAGCCTAGTAGTATTTTATTATTTGATTGTGCATATACATCAAAATGTCAGAAAACCTCATCTATAAAGACAAGGTTTTATTTGGTGTACCCAGAGGGATTCGAACCCCCGACCTACTGGTTCGTAGCCAGTTACTCTATCCAGCTGAGCTATGGGTACATGATATTAAGATGTATTATTTTGTGTTAATTGGTGTTAAAATGTTCAAAATTACACGATTGTAAAAATAAGATAAAATTGATGATAGGGTGCTAAATCTTAGTTAGTGTTGCTTAATCCCTGCTAATATTATTCCTACTGCACCAGCGTTGCACCAGTCCACGAAGATTATTGTACCCTATAAGGCCTGGATTGTCAATGAATAGAGTTCTAACCTAGAGGCAATTGTGTTTAGATTAAACTATTTCTTCTTAAAGTATAAGTCATCATCTAATAATCCTAATCCCTTTAGGTAGACACCAGACATCTCTATTACCAGGACATCTTTATTGACCCTGATATTATTTGTCTTACCATCTATCCCAACTGTAGTTTCCCTTTTATTTGGATCATAAAGTATAACTTTTTGATCTGGGTCATAACTTATTCCTATTACACCTTCTCCTTTGTCCAACTTAAGTACTACTTTCCTCCCATAAAAATCTGCTTCCCAGGATCCGTTGTGTGGGTAGTATAAGAAGTTAAAAAAGATAAAAGATGCTACAACTATAAATAATATTCCTATGATTACCAATTTCATCTTAGGAGTAAGGTTCCTTCTATATGAGACTTTGATATTGGGATTTTGGAAAGTTGTCTTCTCCTGATCAATAGTACTATTTCTACTCTCAACTGATATTTCTTCATCTAGTTTATTATAATTACTTACAAGTTGTTCCTCGCTTTTATTCTTCTGTCCTTGAGCTTTAGATAATCTAATCCTTTTTGATACTATTGGAACAGAAATGAATAGACCTAGTAATAGATATCCTACTCCAATCATGGTTCCTAAAGTTTGCAATCCCTCATGGGAGAAACCTATATACTGAAATGTTGTAGATACACCTAATACTACAGAAGTTATGCCCAATGGTAATAAACTAATCTTCTTGTTTGGCAAATAAGAGAACAATAGGTATAGTAAGAAAAATACTACTCCATACATTAAACTCCTCTCATTTGCTTCCAATGCCCACTGGTATGTACTACCCTCATACTGAGAAAATATATAGCGACTTATAGCCCAATCCTTATATGTCCAGACTGTGGTCCATGCAAAATAATAACTTAAAACTGAAGATAAAGACTTAAGAAATTTCATTTTATCCCTCCAATAGAGATTGTATTTAAATTAAAAAGTCAACGATACTTTTTCTCAGGGCAATTTAATAAAATGTGTACCCAGTAAGGATCTTTACCAGTTGAATTCGTCAGATATTATCTAGATTCCACTTAGGATTTTAGCTCTTTTGTTCTGAAATTCTTCCTCTGTAATTAATCCTTCCTCTCTTAATTTAACTAATTCCTTCATTTTGGTTACATTATCACTTGAATTTCCTGATAATACTTTTGTATACTGTCCTACTTTACTGTAATATTCATATGATTTATTTGGTATTAGCTCAACAAACTTACTGTATGAATAGTAGTCAAAGTACATTGTATACATAGAACTTTGATGACTGAAATTCATAAAAGTTCGTCTACTATCCTCGGTAACTATTGTAGTTTTAATTGGATCTCCCTTAACTTTCTTTCTGCTACCAATTACGGCACCAACTGGTCCTGCTACTAATCCCCCAACTGCAGCTCCTGTAATGGAACTCCCTCCACCTTTAACCTCTCCTCCACTTACAAGAGTTTGTTTATTTATTTCACCTTTTGTCGCATAATAAACAATATCCTCAAGATTAACTGAAAAAGTATCCACATCTTTATTTATATCAACAGGATGGAAGTTCAACTTGCCATTTTCAATCCAAACATGTGCATCAAATAGTTGTTTATCTACTTCAGGATGACCCCCCCTATAGAATACAATCTTGTTTTCATTTGGCAATTTATCTATTATCTCCTGATTTTTCTTGATCAAAGTATCAACTTTTTCTTTTTCCATGCTTACATCTTGCATTTGATATTTGTCACCTTTATCCTTTTTACGCTGTGTTGAATAGATGCTAAAAATAATAATTACCACTATAAAAAAAATAAGAATTTCCATATTACTGATCTCCTTTCATATTAGTTGGGTTAATATTAAATAGTATATACTTGTTAAATTCATCTAAAATAACCTCAAAGTTTTCATTTCCGCCAAAGAAATTTAAGAAATGGTCAGCTTTTACATACCCTGCATACTGATGCAGAATTACATTGTCATCATTTTTAGTATAATCAATTTCATATACCTTTATTGGATTATCTCTCCTAAAGAACTTATAAACATAATATGATTCAGTAGCACTAGTATATATCCTTTCTGTTCCAGCGACATAATTGCTTAATTTAGGAATTATTTCTCCATCTACAAATTGATTACTAGATGGAATTATTTCAAAATTGTCTTCTACACAATCTAATATCATAAGCAATGGCTTAATTCTAATGAAGAACTCTCCATCTCTTAGTATAATGTCAGATACTTCTCCCCTTACATCATAGAACCCTTCCCCATTAATTGAGTAGAATAAGCCCTTATAGTCTGTATAACTAACTATTTCGTCTTCATCGATTTCTGTTGGATAATAATTTGTATCATTTATACCTGCTGTTCTAGTGTCATTATCCCATGTTATATCCTTGCCTGTTAATCTTCCTATTTCTCTCATTGGAAGATATGTAGTTCCTTTATAAAGAATACTATAAGGCACTTTTGTACCATCACTTAAACTATAGCTTACACCTGAGTTGGCAACAGTTGAGCCATTCATTGAAATATTGATGCTATTAAAAAGTACATTTACAGATTCAGATACTGCTGGTATAAAACTAAAAGTTATAGCTCCAATAATGAATCCAATTATCAAATGTCTAATTTTTTTCATCTCATACCTCCTAATATAGATCCTCATCCTCAACTACCATACCATTTTTGATTTCTCTACTATCCTAACATTTCTAAACCTTGGTAATTTGCATAGAAGCCATCTCCTCTAATTGCAATTGACTTATTGAAGTTTTCCTCTGTTCTGCTACCAATACTTACACTTGCAAAACATGGAACCCCTTGTATAGACTTGGAATATTCTACTATCTTTTGTTTAAGAGTAGTCTCTAATTTGCCAAAGAATGGTGCTATTTCAGTATGTACAACAATAATGTAGTTCCTATTATTCTTACTAGCAACTATCTGGGGATACTTCCCTAACTCAATATCTACATTTTTAATTTTGTATTCTTCTTTAATCAGTTGATTATAAACTACTTCTATTCCAAAATTATGTACTTCTCTCTTAGTCATATAATTAGGGTAAACAACAAGTTTGTACTTAAATAACTGTGGCATGCACAAATCTATCCTTGTTATTTTTTCATCTTCAACTTTCATTAATATTACAACTCTGTTGCCACTTTGTTCCACTACAACACAATAGTCATTTGGATTATATGCCAAGTTTGCACCGCGGGTTATATCATTCTGAATAAGTTTTGCGACTTTAGCTATTGTAATGTGGTTTTGATCTAATATTGTTTTTGCTTTTCCTTTTAAATGTTTGGATACATTATCTCTCCCAATTAATGGTGTTATTACCCATTGGGATTCATAGATGACATCCTCAGATAGGAACTTAGTTAATTCTTCAAAATTAGCACTATTATAGCTATCTCTTAGAAGTTCATAAAATTCTAGGTTAGTATTACCTTCCATGTTATACTCCTCCTAATCTATTGAGTTAAAATAACTTAGCCAACTTCCTTCTAGACTAATATCTTTTATATCTACCTTATTAAGACTTGTATTCTCTTCTTTGCTTGTATAAAGCTTTAGAATTTCCTCAATATGCTCTTCCTCCAATTGATTTGTTTTAGAGAAGATATTGGGTCTAATTCTTTCACAACATCTTGAAGCATCCAAGAATTTTATATATCTCTTGCTATCAGCCTCTAGATTCTTGTTTTTATCTATAATCCATATGTAGTATACTATGCTAGATTCATAAAATAATCCTTCTGGAAGCTTTATAATTCCTTCAAGGTAATCATTATCCAATAACCATTTCCTTATATTTGCAACACTGTTATTCCTATTTCCTTTCTTTTCTAGTAGAGGATAAGGTGTAGATAAAAGACAAGCCCTACTTCTTATTTCATCTTTAGTAGGCAAAGTTGATATTACATGCTGAAGATACATATAAAAGGAGTTCTGATCCTTAGGTATTCCAGCTTTAAACCTATTATCACTTATCACTTCTTTATTGAAAATCTTAATCCAGCTAGGAAATTGCTGTTTAGGCTTCATAACAGAGTATGTATGACCCATCTCCCAGCTGTTATTGTAATTAGTTATACAATCCCTTATCATTAGTCTACTTGTATCGTATCCATATAAAATAATCCTCAATAAACCAATGGAGTAATTAAGAGTACTTGGCTCCATTCCTGTAATTATTATTCTATCATCAGAAAAACCTAGATAATTAAGTTGATTTAACAATCCAATTAATAAGTCTCCTGTCCCAAAGGAATCATCATTAATGATAATAGATTCCTTATTACTATATGCAGCGTCAATATTTTCAAGAGTTAACTTAGCAATTAATTCTGCAATATCAGCTGGTATTAAATTTAAGCTATAATTGCCAATTTTATGAATAACTAACTTTAATACATTATCCATTGAATACCTACTTATAGAATTAGTGGACAAGTCTATATCTGCTATTTCATTAAATATATCCTTTAAAATCTTATTTTCTCGTTTAGCATTTTTTATTGTTGTTGATAAGTTTAATTCTCCTACTAAGTATCTAACTTCTGGATGATAGCCCTTTAAGTAACTATCAAAATTTAATTCAATATTATTAATATCAGTTGATAATGATTTAATTGAGAGAGATGAATCATTATAATAGAAATTCTTTAGGACCCCATATTTGTATAGTTCTGATCTGTCAGAGTTAGATTCTTCAATAATAGAATCTATGTACAGACACTCCATTCTTCTTAGTACCAATAATCCAAATATAAGATATATACCTTCTATTTTGCTAATAACTTTATAATGTATTAGTTCACTACTTTTGCTTAGACTTTTATAAATGCAGTGTTGTATAGTACTCATCAAATCTACTCCTTAAAGTTTGTATTATGAAGGAATTTTCCCATAAAATTATAACCTCAGAGACTAATAAATATTGCAAATTCTACTAAATCATCATATATTTCCCAAATTTAAAGTCGACATAACAATATAGTCTTACTCAGCTCTATTTTACTTATTACTTTACCATATTACTGGAATAATTGCTATCGTAAAAACATTACATATGATAAAATACAAGTGTTAGGTATATTTTACTCTTATATAGATTAATCTTAAGATGCGTTGATTCTAATAATTGTACAGGAGGAAGGAAAATGATAGGAGCAATAATCGGTGATATAGTCGGTTCTGTTTATGAATGGAATAACATCAAGACTAAGGAATTTGAGCTTTTCCAAGATAAATCTAAATTTACTGATGATACAGTAATGACAATTGCTGTTGCTAAAGCTATCTTAGATAGTAACAAAAACATCAAAAAATTAGATGAAGTTTTAGCTCCAACTCTTCAGGAAATTGGTCACCTCTACCCTAACTCTGGATACGGAGGTTCATTCTTTAGCTGGATCTACTCTGAGAACCCTGAGCCATATAATAGTTATGGTAATGGAGCAGCTATGAGAGTAAGTGCTTGTGGATTTGTCGCAGATTCAGTGGATGAAGCAATCCAATTATCCAAATCTGTAACTAAAATAACTCATAATCACCCAGAAGGAATTAAAGGAGCAGAAGCAACTACAGTGGCAATTTACTTGGCAAGACAAGGTAAGAGTAAGGAAGAAATTAAAGAGTATATAGTAGATAACTACTATGACTTAGACTTCTCTTTAGATGAAATCAGAAGTACCTATGATTTTGATGTATCATGTCAAGGTACTGTTCCTCAAGCTATGGTTGCTTTTCTAGAATCTACAAGTTTTGAAGATGCTATAAGAAATGCCATATCCATAGGTGGAGATAGTGATACTTTGGCTGCAATAACAGGAAGTATTGCAGAAGCCTATTATGGTGTGCCTACTCCTCTAATAGATGAAGCTGTTAATTATTTAGATAATAGATTATTAAGTATCCTTAAAGAGTTTAACAGTAAATACATGAACTATAAGCTACCTGATATCCAAAGTAAACCAATTAAGAATAATAACACTAGAAAGGAAATCAAAGATATTATGACTAAAAATGGAACCTATACACAAGAAGAAGTAAATAACACTCTATGGAGAGCATGTGATACCTTTAGGGGTAAAATTGATTCTGCAATATATAAAGACTATGTATTAGTTATGCTATTTATTAAATATATTAGCGATATTTACAAGGAGCACAGAGAAGCTCTACTAATAAAATATAGTAACAACCTAGAAAGAGTAGAAAGACAAATGAAAAATGAGCGATTTGTACTAAATGATAATGCTACTTTCGACTACTTATATGATAAAAGAAATCAGCCAAATATCGGTGAAATTATAAACATGGCTTTAGCTAATATCGAAGAAGAAAACAAGGTAAAACTTAGAGGTGTATTCAAGAACATTGATTTTAACTCTGAATCAATTCTTGGGGGCACTAAGGAAAGAAATGCAATGTTAAAGATCTTACTAGAGGATTTTAGTGTATTGGATTTATCCCCTTCCAGATTAATAGGTGAAGATGTAATAGGAAATGCTTATGAATATATGATATCTAACTTTGCATCTGATGCTGGGAAAAAAGGTGGAGAATTCTTTACCCCTTCGGAAGTTTCAGAACTTCTAGCTAGACTAGTTAAACCTGAAGAGAATGATAGAATATATGACCCAACTTGTGGATCTGGTTCCCTCTTAATCAAAGCCTATAATAAAATACCATCAGGAAAAGCACAAATATATGGTCAGGAAAGAAATGGTCAAACCCATTCTCTATGCAGAATGAATATGTTCTTACACAATATAGATGATGCAAAGATTGCTTGGGGTGATACCCTTGCCAATCCATTACATTTAGAAAATGATAAACTTATGAAATTCCAAGTTGTTGTAGCTAATCCCCCCTTCTCTCTTGATAAGTGGGCTATGGGCTTTGCTGGCGAAGGTGATGATAGAACATTTAAGATGGATGAGTCCTTAGACCCATATAATCGATTTAGCTGGGGAATTCCCCCTACATCTAAAGGAGATTATGCATTTGTACTTCATATGCTTCATTCACTTGCTGAAGGTGGACGAATGGCTGTAGTACTCCCTCATGGTGTACTATTTAGAGGAAGTAGTGAAGGAAAGATAAGAAAACAAATTGTAGATATGAATCTTCTGGATGCAGTAATAGGTCTACCTTCAAATCTGTTTTTTGGAACTGGTATACCTGCTTGTATAATGGTATTTAAACAAAATAGAAATAAGGATGATGTCTTATTTATAGACTCTTCAGGTGATGGATTCTATGAAAAAGGAAAGAACCAAAATAATCTTAGAGAAGAAGATATTCAAAGAATTGTAGATGTCTATGAAAACTATGAAAATATAGACAAATTTGCTTATGTTGCAACCAAGAAAGAGATACAGGATAATGACTATAACTTAAACATACCAAGATATGTAGACACTTTTGAAGAAGAAGAAATGATTGATATGGAAGAAGTAGCCGAGAATATTGAGAGTATAAAAGCTGACATAAATGAAGTTGAAGGTCAGATGAAAAAGTATCTTGAAGAACTTGGGTTATAGGTGGTGAGATTATGAAACATGAGATTAAAAACAAGATGGACATAATTAAGAATCAAAAAGAACTAGATGGGTATAGAATTACCGCATTGGGTGTTTATCCAAGTAAATGGGAAATCAAGAAAATAGAAGATATAAGCATTAATGTAAAAGCTGGTGGTACCCCAAGTACTAAGTATGATAATTATTGGAACGGAGATATACCATGGATGAGTTCTGGTGAAATCAATAAAAGAATAATTTTTGAGACAGACAGAATGATAACAAAACTCGGATATGAAAATTCAAGTACCAGCATGATCCCTGAAAACTCTGTTTTAATAGCTTTAGCAGGACAAGGTAAGACTCGAGGTAAAGTAGCTATTAATAAGATTAAATTGTGTACTAATCAATCTTTAGCATCAATAATCACTAACAATACTACTCATTATTACTATCTATTCTATAACTTGGAATACCGATATGAAGAAATTAGAAGTCTATCATCAGGTGATAGTGGAAGAGGAGGGCTGAATCTTAAGATAATAAATAATATTAGTATCCCTTTGCCACCCCTCCCAGAACAACAAAAAATAGCCTCCATCCTCTCCACTTGGGACAAAGCTATTGAGCTTAAGGAAAAGCTTATAGAAGAGAAGAAAAAGCAGAAAAAAGGACTAATGCAGAAGCTTTTAACTGGTGAAGTCAGATTGCCAGGATTTGATGAATATTGGAAAGAAGTAAGATTGGGAGATATTATTAAAAGTATTACAAGAAAAACTAAAGAGAATAATCAATATGAAGTACTTTCATGTACTAAAGATGGTATAGTTAAACAAAGTGATCATTTTAATAAACAAATCGCAAGTGATAACAACATAGGATATAAAATTTTAGAAAAGGGACAACTAGTACTAAGTCCAATGAATCTGTGGATTGGCGGTATAGATATATCAGATTTTGACATTGGAATAGTATCACCCGCATATAAAGTATATACAATTAATTACAATATTGTAGGAAAGAATTATTTTAGAACATTGTTAAGAAGTGACTATATGATATCTATTTATGATTCAATATCCCAAAAAGGTGCAAGTGTAGTTAGAAAGAACTTAAGTATAAGTGATTTTGAAAATATTATAGTTAGGCTACCTAATAATAAAGATGAAATTGATAAAATTGATACTATTTTACATCATTGTACAAAAGAAATCTCTCTTCTAGTGCAAGAATTAGAAGCTCTAAAACTACAAAAGAAAGGTCTTATGCAATTACTTCTTACTGGAATAGTCAGAGTAAATACAGAAAATTAATCGAATAGGTGGTGAAATCATGATTCATGCACAGGATTTTAATGAAGTAAATATCTCTCAAAAGCCAGCTTTGGAGGTCTTATCTAAAATAGGCTATACCGTTATATCCCCCGATGCTGCTGAATCCATAAGGGGGAATCTATATAATGTGGTCCTTGAAGATATTCTGAGAAAGCGTCTGAAATCCTTTAATAGCTTTGAGTATAGGGGAAATAAGCACAACTTCTCAGAAAAGAATATTGAACAAGCCATATTAGATATTGATGAAGATCTTACTGATGGACTAATAAAAACTAATGAAAAGATATATGACTCTCTCATCTACGGTAAAAGCTATCCAGAAAAGCTCAATGGGGTTGATGGCACAAAATCCTTTAATATTAACTATATCGACTGGGAACATCCAGAAAACAATGTCTTTCATGTAGTTGAAGAATTTACTGTGGAAAGAGAAAATGGTAAAGGACACATAAGACCTGATATTGTTCTATTTATAAATGGTATTCCTTTTGGTGTAATTGAGTGCAAGAAAGCATCAATCTCAGTTAATCAAGGAATTGAACAGATGATTAGAAATCAAAGTCAAGATTATGCACCCCATCTGTTTAAGTATGTTCAAATAGTTATGTCTACTAATAAGAACGAGACACAATATGCTACAGCAGGAACTCCAAAGAAATTCTGGGCAGTATGGAAAGAAGATAAAGAATCAGAGGATTACAAATGGTTCTTGAATGAGATAAAAAAGGCAGTAATTGGTCGTATCCCAACTACTCAAGATGAGAATATAGTCTCTATCCTCCACCCAAAAAGAATCCTTGATATTATAAGATACTTTACTCTATATGATAAAAACATAAAGAAAATTGCCAGATATCAGCAATATTTTGCTGTGAAGGAAATTATAAAGACCATTTCTGAAACTGATAAACGAGGTAACCGTCAATCTGGTGTTATATGGCATACTCAAGGATCTGGAAAGTCTTTAACTATGGTTATGCTTGCAAGGTATATATTGTCTGAATTAGCAGATGTCCATCCTCAGGTATTAGTCATTACTGATAGGATTGAGCTTGATGATCAAATACATGCAACATTTACTCATTCTAGATTAAAATCAGCTAAAGCCTCAAGTGGTATGGACCTTGTAAAATTGATAAATGATAATAGTGCAGATATAATCACTTCACTGGTTCATAAATTTGAGAAAGTAACACAATTACAAGAGCCTTTAAAGTCTAGGGATATCTTTATATTAATAGATGAATCTCATAGATCTATGTATGGTGTATTGTATTTAAAAATGAAGCAAATATTCCCAAATGCATGTTATCTTGGTTTTACTGGTACTCCCCTTATGAAGAAAGATAAGAGTACAATGATTAAATTTGGAAGTAGGATGATTCATAAATACACTATTAAAGATGGTGTAGACGATAAATCTATAGTCCCCTTGTTATATGAAGGAAGACTTGTAGAGCAGTCAGTCAACAGAAATGCCATAGATAAACGCATTGAGATGATTACAAGGAACCTTAATGATAAACAAAAGGAAGAATTAAAATCCAAATGGAGCGAGTTTGAGAGAATAGCTTCTTCAGAACAAAGGATAAGACTTATAGCAGATGATATATATGTTCACTTCAATAAGTTTTATAAGGGAACTCCCTTTAATGCAATGCTTGCTACAAATTCTAAATTTGATGCAATTAGATTCAAGGAAGCTTTTGATGAATTCGATGACATAAATACCGCTGTAGTTATTTCTCCTCCTGATGAGCGAGAAGGTTTTGATGAAGTTGATGAAGAGCCAAAAGATAGAGTCATTAGATTCTGGAGAAAAATGATGGATGGCTATACTGAACCACAAAAGTATGAAAGTAGAATTAAAAATGAATTTGTACATGGTGATGGAATTGACATTCTAATAGTTGTAGATAAACTACTAACGGGCTTTGATGCTCCAAAAGCTACAGTTTTGTACATTGATAAGCCACTTAAGGAGCATTCCCTTCTACAGGCTATAGCAAGGGTAAATCGTCTTTACGAAGGAAAAGACTTTGGCCTTATAATAGACTATAGAGGATTAATTGAAGAACTGGACTCTGCATTAAAGACCTACTCTGGATCTGGTTTAGAGAACTTTGATGGTAAAGATCTTGATGGTGCTTTGGTTGATGTTATAAGTATCATTGGTAAGTTAAGGCAGGCTTATTCAGACTTAGTTTCTATATTTAAGAGAATAAAAAACAAAAATGACAAGGAAGAATATGAACTGACATTAGCTCCTGAAGAAATAAGAAATGAATTCTATGATGAGTTAAGTGGATTTGGTAAGTACCTAGGGATTGCCCTAGAGTCTGAGCATGTATATAATGCATTAGGGGATAAGGATATTTATTTGTACAAGAGGGAGTTGAAATTCTATCAAGAACTTAGAGCTTCAGTTAAACTTAGATATTCAGATACCATAGATCACAAGGAATATGAAGCTAAAATGAGAAATCTTATGGATACCTACATCGCTGCTGAAGATGTTATCCAAATAACTGCTCCTGTAGATATTATGAATAAAGAAGAATTTGAAAATGAATTGTTAAGACTTGGTTCTTCTGTTGCAAAAGCTGATGCCATCAGAACAAGGATTTCTAAGAGAATTACTAAAAAGTGGGATGAAGATCCTGCTTATTACAAGAAGTTCTCCCAGCGAATTGAAGAAATTATTAATGCATATAGAGAAAAAAGGATCAGTGACGCTGATTATCTACAAAGAATGCATGAGGTTATGAAGGACTTTATCAAAGGCGACTCAGGCATAAAGTATCCTGATAAAATTAGGCATAATCAAAATGCACAAGCATTTTATGGAGTTATTAAACAAGTACTGGAAAGTGAAAACATCTACTCCCCTATTATAGATACTGCCAATGAATCCCAAGCAATCTATAACTTTGAACAAACTTTAGGCTCTGTTGCATTAGATGTTGATACTACCATTACTAATCTTATAAAGGTAGATTGGCATGATAATCCAGATGTCCACAAGAATATTAACTCAAGTCTCTCTGATATACTTTATACTATGATGATAGAGAATAATCCAAATGAGTCTATCGATTATGATGTGATTGATTTGCTAATTGAGAACATTATGAAAGTAGCTCTTGGGAGGTATCAATCATAAAATGATAAGACATTCAATTACCTATGGTGATAAGACCATTGATTTTGAGATTATAAGAAAAGATGTTAAGAATATAAACTTAAGTGTTAGACCAGATATGAGTATTTTTGTGTCAGCAAATGAAAAAGTACCACTTCAAGATATTCTTGACTTCGTCCATGGGAAAGCTCCTTGGTTAATTAAGAACACACACTACTTTGAGGATGCTCAACCAGAGCACATTTCTGAGAAAGAGTATGTAAGTGGTGAAACTTTTAAATATCTGGGAAGACAGTATAGGTTGAAGGTTGAAGAATCAGAAGAATATGAAGGAGTTAAGTTTTATCAAGGTTACTTTTACTTGTATGTAAAGGATAAAAAAGATAGAGTAAATAAAGATAAGCTTATGAAGGCCTGGTTTAGAAGCAAAGCTGAAGCTACTTTCTTAGAAAGTCTAGAGAAAATATATCCAATTATACAAAAGTATAACATCAATAAGCCTAAGATACAGATTAAAACTATGAAAGCAAGATGGGGATCATGTTTGGAGGATAAAGGAGTAATAATACTAAACTATGAGTTGATTAAAGCTCCTAAGTTATGTATAGATTATGTAGTATTGCATGAGTTAGTTCACTTTAAATACCATAATCATGATAAACAATTCTATGATTTTATTACTTCTCTAATGCCAGATTGGAAAACTCGTAAAGAGATATTAGATGAAGAAGTAATAAAAGACCTATAAAAAGACCTAAACGGGGTGTCTCAAAGGATGCCCTGTTTTTTTTATGCCCATTTTTGTTAACAGTATTCTATTTCTTATTATTTTTCGAGGGTACTAGGTGAATTCTTTCCTTGGGAAAAGTAATTTAGATATGCTCACCCCTTCTATATGAGGAGTAAGTAATTAACCTGTGATAAGAAATGAAAGGAGTGAAGTAAAATGTCAATTAACAAAAGTAGTTCCAACTTACCAAAGAAGTCCTTATTATTGGCCCATCACTTGTCTAAACAAGAGTTGTATGGGTCCAGTCCTTGGTCTAATATCTTAAGACTAAGCTGGGGAATCACTAAGAAGCAAATCCATCTAAGTAATAGTTATGCTAAAGGTGTAACATTCTCCAATGAAGATGGAGTCTCAAGACAGAGAATCCTTAAAGCCTTAAGTAAATATCCATCTGATGTAATATCTCTATCCCTCATCCCTGAACCTGATAATGGGTTTGATCCAAACGCTCTTTCTATATGGGCAGGTATTAAGGATAGAGGATCAGCTAAGGTTGGTTATGTAGACAAGAATCTTGCAAACATAATCCATCTGTATATAATGGAAGGATTTACACCCATTGTTATCTTTAAGAAGGTGTTCCTTAACATGGCATATATCTATAGCCTTGAATTTGCCTATGGAATAGTAGATTTATCCTGTGATAGTCCTAAATCTCTTGTCCAAATCAATAAAAGTGATAGTAAAGTAAACCTTGAATCCAGGTCAAAAATAGCGAGCCTCTAGAATCGATTTCTAGGGGTTTTATTTATTTTAGTCAAGAGTTTGCATGCCTTAGATGATAAGGAATCGCTGTGAGCGCTCTGGTATCTCTGAGGGCTATGTATTGGGTTAAAAACAAAAAGGAGGAGTAAAAATGTTAAATTATGAAAGCTTAAGTACAAAAGAATTGGTTAAGCAAGCACTAAATTTGAATGATGAAAGAATTGTTGAAGAGGTTACAACTTACTTTGGAAGTCTTGAAAGCTTCTTGCTTCACTCAGAAACCGAAGAGTTGGAAACCGTAGGTATTACCCCTTCAAGATTAAGACAGCTTCTTGCCTTTAAGGAAATGGTAAGAAGAATCAACGAAGTAAAACCATTAGATCCTGTTAGGGTAACATCTCCTGATATCTTATACAACATAGTTAAGAATAAGCTTTCCAATTTGGAGTATGAGACATTTAATGTAGCTCTTCTTAATACCAAAAACAATATTATAGACATCATCGAGCTATCCAAAGGTACAATAAATTACTGTGTCGCTGCTCCAAGGGAAGTCTATAAGGTGGCCTTAAGAAGGAATGCTAATGGCATTATCATAATCCACAACCATCCCAGTGGGGATCCAACTCCATCTAGTGAAGATATTAATCTTACCAAGAGAATGGATGCTGCTGGACAAAACATCGGCATCAAGCTTCTAGATCATATAATAGTAGGAAGTTGTGGCTTCAAATCATTAAAACAAGAGGGGTTGATGTAATGGATCCATCTCTCTCAACTTCAATAATTTGTGTTTATAAGGGACGAACCTCCCCATATAACTTAGTTTGTAACAAATGTGTAGAATTCATGGAGACTTGTAACCCTATTATAAGTTCTGATGATGGATTCTCTTCTGTAAGCGAGTGTTCAAGGTACTTGTGTGAAGGTTGCAATAATCTTGAATGTCTCTATAACCCAAAATATTAGTTAAATAAGAGGTCATATTTGGCCTCTTATAACCTTATCCTTAATTATCCTATTTTGCACATATGGTGCTTAAATTTAGATTATAAACTTATACAAATCCCTAAAATTAAAGGTTCATATATGGATATTAATTAATTTATGCATTTCCCACTGGATTTGATGTTATGTTAGTCCATTGTGGGGGTTATAAGTTAATTTGGTAAAAAACACTTAAAGGAATTCCGACAACTTGAGCATCCTCTCGATGTGCACTTATAATATCATACATTGTGTTTGCACAAGGTATAAGTACTATGTTATCCCCTTCAAACCAAATTCTTCTTATAAGTAACTTTGAACTTAGTTTTACAATATAAACCTTACCAGGTACGGGTTCCTCATCTATTTCTTTCCATTTGACAATAGAATGTTTTCTAAACCCTAATGCCTCCATAGATTTATCATAAACAACCAAAGTTGATGCTTGTTCAATTATTGCCCCTCCTTTTGTTCCACTTTTTGTACCTGCTTCTTCAAAATCATTATAAAATTCACCTACCTCATTTTGCATACTTAACAAATATCGTTCTATTTCATCTTGTGTATCACCCTTCACAATATAACCTCGTGGTTTAATAAATCTTTCAAGTCCTAGGATTATATGTTGCAAATCTGCCTCTAGTATATGAACAATTGTAAATAAGTATCTCAATGAAGGAGTTTTCTCTCCTCTAAATATTGCTGCTAGATAAGAAGCAGATATCCCAGTAGCTTCTGATAACTCTTGAATAGATTTATCTCCATACTTTGGTGAGTTTTTGAATGCTTTCTCTAGTCGGTCTGCTAAAATAACTCTAGCTTCACTTGTTTTGGTAACTTCTGCAAAGTTCATTTTACACCTCCGAAAAAATATTTACTAAAAAGGCATTGACATCAGAATTGTTTTATATTATATTTTATATACAGGAGTTGTTCTAGTATTTTTTTAGCCCTCCCGATTCTGTATTTCATTTTGTATTTCAGAATCTAGTTACAGATTAACATTTATTATTAGTCCCGTCAATAGTCTTACAAATATTTATTAACTATAAATTGCCTTACACCAATTACTAATGAAAGGAGTTGATTGAAATACCCCACTCACCTCAACCAGTTAAAAATAGTAAAATCCTTAAGAAAGACAAACAGGAATTGAGAAATATCTTTATTCCTTGTCAAGAAGATAGATCATACCAAAGAAAAATCCTTTTACCGCAATTGGAAAACCAGATTGATCCATATCTTTCATCCAATTCCTTTGCATATCGTAAATCTATATCCACTTATAAAACTGTTGAATATTTTAATACTCTAGTAAATGATGGTTTCTACTGGGTTATTAAATTGGACATAGAAAAATACTATGACAGTATTGATAGAGCAATATTGTATAAGACTTTATCGGGTATACTCCCATCATATTTACTAGAGGAAGTAAAGCAAAGCTTGGAGGTTCCCTATATTTATAAAAACAAGTTATATCCTAAGAATAAAGGTATTTATCAAGGAATGCCTATATCCCCCATCCTTTCCAATCTCTACTTAACAGAATTGGATAGGGCATTTACTCATAATAATAAGGTTGCGACCATTAGGTATAGTGATGACATTCTAATACTTTCAACCTCAAAAAAGAAGCTAATAGAGGCACTGCGTAAAATTAAGAGAATACTGAGGAAATTAAAACTTAAATGGGAACAAAGTGAAAGCATCAACCTTAATACTGCAGATATTGTATTTGTAGGATGGAGATTTGCTATAGAGGAAGGAAGGTTAGTAGTAAGAGCATCAAGAAGAGCTGAAACCTCATTAATAGAAGCACTACCAATAAAGATCACTGATGAGGAAATAACCAAGTGTGTAAGAGGTAAGATATACTACTATACTGTTGGTCTTAGATACTCAGACTTCTACTTGGTTGCCAAAGATATTGTAACAAAAATGAAAGGTGGTGATACATGGAATAGGTTAGTTAGTAACGGCCTTATTCCCTCCATGGTATTGTAGCAACTGTAACTACTAATCACTGCTGGCCTGTAGCAGAGCCATGCAAGAGTGGTTACCCCTCCAACAGGGATAGAGCAAAGTGCTGATGGGTAACCCCTGCCCAGATTGTGGATGCACTTACCATCGCTTGATTACTAATACCCATTAAGTATACTTCTGGTGGATCCATTTTATACTACTAAGGGATACATGATACAGAAGGGAAGGGCCAAATAGTAAGGGATTACCATTACCAATGGTCACCTCTACCTTAATGGGAATAACGATTGGGGATGCTTAGGTAGAAAAGAAGTAGAAGTTCTCCCGCGGGCTCACCTAACTCGGGGAAATTAGCAATAAGGCTAGTTTCGATAAATAATGATTAACAATGTAACTTCAAAGGTCTACTCTGGAGCTTCTTATCTCCTTATAACGAGTAGACAATTACCAGCATGAAAAGTACTTGCTGTTTGCATATCCTCTCCTCCTGATTAGTTTCTAGAGCTATTCAGGAGGACGGGGCAATACTATTAATAGTTGTAATTTCAGCTGGATTATAAGACAAAGGCGAAAAATGAAATCAGAAGATAAAGACAAAGGCCATGACTATATTTCTCATGTAAAAATTATATGGGACCATAATCAGGTGACTGAATTGGAAAATAACATGCAAAATAATAATGTAATACTATCAGTTGAAGAATTTGCTACTTTTATGAAGATTGGAAGAAACACTGCATATAATTTGGTAAATACGACTGGATTTCCCTGTTTTAAAGTTGGAGCTAAAAAAATCAAGATTGATTTAAATGATGCTCTTAATTGGTTAAAGACTAGATCTTAGCTACTAATGAAGGAAAGTTAACTAAAGGAGGTTCTTCATTGAAAAAGAAGAAGAAAAAGAATAGACAAAATAGTAAGTTAGATTTGCAGAAGAACAATGACCACAATCAGAAAGGTAAATTCATAATAGGCTTAAGACCTGATGGAACTCTCTTTCATGAGGCATTCTTTGGTACTACAACTGATGAAGTTGATCTGAAGATTAATGAATATGTAGAATCACTTCAGTCAGGAATAAGTGAAAATTAAGATCAAGTCTTTAATCTATTCATGGGGTCATACTCTTGGCCCCATACTAATTAAAATTCAGGAGGTTAAAAATGGGGAAAAATAGAAATAAAGCAAATGGAGAAGGAACTATTTATAAGACGGAGAATGGTTATCGTGGCCAAATTACTATTGGTCTGGATGATAATGGTAAATTAATCAGGAGAAGTTTTAGAGGGAAGACAAAGAAAGAAGTAAGTAAGAAGATTAATGATTATTTTGCTTCTCTTCATCATGGAACTTACATTGATTCAAATAATATAACCTTCGGGGAATGGTTAGAATACTTTTTAGAAACATATAAGAAGAATCAAGTTAGTCCAAAGCATTATGATACAACAGAGTATCACATAAATAAGCATCTAATTCCTTCACTTGGTAATATCAAGCTACAGGATCTTACTACAGATGCTATCCAAGAAATGTATAACGAGAAATATATATCTGGTAGACTAGATGGCAAAGGTGGATTAAGTAGCAGAACTATTAAGCACTTACACGAAACCGTTAGGATGTCATTATCTAAGGCAGTATCAAATAAGATGATACCCTTTAACCCTTCTTTGAATTGTGAAATTAAATATCCAGAAACCAATGCAAAGAAGAAACATTTTACAATTGAGGAACAGAATAGAATTCTCGAAGTGATTGACGGAGATAACAGAAGTGAGTTAATTGCTCTTACATGCATTATTACTGGTTTAAGGATGGGTGAGGTAATTGCACTGACTTGGGAAGATATTGACTTTAATAAACTAATGATTAGTATTAATAAGGCTATTACTATCTATAAGAATAGGGATGATTTAGGAGATAAGAACTATCTAAAAGCAATAAAAGACCCGAAAACTAAACATAGCAAAAGATCAGTACCGATCACTAAGGAACTTGCAGTTTTATTAAAGAAACACAAGAATAAGATGAATGAAGAGAATCTTGCTCTTGGCAGATCTAGTAAAGAATTCAATATAGTATTTCAGACAAAAAATGGCACACATCACAATCAATCTAATGTTACGAGAACATGGAATAGAATTCTTGAGAGAGCTGATGTTGAACATGTAGGTTTCCATGGTATTAGACATAGCTATACCACTAGACTAATGGAGCTTAACCTAAATCCAAAAATAGTGCAAGAATTCCTGGGTCACTCCACTTTATCAACTACATTGAATATTTACTCCCACTTAACAAAGGATATGATAGATTCATCAAGAGATACAATTGCTGATGTATTTAAAATGGGTATTAAAAACATTAAGGATGATGATAGTGTAGAGGAAACTGCCCTAGATTATTTGGTAGTGTAGAAATAAATAGACTGTACTGCACCGCTACTGCACCATATTGAGAATTTTAAGGGTTTCTCAAAAGTGCTTTACCGTTACAATACAGTCTTTTCAATGCTTATAGCAATTGTTGACTTGTTATATTTCTCATGAATAGCAGTTTCGTAGCCAGTTACTCTATCCAGCTGAGCTATGGGTACATGATATTTGGTTGTATTAATTTCTGTTAATTGGTGTTAAGATGTGTAAAATTACACGATTGTAAAAATAAGATATAATTGATGATAGGGTCCTAAATCTTAGTTAGTGTTGCCTAATCCCTGTTAATATTATTCCTACTGCACAGCCTACTGCACCAATCCACGAAGATTATTGTACCCTATAACTATAGGATTGTCAATAATTAGCAGGATATCACTAAGGCTTGAAAGACTTGAATATTTACTTTTCAATTAGTAATAGAACTTTCTTAATTATATCAAAAACTACTTATAATTTCACCAATTATTAGACTACTAAGCTTCAACTATATAATTAAACTAGCTAGTATCATAAAACTATCTCTACCACTTAATGTGATAGAGATAGTTTTCTTAGTTTAAAAGTTATGTAGTTTAAATTTCCTCTAAAGCATCCGTTTCTTCCTTCTTGAATCCAACAAGAAGTATGTAAAGGATAATACCAATTCCTAATCCCCAAGCAGCCCCTCTAGTTGCAAGTACTGCTGCCATTACTCCAGCTATACCTCTATCTGCATCAGTTATGCAAAGTTTCATAGCAAGTCTTGTACATACATAACCTTGAACTAATAAGGTTAAGGATAGTGCTACCGGTAATACTGGTTGTACTAGTGATACTACTGGTATTAATGCTACAGCTATGAATGTTACAAATCTAAAGGTTCCAACTCCACCAAATATTGAATCCATTGCTGATCTGCCTTCTTTGTACCTCGTTGCTACTGCTGCTGTTACTGCTGCCCAAAGTGGTCCACACATGGGAACAAATGGTGCAACCAAGGCCATTATGATATTTCTTATTCCACTGATTAGATTGGATCTATTTGAGTTAAAGTCAATCTTCTCATCAGTTCTTACTTTGTCTGCCTCAGTTATCAAAGCTTCGCTTGTTACAAAGTCACCAAAGGCTATAATATATGCCATAATTGCCATGGGTATTGCTGTTGCAAATATTCCTAAGGATGGAAAACCTATCTTAAATGGACTTACAGCATTAAGTATGGCTGCAAAATCTGGAATATGTATAAATGTACCAATTTCTATAGTAGGAGCAGGTAATTCCTTCACCAAAGGACCAAGGATTATACTGACAACAAGTGCAGGTAACATACCATACTTTCCAAATGCATTTGCAAATTTATTCCTCTTTCTCAGTCTTTTGAAGCTATCAGAAAATAGTAGGTAATATGATAAAAGTGCACCTACTGAAACCGCTATAGGATATATTCCATATCTTCCGCCAACTTTCATCTCTCCTATTACAGCTGCTACTCCAGCTCCAAGTAGTATTCCAGCTTTTATGGAGTTTGGTACAAAATGTATCAACTTACTTGCACTTCCTGATAATCCCATAAACAGGAACATTAGTCCAACAATAATTTGTAGTGCAATTAATGCTTGAATTCTATCAACACCCATTTCAAAGGTGGTTAAAAAGGCTGTTGTCAATGGTATTGCAGGTGTAATCCATCCAGGTACAACTGGATCTCCTAATAGTGAATGTAGAAAATACAAAGCTCCATTGATAATAACCATACCCCATGCAATTTCAAAAGGTACACCAAGTACATCTGTTAATATTGGAATAGCTCCAAGACAAGTTGCACACATAAGAATTGCTTGCATTGCCTCTGACCATTCCCACTTATAGTGGATAAATGGAACTCTGATTTTGAATATACCAGCTGATAGGTAAGGTTGTTCTGCTCCTTCTAGTCTTCTTTTTGCCATTTGCTATTTCCCCCTTATCAAGTATTTGATGATTCTAAAAAATATATTTAAATTGGGAAATATACTTAAGCTAATGCCTATCCTTTTATCACTAGACTATCTAATTTTTTTATCCAGGAATTACATTATAGCTATATCATAGTTTGCACTTCAACGCATAAACTCAATAAAGTCTTATGACACATTGATACCTTGCTCAAGAGAATACATTGAATGTAGATTGATTAATTACTTCTAACAGTTTGAATAATTCCAACCATTCATAGCTAAAATTTAATTCCCCATATTATTAAAAGACATCTTCATGAAATTCTTATCTTCATAGACATATGTATAAGCTCACCCAATAATTTAAAATGATACTATTTAAGAACTTCTCCTTCCACAAAAAATTTACCTATTGGCATTCTATAATTTCTCATAAAAAACATTGGAACACTTGGAGAGATTCTTATTTTAATTATCCAGCAACTCCTAAACCAGCTAAAAAACCTTCATCTAAAGAATCTTTAATTAGTTGGATATTAAAAAAGCACCTATGACTGCTTTATTAAAGCATGCCTAGACCAGAGTTTAATCAATTAGTACTGTTAATAGTATTACCTCAAATTATCAGCTCCTAACATCCAACTATTTATATTATTTTAATTAACTTAACCAGAATCCCTCCATATTAAATTATTCCAACTAAATCATTAGTATAAAGTCCACCCAGGATAAAGATAGGATTCTAATCCTCTTCCTATAATTCTTAAGCAAACATAAATACTCAGATCAAACTAATTTGTAACTTTAAAAGTTAATAAATTGTTAGTCTGACTAGAATAGCACCTCATAGATTTTTCTTATTTCTTCAGGACTGAACTGAACATAACTATTTTGAGTAAGTCTTGTCTGTTTTGTTACAACATTTTCAACAAAATCATCAAGATCGCTTTCAGTCATTCCATATTCTCTTAATTTTTTTCTTTGAATAAGCTTATCAAGAAGTTCTTCAAGCTTATCATACACTTGTGAAATGTCACATCCTAGTATTTCAGCAAGAGCTTGATTAAGAACCTTTATTTGTCCATCTGGATTAGCCTTTGTATAATTCTTAAATATCTCTGTAAATAATAAGTAATTTGATTCTCCATGTGGTACATGATACTTACCACCTATAGGGTAACTCATTGCATGTACTAGACCAACTCCTGAATTTCCAAAAGCTATTCCAGCATAGTTACTTGCATACAGAAGTTTTTCTAAAAGTTCTTGTTTTCTGTAATCTTCTCCATCTTCCGCAATTCTTCTAAATCCATCAATAATCATCCTTATTGCCTCGTAAGCGAAGATATTGGTATAAGCAGTGGCACGAGGTGATAGAACAGATTCAGTTGCATGTATAAGGGCATCTATTGCACTATGTGCAAATGGTTTGAATGGAAGACTTTCCAATAGTTTTGGAACCATTACAGCATAATCAGCGTATAATTCATTTGTTGCAAGACCCATCTTTGTATTTCTTGATATGAGAGCCAAAATCGCAATATTTGTAACTTCACTACCAGTTCCACATGTAGTTGGCACAAGTATTAACTCTTTTGCCTTAACTGCATCAACTTTCTTGTCAAATAGATCAAGAACAGGTGAAATATCTTTTAAAGCAAATAATTTTGAAGCATCTAAAACGCTTCCTCCACCTACACCAATTACCCTCTTATACTCTATATCCTTTATATCATTGTACATAGCTTCAACCATATCATCGGAAGGCTCACCTGGTTCATACTTCTCTTGGAAAATAACATTAGATTCTAGATTAAGTTCTTCAAATGAGGGCTTATAGATAAACTCATTAGTGATAATTAAATCGCCTTTACCGACCTTAAACTCTTGGCAAAATTCTTTTACTGAGTTAAACTTGTGCATTTCAGGCTTTAATGTTAATAGTTTCATCCTTTCTTCCTCCCTTAATGTTTTATATTAAATATCTTAATGAATTTCAAGCCTTCTCAAAGTAGCTTCTCTTGGCTTTCCATTCTCATCCCAACCCATAATTTCAAAATAGTGATTTCTCATGTCTATAAATTTTTCTCTATCCATGGTGACACCCTTTTTAGCTCCATTCTCCAGAGGTTGATATAATCTTTCAGGTAAATCTTCCGTGCTAAGGTCAAGTCCCAGTTGGTAATTTAGCATTCTAGCCATATTTATTCCTCTTTCTCCAACTTCCATGGCTTCGTCAACGCTTACATCCCATCCAGTTGCTGAATTAAGTAAATCCATAAGCTTTTCTATAGGGAAAGATCCTCTAGGTGCAGGTATAAAGTCGCATACCCCTGCCATATTAAGGAAACTCCACCATTTTTCAAGTTTACTGTATAAATCTGCCTTCTTTTGACCATATTCCACTGCACCAACAGGTTCAAGTATTCCTAAAACTTTAGAAGCTTCTAATATTGGTCCCTCACCTGCCAACATGGTATCATGTGCAGCTTGCATATGGTCAGCTCCAGTTGGAGATACTGAATATCCAAGGCCTACCCCAACTTTTCCTCTAGGATCATGCATTGGCAACTCCTGCCCTTTAACATGCATTGCATATTTTTCTGCACCATTCCCTAAAATTCTAGCTGCTTCCTTGGTGCCCTTGGACAACAATTCTCCTATGCCTTTTCTTTCAACTATTTGATTAATCATATCAATAAGCACATCTTCATTACCAAAACTTAGATCCACTCCATTAGTATCCTCTTTACTTAGTATTCCCTTCTCAAAACATTCCATGGCAAAGGCTATGGAAACCCCAGTTGAAATAGTATCAATACCTAAGTCATTACATACTTCATGAGCCTTAGCTACTATCTCTAGATTATCGATACCACAAAGGGAACCCATTGCTCCAATAGTTTCATATTCAGGTCCACCAAATTTAGGATTTATATTTAAGTCATCCCTCGTAACTTCAACCACTCTTTTGCATCATACAGGACAAGCAAAACAGCCTTCTCTCCTGATGAGAATAGTATCAGCCATAAGCTCCCCAGAAAGCTTTTCAGCTCCTTCAAAGCTTCCATCTCTGAAGTTTCTAGTTGGAAGAATACCAGCCTTATGATTAGGTACAACACCTGCTGCCGTTCCATACAGGTAGAGACCATTTGATAGTGGATTGTCCTTAAAGTATCCAGCATACCATTTGCTGATATCGATTATATTTTTGGAGTCATAAAACTCAATTTTACTTGTGCCATAAACCGCTATGGCTTTGACTTTCTTGGAACCCATAACAGTTCCTATACCATTTCTTCCACATGCATGCTTCAAATCATTAATTACACAAGCATAAGGAACCTGATTCTCCCCTGCTGGTCCAATCTGAGAAAATTTTAAATTGGAGTTATTCTTTTCCTTCTTTATAAGGTCATTGGTTTCTCCAATACCCTTCCCCCACAAATGAGTTGCATCCAATAATTCAACCTTGTCATTATGTATGTGGATGTATACTGGTTTCTTGGATTCTCCTGTTAGGATGATTCCATCCCAGCCTGCCTTCTTAAGTTCAGCAGCAATGAATCCTCCCGATTCTGATATCCCAAAGCCTCCTGTTAGTGGCGAAAAAGCCCCCATAACAAGCCTTGATGTTCCAGCATTGGGTATTCCCGACATTACTCCTGTTAAAAGGTAAAGATCATTACTCTTTATAGCCTCTTCACCTAATTCTTCCAACTTCTCTTTCATGTAATATGCGATCAGGCCTTTACCACCCATATACTTACGCATAAGTGATTCATCTAATTCCATTACTTCCTGATTTCCAGTTGTCAGGTCAACCTTTAGAATTTTACCACAAAATCCCTTTGCCACAATATCCCTCCTAACTTATTAATTACTCCTATAATTAACCTCCATCTATTAATGGTAATATAGTAAGTGTATCACTATCCTTAACCAGGTCATTAATAGTTGCAAATCTATCATTAATATAAAATACTGCATATCCAATATGTTCAATATTTAAAATATCAACTACCTCATTTATGGTCATTTCTTTTTCAATATTAATAAATAACTCTCTTGGTTTTCCATCCTTCTTAAAAAATGCTCCATTTACATTAACAATCATCTTATCACCCTATTTATTCATTTAATAACTGATAATTTTTAAGTAAAATTCCTGTTAAAGAAGAAATAAATATAAAAAATCCATAAAAGAAATTAATCTCTAATCATCGAAATTTTATACTGTATTAAGTCACCTTATTATTGCTATAGTACATTAATGTTTTTTATGCAACACCACAATCCTCTAGTAAATTATCTAAGCCTTGATTCTTACATATTACCCAGACAATAATCGTATTTTAATATTCTAAAATTCCCACATATAGGTAATAATCAAACTGAATATATAATTACAAAAGCCCATTAAAAATAGAAATCTAACCGTAACTGCATGTAATTAAACCAATACTTAAAATTAGAGTTATCCCACCCATGGTCTTGTACTTGTATTTGGATTCAGACTTTAATATACTGTCATGAGATTAGGCAGGTAAGGGTTTAAATGTATATTCAATTAGATTATTTACTAGCTATTTATCCAGTGTAATATTTTTATATGTATGTTAATTTATTTATATAATCGATTCAATGTTTTCTGTTATTAATTGAATGATTATTTATAAGAAAATAGTAATATACTGATATAAGGGAATATTTAAAAATATGTCTATTTTCTGACTATTGTATTTGAATTGATCAAGAAACCCTTAATTTGTCTTAAGAAAGGAATGAATGAGAATGAGAAGTGATTCTGTAAAAAAAGGTGTCCAACAGGCTCCCCACAGATCTCTATTCAATGCACTTGGAATGACTGAAGAAGAAATGAGCAAGCCTTTAGTAGGTATTGTCAGTTCCTATAATGAAATTGTTCCAGGACATATGAATCTGGACAAAATTGTAGATGCAGTAAAACTTGGAGTAGCTGCTGCTGGTGGAACACCTATGGTATTCCCCGCCATAGCAGTTTGTGATGGGATAGCCATGGGACATCAGGGAATGAAGTATTCATTGGTAACAAGAGATCTGATAGCTGATTCAACTGAGGCAATGGCACTAGCTCACGGATTTGATGCTCTTGTTATGGTACCAAACTGTGACAAGAATGTTCCAGGACTTTTAATGGCTGCAGCCAGAGTAAACATTCCAACAATATTTGTAAGCGGCGGCCCCATGCTAGCAGGTCGTGTTGGTGGCAAAAAGACCAGTCTTTCATCAGTTTTTGAAGCTGTTGGTTCCTATGCATCAGGAGATATGTCCCTTGAAATGGTAGAGGAATTTGAAAGAAAGGCATGCCCCACATGTGGATCATGTTCAGGAATGTACACTGCAAACAGCATGAACTGCCTAACGGAAGTTCTTGGGATGGGTCTTAAGGGTAATGGTACTATTCCAGCTGTTTATTCAGCAAGAATACAACTTGCTAAACATGCAGGGATGCAAATTATGGACCTTGTGAGAAAGGATATCAAGCCAAGGGATATAATGACTGAAGATGCATTTATGAATGCTCTTGCTGTGGATATGGCCTTGGGTTGCAGTACCAACAGCATGCTTCACCTTCCAGCAATTGCCCATGAAGCAGGCGTGGATTTAAATCTTGATATTGCAAATGAAATCAGTGCTAAAACCCCAAATCTTTGTCATCTGGCTCCTGCAGGTCATACATATATTGAAGATCTTGATGAAGCAGGTGGAGTTTATGCCGTTATGAACGAACTCTTAAAGAAGAACCTTATTAAAACCGACCTGATTACCTGTACAGGTAAAACAGTTGAAGAAAATATCAAAGGTTCATATAATAGAGACCACAGTGTCATCAGACCTATTGAGAGCCCCTACAGTGAAACAGGTGGAATTGCAGTACTTAAGGGCAATTTGGCACCAGATTCATGTGTTGTTAAAAGATCCGCAGTCCTACCAGAAATGATGAAACATGAAGGTCCAGCCAGGGTCTTTGACTGTGAAGAAGATGCAATTGAAGCCATCAAAGGTGGTAAAATCATTTCAGGAGATGTTGTTGTTATAAGATATGAGGGTCCAAAAGGTGGACCGGGAATGAGAGAAATGCTTAACCCTACTTCAGCTATTGCTGGAATGAAGCTTGATAGTACAGTGGCTCTTATTACAGATGGTCGTTTCAGTGGAGCATCAAGAGGAGCATCCATTGGCCATGTATCCCCTGAAGCTGCAGTGGGTGGAAATATTGCCCTTGTACAAGAGGGGGACATCATTAAGATAGATATTGATGCCAACACCATAAACATGGATGTTTCTGAAGAGGAGTTACAAGATAGAAGAAGTAAATGGACTCCAAGAGAGCCTAAGATAACAACAGGTTACCTGGCAAGATATGCATCCATGGTAACATCAGGAAATAGAGGTGCAATTCTAGAAGTACCAAAAAATAAGGGAGGTTATTAAGTGAAAAATGTTGCTAAATTGATTTCAAAATACTTTGGAATCGTAATAATAGTGTTTATGCTTTTGGCTTTTCTTGAGCCTGGATTATTTAAATGGGTTACATCCCAGTTATTTGGACAATCAGTAATTACTATTCTTTTAGGAATAATCATGTTTGGTATGGGTATGACACTTAATATTGAAGACTTCAAGATTGTTCTAAAAAGACCCTTGGATATCCTTAAGGGAACCGTAGCTCAATTTACAATCATGCCTCTATTGGCATTTGTATTGGCAAAAGCCTTTGGACTGGAAGAGGCCCTAATGGTGGGAGTTGTTCTAGTTGGTACCTGTCCTGGAGGAACTTCTTCAAATGTTATATCCTATATGGCAGGAGGAGATGTTGCCCTATCAGTGGCTATGACAACTGTTTCAACCCTACTTGCTCCCATACTGACCCCTGCCATTACATATCTCTTAATCAAGCAGACAGTAGCCTTTAGTCCAGTGGGAATGTTCATTAGTATTATTCAGGTGGTTATCCTACCAATAGCTCTTGGCTTGATAATCAAGTCCTTGATTAAGGATAAGGCTGATGTGTTAGAAGATTACCTTCCAGCAGTTTCATCCATTGCTATAGCTTGTATAGTTGGTGGTGTAATTGGTGGTAACAAGGAAAGAATAATAGCTTCATTTGGACTTATTGTAGTTGTAGTTGTACTTCATAATGTACTGGGTTATCTACTTGGTTTAGCTATAGGTAAACTTACAGGCATGGATAGAAGAAAGAGCATAACAATTGCAGTTGAAGTTGGAATGCAAAACTCTGGTCTGGCAACATCATTAGCAGCAAGTCAATTTGCAGCTATGCCCCTTGCAGCAGTTCCAGGAGCCTTATTCAGTGCTTGGCATAATGTGTCAGGGGCAGTCTTCGCTTGGATAGCAAAATCCATGGAAAACAAGGAATTAAAGGCTCAGGTTGATATAAAATAATTTAAGTTCATGTATAAATAGAAGGCAAATCCAAAAAGGGTTTGCTTTTTTCTTGTCTGAAATATATTATATGGATAAGGATTTATATGATAAGACAAGTGAGGTAAAATAATGAATTTACTAGAAAATATGAATAAATATGATAAACAATTCTTTCAGTGGGGTGAAATCTCATGGCTACATGAACCTGTAGAGTCACCACATTTACGCCTTAGTGTAGCCCAGGTTATAATTTATCCAGGATGTAGGCAGGAAAAGCATTTTCATCTGGGAGAAGAACAACTCTTCTTCGTGGAACGAGGAAGCGGATGTTTTTATCTAGATGGTAGACAGGAAAAAATAAGCCCATCTATGCTAATTTACATAAAGCCTTTCTCAGAGCACGAGGTTATTAATACAGGCAATGATGATCTGGTGCTTTACGCTATATATGTTCCCATAAGATTAATGCAATTGGAGAGACAATCCTCACTTCCAATAGACAGTGCTATTAATGACATCATTCCCCTGGAAATGCTATCTAGTATTGAAGATCAGCTTTCAGAGCTTCTTAAAATGGATATATTCCTATTTGAAAAAGACAATACAAGACTTGTGGATGGTAAGGAAGAAAATGAGTTTTGCAAGATCTGCCTGCAGGTAAACCAATGTAGCATGAAACAATTTGGAATGGAAATCTCTAGTCACCTACTTGATTCAATATGCAAATGTAACTATGATCTTGTTGAACTTAGGACCCCCATATCAGTAAATGAAAATATCTTGGGATATATTAGAAGTGATAGATTCGTCCTAGCAGAATCAAAAAATATTGAAAAGATTTTAGATGTTCTTAGCAAAATGGTTCATATGGAGTATGACCTTTTATGGAAGAAATACAAAGAAGTTCCCTATATAATCAAGAGCAGGACCTATGTAATACACGAACATCTTGCAATCGCCAGTGAGTTCATCCAGGAAATGCTACAAAGAAGAATAATGGAAAAGGAATTGATGGAAAAGGATAATGAGATTCTAAGTAGTGTAATAGAAAAGCTAAAACTAAAGGATGCCCTTAAAAAGGCAAATCACAGAATCCTAAACGAGAGAATTTTTACAGGGGACTCTAGTGGAGGTAAGGATATTGTTTATCCCTATGAGTTGGAAATCATACTTGAAAATTCCATTTTAAACATGGATGAAGTGACAATCAAAGACTCCATTGATGTATTTAGAGATGATAAGTATAATGGATGGTCCATCGTTAGAGAGATGCTTGTAGTCCTTTCCAGGACCGCCTTAAGACCTCTTAAGAATGTTGAACTTATAGCATCTATTAGAAAAAACTATGAAAAATATATCCATGGTTATACCAGAGAAAATCCATGGGATATTCTAGAGATGTTTGCCTTAGATTGTGTAGGAGCATATAATAAAGCCATCCAGGCAAGCGGGATGGAACTTATAGATAATATAAATCTATATATCCAGTCTCATTTTAGAGAGGATCTTAATCTTAATATGGTTGCAGAGAGATTCTTCATAAGCCCCAATTACCTTAGCTCACTATTTAATGATAAAAATGGCATATCCTTCAGCGAATACATTCAGGTACTTAGAATTGAAGAGGCAAAATTACTTCTTAAAAATACTCGTATGAAGGTTCTAGATGTATCTTCAAAGGTAGGTTATAAGAATAACAGCTACTTTACAAGTATTTTCAAAAAACATGTTGGCATGACTCCCAATGAGTACAGGAAAAACAGTCAGGAGTAAAATGTTATAGGATACTCCTCCCCTCTTTGAAGGAATCTATTTTAAATAGTCAAGTTGTAGATGAATTTAAGCCCATATTGCTTTAACAGCCTTCTTAATGGATTACCTATTTCATTAGATTTAAAATCCTACCAAAACTAGAAAAATATACTGTTCAGTTTGAATCTAAATACAAACACTATTTGTCTTGACAAAAGTAAAGTAAACCCTTAGAATAATATTTAATTTACATACTTCCTTAGCCGGAGAAATGTGTCTTGAAATCCCAATTAAAGAGAGTCGGTGTACGCTGGGAACCGATATTGGATTCACTTCATAAATCACTCTGGGGGATCGCTTCTGAATTAATGTAAGAGGCGACGACTAATCTCGTTATTGATTTAGGTTTGTTTGAACTGATAAAGTGGCTCGTATGAGCAATTGAAGTGGTACCGCGGATAAACCGCCTCTTGAAAAAGAGGCGGTTTTTTTATACTTATTTTTAGGAGGGATAATTTGAATACATCAACAGCAAAAGCACTGCAAAAAATTAGTCTTATGGAAGCAGGAGAAGATATCAGAAAAGCATGTGATACTCTAAAAAATGTAATCAATAAAACCGAACTGATTTGCAGTGATTTTTTTAGTAATGAATGTGGCAACAAGGTTTATCTAAAACCTGAAAACCTTCAATTTACAGGTTCTTTCAAAATCCGAGGAGCATATAATAAGATTGCAAATCTTCCGGAATCAGTAAGGAATAAAGGAATAGTTGCATCTTCTGCTGGGAATCATGCACAAGGAGTTGCATATTCTGCAAAATCATTGGGAATATCATCGAAAATAGTCATGCCTTCAGTTACACCTCTAATAAAGATTGAATCAACCAAAGCTCATGGGTCCCATATTGTAATTCACGGTGATATATATGATGATGCCTATGAAAAGGCTCTTGAGATTGCAGAAAGTGAAGGCAGAGAATTTATACATCCATTCAATGACTACGATGTAATTTGTGGTCAAGGTACCATAGGACTGGAAATAATTGAGGAACTCAAGGATGTGGATGAAATCCTTGTACCAGTTGGTGGAGGAGGTCTAGTGGCTGGAATAGCTCTGGCGGTAAAATCAGTTAATCCTAACATAAGGGTTATAGGAGTTGAACCTGAGGGTGCAATGACCATGAAGAATTCTCTTAATAAAGGTATGGTCTGTAGCTTAGATAAGATTCAAACATCTGCAGAAGGTGTGGCCGTTAAAAGACCTGGGACTCTTACTTTTGAGATTGTCCAAGACTATGTAGATGGTATTGTAACGGTATCTGAAAAGGAAGTAATGGAGGCTGTACTCATGTTAATCGACAAGCACAAGCTTATAGCTGAAACAGCTGGTGTTTTAACCTTGGCAGCCCTTAAAAAGCTCACAGTTAGCAATAAGAAGATTGTAAGTGTAATAAGTGGAGGAAATATAGATGTTGTAACCATATCATCCATGATAAATAGAGGATTGATTTCAAGAGGAAGAATCTTCTGTTTTAGTGTAGATCTCCCTGATGTACCAGGTCAGTTACTTAAGATTTCAGAAATACTTGCAGAAAAGAAGGCAAATGTAATAAAACTTGACCACAACCAATTCAAAGCTACAGACAGATATGTAAATGTACAATTGGAGGTAACAGTTGAAACTAATGGTCATATGCATATAGATGAAATAATATTAGCTTTAAATAAGAATGGATATAAGGTCAATAGAGTATACTAGAATATATAGAGATGAACTCCTTTTAAAGAAGATGTTCATCTCAAATCCTACTTTCCTCTCTTCTACTAATAAATGATAGCTTGTCATAGATAAGAAATAAAAAAACCTCATCCATATAGAAGAGGTTTAATTTCTAGTGTCTTAAATTGTCTTATAAAAAAAATTGGAGCGGGTGAAGGGAATCGGACCCTCGCAACCAGCTTGGAAGGCTGGGGCTCTACCACTGAGCTACACCCGCATAAGTAATTATATTGTTTTGCCACTTACTTAGTATAATATATTTTAGCCTATTTTGCAATATTTTTGGATCTTCTTTTCCATATTATCTGGCTTTTAAAGCATAAAAAAAGAAGAAATCTCTTTCTTCGGTTAATCAAATCTGGAGCGGAAGACGAGATTCGAACTCGCGACCCTCGCCTTGGCAAGGCGATGCTCTACCACTGAGCCACTTCCGCATGCCATGTGATTTTAAGTGGTGGAGGAGAGTGGATTTGAACCACTGAAAGCTTAGCTAACGGATTTACAGTCCGTCCCCTTTGGCCACTCGGGAACTCCTCCATGTGTCTTGCCCTGGCTTTGTTAGGACTTCT